>FWWM01003367.1_pt1 | contig 39873 bp, 38 predicted proteins | sample 2228351 | NCBI WGS metagenome assembly FWWM01 (sample SAMEA103939774, study PRJEB20133) | metagenome
GCCGAGAGATGAAGACGCGCGGTTTGCTCATAGCGTCGCGAGTGTAATGTCGTTGGGCGGGGTGTCAAGAATCACCCCGACAAAGTGAAGGATCACACCTGCGCAAGCGAGCACAGGCTATATAATCGTGAACGCTTGCAACTGAGGGCGAAGTCATCACCTGTGGTGCTTCGCCCTCAGCGCATTTCACCGAATGATCGAATGATTCCGATTGATCGAAAGGAGGGCGCTGCAATATGGCTGGAGCATCGTCATCGAACGGCAAGAATCGCTGGGCTGCTGGCGTGACGCCTTACGCCGAGATGGGGTATTACAATCCGGACTACGAGCCGAAGGATACCGACATCCTGTGCGCGTTCCGGTTCGTGCCTCAGGAGGGGGTGGATCCCACGGAGGCAGCAGCAGCGGTGGCCGGTGAGTCCTCGACGGCCACCTGGACGGTAGTGTGGACGGACCGGCTCACTGCCTACGAGCACTACCAGGCCAAGTGCTACCGCGTCGTGCCGGTGCCGGGCACGAACCAGTACGTTGCCTACATCGCCTACGACCTCGACCTGTTCGAGGAAGGCTCGATCGCCAACATGACCTCTTCGATCATCGGCAACGTGTTCGGCTTCAAGGCGCTCAAGTCGTTGCGGCTGGAGGATATGCGCATTCCACCGCACTACATCAAGACCTTCCAGGGGCCGCCGCACGGCATCGTGATGGAGCGGGAATATCTGAACAAGTATGGCCGACCGCTGCTCGGCGCGACGACCAAGCCGAAGCGCGGCCTGAGCGCGCGCAACTACGGCCGGGTGGTATACGAGGCGTTGCGCGGCGGGCTGGACTTCGTCAAGGACGACGAGAACATCAACAGCCAACCGTTCATGCGCTGGCGCGACCGATTCCTGTATTGCATGGAGGCGGTGAACAAGGCCATGGCCGCCACAGGTGAAATCAAGGGGCATTACCTGAACTGCACCGCCGGCACCATGGAGGAGATGTACGAGCGGGCGGAGTTCGCCAAGGAGCTGGGCAGCGTGATCATCATGATCGACCTGACGGTCGGCTATACCGCGATCCAGAGCATGGCGAAGTGGGCGCGCAAGAACGGCGTCATCCTCCATCTCCATCGCGCTGGCCATAGCACCTTCACCCGCCAGAAGACGCATGGGGTGAGCTTCCGCGTGTTGGCCAAGTGGATGCGGATGGCCGGTGTAGACCACATCCACGCCGGCACCGTGGTCGGCAAACTGGAGGGAGACCCCAACAACACGCGCGGCTATTACGCCACCCTGCGCGAGAACAAGGTGCCGGCCAATCCGATGTATGGCCTGTACTTCGACCAGGACTGGGCCAGCATGCCGGGCACGATGCCGGTGGCCAGCGGCGGCATCCACGCCGGACAGATGCACCTGTTGCTGCACTACCTCGGCGAAGACGTCGTGTTGCAGTTCGGCGGTGGCACCATCGGCCACCCCGATGGCATCGCCGAAGGCGCGACGGCTAACCGCGTGGCCGTCGAGGCAATGATCCAGGCACGCAACGCCGGCCGCGATTATCTGAACGAGGGTCCGGACATCCTGGCCAGGGCAGCGCGCTGGTCACCCAGCTTGCGCAAAGCGCTGGAAGTGTGGAAGGACGTGTCGTTCGATTTCGAGAGCACGGATACGCCGGACGCAACAGCGACGCCGACGGCGTGAGGTGGAGGGGGTTGTGCTGCGCATAGTCCGTAACGGACGTGCGGATATGGGAGATGCGCGCACGCGAGACATGAAATGCGATGAGATGCTGGCCGGGAGGACACAAACGATGAGAATCACTCAAGGCACCTTTTCTTACCTGCCCGATTTCACCGACGACGAGATCCGGGAGCAAATTCAGTATTGCCTGGACAACGACTGGCCGATTGCGATCGAGCACACCGACGATCCCCATCCGCGCAATACGTACTGGGAGATGTGGGGGCTGCCGATGTTCGACGTGAAAGACCCGGCGGCGATCATGATGGAGTTGAACGCATGTCGTAGCGCGTTTCCCAACCATTACATCCGCATCAACGGCTACGATCGGCGGCTGGGCCGGCAGACCATCGCGCTGCAATTCATCGTGCAGCGCCCCAAGCACGAGCCGGGCTTCCACCTCGAACGTATCGAATCGCACGACCGAACGGTGCGCTATCTGATCCGGTCATATGCGACGGACAGGCCGAGCGGGGAGCGGTACGAATAGGAGCTCGAGCACGAGGATCAGGAGCGAGAAGTGGTTTCGGCCCCCGAAGATCGCACCTCTCAGGCTATGGAAGTGGATATCTCGACTGCCTGGCAGGCATCATCCATCCAGCAGATTCTGGATGACCTCGAACGTGACTTGGTCGGTTTGAAGCCGGTGAAGACGCGCATCCGCGAGATCGCCGCCATGTTGCTCGTGGCACGGCTGCGTGAGCAGGCCGGCCTGACGACCGATAAGCCGACGCTGCACATGAGCTTCACCGGCAAGCCGGGCACCGGCAAGACCACCGTCGCCACGCGCATGGCGAAGATCCTGCAAAGCCTCGGCTATGTGCGCAAAGGCCACCTCGTCGTCGCCACGCGCGACGACCTGGTCGGCCAGTATGTCGGCCATACCGCGCCCAAGACCAAGGAGGTGTTGAAGAAAGCGATGGGCGGCGTACTGTTCATTGACGAGGCGTATTACCTGTATCGCCCGGAGAACGAGCGCGACTACGGCCAGGAAGCGATCGAGATGTTGCTGCAGGTGATGGAGAACCAACGCGATGATCTAGTCGTCATCCTGGCCGGTTACAAGGAGCGCATGGATACCTTCTTCCAGGCCAACCCCGGCTTTCACTCGCGCATCGCCCATCACATCCACTTCCCGGATTACACGCTGGACGAGCTGATCCAAATCGGCGAATTGATGGTGCAACAACAACACTACACTTTCGACGACGCCTCGCGCCGGGCATTTCGCGAGTACCTCGAACGACGCATCCAGCAACCACACTTCAGCAACGCCCGCAGCGTGCGCAACGCGATCGACCGCTTCAAGCTGCGCCAAGCCAATCGGCTGATCCAGCAGGGAGGCTGCGTCCAGGTCGAAGAGCTGGCCCGCATAGATGCCAGCGATATCTACGCCAGCAGCGTATTCAAAGGTGGACAATCGTGAGACAGAGACCCATCATCCTCGGCATCGTCGGCGATAGCGCTGCCGGCAAGAGCACGCTCACCGGCGGACTGGTCAAGTTGCTCGGCCCAGAGCGAGTCACGCACGTGTGCGTGGACGACTACCACAAATACGACCGCGCCGAGCGCAAGCAACTGGGCATCACGCCTCTGCACCCGGACTGCAACTACCTGGACATCTTCGAGCTGCACCTGGAACGCCTGCACTACGGCCAGCCGATCTTGAAACCGGTCTACGACCATCGCACCGGCACGCACGCCCGTCCGGAATACGTCAGGCCAAAGGAGTTCGTCATCGTCGAAGGGCTGCTCGGCTTCCACACCGCGGTGATGCGTCAGTTCTACGACGTGATGGTCTTTCTCGACCCACCAGAAGCCATGCGCCGCGAATGGAAGATCAAGCGGGATACGACCAAACGCGGCTACACCGTCGAGCAGGTGCTGGCCGAGCTGGAACGCCGCGAACCGGACGCCGCAGCGTTCATCCGCCCACAGCGCAACTACGCCGACATCGTGGTGCGTTTCTACCCCGGGCCGGAGGGCTATCACGACGGCGCACACCTGAACGTGCGACTCACACTGCGGCCCACCATCCCCCATCCCGATCTGTCTTATCTCAATGCGGATGATTGCAAGGCCTGCGGTGTGCGGCTGACGCTCGATCGCGACAACGGCAAGCCCGTTGACGTGTTGGAGATCGACGGCAACGTCTCACCCCAGCACGCCGCCCGACTGGAAGAAGCGATCTGGCAGCACATTCCCGATCTGCGACCGCTGCCCGGCAACGAATTCGGCGAGTTCCAGGAGCGCACGGAGACGCGACACAGCGACCCGCTGGCTCTCACCCAGTTGCTCATCGTGTATCACCTGCTGCGCAAATACGAAGACATGTCCACACTGCCAATGGCCGAGCCGGTGGCCGCGCTGAGCCGGCTGAAAGTGGGCGCTGCGCGCTGAGCACGGAGCACCGCTTTGCCTGCCCGCCTCGCCGGGATGGTCAACCAGCATGCCGGCCCTCACGGGGTCGCCCAACTGACCACGAAGCGCGTCCAGCGCCGATCATGGACGACTTCATCCGCGCTCGCCTGGTAATTCGACTCGCGGGGATAGGCGCACAGCCGCAACCCCTCCAGCGTCGGGCGACCGAAAGCCTGCCGGTTCATGTGACGCCGCCATAGCTGATCGCCGACGTGCGGCAACAGTTGAGCAACGGCAGACAGGACGGCTGCGCCGAAGTCCGTGCCACCGGTGATCTCCGCGGCCGACTCGGTCTGTTCCTGGAACAGCGCGCCGCGCAATCGAATGAACCCACACGGCTGGAAGGAACGCGCGACCAGGTGTCCATCTGCCAGATCGAAGGCGATGGAGAACTGTACGCCGTTGTTGCGTAGGTCGAGTGGAAGCACGACGCGCCCATCGGGCTTCAGCTGCTCGCGCCAGGCCGGGGCGATGTCCGCCGCGCCGACGGCGAGGATGATGCGATCATACGGCGCGCCGTCCGGCCATCCACCCGCGCCATCGCCGCACACCACCTGCACGTGCTCATCGCAGCCCGCCGCGCTCAGGTGCGCCCTCGCCCCGGCAACCAGGTCCTCGTCAATATCCATCGTGATGACCTGCCCACCCTTCCCCACGATGTGCGCCATGAGCGCCGCAGCGTAGCCCGTGCCCGCACCAATTTCGAGCACGCGCTGTCCCGATCGCAACCCGAGTTGATCGAGCATGATCGCGATCATGGACGGTTGCGAAATCGAGCTGATGGGTTGACCTTCGACCTGTTTGGTCACGATGGCCCGGTCGCTATATGCCTCGCGCAGCGACACCTTCGGCACGAAGAGATGACGGGGCACGGCGCGGAACGCGGCTTCGATCTTGACATCGCGCACGCGCCCTTCGCGCACCAACCGGTCCACCAGGACGTTGCGTAGGCGGGTTGCTTCGGGGCTATCGCCTTTCATTTCGCGAGCGGATCACGGCAGTCGAATCACGAAGAGCGACCACCGCTCACAGCGCGCACATCAGCAACGGAATTTCCATCTCTTCGGGGGTCAATCCGCCATGATGGCCACAGAAGCGATTCTCGAACTTCTCGCGCTCGTAGTAGTAGACCGACTCGCCCTTGAACGGCAGTACCACGAGGTTGCCGACGCACTCCAGGAAGCGCGCAGTCGGCGATGGGCCGAAGAATCCTTCCGAAATCAGCTCGGCCGTCTTCATCACCAACGCTCTGCCGTTCAGACATTCGGCGACGGCAGCCTGTGCTTCGTCCAGGCGCTCTGGCCTGACGTGCAGGAAGAAGTCGCGCGGCGAGCCGGCTGGCGTGAGCAGATCGCCGTTGCGATTGGCTGCGATGTATTCCCGGAAGCGCGGCAAGGCGTGATTCAGGTAGATTGTCGTCTTTGGGTTCACTTCGACCATGCCATGGTCGGCTGTCACGATGAACAACACGCCATTGGCGCGCAGCGGGTCGAGGAAGAGCCGCTCCACCGTGATGCAGAACTGGTCGAGCTCAGCTTCGATGTGTTCGGAGGTCGGACCATACTCATGGCCGATGCTGTCTATGGCGCTGTAGTACAGCAGGAAATAGGCTGGCCCTTTGCGCGCGTCTAGGGCGTGGCGCAGGTTCACCAGGATCTCGGGCAGCGTCTTGTATGAGAACAACTCGGCGCTCTCGGTCAACGCTCGCGCCGGCGCGCCGTCGGCGATATCGCGCGTGTGGAAGAGGTATGACTTCACCCCGGCGCGGCTCAGACGTTGATACAGCGTATCGGCCGGGAAGACGTCAGTCGGCTTGAGCCCGGCACGCGTGAGCGTGTCGCGTGCCTTGTCGCCGGCAAACGAGAACAGCAAAGGGGCGATGATGCGGTCCACGCCGGGATGGTATTGGAACCACTCGTACACGCCGCTTTGTGCCGGCGGCAGGCCGGTATGGACGCACGTCACATGCGCCGTCGTCGTGGATGGGAACTGAGCGGTGAGTTTGGAGACCACGCCGTGACGCACGAAGTGTTGCAAGAGCGGGTAACGATCGGCGATCTTCTCGAAATAACGCCAGCCGAACGCATCTACGAAGAACAGGACGACGACGTCGTAGCGCTGCGGCAGGTCGCCGAAGACATCCGCCGGCCAGCCGAGGGGACCCTCGCCGGTCAACGCGTGGTAGATGGCCGTCGGCAAATGGGCGAAGCAATACGACTCGTATAGCGGCCGGATGAAAGATGTGCGCCAGCGCGCAGCGCCCGCCGCCCGGATCGAGGCTTCATTCAGCATGGTGCAAGTATCGCAGGCCGCGAACAGTTTGGCGAACGCGCTACAATACCCTTGCCCATGAGACTCATTGTCTGCATCCGCCATGACACGGTTGCCAGCGACAAGCAGATCATCTCTTCTCGCTCGCCCTAGATTCGCTCCACCTCGCAGATGCCGCGCGCAGGGCGGCGCGCGTGACCTTTGCGTCATCTCATCCCCGATCCGCCCACCAGTCCAAGGTTAAAACGTTAAGGAAGGTTAGTCATGCAAGCGAGCAAGAATCCGTTCGGTACGCGGACCGAATTCGACACCGGCGACGGCAAGGCGCTGTTCTACAGCCTGGAAGCGTTGGAGAAGCAAGGCTTCAGCAACATCGGCCGGTTGCCTTTCTCGATCAAAATCATGTTGGAGCAAGCGCTCCGTCAGTGCGATGGCTTCGCGATCACCGAGTCCGACGTCATTCGTCTGGCGCAATGGAACGCGAAGGACGTCAAGCCAGAGGAGCTGCCGTTCAAGCCGGCTCGGGTCATCCTCCAGGACTACAGCGGCATCCCGTGTCTGGTGGACCTGGCCGCCATGCGCAGTGCTGTGGCCCGCATGGGCGGCGACCCAAAGAAGATCAACCCGATCGTGCCAGTGGACATGGTGATTGACCACTCAGTTCAGGTGGACTACTTCGGCCGGCCCGACGCCCTCCAACTGAACATCGCCAAGGAGTTCGAGCGCAACATCGAGCGTTATCAATTCTCGCGCTGGGGTCAGAACGCGTTCAAGAACTTCAGCGTGGTGCCGCCCGGCAGCGGCATCGTCCACCAGGTCAACCTGGAATATCTGGCGCGCGTGGTGTGGTTGAAGGACGGCGTGGCCTTTCCCGACACCGTAGTCGGCACCGACAGTCACACGACCATGATCAACGGCCTCGGCGTGGTGGGCTGGGGCGTGGGCGGCATCGAGGCGGAGGCCGTCATGCTCGGCCAACCCCTCTACCTGGTCATGCCGGAAGTGATCGGCTTCAAGCTGTTCGGCGCGCTGCGCGAGGGCGTGACGGCGACCGACCTCACGCTCACGGTGGTGCAGATGTTGCGTCAGAAGGGCGTGGTGGAGAAGTTCGTGGAGTTCTACGGGGCCGGCCTGAGCAACATCACGCTGGCCGATCGGGCTACCATCGCCAACATGGCACCGGAGTACGGCGCAACCATGGGCTACTTCCCCGTCGACGCCGAAAGCGTGAATTACCTGCGCCGCACTGGCCGCAGCGAAGCGCTCTGCCAGCTGGTCGAACGCTATGCCAAGACGCAAGGCATCTTCCGCACCGACGACACACCCGATCCGATCTTCACCGACGCGCTCGAACTCGACCTCGGTTCAGTCGAGCCCAGCCTGGCCGGCCCCAAGCGCCCGCAGGATCGCGTGCCGCTGACCCGGATGAAGGAATCGTTCCGGGCTGCGCTCACCGCGCCGACGAAGGATCGCGGGTTCGGCCTGAAGGAAGACGACCTGGCGCGCTCGGCGAAGGTTCGCTACAACGGCCACGAAGATACGCTGCGGCACGGTGCGGTCGTCATCGCCGCCATCACTTCGTGCACCAACACCAGCAACCCCAGCGTGATGCTGGGCGCCGGTTTGCTGGCCAGGAAGGCGGTGGAGAAGGGGCTGCGCGTGCCGAAATACGTCAAGACTTCGCTGGCGCCCGGATCGAAGGTGGTGACCGACTACTTGGCCGACGCCGGCGTGCTAGACGACCTGGAGGCGCTCGGCTTCAACGTGGTCGGCTATGGCTGCACCACGTGCATCGGCAACAGCGGCCCCCTGCCGCAAGCCGTCGCCGACGCCGTGCAGAGCCAGAATCTGGTTGCTGCCGCCGTGCTGAGCGGCAACCGCAACTTCGAAGGGCGCATCAACCCGTTCGTGAAGGCAAACTACCTGGCCTCGCCGCCGCTGGTAGTAGCCTACGCCATCGCCGGCACCACCGACATTGACCTGACCCGCGAGCCGCTCGGCATCGGCAAGGACGGCCAGCCGGTCTATCTGAGGGACATCTGGCCATCGCAACAGGAGATCATGGAAGCGGTGCAGAAATCGGTGCGGCCGGAGATGTTCAAGCAACAGTATGCCGTCGTGACGCAGGGCAGCGAACAATGGCAAGCCATCACCGGCGTCGAGGGCGACCTGTATCCGTGGGACGAGAACAGCACCTACATCCAGGAGCCGCCCTACTTCGAGCACTTCACGCTCGAGCCGCAGCCCATCAAACCCATCGTCAACGCGCGTGTGCTTGGCCTGTTCGGCGACTCGATTACCACCGACCACATCTCGCCCGCCGGCGACATCGCCTTGAACTCGCCCGCCGGCCGCTATCTGACCGAGCGCGGCGTGAGGAAGGAGGACTTCAATCAGTACGGCACGCGCCGCGGCAACGACCGCATCATGACGCGAGGCACTTTCGCCAACATCCGACTGAAGAACTTGCTGGTGCCCGGCGTCGAGGGCGGCGTCACGCGCTACTTCGGCACCGACTCGCGCGCGTCGGCCCAGGCGTCGGGCGTGGGCAGCGGAGAGTCGGATGTGATGGACATCTACGACGCAGCCATGCGCTACAAGAAGGAAGGCGTGCCGCTCATCGTGATCGCCGGCAAGGAATACGGCACCGGCTCGTCGCGCGATTGGGCAGCGAAGGGCAGCCTGCTGCTGGGCATTCGCGCGGTGATCGCCGAGAGCTTCGAGCGCATTCACCGCAACAACTTGGTCGGCATGGGCGTGTTGCCATTGCAGTTCGTCGAAGGACAAAATGCCGAGTCACTCGGCATCACCGGCCGCGAGACCTTCACCATCGAGATCGGCGATGATGTGCTGCGCGAGCCGCGCCAGATGCTGCCGGTGCAGGTCACCCGCGAAGACGGCACGCGTTTCACATTCAACGTGATCGCCCGCCTCGACACGCCGGTGGAGATGCACTACTACAAGAACGGCGGCATCCTGCCGGCGGTGCTGCGCGAGATGCTGCGATAGCCGCGGGGTAAGCAACGAGAAACCCTCAGGCTGCTCGAGGAGTCTGAGGGTCTCGGCCCTGCGATCGGGCATCTCAACCTACGCTCAGCAAAGCCTGCCAGAGTTGAGGGATGAAAATCATCCGCCTGCCGGGGCTGCTCGTGGCCGCGCTGCTCGGCGCATGCGCGTTTATGCCTGTACCAACGCCGGAGCCAACCTCCCCCCCGCGCGCCATCCGCGTTGACTATCCGATCACGCCGCCCGACGTGCCGATGCTGGATCAGGATGGACATCCAGCCCGGCTGAGCGACTTTCGCGGCCGCGTGGTGCTGATCTTCTTCAGCAACATCCAGTGCCGCGAGGCATGCGTGGACGCGCTGCCACAATTTCAGGAGATCAAACGGATGCTCGGACCGCGCAGCGCCGAGTTGACCTTCGTGATGGTGGGCACCGACTACGTCGCCGACGCACCGGGCGCCCTCAAAGCGCATCTCAGCCGCTACGATCCATCGTTCGTCGGTCTGACGGCCGAGCGCAGCGACATGCGCCAGCTGGCGTTGCGCTTCGGCATCCACATGTACGAGAACCGCGATGGCTCGCTGGCGCCGCATGCGCCATTCATCTATCTGCTCGACCAACAGGGGCGCCTGCTCTACTTCGTGCAGGAGGGCGTGGCAACGCAAGAGATCGCCGAGATCGTGAAGGGCGTGCTCGACGAAAGTTGAGCACACCCCCGCTCACGCGTCAACCCAGTTCGCGCAGCATGGCCTGCACGTCGCCGGTGATGACTTCGACGGGCGTGCCGAAGGAATACTTCATACGCCAGCGGCCCTGAGCATCGAGCAGGTAGATGAAGCTGGTGTGGGCCACGAGGTAGCTTTGTGGGTTGTCGCCCTGGGGCTTTTGCTTCTCGAACACCCCATCGAACTCATAGATCAGCTTTCGCAGCGTCGCTTCGTCACCGGTTAGGCCGATGAAGGCAGGATCGAAAGCTGTCACGTATCGTCGAACCACCTCTGGGGTATCGCGTTGTGGGTCCACCGTGATGAAGACGAAGTTTACTTCGTCGCCAGCCTCGCCCAGTGCGCGCTTCACGCGGCGCAGGTCCGCCATGGTCAGCGGGCATACATCCGGGCAGAAGGTGTAGCCGAAGGCGATGAGTGTGGGCTTGCCACGCAGGGCGTCGAGCGCCATCGGCTGATTGGCCTGGTTGATCAACGTGACGTTGGAGATGGTGCGATACTGGCTGATGACAACGCCGCCCGGCGTCGGTGTTGGAATCGGGCCGGTGGCCAACTGTGGCGCATAGCTGAGCAACAACCCGAAGACTACGATAGCCGCCATGCCGGCCAGCACGCCGAGGAGGACCTTAAGACCATCACTTCGGGTATCCATAGCGAATATGCTCGCACGAGAAGATGAGAAAGGCGCGAGAAGCGATCAAGCCTCTCGCGCCTCGGTCGCTCATGGCTCGCGCACGGTTACATCTACAGGGATAGTCTTCCCGGACTGGAAGTTGAGCGTGAGCCTGAACGTGTCGCCAGGCTTCAACTCGCGCTTGACGTCCATGAGCATGATGTGATAGCTGGCCGGCCTCAACTCCACGCTGCCGTTTGCGGGGATCTCCAGGCCATCCTTCATCTCCTCCATCATCATCATGCCATCCTTCTGCATGGTCTGATGCACCTGGACCATGGCGGCAACGTCGCCGGACGCGCTGAGCAGCCTGTCGGGGGCGTTTCCTTTGTTTTCGATCACCATATAGGCCGCAGAGTTCACGCTGCTCATGGCAGTATCGGCCTTGTCCGAGCTCCCATGGCCACCGTGCGAATGGCCTTCGCCGGCGCCTACCATGCCCATCGTCGGACGCGCCCACGCGTCCCGCACCGCGATGTCACTCTGCCCGCTCACGTTTTGAGCAGGCGCAGCCGGCGCAGCACAAGCGACAAGCGCAAGCGCCACGGCAGCCGCGAAGATCGTCTTGACATTCATACACTTTGCCTTGTTGGAACACAGCGCAGCCAGTTACCTGTCATAGGGCGCACGAGCCGGCTGCGCGATAAGCGTGCACGCCCGAGAGATACACCAAAGAGGATTTACAGACCGGAAGCGCGCCAGGAAACGCGCGGGGGTGGCTTGGGGGGCTGCCATCCAGGATAGGCCGGAGGCGAAATATCGCCGGGCGGAACAGACGCTGTACCGAGCACATCGGCAACCCACGGGTCCGGGGAGGGTGCACACTCCGTCACTGCACGGATCAGCTGTAGTGCGTTTAGCGGCGCATGCTCGCCTTCGGATGGTGCAGACGGCTGACCACGCGACGCAGCGAAGTTGCAGTGAAAGTCGTAGGTCGGTGCATGGTATGCCGCATCTACAGCGTTGCAGAACAGGATGCACAACAACGGCGCCAGCGCTATCAGCGACGCGACGCTCGAACGCGTCAATGCCACCAACCCATCGAAGCAAGCCTGTGCGATCGCCTGCCGACTCATACGATCCACGCACATACAACGCTCTTGGATTATCCCACCCAGGCTGGGCCCGAAGCCATTGGGAATCGGGCACGAGCAACGAGCTCATGCCCTCGAGCGCGCGACGTATGAGCAGAGCAGTGCGCGATCCCCGGCGCTTGCAAGCCGGCGATATCGCCCGATAATCCCCGGTCAAGGGGAGCAAGGTCGAGCATGTACGAGACGCTTGAAGAGCTGCGCCAGGTCACGTTCTTCCCGGTGGGCTTGCTGCGCGATGACGACCTGTCACTAACTCTGGCCGGTACCGAGCCGCTGGACGAACGGGCTGACCGGGTGCCGACATACCGCTTCGACATGCGCCTGCGCGGGGTGGCATGCGCCGTGGGCAGCATCAGCCTGCGCGTCGCCAACACCGATCACATCGTCAACTACCTCGGCCACATCGGTTATCACGTCGAGCCAGCCTATCGTGGTCGCCATCTGGCCGCACGAAGCTGTCGGCTGCTACTGCCGCTGGCCCGCCAGCATGGCCTGAATCCACTGTGGATCACGTGCAACCCGGACAACTGGGCCTCGCGCCGCACGTGCGAGCTGGCTGGCGCATATCTGGTCGAGATCGTAGATGTCCCGCCAAACAACCCGATCCACATCGGCGGCGAGCCGCGCAAGTGTCGCTATCGTCTGGATGCGCCGGCCTGACGCTACACGGCTGCGCCAATGTGGTCACCGGCGGACCGCGCCGGTTTTGTCGTCGTCGTTGTTGACGATCTCACTGACGTCCGCCTGGCACGTCCGTTCTTGGACATCCTTGACCCGAAGCGTGATGGTGTTGCCGGAAATCGCGGTCACGGTAGCGCGGTCGGTCACGATGATGCCGTTATCTCTGTGACGCCACATGACCGATGAACCGACGCGAATGCCGCGTTCCTCGGGGGTGCGCTTATCCCGCTGCTGCTCAGCCTGCCAATCTTCGAACGTGCGATAGACGCGAGGCTGGGCGGAACTCAACGCAATGGATCTGGATCGTGAGTTGCTCATGAAGAGCAGCATTGTAACGGACGACGCTGCAACGCGACGATCTCGGCGAGCCTCTGGCTGCCCTACGATCCAGGTGGTTGCACGAAGAAGACGACGCTGACCGGCGCCGGCACAGACAACTTGGCGTGTATACCGTCGGCCATCACCGCCGTAATCGTATGAACACCTGGGGGTAGGTTGAGCGTGCGGGTGGTGAACGGGGGTGCGCCCAGGTGGATGTACTTGTCCGTTTGATCGAGCGGTATGATCTGGCCATCGGCAATCGCGCTGGCCGGCACGTTGATGAACAGGTGCAAATGCCCCTCGCCCGGCCTTGGCGCACCGGGACGCACCAGCCGGAAGTTGCGCACTTCCACGTGGATCGGCACCCTGGCTTCCGGCACGCGCGCGCCTGGCTCGGGATACACGATGCGCATGCTGGGCTCGCGCGAGGCCGGCGCGCATGCGACGAGCGAGCCGGTCAGGGTCAAGCCAAGCGCACCTCCCAGCACTCGGACAAACTCGCGGCGAGACAAGGCGGGACGTCGTTCGAAGTTCGTCTGTTTCATCATCACTCCTCCTTAACCAAAAGGCTTCTCCCGGTCGAAGTGAGCTTCGATCGCGGCGGCAGGTGGCAATGTAGGCGAAGTCGAGGACTCAAAGCCGCCTTCCTTCACTCACACCAACGCTTTTCTCATCAACCTGTAATCACTCATCCCTAGGATTGGAGGGTATTGTAGCCAAACATCACTTTCATCGGAGGATCAGGAAAAATGTTCCATTCGTCTCGAACGATGATCGCTGCAGTTGCGGCAGCCGCGACGATCGCGCTGACGGCGTGCGGCTCGACTCCAACCGCGCCGACGGCAACGCCGATTGCCCCCACTACCGCCCCCATCACAGCGCCGGCAGAGGCAGCCCGGCCGCTCTTCATTGACTTCTACGCGCCCTGGTGAGGATCGTGTATGTCAATGAAGCCTGTCGTGAACAGGCTCGAAGAAGAGTTCGGCGACCGTGTAGACTTCAAGATGTTGAACATTGACGAGGCCAGCTCCAGGGAAGCGATGACGAAGTATCGGTTCGTCGGCCAGCCCCAGTTTGTCATCGTCGCCCCGAACGGCGAAATCGTCGCCTCGCGCAACGGCACGCAGACCTACGAACGCTTGAAAGCCGACATCGAGGCAGCTCTGGCCAGGCAATGAACGCGAAGACATCGCCCTCTGCTGTGAAGCGCGGAGGGCGATGTTCATTCAGTCGTCTCTACCAGCCCCCACCACTCCATAAGGGTGAGCAGGCCAGGTTGTTTGCGAAACCACTCGACGGGGAAGGCCAGTTGCACGATGGCCGCCGAGTAATACAGACCACCTTTGTCCGGCGGGATCGAATCGTAGTTCCAGTCCGCATCGGCCTGGTAGCAAAACGCGCGACCCTTATCGGCCTCGACCTGCCAGTACTCCAGCACATGCGCAGCGGCGTAGCGCTGCCTCAGAGCTGCACGCGCGGCTTCGTCCACGCCGCTGTGCAACACGTCGATCGCCAACCCCGGCGCGCCGTAGATCGCATCCGGTTTGACGAACCTGCGCCCGCTGTTCGGCACATAGATCACGTCAGGGGCCAGCACATCATCACCGGCGACGATGTGCGCGCCCTTGCCGATCACGGCGCCAAGTTCATATGCCTCGACGACGACGGTGAGCAAATTGACCAGCCACGCCTGCAGCTTGGCCTGAAGGACGGTATACGGTGAAGCGATCATAGCGATTCGTGAAATCGGGGCGCGTGGTGCAGATCGAAGCCCGAGACGGTTAATGACCGATTGTCCGGCCGTCGCAGCCAATAACTGTGACGGACTGGCCGGCAATCGTGCGCAATTCTCGCCAACGCACAGGCGCGTAGTAGATCTCGAACTCGAGCAAGCGACCATCTGGGGTCGTGACGTAGGCGCGCATGGCCTTACCGCCGATGTGCGCGTAGCCGTAGCACGCGACATAGCCTTGCTCCGGCTCCAACGCCCAGCCCAGATCGCTGCGAACTGCGTCCATCGTGTGCCAGACCAGGCCGAAGCCTCGCACCGGTGCAAACCTGCCGGGCGGCGGCTGGATACCGAGCGCCGGCTCGCGACCGCCCTCGACGAAGGCATCGTCGTAGCGCTCGAGCCGGGCGCCATCGGCACGAAGCACGTAGATGGAGTCCATCTCGGCGAGCCAGATCATCACCCCGTGCTCGAAGCGCTGCATGGCAGCCGGCGTAGCGCGCACCGGCGCGAATGGGCACCCTTCGACCCGCGGTGCGAAGAACCAGGGATGATCGCACCTCACGATCAGGCGCTGCGCGCCGCGCAGCCGACCGTCCACGCGCAACATCAACACCAGCGGGCTGAGCGCGCCGGCTTCTGCAGGCACGGCGAACGAGATGACGCCGGCTTCGCGCGAGGGCATGCTGCGCACGCGCTGCGGCAAGCGAAAGCCTGCCGGTGAGCCATCCAGCGTCATGGCAACCAGCGCTACACTGCGCGCAGGCCGGTCGAGCCGATAGGTGGCGACGACCGTTTCATCCCTGGATGCCTCCGTCTTGTCGAGTTCGAACACGAGCAGGTTCGCCGGCTGCCAACTCGCCAGAAGCGCGCTCGCCGGCGCGAGCGGAAGCGCGATGACGATCAGCATCGCCAGGCTCGCTGCAACCAGCCGGCCCAACGTTCGCATAAACTGGATTGTAAATGAGTGATCTGGTTATTCAGCAGTTCACCCCGGCCGACCAGCCGGCTGCGCGCGCCTTGATCCTGGCCGGTTTGGAGGAGCACTGGGGATCGCTCGATCCATCCCTCAATCGCGACCTGGACGACATCGCCACCAGTTACGCCGAGGGCATCTTCCTCGTCGCGCGGCAAGGGGGCCAGCTCGTTGGCACGGGCGCACTCCTGCCAGAGGGGAGGGCGTGCGGTCGCATTGCCCGCATGTCGGTCGCTCGATCACACCGCCGGCGCGGGATCGGCACGCGCGTCCTGCGGGCGCTGCTCGAAGCCGCACAGGCGCGTGGTTACCACAGGATCGTGCTGGAGACGACCGAGACCTGGGACGAGGCGATCGCCTTCTACCTGCACCACGGCTTTCGCGTCGTCGCATGCCGCGCCGGCGACGTGCACTTCGAAATGGTGCTAGATGGAGGCACGACGCTCACAGGTGCATGCCATATACGATGAAATGCTGTTCGCTTCGAATGCGATGGAACCCCATGCGCTCATAGAAGGCGATGGCGTTGTGGTTACGAATGCCTACGCCCAGGTGCACCGCCGGCGCGCCCAGCTCGCGCAGCCTGTCCAGGAAAGTCTCCATCAACCGGCGTCCCCAACCTTGCTTCTGGCCAATGGGCAGGATGTCGATGTGCAAATGCGCCGGATACTCCCGCGCGACGTCGTCCACCTCAATGCCGGCATGGATGGCGCGGATCATCTGCGCATCGGGTGAATGATCTTCAGGCGACGGCAAGGGATAGCGCGCCCGCAGCGCCGGGAACCATTCGCGCTCACAGCGCGCAGCGAACTCGGCCGTATCGCACGTGCCGAGGATATAGCCGCAGGCGGCGTCGCGTTCGTCAACCAGCACAAACGACGTCTCGGGCGCAAGCACGCCGTAGGGTGCCGCGAAGTAATGCCCGAGCAAATCCGGGTCGCGAAAACGGGACGTCGCATCGGCACCGCTATCACCGGTCTTCAGGCAGATGGTGTAGAGCGCGCGCAGATCGCGTGGCTGATAGGGACGGATGGCGAAGTGCATGGTCAAGATTTGCGAAGCACAACGGATTCGATCTGTTCGAAGCTGATGCCGTATTTGCGGGCAATGTCGCGGGCGTAGCTCATGCCTTGCGGCGGGCCAGGCACGATCCTGTAAGTGCGCGTTCCGGCTTCATCCACGCTGCGGACATCATCCGCGGCGGAGAGCGTCTGTGAGATCAGGCTGGCAACGTGGCTATCGCCCGGCGTCTGCGCGTTGATCTGCCCGGCTGCTTCGGCCAGGCTATGCAGATGGGTGGCGAAAATCGCCCTGGCACCCAGCAGCCGCAGCCCGCGCACCACGTCACGCGCCAAATACAGGCTCTCCTCTGGACTGGTGCTGGAGAGCGACTCGTTCAACAAGATCAGGCTGTGGCGCGTGGCGCGCGCGAAGATCTCGCTCAGCCGGCGCGCTTCTTCGCCCAGCCGCCCGGATTCGAGGTCCGGCCGCTCCTCGGCGGCGAAGTGTGTGAAGATCGCATCGGCCGGACTGAGGCGCGCGTATCGCGCCGGCACGGGCAATCCCGCCTGCGCCAGCACGTGGATCAGGCCGACCGCCTGGATATAGGTCGTCTTGCCGCCCTGGTTCGGCCCGGTGAGGATGAAGATGCGGCCCTCTGCCCCCATCGAGGGATCGCCGAAGGCGGCATCGTTCAGCACAATACGCTCGCGCAGGTCGGCGCGCGGATCGCGCGCCAGCATGCGCAGGGCGAGGTTGAGGTTGAACAGGCCGCGCACTTCGCACACGCGCGCCTCGGGTTCGACGATCTCCGGCCGGCACATGCACAGGCCGGCCGCTTCGATGCGGCGGACGAGCCCGACCGCGCCGAGGTAAAACGCGATCTCGCCCTCCAGCGTCACAAGGAACTTGCTGTTCAACCGCGCATAGCGCGCCAGCGCATCGGCAACCGGCTGTGCAACCGATTCGAGGATCTCGCTCAAGTCCTTGAACAGCGGCACCAGCATCAGATTCGAGCGCGTGTAGGGCATGTTGTCGGGCAACGTGATGCGGTGCAGGCGGGCCAGGCCCTGTGTGGCCTCGCCATCATGGTTTGACCTGCCGAGCAGCTTGTTGAGCAACGACGCTCCTGTGGCTTTGAAGCGATGCGCGTTGATCGCGAGCAGCGTGGCCTCACTCGGCTGCAGGTGCGCGTCGAGATTGATGCCGATGGTGACGCTACCGATGTTGCGCACCTTCGCCAGCATGTCCGGCAATTCAGCCCGCAGCGCCTGGAAAGCCGGATCGCTTTCGATCGCCGTCAGGGCATCGAGCACGCGCCGCCAGCCGGCCGACTCGAGCGCACTCGCGTGTGTCAACAAAACCGCGCGCAGCCGCTGCACGCACTCGACGTAGAGCTCCAGCTCACCCAGCCGAAAGACAACTTGCTGCAGAGCAGCCTCATTGGGACGGGCAGGGTTGCTCGTTGCGTAGAACCCCAATTGAGCAAGCGAGGGCAACAGTTGGTGCAGCGCCTCGGCCAGCTTTTCGTGTCTCAGCAGATCGTCGAGCACTGCCTGCCGATAGGCGATCACGCCCAGGTCGTCGCACGGCGTCAGCAACGCCAGCCGCACCCGCTCCTCGTGCCGGCCGTCCAGGCTGAGTGCACGTATGACTTCGTTCAGTCCCAGATCGGCGACCGTTGAATCGCCCCACCCCGCGCCGGTCTGCGCCGGACTGCGATTCGAGCCGTCCGGCCACAACAGGCTGATCGAATGCGAAGAGGTCTGTGTGCTCACGAGCGTAGGGATTGTAATCGGGCATAGCCGGGCACGTCCTGCCCTTCGGTCTGCTTGTGGCCCGATCGGGCGCCAACCGGTCACACAGGGTTGGGCGCACCATAGGCCGTCGGTCGCCGCAGCGCCTTCAAGTAACTCTGCACGGTCTGCTCCGCCGTCCTCTCCCAGGTAAAGCAGGCGGCACGGGCCAGCGCCTTCGTCCGCAGTTCGGCGCGGAAAGCGCCGTCGCGCAGCACGCGCGCCAGGGCCTCGGCCATCGCCGGCACATTCGTCGGGTCAACAGTGACGCCCGCATCACCAACCACCTCTGGCAGCGAGGTGACGTTCGATGTGACGACCGGCGCGCCGCACGCCATGGCCTCCAACGGCGGCAAGCCGAAGCCCTCATACAACGACGGGTAGGCCATCACTGCGCAGGCGCTGTACCACTTCGGCAGCTCGGCCTCATCCACCCGACCGATCAAGTGCACGTTCCCGGCAGCGTTGGCCTCGACGGAGCGCAGCAGCGCACCGTAGTGCCAGGCCGGGCTGCCTCCCACGAAAAGCTGGGCATCGGGCAGCGTCCGGCGCAGTAACTGGAAAGCCTCGACCAGGCGCGTCAGGTTCTTGCGCGGCTCGAGGCTGCCGAGGTAGAAAATGGCGCCCTCGCCGATGCCGTGTTGGGCCTTGAACACCGCAACCTCATCCGGCGGCAGTGGCTTGAAGTGATCGTGATCAACACCGAGCGGGATGGCATCCACCCGGTCGAGCGCGATCCCGAAGTGCCGAGTCACGTCATACCTGGTCCACGCGCTGATGGCAACCACCCGTGCGGCGCGGCGACATGACCAGCGCGTGAACAGCGACAGATAGATGCGATTCAGCAACTTGTGTGATCGTGGTTGAGTGATGAAGCTCAGGTCGAAGACCGTGACGACCGTGGGGCACGGCGCGCGCAGCGGCGCGACGAAGCCGAGGCCGTGATACAGGTCAGCCTTCAGTGCGCGCAGCGCGCGCGGCGTTTCGACCTGCTCGACGACGATGCGACTGAACGGCTGCTCGGTCGTACGTCCTGCGCTGCGAATCGAGATTCGACCTGGCCCGGCCTCCGACGCCGACTCACTCAATCCAGAAGCGCGCAGCCCCTCGAGCGCGGCGCTCAGTTCGTCCCTGACGGTTGGACTGACGAGCACGGACAATCGGAGGCCGCGCAGATCGCGCAAGCCGGCGAGAGCTTTCAGCAACTGCTGCGCATAGCGATGCACGCCGGCCTGTCGGTAGCCAGGCGTGCTGCTGAGCAAATACGCGCCAAGTACGACGTTCATCCCGGGCGTGATGCCGCCTCGCTCAACGAAGCGCGGCGATCACCTGCTGCAACGTCGGCCTGGCGCCGGACAGCAATGACTGGGCGCGGAAGGCGCGCGCGCTGGCGTTGATCGCCAGGTAGACCAGGCCGGCCAGCAACACCAGGCTGATCACGATTTCCACCGGGGGGACGCTCGTGCCGAACAGGCGCATCGGCATGACAAGCGGCGAGGTGAACGGGATCAGGCTGAGGGCGACGGCCAGCGGGCCGTTCGGCTCGGTGGCGATGGCCGTGTTCAGATAAAGCGGGATGAAAACCGGCAGCAGCACAAGAAACGTGTACTGCGCCGCTTCGCGCGAACCGGGCATCAGTGCGCCCAGGCCAGCCAGCAGGCTGGCATAGACGAAATAGCCCAGCACGAAGAACACCGCCGTCAGGAGCACGGCAGCAGGCGAGATCGGACCGATTGCCGCGCTCAGGAAGGGCAGGCGCGTGAGCGCCAGGATGGCCGAGCCGAACCAGAGCACCAGTTGAATCAGGCCCACCAGGCTCAGCCCCAGGATCTTGCCGGCGAGCAACTCGGTGGGCGTGACCGAGGACATGAGGATCTCGACAACGCGGTTTTCCTTCTCCGTCGTCACCGATTGCATCAGGTAGGCCGACGACGTCATCAGGATGATGAAGAAGAGCAAGGCCACGCCGTATACCAGCGGCGAGAATCCACCGAAGGATGGGCCGGTGCGCGTCCGCACCAAGGCCACCGATTCGCTTCGTGCGATGCTGATGGGACGGCTGAGCTGAGCCCACAGCGCCTCGTCATCCAGCAAGTTGCGATTGACCATGCGCTGGAAGGCTTCCGTTCGCTGCCGGGGACCAAGTGGGCTGTCGTCCGTGTCCTTCGTGACCATACGCACTTCGCCGCTCTGTATGTAGTCTGCAGAGATGACGTAGAACGCCTCGATCTCGCCGGCTCGGAGCGCATGCTGCGCGGACGGCTCGTCGGCAAACCGTTCGAAGCCGTCGTCGAGCTGGCGGAGGACGCCGGTCTGATCCACGACGCCCTGCGGCAGGTTCGACTGGCCGCTGCGCTGCGCGATCACCGCCGCCGTCGCGATGCCGCTGACCAGGCCGATGACGACGAACACGATGCCCAGCAAGATCGGCAGGCCGATGATGCCGAACCAGAAGCTCGGCTTTGCGACGATGGTTCTAAACTCGTGCTTCAGGACGATCCACGTTTTGCTCATGGGCTTGGCCGATGGTCGTGCCCGGCGCTCGACCCGCCCGCCGACGACGAAGGTGGGCAGGTCGGGAGCCGGAACGCTCAGAATCGAATGCTCGCTGCGAGCTCACTCCACTTCACACCTTTGTCGAAGCGCAACATGCCGACGCGGAAGATGCGCGCGGCCAGCCAGATCGCGCCGGCGGCGCTGATGGCGAGCAGCACCAGCGCGAGGGCGACCTGCCACATCGGCACACTCACCATGCCGTAGCGCACCAGCAGGGTGAGCGGCGACGTGAATGGGATCAGGCTCAAGATCACCGCAAACACGCCATTGGGATCGAACAAGATCACCGCCAAGAAGAAGAGCGGAATCATGGCGATCAGCATGATGGGCGAGGCATAGTTCTGCCCCTGCCTGGCATCCACCACCATCGAACCGATCGCCGCCAGGAAGGCGCCCAGCATCACGTAGTACAGCACGAACAACACCAGGGCCAGGGCGATGAAATCCAGCTCGAGCGAGACGTTCTGGAGGAAGGGCAGGCGCGGCTGCAGCAGCGAGAGCGCGATGAACGCTGCAGCCAGCCAGATCGCCATCTGCAGCAATCCCACCGCGCTCAGGCCGAACACCTTGCCGGCCATCAGTTGGGTCGGGGTCACCGAAGTGATGACCACTTCCATCGTGCGATTCTCCTTCTCGTCTAAAACTGCCTGCATGAAGTATTGCGAGCCACCGAAGGCAGCGATGATGAAGAGCGTGGTAAATGCCAGCGGCAAAACGAAGGGAGGCAACTCATCGTCGCGCGTTGTGCGAGGGCGATCCCGCGCCTCGAAAACGAATCGGGGACCGTCCAACACGCGCTGCGCCACCTCCGGCGACTGGTCGGCCAGCAGATGCGCGTTGCGGTATCGCTCGAAGGCTCGACGCAGATCACCTCGGCCTGGCTCATCCTCCCAATAGAACAGTTGCACATCGCCACTGGTCAGGAAGTCCGGCGCAAGCACCAGATAGGCGTTGATCTCCCCACGTTCCAGCGCGGCCCGGGCGTCCGCTTCGTCGTCGAAGCGCACGAACGTGAAGTCGGCCTCCGGCGGATTCGCAGCTTGGGCGAGCAGGCCGGCCGGGGCGATATAGCCGATCGTGCCACGCTCGAACCGGCTGGTTGCCGACGCCGTGATGAAGCCAACCGCGATAGCGATGGCGAGAATGAACAGCGGTATCAACAGCACACCGAGGAAGCGCCGCCGAAAGACATGGCGCTTGAATTCGTGCCACGCGATCCACACAGTCTTGGTCATCTGGTCATGCAACGCTCGCATTGCGCACGCCGCTCACCCACCACAGCACGCGCAATACGCAACCCTACCTCCCTGCCACCACCCGCACGAAGATATCATCCATCGTCGGCAAGGCCAGCTCGAAGGCCTCGATCTTCAAGCCGGGCGTAGTCGCCAGTTGCACCAACAAGGCCTGCGCGTCCATCTCTTTGGGCAACGACAGCGTGTGCGTGTTGCCCTTGCGGCTGGTCTCCACCACGCCGGGGATGTGCGGCAGTTCGCCGTGCACAGTGACCCGGACGGCGCTGTCGGCATATTGCCGGCGGATCTCGTCCACGCCGCCATACAGCACCGATTCGCCTTTGTTGATCAACACGATGCGATCGCACATCTCCTCGACCTGATACATCTGGTGCGTAGACATGATGATGGTCGTGCCCTTGTGATGCTCCTCGAGCAACAAATCCTGCACTAGGCGCGTGTTGACCGGGTCGAGCCCGCTGAACGGCTCGTCAATGATGATGAGTTCCGGCTGATGAATGAGCGTGGTGATGATCTGCACCTTCTGTTGCATGCCCTTGCTGAACTCGCTCACCTTCTTGCGCTTCTCGGCAGCCAGGCCCAGTCGCTCGAAATAAGCATCGGCGCGCTTGCGCGCCTCCTGACGCGACAGCCCCTTCAACTCGGCGAAGTACAGCACGCACTCCTCGACGCGCAGGTCTTTGTAGAGGCCGCGCTCCTCCGGCAGGTAACCAATGCGCTCCTTCTTGGCTTCGGTCATCGGCCCTCCCAGGACGTTGATCTCGCCACGATCGGGACGGTAGATGTCGAGGATCATGCGGATGATGGTGGTCTTGCCGGCACCGTTCGGGCCGAGCAGGCCGAAGATCTCACCGCGATGCACCTCGAACGAGGCGTCGCGTACTGCCTGGGCCTGGCCGAACGATTTGGCCAGGTTGGAAACCCATACCGTCGTGTTGTTCATAGCCTCATTCCACTTGCTGTCATGTCCACGGCGGACGACGCAACTTCAACTCGGCGGCCGGCGTATCAATAACCACGCGCCGAGCAACATCGGCACGAGAAAGATCATCGCACTCAGGAGAAGGGCACTGACCTGACCGGAGATGACCACGGCGATCACCCCTGCAAGCACCGGCCCACCGACCAACACGCCACCGAAGATGCGACGCCACTTCTCGTCGCGCAGATCATTCATGCATCACATCCGTATCACGTAATATGCTTCGCCGAGCGCAGGCACATCCCTCGCACGAGGGATCGTGATTCACCGGTCCCGCGTCACTCTTCGCTGTTGCCCAGGCGTTCGAGCGCTGCGTTCGCCAGGGCGCGGGCACGTTGCGGCGCATCGCCGACGTAATCGCTCGCGTCGAGTAAGGCGCGCGCATCCTCCGGGCTGACGTAGCGGGTGATGTAGGCATCGGCGCACAACGACGCGGCCAGCGGATTCGGTTCGCCAGCGTTCACCCTGGCCCAGGCTACGAGCGAATGTTCGCGGATGCGCTCGTGCGCTTCCTGACGGTCCGCGCCTGCCTTCGTGACAGCCATGAGCAATCGCTCGGTAGCGGCAAACGGTCCGTAAAGGCGCATGTTGCGCGCGATTTGAGCCTCGTTCACGTGCAGGCCCTTCACGATGCGAGTGGCGACGGCGAGGACTTCATCTGTGGCGAGGAAGGCCTCCGGCAAGATCACGCGCCGGTTCGCCGAGTCGTCCAGCGTGCGCTCCAACAACGAATGTGCTGCATTGTCCCACGCCACGCGCGGCAAGGCGGCAATCAGGCGGGCCAGCGAATCTATCTTCTCGGCGTTGATGGGGTTCCGCTTGAACGGCATCGCCGACGATCCGACCTGCTTTGCGCCAAAAGGTTCACTCCATTCACCGACCGGCGGCGACTGCAACAAGCGCAGATCAAAGGCGAATTTGTAGAGCGACTGCGCGATGCCGGCCAACGCGTTCATCACCCGCCAGTCCTGCTTGCGCGGATAGGTCTGGGTGGCAACGGGGAAAGCGTCGAGACCGAGTTTGGCGAGCACCCGTGCCTCGAGCAGCCGGGTCGAGGCACAGCCCTCATCGTCGTCCACTGTTCTGAGCCCCATCCCCATCACCAGTTGTCGGTACGATGCGCTCGTGCCTACTGCGCCCTTGAACCCTTTGCCCCGGACATCGCCGCGGACCCGCTCGACTTCGTCCAGGTCCATCATCAAGTCTTGCAGGCACTGCGCCAGGCGATAGCCGACGGTCGTCGGCTCGGCCGGTTGCAGGTGGGTGAAGGCCATCGCCGGCAGGTCGGCATATTGCAGCACTTTGCTGGCCAGCTCCCGGATCAGCGCGACCAGCGCCGCGCGCACCAGGTCGAGTGCTTCACGCAGGCGCAGCGCGTCGGCATTGTCCTCGATGTCCATCGAGGTGGCACCCAGATGGATGATCCCGCCGCCTAGAGGACACTGCTCGGCATAGGCGCGCACCTCTGCCATCAGGTCATGTTGGATCTCGCGCTCGATCTCCAGCGCCCGGGCGATACTGGCTTCGTTGACATCTTCCATATGCGCGCGCAGATCGTCAGCTTGCGCGCGCGACACGATGCCCATCTCACACTGCGCCTCGGCCAGCGCCACCCAGACGCGACGCCAGAGCAATCGTTTGTAACGCTCGCTCCAGATCGCGCGCATCGCGTCGGTGCCGTAGCGATGCGAAAAGGGTGACGAATATTGATCACCTGCCATCTTTACATCTGGCTTCTGGTTCCCTGTCTCCTGGATGCTATTTCACTTCGAAATTGGCGACGAACTGCGGCACGCCGCCAAGCGCGATGCGCACTTCATACAAGCCGGGCTGAAAGCCACCCGGCGGCGACCACGACACGTAATCGGTGCCACGCCCGTTTTTGGTCAGCCGCTTCGAACGGAAGAACACGCTGCCGCCATCACGGAACCACGTGTGTCGAAGCAGCGCGCTCGGCGGCACGTCGTGAAAATCGAAGAAGATGTAGATCGTCTCGACGCCGCGCGCAAACGTCGTGCCTACGTCGGTGGGCGCGCCATTCGCATCAATGCCGCTGGCAATCGCATTCAGCACCAACCGCCTGTCGGGAGGGAGCTGTACTCCGCTCGACGGGCCGGCCGACTCCGGCGTCGGTAGAGGGCTGACCAGCGCCGATGTTGGCTCCGAGATCGCGGTCGCCCCAGGAGTGGGCGTTGGCTGCGGCGCGGGAGAGGTGGCGGCGAGGAGTTGTGGCGCTGGCACCTCCTCGGTGGTCGTAGCGACCACAGATGTGACGTCCAGAGTCCCCGTAGGGAGCAACAGAGGCGATGTGACGGCAACGCCAACCTCGGCGTGGGTCGCGCCAGGTGACGGCAGCGGAGGGGCCTGAGCAGTCTCACCCGGCATGGACCGGCTCATCATCAGCAACGCTGCAGCCAGGACGAAGACCGAGAGCGAGAGGGTCAACCGTCGGTTGGCAGTGCGCTGCGCATCTCGGCGGACGCCGTAGTAAGCTGCCCGTCGCGCCCACCGAGCGGTAAGGATCGCATTCAGGAGGATGAAGAGCGCCACCAGGGCGGCGACACCTGCTGCGATGCCCAGTACGTTTGACGCAGGGATCACGACTACGGGCATTATACGGATAGCGCATCTCGGCATGTGCGGTGCACGGCTCTCACCAGGGCATAAGGATAGCCGGTTAGATATTAAGGCCTGTGGTTGACCAGCTCAAAGTCTTCTTCACGATCAACGACTCAATCGTGCACTTCGTGCACGGCCAGGCTTTCTTCCTGCTGGCCGTGATGATGGGGGTGCAGTGGTTCATGCAACGCAGCCGTCTCGAGCTGGCTCGCGCCCTACCCTGGCTGGCTGCGTTCGGCGCGCTGGAGGCGATCGCCGTGTGGGGCAACGCGTTCATCCCCCTGCAACAGCGCCTGCTGCCTCCAGACACGATCCAGAACCTGCGCTTCTTGCAGTTGATGGTGCACCTGCTTACGTTTGCCACGCTGCTGGGCTTCGGCCTGCGGCTGAGCGAGCCGGCGATGCCCTCCTGGGCGGCCGTATATGTGCCGCTGGTGGTGGTGCTCGTCGCGACCGCTATCCTAGCTACCAACCGCGCGCTGACCAGCGGCGTGGACGTGGTCAACAACGCTACGGTCGAAGCCCTGTTGCGCTACGCGCTATGCCTGCCCTCTGCGCTGCTGGTCGCCTACGGCCTTCGTTTGCAGGCCGGACGCCTGGTGGGACCGCTCAAGAGCGAGCGTTTGATCAGAGTGCTACGGGTGGCAGGCTTCGGCTTCGTCTTCTACGCGCTGGTCGCGGGCATGCTCGTGCCGCCCGCGCCGTTCTTCCCGGCCAACACCATCAACACCGAACTGCTCTTCGAGACGACCGGTGTCCCGATCGGTGTTTACCGCAGCATCGTCGGCGCCGTCATCGCTTCATTCCTGTTCCTGTCGCTGGACGCCTTCCGGATCGAGACGGATCGGTTGGCCGAGACGCTGCAGCATCAACAATCGCTGATGGCCGAACGCGAACGCATCAGCCGCGACCTGCACGACGGCACGATTCAGTCCATCTACGCTGCCGGGTTGATGGTGGACGACGCGCGACATACCATCGAGCAACTGGCATCGCACGCGCACAACGGCACCAACCCGCTCATCGCACGCGCGCGCGAGCAGCTCGACGCCGTGCTGGCGGTGCTGAACAAGACGAACGAAGAGGTTCGCAGTTACATCTATGACCTGCGCCGGTCGGTTGCCGGCGACGAGGACTTGGCGCGCGGCTTGCTGGACATCGTAATGGAGTTTCGCCTGCGCACCACCATCACGACCGACTGGAACGTCGAAGGCTGTGGCAAGGTCACGCTTTCGCCCGAGCAACGCCAGCACGTCTATCAGATCGTGCGCGAAGCGCTGAGCAACATCGCCCGACACGCCTCAGCCACCCGGGCACAGGTGGAGCTGCGCTACGACAACTGCGACGATCGCACGAGCCGTCAGACTATTCAGGTTCGAATTAGCGATAATGGCAAGGGCGTCATCCAGCCGGCAATGCGCGCCGGGCGTGGATTGTTAAACATGCGTGAACGCGCCGCGCTGTTGAACGCGGACTTCAACCTGGAGAGCGAGCCGGGCAAAGGGACGACCGTGACGCTGATAATAAGAAGGTAGTATGCCGAGATTGCGTTTGATCCTGGTGGATGATCATGAGGTGGTGCGCATTGGGTTGCGCACATTGCTGGCCCGCCACCCCGAGTTCGAAGTCGTGGACGAAGCGGCAACCGGCCAGGAAGCCGTGCGCAAAGCGCTGATGCATCGGCCGGACATCGTCATCATGGATGTGCGGCTAAGCGGCATGAGCGGCATCGAAGCATGTCGCGAAATCACGCAAGCCGCGCCGAACATCAAAGTGATCATGCTGACTTCGTACGGCGACGACGACACGCTGTTCGAGAGCATTGCCGCCGGCGCGTCCGGCTACGTGCTCAAACAGATCGGCAGCGATGAGCTGATCCGTTCGATCGAGAACGTGGGGCGCGGGGAAGCATCCCTCGATCCGACGACCACTTCGCGGGTGTTCGCCCGCATGCGCGAGATCGCCCGCAAACGCGAAGAGAGCGCCTTTGCCCTGCTCACCGAGCAAGAGCTGCGCGTGCTGGCCCACCTGGCCGAAGGTCGCACCAACCGTGAAATCGCCGACATCCTCATGCTGGGCGAGGGCACGGTGCGCAACTACGTCAGCAGCATTTTCGCCAAACTGCACGTGAACAACCGCGCGGAAGCGGCAGCATATGCGGCGGCGCACAACATTCGGGACTATCTGTGAACAGACGGCATGCACAAAAGCACCGACCACGACCGACACGCCCACCATGCCACCTGACCGCCATCTGGCTATCACTACTCCGCCTCGGTCACCCGTGATGTCCCGCAGATTCACATCGTGGGTGAAGCGTGGCTTCCGGAAACCCACGAACACAACGCACTCGAAGATAATCGAGTCCCAAGGAGCAACATGAAAGCCCATTACATAGACGGCAAATTCACCAGCGGCGCATCTGCCGCGCGGATCGCCGTGGATAACCCCGCCAGCGGCGAGATCATTGATCATGTGCCGCTCGGCGCCGGGGAGGATGTCGTCGCCGCCGTTCAGGCAGCGAAACGAGCTTTCGAGGACTGGAAGCGCGTGTCTGCCAGCGAGAAAGCCGAGCTGCTGCACGAAGCCAGCCGCAAGATGCGCGCCCACAAAGAAGAACTGATCGAGCTGCTCACGCGCGAGGAAGGCAAGCCGCTGAGCGAGAACGAAGAGGAAGTGGTCTGGACCTACTCGACGTTCGACTACTACGCCGAACTGGGCCGGCATACGCGCGGACGCGTGCTGCCCAGCACCGAGGACGGCGTGCTCAACATGGTGATCAAGGAGCCGTACGGCGTGGTCGGATGCATCGTGCCGTGGAACTATCCACTGCTGCTGTTGGCCTGGAAGATCGCCCCTGCGCTGGCGGCCGGCAACACGGTCGTGATCAAGCCGAGCGAGATGACGCCGCTCACGACCTTGAAGCTGTGCGAGATCGCCTTCGATCACCTGCCGCCGGGCGTGGTCAACGTGGTGACGGGCGACGGCAGCACCGGCGAAGCGCTGGTCAGGCATCCCGACGTGCCGATGATCGCCTTCACCGGGTCACTTGGCACCGGCCAGAAGATCGCCAGCATCGCCGCGCCAATGATGAAGAAGACGCACTTCGAGCTGGGCGGCAAAGACGCCTTCGTCATCGCCGACGACGCCGATCCTGAGCTGGCGGCCAGGGCGGTGGCCTATGCTGCGCTGATCAACGCCGGACAGGTGTGCACCAGCACCGAGCGCGTCTACGTGCCACAAAACCTGGCTGCCCGCTTCACCGACAACCTGGTTGACCTGGTGAAGTCACTCAGGCTCGGCGACGGCATGGACGCCAACACCGACATCGGCCCCATGATCGGCGATCGCTACCGTCAGAAAGTCGTGGATCACATCGCCGATGCACAAACCAAAGGCGCACAGATCCTGACGGGCGGGCGTGTGCCCGATCGGCCGGGTTACTTTCACGAGCCGACCGTGCTGGTGAATGTGAACCACACCATGAAGATCATGACCGAGGAGACGTTCGGCCCAGCTATCCCGCTCATGACCTACGATTCGTTCGACGAAGCGATTCGGCTGGCCAACGACAGCATCTACGGCCTGGGCGCATGTCTGTACACCAGCGACGCCAGGAAGGCACGGCGCTTCTTCGAAGATGTGAAGGCTGGCACGATCTGGATCAACGATCCACTGACCGACAACTACGCCGGCCCGTTCGGCGGGATGAAGTACACCGGCGGCGGCCGCGAACTAGGCGAAGAGGGCCTGGACGAGTTCCGCGAGACCAAGCATGTGCACTGGGACATCGAAGCCAGGCCCAAGAGCTGGTGGCTAGCATACCATTCGTGAAGATGATGAAGGCTTAACACGCCCCCACGTAGAATCGCGCGTATGACGGACATTGCAGTGCGGCGATTGTTTTGGGAGGGTTGCTTGAATGTGCGCGATCTGGGCGGGCTTCGAACACACGACAGCCGGCGCACGCGTCTGGGCGCACTGGTGCGCATGGACAACCCCGGCCTTCTCACCGACTCCGGCGTTCGCGCCATGCTCGATTACGGCGTGACCACGGTGATTGACCTGCGCTACCCAACCGAGACCACGCGCTATCCTCACCTTGCCGAATCGCTCGACGCCGAGCGCGACCGGTTGGGCATCGTTCACATCCCACTGCTCGACGAGGATAACCGAACCGAAGAAGACATTCTGTTCGCCCGTTCGCGGGACGAATGGCACGCCTACGTGCTCGAACGGCGCAGGCATATCGTCGCCCAGGTGCTGCGAACCGTTGCCCACGCGCCGCCGGGCGGCGTGGTGGTTCATTGCACCGCCGGCAAAGACCGCACCGGCATCATTTGCGCGCTCCTGCTCGACCTGCTCGGCGTCGTGCGCGACGACATCACGCACGACTATGCGGTCAGCGAGGAGTGGCTGCGCCCGCGCACCCAACAGTGGCTGGAACCACTGGACGAAGCGCAACGTGCCTTTGCCCTCAGCCTGATGCGCACCGCGCCGGAGTACGTCGGTTTCGCATTGGGCTATGTGGACGAGCGCTACGGCGGCACGCGCGCTTACCTGCAAAACGCCGGGCTGTCGGCCGATGACTTGCGCATGCTACAAGAGCGGCTGGTCGAGTGAGGGGCAGACGCACATATCGGAGCCCTGCCTTGCCGCTCGGCTAGAACCCCAGCGCTTCGTAGCCGGTCATCTGCGCGCGCAAGCCGAAGGCCGAGGTGAGCAGCAACACCGCGGCATAGAGCAGCACCGCGCCGCGATCGTCGCGCCCGCGCGTGAACGCGAACGCCGCCGGCACGCTGATGATGACCAGCGCGCCATACAGGTAGTGCACGAAGCGCACATTCACCCCCAACCCCATGCTGATCAGCACCAGACCGATCGCCATCTGCACCAGGCCAAGAATGGGGCTGAGCGCAACCGCGCCCAGGTAGTTGCCGTCCAAGTTCTCCCCGCGAAAGAATTTGATCATGCCCCACAAACCGAGGATGGCGTTGAAGAGGATGACCGCCGTTGCCAGATTGGCATGAATTTGTATAAGCCCCATGGAGGACGGATTATAGGTAAGAGTGTCACACGAACGCACGATTGCCCGTGAGCACGTGAACATGAAAGCAAATTGGTTTAAACCCGCACCTTTCGCTGCGGCCCTCCTCCTGGTGATCGCAGCGATCGGCGTTTGGCACCCCGCCCACAGCCACAGCCTCCCCCTCGACCAACGGACTCGGCCGCTCAAGGTCGTCACCAAACACCTCGAACCGCTGGTCATCGTCGAGGGCGATCGGCTGAGCGGATTCAGCATTGACCTGTGGGAGGCCATCGCCAAACGCATCGGTGTGGAGTACGAGTGGGTGATCGTCGCCAGCGTCACCGAACAGATCGATCTGGTCGAACAGCAGAAGGCAGACGTGGCCATCGCCGGGATCAGCATGACGGCGGAACGCGAAAGCCGCATCGACTTCTCCCATCCGTTTCTCAACGCCGGCTTGCAGATCCTGGTCCCCGTCCGCTCGGAGCAGACGCTGGCAAACCTGGCCGGAGCGGTTCTCTCACCCGTGCTGCTGCAAATACTCGGCATCGCTTTGCTGGTCACGCTGGTGATGGCCCATCTGATCTGGCTGACCGAACGCAACAGCGGCGGCGAGATCCCCAGAGCCTATCTGCCGGGTGTCTGGGAGGCGCTCTGGTGGGCCGTGAACACGCTGACCACCGGCGAATACGGCGACAAAACCAAACCGAGCGGCGTATTCAAGCGCTTGCTCGCCATCACCTGGATGGTGCTCAGCGTGATCTTCGTCGCCCAGTTCACCGCGTCCATCACCTCCGACCTGACCGTTCAACAGCTCACCCAGAACATCAGCGGGCCGAACGACCTGCCCGGCAAGGCCATCTACACCGTCAAGGGCAGCACAGCCGCCGACTACCTGTCCGAGGTCCGGGTCAGCTTCACCAGCGTAGATACGATCGAGGCGGCCTATGCCGCTTTGGACAGCGGCCAGGCGCAGGCCATCGTTTATGATTTGCCCGTGCTCGCCTATTATGCTGCCGGCAAAGGGCGCGGCAGGGTCGAGTTGGTTGGCCCGATCTTCAAGGAGGAAACTTACGGCATCGTGCTCCAGTCGGGCAGCCCGCTGCGCGAACCGATCAACGCCGTGCTGCTGGAAATGCGGCAAGACGGCACTTATGAAGCGCTCTATGACAAGTGGTTCAGAGAGAAACGATGAGCCGACGGTGGTAGAATCCATCGTGTCAAACAAGCCTGCGCGGCTCATCTGCGCCTTTGAGCGGACCCGCGCGTTTCACGAAAGGAGTTTCAGAACAAGTGGCTCTCAGCAAAGGTGAGAAGGCCGCCATCATCGAACAGTTTGCGGTCAATCCAAGTGATACGGGCTCGTCGGAGGTGCAAATCGCGCTGCTCACGCGGCGGATCAACCAACTCAACGAGCATTTGAAGGTTCATAAGCACGACGAGAGTTCGCGCCACGGCCTGCTCGTCCTGGTTGGCAAGCGGCGTGCGCACCTGAAGTATCTGGCAGCCAAGGATCCGGCCAGTTACCGGCAACTGCTAGCCAAACTCGGGTTGAGAAAGTAAGTCAGGTTTCGTCGTAGAGGCGCGGCGCTCGCGCCTCTACACGCAAGTTTGAGGCGAGAGGGCAGCGGTCGTAGATGTTAGAGGCCAGCTTCGGAATTGGAGAGCGCATAAAAGCGCTTCGGCGCCCAATTTCGCGGTTGACCTCTAACCTCTAACCGCCCCCTCCCGCGTTCGTTCGGCGATCGGCGTTGGTGCAAGGCGCGCGACGCGATTCGCAGCTATCCAGCCGACGTCAGGTCGCCCGTTCCTGCAAGGAGAAAAGTTAAAGATGTCTACAGATGCAACTCGCATCGTCGAGGCACCGATCCCGGAGAATCACGTCTACACCGCGCGGATCGGCGAGAAGGAAATTCGAATCGAGACGGGACGCCTGGCCCGCCAGGCGGGCGGAGCGGTGACGGCACGCATGGGCGACACAATGGTGCTCGCCACGGCCACCATGTCCAAGGCCGTGCGGCAGGGCATTGATTTCTTCCCGCTCAGCGTGGAGTACGAAGAGCGGCTATATGCCGCCGGCCGCATTCCGGGCAGCTACTTCCGACGCGAAGGCCGCCCACCCGAGGCCGCCATTCTGATCGCCCGGTTGGTGGACCGGCCCCTGCGCCCCCTGTTCCCCGACGACCTGCGCAACGACGTGCAGATCATCGTCACAGCGCTGTCGCACGACCAGATCAACGATATTGACGTGCTGGCCGTGAACGCCGCCAGCGCCGCGCTCATGGTCAGCGATGTGCCGTTCGACAACCCGGTTGGCGCCGTGCGCATCGGCCTGATCAACGGCGAGCTCATCGTCAACCCGACGATCCCGGAGATGCAATACAGCGACCTCGACCTGCGCGTGGCCGGCACGAAGGACGCGATCGTGATGGTCGAATGCGGCGCGAACGAGGTGGACGAGGCTACGATGGTGCGGGCGCTCAAGCTGGCTCACGACTCGATCCAGGAATTCATCGCCATGCAGCACGTCATGCGCCAGGAAGTTGGCAAGCCCAAAGCCGATTACCCCAAATTCGGACGCGACGAAGCGTTCAACCAGCGGGTGCGCGAGGCGTTGGGCACGCGCGTCCAGGAGACAATTGACCAGGAGCTGGAGAAGGCCGAACGCCAGGCCATCCTGGATGCGCTCGAGGGTGAGGTGCTGGCCCAGATGCAATCCATCGGCGACGTGAACGCCGATGAGTTGCACCAGGTCATCAAGGACGTCACCAGCGAAGCCGTGCGCACGCGCATCTTGCGCGACGGCGTGCGGCCCGATGGCCGCACCTTGAAGGAGATCCGTCCAATCTGGGTGGAGGTGGGCGACCACCTCAGCCCGCGCGCGCATGGCGCCGGCCTGTTCACCCGCGGCGAGACGCAGATCCTCTCGATCGTCACGCTCGGCAGCAAGGGCGACGCCCAGCCACTCGACGGGCTCTACCCGCAAGAGGAAAAGCGCTACATGCACCACTACAACTTCCCGCCGTTCTCGACGGGCGAGGCCAAGGTGCTGCGCGGCAGCAGCCGGCGCGAGATCGGCCACAGCGCATTGGCCGAACGCGCGCTCCTGCCGGTCATCCCGGACGAAAATGAATTCCCCTACACCCTGCGGGTGGTGAGCGAGGCGCTGTCGTCCAACGGCTCCACGTCGATGGGCAGTGTGTGCGGCAGCACGCTGGCGCTCATGGACGCTGGCGTGCCGATCAGGGCGCCTGTGGCCGGCATCGCCATGGGCTTGATCACGGCGCCGGGTGGCCTGTCCGAAGGCTACGCCATCCTCAGCGACATCCAGGGCCTGGAGGATCACATCGGCGACATGGACTTCAAGGTCGCCGGCACTAAGAAAGGCATCACCGCCTTGCAAATGGATATCAAGATCGCCGGCCTGACCACCGAGGTGCTCCAGCAAGCCCTCGAGCAAGCGCGCGAAGGCCGATTGGCCATCCTTGACCGCATGCTGGAAGTCATCGCCGAACCGCGCCCGACGCTGAAGCCACACGCGCCACGCATGTTGATCATCAACATTGACCCGGAGAAGCTGGGCATGGTGATCGGACCTGGCGGCAAGACCGTGCGCTCGATCCAGGACCAAACCGGCGCGAAGATCGACATCGAGGACGACGGGCGCGTGTTCATCTCGTCATCCGATGGCAGTAGCGCCGAGAAGGCACGCGAGATGATCGAGAGCATGACCGGCTCGGTTGCGTTGGGCGGCATCTACACCGGTAAGGTGGTGCGCATCACCGAGTTCGGTGCGTTCGTCGAGATCATGCCCAAGACGGACGGCATGGTGCACGTCTCACAGCTCAGCGACCATCCCGTGCGCAACGTCGCCGACGAGGTTCAGGTTGGTCAGGAAGTGACGGTCATGGTCATCGGCAACGACAACGGCAAGATTCGCCTCAGCCGGAAGGCCGTTTTGGAAGGGATGACGCTGGAAGAGGCCCAGGAAGCCGACCGAGCCGGCGGCCGTGGCGGTCCGCGCCGTGACGGTGGGGGGCGCGGCGGCCATGGCGGTCACAGCAGCCACGGGAGTGGCGGGCGAGAGCGGGAGCGCCGCCCACCCCTTCGTCGGAGCAGGCCGGACCGCAACCGCGGATGACGAAAGAGGAACCTCGTGAGCTTCGCACTCACAAGGTTTTTCGTTCGCTCCTCGCAGCCTATCCCTTCACCGCCCCCTCGAGCGTGAGGCCCGGTTCGAGTGAGCCAACCGCCGGCACATCGAACCAAGTTTGTTCCGATTGAGCCGCGAACTGACCGGCATACAACCGGGCGTACAAACCACCCCTCGCCAGCAAATCCTCGTGCTTGCCCCGCTCGACCACCTCGCCACCATGGATGACGAGAATCTGATCGGCCTCGCGGATGGTGCTCAACCGGTGCGCAATGACGAAACTGGTACGCCCGGCCATCAATCTGCGCATCGCTTCCTGGATGTGCTGTTCGGTGCGGGTATCCACGCTGCTGGTGGCTTCGTCGAGTATCAAGATGCGCGGGTCGGCCAGAATGGCACGCGCGATGGCCAGCAACTGGCGCTGCCCCTGGCTGAGGTTGCTGGCCCGCTCGGACAGCACCGTGTCATAGCCCTGCGGCAGGCGACGGATGAAAGCATCGGCGTTTGCCAGCTTAGCAGCAGCGATCACCTCTTCGGGGCTCGCATCCAACCGTCCGTAGCGGATGTTTTCCATCACCGTGCCGCTGAACAAAAACGTGTCCTGCAACACGATGCCGAGTTGTCGTCGCAAATCCTCGCGATCGAACTCGCAAATGTCGCGACCATCGATCGTGATACGCCCGCCGTCCACATCGTAGAAACGCGTCAGCAGGTTGATGATCGTGGTCTTGCCGGCGCCCGTCGGCCCGACGAGCGCGACAACCTGGCCGGGCTCGGCGCGCAAGCTGACCTGCCTGAGCACCGGGACGTTCGGCACATACGAGAAGCTGACATCCTCGAAGACCACTTCCCCTTTGATCGGCGAGCCGGCGCCGGCAGAGCGTTCAGCCTCCACCTCAGGCGGTTCGTCCATCACTGCGAACACGCGCTCCGCCCCAGCCACCGCCGACTGCAACGCCCCATAGAGCGTAGCCAGCTCATTGAGCGGTCGGCCAAACTGGCGCGCGTAGGTGATGAAGCTGGCGATCGTGCCGATGGTCGCCAGCCCTTGCACCGCCAGGATGCCGCCGGTGCCCGCCACCACAGCCAAGCCGAGATTGTTCACACAGTTCATCATCGGCCCCAGGAAGCCGGCGAAGGTCTGCGCGCGCGTCGCCGATCGGCGCAATGCGGCGTTGGCCTCGTCGAATTGGGCGATGACGATCGGCTCACGCCCATACGCCTTTACCACGCGCTCGCCCGTGATCGTCTCCTCGATCAGCGCATTGAGTGCGCCGAGCGCCATCTGCTGCTGGCGGAAGCCTGACCGCAGCCGTGGGGCGAGCCACCGGTTGAGCACCAGCGACATGCCGCCGATCGATATGATGCTGACAATCGCCAGGACGGGATTGATCCACAGCATCACTACCGAGATGCCGATCATGCTCAACGCACCCGATACGACCTGGACCACGCCATCGGATAGCGCCTGGTTGACGCTCTCGACGTCGTTGGTCAACCGGCTCATCAAGTCGCCATGCGGGCGCTGATCGAAGAATCGCAACGGCAAGACTTGCAAGCGATCAAACAAATCGTTCCGGATGTCACGCACAGCGCGCTGGGCAGCGCCGGCCATGATGTAGCTCTGCAGCCATGTCAGTGCCGCACCCGACGCATACAAGCCAGACATGAGCAAGCAGATGCCTGCCAGGCCTGGCAAGTCGCCGGGGACGATGTAGGCGTCGATGGCATGGCCGAGCAGATGCGGCAAAATCACGTTGATCGCCGTGCTGCCGATGACCAGCAGAGCGGTGATGAGCAGTGCGGCGCGCTGTCGCCGCAGATAGCTCCACAACCGGGCGACCGTGCCTCGGGTATCCTGAGCTTTCTCGACTTTGCCCGGCATGCGCATCGGGCCGAAGCCCATGCGGCCCAGGATCGGTGGGGGCTCGCTGGATGCGGTTGGACTACGCATGTGCCACCATCCCGTTCCCCATCTGGGAGCGATAGATCTCGCGGTAGATCGGGCTGGACGCCAACAATTGGTCGTGTGTGCCCTGAGCAGCGACGCGACCATCGTCCAGCACCAGGATTCGATCGGCGTTCACCACACTGCTGATGCGCTGCGCGACCACGATGCGCGTCGGCGCATGAGGCCAAGCATCCAGCGCTGCCCGAATCTTCGCTTCGGTGGCTGTGTCTATGGCACTGGTGCTGTCGTCGAGCACCAGGACCGCAGGCCTGACCAGCAATGCACGGGCGATGGCGATGCGCTGCTTCTGTCCGCCCGAAAGGTTGACGCCGCGCTGGCCGACGAGCGAGTCGTAGCCATCCGGCAGGCGGTTGATGAATTCGTGCGCCTGCGCCATCTTCGCCGCCGCGATCACCTCATCGTCGCCAGCGTCGGGCCGGCCGTAGCGAATGTTGTCACGAATCGTGCCGCTGAACAACACAGGGTCTTGCAGCGCGATGGCTATGGACTTTCGCAGCGTTGCCTGGTTCACCTCGCGCACATCCACCCCATCCACTGTCACGCGCCCGGCCGTCACGTCGTAGAAGCGCGGGATGAGGTTGACGAGGCTGCTCTTGCCGGAACCAGTCGCGCCGAGCACGGCCAGCGTCTGGCCCGGTTCGACGACGAAGCTGATGCCTTTGAGCACAGCATCGCGTCCATCCCTGGCGTAGCTGAAGCTGACATCTTCGAAGGCCAACCGACCGCGTGGCGCAAACATCGTCAGCGCATCTGGGCTGTCTACGATCTCGGGCGCGCTGTCCAACACCTCATTGATTCGTTCGGAGGACGCAGCCGCGCGAGCAACGCGTACTACGAGCATGCTGGCCTGGATCAACGCCATCAGTGACATGGTCAGATAGTTGATGAAAGCGATGAGCTGGCCGACTTGCAGGCCAGCAGCCTGCACGCGCACGCTGCCGAACCACAGGGCAGCAACAACGCCGGCGTTGAGCATCAACATCATCAGCGGCATGGTGACGGCGCTGGCACGCACGGCAGCGATGTTCCAGTCCATCAGCGCCTCGTTGGCGCGGCCGAAGCGCCGGCGCTCATGCTGGCGCCGGGCAAACGCCTTCACCACGCGCACGCCAGCCAGGTTCTCCTGCATCACCGTGTTCAGCGCGTCCAGATGCCGCTGGACCTCACCGAACAGCGGGAAGGTGCGGTTGATGATGACGACCAGCGCGACGAGCACAATGGGAAAGAGCGCAACGAAGATGAGCGAAAGTTGCGGGCTGGTGATCACTGCCAGGATCAACCCACCTACCATCAACATTGGCACGCGCACCATCACGCGCAACAGCATCATCACCAGTTCGGTCATCTGAGTCACGTCGTTGGTCAGCCGGGTGATCAGGCCGCCGGTCTCGAGGCGATCGAGATTGCCGAAAGACAGCGACTGCACTTTGCGGAAGAGGGCGCTGCGGAGGTCGGCGCCGAAGTACTGGCCGGCGCGGATGGCGAACACGGCACAGCCGACGCCGAAGCCCAGCCCGGCCAGTGCCACGACGATCTGCACCAATCCGGTCGTCACGACGACGTACAGGTCGCCTTTGGCGATGCCCTCGTCAACGATATGCTCGACCAGGCGCGGCTGCATCAGGTCCATGGCTACTTCGAGCACCATCAGCAGAGGCGCCAGAACAGCCCAGGCCCAATACGGCCTGAGAAAGCGAGCGAGGCGCAGCGAGTCGCGCATCAGGCCTGCCTCTCGCGCGTCGCCTCGCGAGCAGCGCGCTCGCGCGCGTTCTCCAGCATGCGTTCCACCTGCCCCGCTTCGGTCTGCATGCCTTCGACCAGTTCGCGCAACAGTTCGTGCAACTGTGCGGCCCTGGCCTCGCCCATCGCTTCCAGGCCGCGCCGAAGCGCATCGTAGTCGTCGGGACGGATACGAGCCAGCAGCCTGCGCCCCTTGGGGGTGAGGGTCAGTGGCGTGCGCCGGCGATCATCGGGGTCAGTCGTGCGGACGAGCAAGCCCTCGGCCTCCAGCTTGTCCACGGTGGCGACCAGGGTCGAGCTGGAAGTCATGAGCCGGTCGCTGAGTTCGCTCATCGTGCGCGGCTGCACATCCAGGTGGCGCAGCACGGCAATCTGCAGGGCACTGGCGTTCGGCCAGACAGCGCCGGCTCGCTGCTCGATCTCGCGCACGGTGAGCTTGTGACCGAGCAGGAGCAGGGTGCGAATTTCGTTGATGGTCAGCCGGGAAATCATCTGATCCAAATTACTCGCATGCGAACAATTTGGATCAGAATATTAGGGTCGCGCGCGAATTTGTCAAGGGCCGCGCGCAGGCCCTATTTCACCACCCCCACACACATGCCATCGCTGATCGGCACGAGCAACGACAGCAGGCGCGGATCGCTCGCCATGCGCCGGTTGAAGGCGCGAATCGAAGCGACGTGCGCACGCGCTTCTTCTGGCGGATCAGCCTGCCACACCAGGCCACCCGCCGACGCGTTGTCCCCGATGATCAAGCCACCTTTGCGCACCAGCTTGAGCGATTCGTCCACGTAGTCCAGATACTCGGCCTTCTCCGCGTCAATGAACGCCAGGTCGAACGGTGCTTCGCTGGCGAGCTGCGGCAGGATCGCGCGCGCGTCGCCCTCGCGCACCTCGACGCAATCGGCCAGGCCGGCCCGGGCGACGTTCTCGCGCGTGGTCTGTGCGTGCAACGGGTTCAGCTCCACGGTGATGAGCTTGCCGCCCGGCGGCAATGCCCGCGCCATCCAGATCGTGCTGTAACCGAACAGCGAGCCGACCTCCAGGACCTTCTGCGCACCGGTTGCGCCCATCAACACCTGCAGGAACCGCCCCTGTTCGGGCGAGATGTGGATCTGGGGAATACCCTTCGCCTCGGCCTCTGCCGGCA
>FWWM01003368.1_pt1 | contig 39872 bp, 40 predicted proteins | sample 2228351 | NCBI WGS metagenome assembly FWWM01 (sample SAMEA103939774, study PRJEB20133) | metagenome
AGGCCGCCCGCCGCAACCGGCGCAGGGTCTGGGCCAGGTTGTTGCGGGCGGTGCGCTCGGGGCTATCGGGCCAGAGGAGCCCGGCCATGCGGGAACGGGGGGCGGGGCCTTCCAGGGCCAGGTAGGCCAAAACCCCAGCAGCCCTCCGTTCCAGACGCAGGGGAGGCCGTCCCTCCACTTCCAAGGAGGCTCCCCCTAAGAGCCACAAGCGACCGCTGGTCACGGCATCTCCCAGATTCTTTGAGTGTACCCCATCCTCTCCCCCAAAACCCAGATCTCCCAGGGCGGGGAAGCCCTTACTTGGTAATCTTTTTCACCTTTTTCGCAGAGAGGCCCGGGTATTATTTAGGAGTCCTAAGGAGATGAGCATGGCGGAGATCCCCGGTCACGCCTATGGAGGTCCCAAGGCCAAGGAAGGGGATTGCTAGGAGGTGAGGCCTATGCGGAGCAAGGCAGCGGTAGGGCTTTTGGCTTTGGGTCTGGGCGTCCTGGCCCAGGAGGGGTTCCCCTACCCCGAGGAGTTCCGCTTCTGGACCCACGTGAAGAGCATGGAGATCCAGCGGGGCCATCCCCTCTACGAGGCCTTCGGGGGGCTGCACCACATCTACGCCAACCCCCAGGCCCTGGCGGGGTACCTCTCGGGCAAGCGGGCCTTCCCTGAGGGTTCGGTCATCGTCTTTGACCTCTTGGAGGCAAGGGCCGAGGGGCAGGCCCTGGTGGAGGGGCCCAGGAAGCTCATCGGGGTGATGGTGAAGGACAGCCGGCGCTACCCGGAAACGGGGGGCTGGGGGTACTACGCCTTCGGGGCCGACGGGAAGCCCCTGGCTATAGACCCCAAGGCCTGCCACGCCTGCCACCAGGGGGCGGCGAACACGGACTTTGTCTTCAGCGCCTTCAGGCCATAATGGGGGGGTGGGACCCGAGGAAAAGACCCTGGAACTCCTGGAGCGCCTGGCCCGGGCGGAGCGGGCCCTCCTCGCCCGGAGGGCCTACGCCTTGGGCCTTTCCGCCACCCAGGCGGGGGTGGTCTTGGAACTCCGGGGGCGGACCCTGAGCCCAGGGGCCCTGGCGGAGGCCCTGAACCTGGCCCCGCCCACGCTGACGGACGCCCTCCACGCCCTCAAGGCCAAGGGGCTTCTGGTGGAGGAGGAAGACCCAGGCGACCGTCGGCGCAAGCGCCTCCAGCTCACCCCCAAAGGGGAGGGGGTGGCGGAGGCCCTAAGGCCCTACCGCGCCCCCCTGGAAGGGGCCCTAAAGGGGGTGCCCGACCTGGAGGGCCTGTGGACGGGCCTGGCCCACCTGGCCGCGGGGCTCATCGCCCAGGGGGTTATGGCGGAGACGGGGCTTTGCCTCACCTGTCGCCACCTGGTGCGGGAGGGGAGGGGCTACCGGTGCGCCCTCCTGGGGGTCCCCCTGGCCCCCCTGGAGCTCCGCCTGGCCTGCCCGGACCACGCGCCCCAAGTGGGGTAAGGGTCTCCTCGCGAGCATTGCCTGAAAATCGCGGGTCTAGGTAGGATATACCCCAAGGTGGCCCTCAGCTGGCAAAGCCCGGTCTACCTGGAACGGCCCCGGCTCCTGGACCGGCTACCGGAGGAGCCGGGGTTCGCGGTGGTCCTCGAGGCCCCCGCGGGCTTCGGGAAGAGCGTCCTGGCGGGACAGCTTTCCGCCCGCCTTGGGCTTAGGACCCTTTGGGCCAGCGCCCTCTTCGGGGAGCCCAGGGCCCTCCTGGCCCGGGCCCTGGGCTTCCCCGAGGAGGCGCCCTGGGGCCCCGTCCTCGAGGCCCTCGCCGCCGAGCCCACCCTGGTGGTCCTGGAGGACCTGAAGGGGGAGGAGGAGCTAAGCCCCCTCCTCCGGGCCCTCCCCGCCCTGGTGGTCCTGGCGAGCCGGAACCCCCTCCCCTACCCTGAGCTCCCCAAGCTCCTCGCCGAGGGGCGGCTGGTGCGCCTGGGGGCGGGGGAGCTGGCCTTCACCCTGGAGGAGGCCCAGGCCCTTTTCGGGGGGCGCCCGGGGGCGGAGGAGGCCCACCGGGCCACGGGGGGCTGGCCCCTGCCCCTCTTCCTCTCCGCCCTTACCGGGGAGCCCCCCGAGCCGGGGGCCCTGGTCCGGGGCCTGAGGGAAAGCCTCAGTCCGGAGGAGTTCCAGGAAGGGCTCCTCCTCGCCGCCCTCCCCCACCTGCCCCTTGAGCTTGCCACCCCGGCCACGGAAGGGCTTTTCGCCAAGGGCCTCCTCCGCCGCCTTCCAGAGGGCTTCCGCCTCCACGACCTCCTGAAGGAGATGGCCCTCAGGAGCCTAAGGGAGGAGGTGCAAGGTGCGGTGAAGGGGGCGGAAGGGCGGCTCCCCCCTCCGCTTCTGGCCCAGGCCTACTTCCAAAGCGGCCTCCACGGGGACCTCCTGGGGCTCATGGAAAAGCCCCTGCAGATGAACCTGCCCCCGGAGACCCTCGTGGCCTGGCGGGAGGTGCTGGAACGGGGGGGGCCCCGGGCCCGGCTGCGGCTCGGGGAGGCCCTTCTCCAGTGCGGAAAGCGGGAAGGGGAGGCCTTCCTAAAGCCCCTGGCGGAGGCGGAGGACCCCCGGATCGCCCTCCTCGCCTGCGGGCACCTGGCCTACTACCTGGCCGAGATCATGCTGGAAAGGCGGCTTCCCGAGGCCCGGGGCTACCTGGAGCGGGGTCTCGCCCTTCTGGACCGGGTGGACGCGGAGCTTGCCGGCCGCTTCCTGAACGACGTGGCCCGGGTGCCCTTTGAGGAAGGGAAACCCGAGGAGGCCCTGGCCCTCCTGGAGGAAGCGCTTAAGCGCCTTCCCCAGGATAGCCCCTTCCGGCTAGCCCCCTTGGTGAACCTGGCCTTCCTGCGGTTTGAGCTCCACGGGGACCTGCTGGGCCGGATCCAGATCACAGAGGAAAGCCTTCCCCTGTACCTGCGCCACATGCCCTGGAACCTCCCCGGCCACCTGCGGGTCCTGGGGCGGCTTTACCTCCTCCTGGGGAAGCGGGCGGAGGCGGAGCGGTACCTGGAGGAGGCGGCCCGGACGGAAGGGAGCCCCCTGGCGGCCCTGGAGGCGGCCATGCTCCTCGCCCACCTCAGGGGGGACGAGGGGGCCCTCTCTGAGCTCGTGGCCCGGGCGGAGCTCTGGGAGAACCCCTACCTGGTGGGCCGGGGCCGGGCCCTTCTCGCCCTCCTCCGCAAAGACCCAAGCCTCCTAGAGGGGCAGGAGGGCTTCCTCCCCGCCCTGGCCCGGGCGGAGCTCACGGGGGACCCCACCCTCCTCCCCCCCTACCCCGAGGGGCGGGAGGAAAGGCTTTACTGGCACGCCCTGCGCTACCGCCTCCTACGGGAGGAAGGGGACCTCGAGGCCCTCCTCGGCCTCACCCAGGTGGGCGCGGGGGTCCTGCCCGGCCTCGTCCCCCTGGACCTCCTCCCCAAAAAGCGCCCGGAACTCGCCCGCCCTTACCCCCTCCCCGAGGTGCTCCGCTCCGGCTGGAAGGAGGCCATCGCCCTGCGGCTGGAGGAGGTCCCGCCTCTTAAGGTAAGCGTGCTCGGCCGCTTCCAGGTGGAGGGCCCCTTGGGGCCGGTGGCCCTTTCGGGGAAGCTTAGGGAGGTCTTCGCCCTCTTCCTCCTCGGGCTTTCCCGGGAGGAGGTGGCCTTCCACCTTTGGCCCGACGCCTCCGAGGAGGGGGCCCTCAACAACCTTTCCGTGTGGCTTTCGCGCCTAAGGAAGGCCCTGGAGCCCTGGGGGGTGCCCACCTACCTGGGGGAGGAAGGGCTCTTGAGGGTGGAAAGCGACCTGAAGGCCCTGGAAAAGGCCCTGGAAGGGGGGGATGCGCAAAGGGCCTTGGAGCTCTACCGCGAGCCCCTCCTCCCCGGGGTGGACCACCCTCTCCTGGACCGGAAGCGGGAGGAGGTCTACCACCGGGTGCGCCGGCTTTTCCTGAAGGTGGGGGAACCCCCCTACCTGGAGCGCCTCCTGGAGCTGGACCCCTTGGACGAGGAGGCCCTCCTCCTCTGGGCCGAGGGGTGCCTGAAGCGGGGGCAGCGGGGAAGGGTCCTGAGGGCCCTCGAGGCCTACCGCAGGCGGCTTTGGGAGGAGCTTGGGGAAAGGCCCTCCCCCGAGGTGGAGGCCCTCTTTCGGCACCTGAACCGGTAGGCTCTTACCCCGCCCCTCTCCCGAGCTTCACCGTAGCCTTTTAGGAACTTTGTAGGCCTCTCTAGCTAGGCTGAGGATAAGGGAGGACTTCAAGGAAGACCCCCTGTAGAAACCCGTGGGCATTCTAACTTCAAGAATGGCCCTACTACGTCCATCCGCTATGACACGGAGCGCTTTGAGCTCAGGCTTTCGGGTTCAGTCCGGCCATGAGGTGGAGGTGGCTAAGGACCCTTTCGGAGATGAAGGAGGATGAAGAAGTTCCTTCCCTTGACCCTCCTACTGGCCACGGCCGCCCTAGCCCAGATGGGGCTCCCGGGCCTTCCGGGGACCCCGGGGCCGGCTTACCCCACCGGGCCCAGGCATACCGGGGACGACCCTTCCGGGGCCAGGCCTTCCCGGGGCCCCCGGGGCAGGAGGGATATACCAGAACCCTAGCCTGGGGATGGCCTTCCCCCTACCCCCGAGGTGAAACCATGGAAGAAAAGGGAGAAGTCCAGGAGCAGAAACCCCGTCCCAAGCTCCTATGGCCCCGTTCAGGACGGGACTGGCTTTTGGCGGGCCTCCTCGCCTTCCTCGTGCTCGGCATCGTGGGGAACCTCCTTCCGGAGGAGCCGGGGGAGGTGCAGGTGGGTGCGGTGCGTCTCAAGGTGCCCCGGGGCTTCGAGGTGCGGGACCTCCAAGGAGGCAAGGCTCTCCTAGCGCCTAGGGAAGGCCCTCAGGACGGCTTCCGGGAAAACCTCACCGTGCTGAAGGAGGCCCTGCCCCAGGCGGTAAACAGCTTCCAGTACGCCCAGGTGGTGGCCTGGCGGAACCGGCAGGGCCTCGAGGCCTTCCAGGTGGGCGGGGTGCGGCCCGTGCAGGTCCTGGGGGTTCCGGGGGTGGCCTTCGCCGCCCAGGGGACCCACCAGGGGAAGACCCTGGAGTTCCAGGTGGTCGCCTTTGTCCTCGGGGGAGAGGGGTACCAGATCACCCTGACGGGAGAGCCCGGAAAGCTTGCGCAGTACGCCGGCCCCTTCCAGAAGGCCATGGCCCCCTTGGGCCTGGCCCAGGCCGCACAGGCACCTTCTTCCCAAGGGGGAGCCCCTCTACCCCAAAGCCCGGCCCCGGGGCCCCTGCCGACCCCTGCCCCCCTGCCCTACGCCGCACCGGGACCCACCCCAGACCCCTACGGGGGTGAGCCTGCTCTTCCCTACGACACCCCTGCTCTTCCCTACGACGCCGACCCCTCCGGCAACCTCGGGCTACCCGACACCGGAGACGGCGGCTTCTGGGACAGCTGGAAGCAGGGGGAGGAGTTCAACACCTGGATGTCGGAGGAGTGGAGCCAGGCCCTCTCTGGGGAGACCCCGGACATCACCCACTTTGACGAGCAGGGCAACCCCTACTGGGAAGGCCCCTCGGGCACCCTGCACGAGTGGGACTGGGGGGGATGGGACCTTGGGGGTAGCGGCGGAGACGTGCCCTAAGGGATGACCCCCCCAGGGGAAAGGCTTCAGGCCCTGGAGGCCAAGAGGAGATGGACTCTCCTGCGCTTTTTGTCCCTAGGGCTTCTCTCCCTGATCCTTGTGGCTTTCGCCCTCTTCCACCTCGCGTTCGCACCCCTTTGGCTTTTCCTCTCCGGCCTGGTCCTGAGCCTTGTCCCCTTCGCGGTGGGATCCTTTTTGGCCGAGAGCTTTCGGGAGGAGGTCAGGAAGGCCTTGGTCCGCCCGGTGGTGGAGGCCCAGGGATTCCGCTACACCCCCGAAGGGGGGCTCGGGCTGGAAGAACTCCTCTGGACGGGATTTCTTCCCCCCTGGCCCCACCACCAAACGGAAGACCTGGTGGAAGGCCGGATGGCGGGGTGCCCCTTTCGGGCCTCGAGGCTCGTCGTCTCTATACCCGTCTCCTTGATGGGAGCGCACATCCTCAACCGGGGAACCGTCTACCTCTTCCGCCTTCCCCGGGCTTATTCGGGAACGCTCCACCTCCAGGACCGGGAATGGGGGACGGGAATGGGGATGCTCCTCTTTTCCGGGGCCTTCTTCCTCCTGGCCCTTCTGGTCCTGGGGCGGGCGTGGCGGGAAGAAAGGACCCTCTTTTTCGGGGCGCTGGCCCTCCTCTTGGCGTGGGGGCTGATGGCATGGGACCGGTTTCGGGCCCTAAAGGCCAAGGCCCCGCCCCTGGAGTCCTTCTTTCGGGTCTATGGGAAAGGGCCCCTGGACCCTTCCCTGGCCGAGGCCCTGGTGGGGCTGCGGCGCGCCCTGGGCCGCCCCTTTCACCTGCACCTGGAGGGGGAAAGGCTGGCCCTCTTCCTTCAGGGGGAAACCTTCCGACCGAGCCTCCTCCAGCCCCTGCCGGAATGGCTGGCCAAAGCCGAGGCAAGGTGGAAGGAGGAGGTTTCCGCCCTGGGGAGGTTTTTGGAAACCGTTGTTCCCGTCATTCAAACACCCAAGTAAGCCTTCTGCACCCAAGGGTGGCGAAGGAGGGCCTGGGCCTCCTCCCTCAGGACCACCCGGCCCCGCTCCAGGACGTACCCCCTCTGGGCCACCTGCAGGGCCAGGTGGGCGTTCTGCTCCACGAGAAGCACGCCCACGCCCTTCCGGGCAAAGTGCTCGAGGCTCTCCAGGATGCGGCGGGCAAAGAGGGGGGCCAGGCCCAAGGTGGGCTCGTCCAGCAAGAGGTACCGGGGGGCCTGGACCAGGGCCCGGGCCAGGGCCACCATGCGCTGCTCCCCACCGCTCATGGTGCCCACCCGCTGCTCCAGCCTCTCGGCCAGGGGAGGGAAAAGGGCCAAGGCCTCCTGAACGCGCTCCTTTCGGCCATCCGGCCGCAGAAAACCTCCCAGCAGGAGGTTCTCCCGAACGGTAAGGGTGCGGAAGACCCCGCCCCGCTCCGGCACCAGCACCAACCCCCGGGCCGCCAGGGCCTCGGTGAGGCCCCGCTCCATCAGGGGGCCCACCTCCTCCCCGTCCAGCCGGTAGCTTCCCCGGGCGGGCGCCAGGCCCAAGAGGGCCCGGAGCAGGGAGGACTTGCCCGCCCCGTTGGCCCCCAAGACCGCCACCACCTCCCCCGGGGCCAGGTCCAGGTCCACCCCCTGGAGGGCCACGTGGGCCCCGTAGCGCACCTCCAGGCCCCGGAGGCTAAGCATGGGCCACCCCCAGGTAGGTGGCCACCACCTTGGGATCCCGCAGCACCTCTTCCGGGGTCCCCTCCGCCAGGAGCTCCCCAAAGGAGAGGACGTACACCCGGTCGCAAAGGGCCCGCACCGCGGGCATCACGTGCTCCACCAGAACCAGGGCCCGCCCCTCCGCCTTGAGGCTCCTCAGGAGGTCCATCCCCTCCGTCAGCTCCGTGGGGGAAAGCCCCGCCAGCCACTCGTCCAGAAGGAGGAGCCTGGGGTCCAGGGCCAGGGCACGGGCCAATTCCAGCCGCTTCTGGTCCAGGTACGTGAGGGATGAGGGGAAAAGGGAGGCCTGCCCCTCGAGGCCCACCCGCCGGAGGAGGCGGCGGGCCTCCTCCTCGGCGCCCCGCACCCCCCGGAGGGCCAGGGGCAGGTACACGTGCTGGTGGACGGTAAGGGAGGGGAAAAGCCGCACCTGCTGGAAGGTCCGGCCTAGGCCCAGCCGGGCCAAGGCTTCCGGGGAAAGGCCCGTGGCCTTCCGCCCCAGGAAGACCACCTCTCCCCCATCGGGAGGCAGGGTGCCGGCGATGAGGCCTAGGGCGGTGGTCTTTCCCGAACCGTTGGGCCCGATGAGCCCCACAATCTCCCCCGGCCGGACCTCGAGGTCCAGGCCCGCCACGGCCAAGACCCCCCCGAAGCGCTTGGAAAGCCCCTGGGCCCGGAGCAGAGGGGCGGAAACCGGGGGCTGGATGGGGGCCGGGGAAGGGGGCAGGGAGTGGGTTTCGGAGGAAGGAGGCGCCTTTAGAGGGGCCTTCCATAGGCCGAGGAGGCCCTGGGGAAGGCGATAAACCACCAGCAGGAACAGGAGGCCCATGAGGGCGGTGGTGTGATGGGGAAAGCGACCGGAAAGGAAGTCCCAGAGGAGGACAAAAGGGGGGGCTGCGAGGAAAGCCCCCAAGGGTCCCTGAAGCCCCCCCACGAGCCCGATCACCGCGGTGAGAAAGGAGGTGTTGGGGTTAAAGGCCAGCCCCGGGTCCACGTACACCCAGCGGGGAGCCACCGCGGCCCCCGCCACGCCCATCACCCCTGCGGTGAGGCTGAAGACCAGAAGGCGCACCCGGACCGCGGGCACCCCGCTGTGCCGGGCGGCCAGCTCATCATCCCCGGAGGCCCAAAGGGCCAGCCCCCAGGGGCTCCGCCGCAGGGCCTCGCCCCCCAGGTAGACCAGGGCCGCCAGGAAGAGGAGAAGCCCGTAAATGGCCTCCTGGCCCACCTCCAGGAAGACGTAGCTCCCCACCGACCCCCCTAGGTTGCGCTGGCCCCAGGTGATGAGCTGACGGACCAGCTCGGCCAGGCCGAAGGTGAACACCGTGAAGTACACCCCCTGGAGGCGGAGGGTGGCCAGGCCCACCAGGAAGGCCAAGCCCCCTGCCCCCAGGAAAGCCAGGGGCCAGAGGAGGGGCCAGGCCACCCTTTCGTGGAGGAGGGCCACCGCGTAGACCCCCACGCCGAAGAAGGCGGAGGTGGCCAGGCTGAGGTAACGGGAAGGCCCAGTGAAAAGGGCCCAGGCCGCGGCCAGAACGGTGTAGAGAAGGATGGAGATGCCCGTGGAAACCCCATACTCCCCGCCCCAGAAGGGCAGGCTGATCCCCAGGGCAAAGAAGAGGGCAAGGTAGAGCCTCATTGGCGGGCCACCTCCCGGGTGCCCCGCAGGTAGAGAACCGCACCTAGGAAGAGGAGGTAAAGGGCCGCTAGGCTCAGGCCGGGGTTCACAAACCGGGCCACCAGCCCCTCCGTGAGCCCCAGGGCTACCCCACCCGCCAGGGCCCCGGGCACCCCCCCTAAGCCTCCCAGGACCACCACCACCAAGGCCTTCAGGGTGAGCTCGGGCCCCAGGGTGGGGGCGAGGGGCTGGAACATGCTGAGGAGAACCCCCGCGGCCCCCGCCAGCCCGCCCCCCAGGGCAAACACCCCGGCGGCCAGGCGGGGCACGGGCACCCCCACCAAGGCCGCCTCCGCAGGCTCGCGGCTCAGGGCCCGGATGGCGGTGCCCAGCCTGCTCCTTTGGAGGAAGGCGTGCAGGCCGAGGGCCAGACCCAGCGCAAGGAGGAAGGCCAGGACCCGGTTCAGGCTCACCTGGGCGGGCCCCAAGGCCACCCCCTGGTGGAGGTAGCTGTAGCTGAAGAGCTGCCCCCCGAGGTAAGCGGCCATGAGCCCTTGGCTCAGGAAGGAGAGCCCAAAGCTGAGGAGGATGATCCGGCCCTCGCGCCCGGGGTCCAAGGCCAACCTAGGCCCCAGGACGGGCAGGAAAAGGAAGCGGAAGAGGAGGAGGTGCAGGCCCATCCAAAGGGGAGGCAGGAGCAGGAGGACCCAGAGGGGTGTGAGGCCCCGGGCAAAAAGGAGCGCGGTGGCGATGCCCGCCAGGACCACCGCCTCCCCGTAGGCTAGGTTCAGCACCCGGGCCACGCCGTACTGCAGGGTGAGGCCGAGGGCCAGGAGGGCGTACACCCCTCCGAAGATGCCGGCCGAGATGAGGGTTTCCAGGAAGGCCATCTCAGCGGGTCCAAGCCGGCTTGGGCACCAGGGGCGTGGCCGCGCCGGGGCGCTCCGGCATCAGGGCCACAAACTCCCCGCCCTGCCACTGGCCGATAAGCCAGTTGCCGCGGAAGACGTTGGCCTCCAGGCGCAAGGGGCCCAGGATGGTGTCGAAGGTGGACTCCCGGAGGAGGCGAACGACCTGGAAGCGATCCACCTTACCCACCCGCTCTATGGCCTGCTGCAGGGCCTGGAGGGAGGCGTAGGTGACGGGGCTGGCCCACCGGTCGGGCTCCTGGTTGGTCACCGCCAGGTGGCGCTCCCGGTAAGCCCGCCAGGAGGCGTTGTTCACCACCCCCCCTAGGCCCATCACCCCCTCTATCCGGGCCCCGTAGCGCTGGCGGAAAACGGGGAAGGCCGTGCCCACCCCCAGGAAAAAGACCGGGGGGTTGAAGCCCACCACCGCAGCGGCCTCGGGGAGGGCTAGGGTTTCCGCCGGGTAGCTGAAGGCCACGAAGGCGTCGGGGTCCCGGCCCTTGACCGCGCTTAGCAGGGACTGGAAATCGCTGAAGCCCTGGGGGTAGCTCTGGAAGTAGACCAGCTCCAACCCACTCCCCTGAAGGGCCTTGCGAAAGGCACCGGAAAGCTCCAAACCGAACTCGTCGTCCGTGTGGACCACCGCCACCCGCCGCCCCACCCGGCCCGCCCCCGCCAGATTGCGGAGAAGCCGGGCCAGGGCCTCGGCGTACTGGGAGGGGAGGCCCAGGAAGGAGAAGTAGTTGGGCCAGCGCTTGACCAGCTCCGGGGTTTTCTCGCTCAGGTTGGTCACCCCCAGATGGGGATACCCGTAGCGGGCGAAGACCGGGGCCACGGCCAGGTTCATGGCGGTGCCCCAGGGGGGCAGGACGATGTCCGCGCGGTCTTGGGTGAAAAGGCGCTGGAGGTTGCGGATGGCCTCCTCGGGGTTGGAGCGGTCGTCGTACTCCACCGCCTCGAGGCGCACCGGCCCGCCCGAAAGCTTAAGCCCCCCGGCCCGGTTCACCTCCTCCACCCAGAGCCGGTAGTTGGGCAGGGTGGTGATCCCCGCCCCGGTGGCGTAGGGACCGGTTTTGGAGATGCTGTACCCCACCCGCACCACCGAAGCCCCCTGTCCCAGGCTCCACCCCAGGAGGCCCGCCCCTAAACCCACCGCCCGACCGAGAAAACGGCGCCGTCCAAGATCCATCCTTCCACCTCCCATCAGAAGGGGTACTGGAGGGGTTCCGTCTGGATGGTGATCCAGCGGAGTTCGGTGAACTCGTGGATCCCCGCCCGACCCCCAAACCGCCCGAACCCGGAAGCCTTCACCCCTCCAAAGGGCATCTGGGGCTCGTCGTGCACCGTGGGCCCGTTGATGTGGCAGATCCCCGACTGGATCTTCTGGGCCAGCTTGAGGCCCTTGGCGATGTCCCGGGTGAAGATGGCCGCGGAAAGGCCGTACTCCGTGTCGTTGGCCACCCTGACCGCCTCCACCTCGTCCTTGACCCGGACCACGGCCACCACCGGCCCGAAGGACTCCTCCTGATAAAGACGCATGCCGGGACGGACCCCGTCCACCACCGTGGGCCAGAAGAAGGGACCCTCCCGCCGCCCGCCCGTGACCAGCCGGGCCCCTCCTTCCACCGCCTCCCTCACCAGCTCCGCCACCCGTTCCGCCGCCCGCTCGTCCACCAGGCAACCCAGAACGGGGGCCTCCTGCGGGGGGCCCACGGTGAGGCGGGCCGCTTTCTGGGCCAGGAGGTCCACCAGAGCCTCGGCCACGGGCTCCTCCACCACCACCCGCTCCGTGGACATGCAGATCTGCCCCTGGTTGGCGAAGGCCCCGAAGGCGATGGCCTGGGCGGCCGCCTCGAGGTCCGCGTCCTTAAGCACCAGGAGGGGAGCCTTTCCCCCTAGCTCCAAGAGCACCGGCTTGAGGTGCCGCCCCGCAAGCTCGGCGATGATCCGGCCGGTGCGGGTGGAGCCGGTGAAGTTCACCCGGCGCACCAGGGGGTGGGCGATGAGGGCCTCCACCACCCGGGGGGCCTCCTCGGGGGCGGTGGTGAGGAAGTTGACCGTCCCGGGGGGCAGGCCGGCCTCCTCCAGGGCCTCCGCGATCAGGGCGTGGGTCCTGGGGCAGATCTCAGAGGCCTTGAAGACCACGGCGTTGCCGCAGGCCAGGGGGGTGGCCAGGGCCCGCACCCCCAGGATCACCGGGGCGTTCCAGGGGGCGAGGCTTAAAACCACCCCCACGGGCTGGCGCACCGCAAAGGCCAGGGTACCCGGCCGGTCCGAGGGGATGACCTCCCCCGTGATCTGGGTGGTGAGGGCCGCGGCCTCCTTGAACATCCCCGCGGCCAGGTGGACGTTGAAGTGGGCCCAGCCGGGCGTGGCCCCGGTCTCCCGGGTCATGGCCTCCACAAAGGCCTCCCTTCGAGCCTCCAGGGCCAAAGCCGCCTTCCAAAGGACCTCCCGCCGAACGCTAGGAGGAGTTTCGGACCAGGCCTCAAACCCCCTTTGCGCAGCCTCCACCGCCTGGAGGGCATCCTCAAGGTCGGCCGCCGCCGCCCGGGTGGCCACCCCGCCTAGGGGGCTCATCCTCTCAAACACCTTCCCTGAGCGGCTGGGCCGCCATTCGCCACCAACGAGGAGCTGAACTCCATCCATCCTTCACCTCCTGCCGTGTGCGGGCAGGATATCCCGGGAAGGGCCTCGAGGGGAAGGCCGCCGTTCATCTATGCGGGAAACCCCGTCCCACAGGACCGCATAGGGCGACCAGAGGTTGTGTAATATTGTTGACAAAATAGGCGACAAAAGGTATCCTGGGGCCAGGAGGTGGACACGGTGGACGCTTCCGAGCTGGGCCGCTGGCCTTACTGCGACCTGGCCCATCTGGGCCACATCGAACTCCTCACCCCCAAGCCAGAGGAGAGCCTCCGTTTCTTCACCGAGGTCATGGGGCTTTCCGTAAGCGGCCAGGAGGGGGATTCCGTCTACCTGCGGGGCTGGGACGACTACGAGTTCCACACCCTAAAGCTCACTGCCGCCCCCAAGCCCGGCCTGGGCCACCTGGCCTTCCGGGTGCGGAGCCTCGAGGCCCTAAGGCGCCGGGTCCGGGTCCTGGAGGCCCTGGGGCTTGGGGAGGGGTGGACGGAGGACCTGGGCCACGGGCCCGCCTACCGCTTCCGCACCCCGGACGGGCACCGGATGGAGGTCTACTGGGAAACCCGTTGGTACGAGCCCACCGAGGCCACCCGCCCCGCCCTCAAGAACCAGGCCTCCCGCTTCCCCGCCAGGGGGGCCAACCTAAGGCGGCTGGACCACGTGAACCTCCTGGCTTCGGACGTGAAGGCCATGCGCCTCTTCCTGGAAGAGGCCCTGGGGATGAAGGTCACGGAGCAGATCGTCTTCACGGGAGGGGAGGAGCAGGGGGTCTGGGTCACCTGCAACAACAAGACCTACGACCTGGCGGTGACCAAGGACCACCTGGGGGCCAAGGGCCGCCTTCACCACCTCACCTATGCGGTGGACAGCCGGGAAGAGGTCCTCAGGGCGGCGGACATCTGCCTGGAATACGGGGTGCCCATCGAAACCGGTCCCCACAAGCACGCCATCCAGCAGACCTTCTTCCTCTACGTCTACGAGCCCGGGGGAAACCGGTTTGAGATCGCCTGCCCTGGGGCGCGGCTCCTCCTGGCCCCCGACTGGAGGTCCATCGTCTGGAACGAGGAGGAAAGGAAGCGGGGCCAGGCCTGGGGGCTCCAGACCATCCCCACCTTCCACACCTACGGGACCCCGCCCGTGGAGGAGGCCTAGGATGCCCACCGCGGAGAAGGCCACCGAGGCCCAGACCGCCTACCGGCGGATCCGGGAGGCCATCCTGGCTGGGGAGCTGTTGCCGGGACAGCGCCTGGTGGAGAAGGACCTAAGCGAGCGCTTCGGCCTGGGCCGGGCGGCCATCCGCACCGCCCTGGCCCGGCTGGAGCAGGAGGGCCTGGTGGAAAGCGCCCCCTACCGGGGGGCCTGGGTGCGGGCCATCTCCAAGGAGGAGGCCCTGGAGGTCCTGGAGGCCCGCATGGCCCTGGAAAGCCTGGCCGCCCGGCACGCAGCCCTCAAGGCCACCCCGGAAGGGGTGGCCCGCCTCAGGGCCATCCTGCGGGAGATGGAGGCCAAGAAAGCGGAGGGAGACCTTCTGGGGATGTCCGAGCTCAACGCCCTCCTCCACCGGACCATCGTGGAGCTTTCCGGCCATAAGACCGCGGCCCGCCTCATCGAGGCCCTCAGGGCCCAGGGGGTGCGCCACCAGTACCGGACCGTCCTGGTGCCGGGGCGTCCGGACCGCTCCCTGGAGGAGCACCGCCGGATCGTGGAGGCCATCGCCAAGGGGGACGGGGAGGAGGCGGCCAGGGCCATGGCCGAGCACCTCCAAGGGGTCATGGAGGCCCTGAAGCGGGCCGGGGGATAAGCATGGATGGGATCCAGCCTTCCGAGAAGGCCCGGGCGGCGGTCCGGGGGGGGTACGACCTCCACGTCCACGTGGCCCCTGACCTCCTGCCCCGCAAGACCGACGACCTGACCCTGGCCCGGCGGTGCCTGGAGGTGGGGCTTAAGGGATTCGTGCTCAAGTCCCACTACGCCCCCACCGCGGAGCGGGCGGCCCTGGTGCGGCAAGCGGTGCCCGGGGTTAACGCCCTAGGGGCCATCGTCCTGAACCGGGCGGTGGGGGGGCTGAACCCGGTGGCGGTGGAGGTGGCCGCGCGGGCGGGGGCCCGGTTCGCCTGGCTGCCCACGGTGGATGCCCTGAACGAGGCCCACCACCTGGAAACCCTGCCCCCCGGAAAGCGGCCCCAGTGGGCCCGCCTCCAGGAGGAGTTCCGGCGGCTGGGCCTGGATCCGGGGCCGGTGGAGGTCCTGGACGAAAGGGGCCATCCCCTCCCCGAGCTCAAGGCGGTCCTGGAGGCCGTGGCCCGGCACGGCCTGGTCCTGGCCACAGGGCACCTTTCGCGGAGGGAGATCTTCCCCGTGGTGGAGGCGGCCTTGGAAGCGGGGGTTAGGTTTCTCGTGATCACCCACCCCGACTACCCCACCCAGGACCTCCCCCTCCCCGAGCAGCGGGAGCTGGCCCGGATGGGGGCTTTCCTCGAGCGGTGCTTCGTCCCCTCGTATACGGGCAAGGTGCCCTGGGAAAGGGTCTTCCGGGCCATAGAGGCCACGGGCCCCGAACGGAACGTCCTCTCCACCGACCTGGGCCAGCCCCAAAACCCCCCTGTGGAGGAGGGGCTGGCCCTCTTCGCCGACAGGCTCTTGCAAGCGGGGTTTGACGAGGGAACGGTGCGGCAGATGGCCGTGGAGAACACGGTTTTCTTGGCAGAAGGAGGCAAGGGATGAAGCGGCTTCTGGTGGTTTCGGCCCACGCGGCGGACTTCGTCTGGCGGGCCGGAGGCGCCATCGCCCACGTGACGGCCCACGGGGGGGAGGCCCTGGTGGTGGCCCTGACCTACGGGGAGCGGGGGGAGTCGGGGGAGCTCTGGAAGGAGGCGGGCCAGACCCTAGAAAGGGTCAAGGCCATCCGCCACCAGGAGGCAAGCCAAGCGGCGGCCATCCTGGGGGCGGAGTTTCTGGCCCTGGACCTGGGGGATTACCCCTTACGGATGACGGAGGAGGCGGTGGAGCGCCTCCGGGCCATCCTGGTGGACTTCGCCCCCCAGATCCTCATGACCCACACCCCTCAGGACCCCTTCAACCCCGACCACCCCGTGGCCTACGCCATCACGGAGAAGGCCCGCCAGCTGGCGGCGGGGGCCGGGGTGGCCAGCGCCTTCAAGACCATCCCGCCGCCCGAACTCCTCCTCTTTGAACCCCATCAGCCGGAGCTTTCGGGCTTCGTGCCTAACCTTTTTTTAGACATCACCCCGGTGTGGGAGAAGAAGCTTAAGGCCATGGAGGTCTTCGCCTCCCAGGCCTATCTGCAACGCTACTACGCGGAGCGGGCGGAGCACCGGGCCAACCACGCCCGCAGGATCTCCGGCCGCAAGGGGATTGAGCGGGCAGAGGCCTTCCAGCGGGTCCTGCCCCAGGTGGTGGACCGGCTATGAGCCTGAAGAGGGAGGAACTCGTCCTTCTGGCCGAACTGGGTTCGGCCACGGTCTACGAGGCGGCGGGCCGAGCGGGCCTCCTCGAGGGCCCCTGGCTCCGCCTGGTGCCGGGAAGCCGGGCCGCCGGGCCGGCCCGGACCGTCCTCTGCGCCCCGGGGGACAACCTCATGGTCCACGCGGCCATGGCGGTGCTGCAGCCGGGGGAGGTGCTGGTCCTGGCCCTGCCCACCCCCGAACCGGTGGCCCTCTTGGGGGAACTTCTCGCCACCCAGGCCCAGGCCAGGGGGGCCGCGGCCATCCTGGTGGAGGCCGCGGTGCGGGACGCGGACGAGATCGCCGCCCTGGGCCTGCCCGTCTGGGCGCGCTGGGTAAGCCCAAGGGGGGCGGAGCGCAAAACACCAGGGCGGCTTGGGGTCCCGGTGCGGGTGGGCGGGGTGGCGGTGGCCCAGGGGGACTACCTGGTGTTGGACGGGGACGGGGTGGTGGCCGTACCCCGGGAAAGGGCCCGGGAGGTTCTGGAAAAGGCCCGGGCCCGGGCGGAGCGGGAGGCGGCCCTTAGGGAGCGCTACCGGCGGGGGGAACTTTCCCTAGACCTCTACGGCCTCCGCCCCCTGGTGGAGGAGGAGCTGAGGAGGGCCGATGGGGCTTAGGGTGGCCGTTTTGGGCCTGGGGGAGGCGGGAAGCCTCTTCGCCCGGGACCTCCTCGCCCAGGGAGCAGAGGTGGCGGGCTACGACCCCGTGCCGGAAAAGGGGGTCCCGGGCCTCCTGCGGGCGGGCAGCGAGGCCGAGGCCGCGGCCGGGTCGGACCTCATCCTCAGCGTGAACTGGGCCCGGGTGGCCCTGGAGGTGGCGGAAAGGGTGGCCCCGGTGCTCCGGCCCGGCCAGGTCTACGCGGACCTGAACACCGCAAGCCCAGCCTTAAAGGAGAGGATCGCCCGTTGCCTTGCCCCCACCGGGGCCCTCTTCGCCGACGTGGCCCTGATGAGCCCGGTCCCCGGCCGGGGCCTCCGCACCCCCGCCCTGGCCGCCGGGCCGGGGGCGGAGGCCTACCGGGCCCTCCTCGCCCCCTTGGGGGCCCCGGTGCGGGTGGTGGGGGAGAAGCCGGGTGCCGCCCAGGCGCGGAAGCTCCTCCGAAGCGTTTTCTTCAATGGTTTGGCCGCGGCGGTGGGGGAGGCGCTGGAAGGGGCCCGGCGGCTCGGGCTGGAGGAGGAGATCCGGAAGGAGATCGCCCAAAGCCTCAAGGAAGCGGACGAGGGCCTGGTGGAAAGGCTGGTGGAGGGAAGCCGGAAGCACGCCCAAAGGCGGTACGAGGAGATGCTGGCCGCGGCCGAGCTTTTGGAGGGGGTGGGAGTGGAGCCCCTCCTGGCCCGGGCCACCGCGGCCTGGCTCCGTGGGCTGGTAAAGTGAGGGCGTGAACCGGGCCCGGGACTGGCTGGCGCAGGCGGAGCACAACCTGCGCCACGCCCAGGCCTCTTTGGGGTTTGGCGACTGGGCGTGGGCTTGCTTTGGCGGAGGAAGCGGTGCAGCTAGCGGGAAAGGTTCTAGACTTCGTTAGGAAGTACCTATGACCCGGGTGTTCCGCCTGGACCGGAGGGCCCGCCTCGAGGAGGTCCGCCGGGGGGCCCAGGCCCTAGGGGAGCTGCACCCGGAGGTCCTGGCCGTGGTCCTCTTCGGCTCCCTGGCCCGGGGGGAGGCCACGGCCATGAGCGACGCGGACCTCCTGGTCCTCCTCGCCCACACCCCCTGGCCCTTTGGGGAACGCCTGGTGCGGTACCGCCCCCTGGGGGTGAGGGGCGTGGAGGTCTTCCCCTACACCTGGGAGGAGGCCGAAGCCTTGCTGGCGGAAGGGCTTGGCCCCATCGGCCCGGCCCTAAAGGAGGGCCTCGTCCTCTTCCAGCGGGAAGGGGCCTGGGAGAGGTTCAGGGAGAGGGCCCCCTTCAGGCCAGGGCCTTGAGGGTTTCCGCCCAGCGCCCCGTGGTGTGGAGGCCCACGTAGTTCTCCGCCAGGAAGGAGAGGAGGTGGGGGCTTTCCCCCAGGTGGCGGAGCTGGGCCAGCCGGAGCCCCTCGGCGAAGGGGTCCTCGTGGGTGTGGAGGAGGGTGGTCATCCAGTAGGAGAAGAGCTCCGCCTGCCACACGTGCCGGAGGGCCTCCTCCGTAAAGGAGCCCAGGAAGGTGGGATCCTTCTCCAGGTAGAAGGCCCTTAGCGCCCGGAAGAGGGCCACCGCGTCGGCCACGGCCATGTTCATCCCCTTGGCCCCCGTGGGGGGCACCACGTGGGCCGCGTCGCCGATGAGGAAGAACCGCCCGTGCTGCATGGGCTCCACCACCAGGGCCCGCATGGGGGTGAGGCTCTTTTCCAAAAGGGGGCCGGGGCGGACCTCGGCCACCCCGTCCAGGCGAAGGGCGAGCTCCTCCCAGATGCGGGCCTCGGGCCAGTCCTCGAGGCGCTCCTCCGGGCCCACCTGCAGGTAGTTCCGGGCCAGGGTGGGGGAGCGCATGCTGAAAAGGGCGAAGCCCCTGGGGTGGCTGGCGTAGATGAGCTCCTCCGCCGCCGGACGGGTCTCGGCCAGGATGCCCAGCCAGGCGAAGGGGTAGGTGCGCCGGTGGACCCTGGCCCCCGGGATGAGGCCCCGGAGGGCGCTGTGGGAGCCGTCGGCCCCCACGGCAAACTCCGTCCGCACCCGCTCCGTCCGCCCCTCCGGGGTGCGGTAGACCAGGACGGGGTTCCGCTCCGGCTCCTCCACCCCCAGGACCTCGTGCTCAAAGAGGATCTCCCCTCCCCTCTCCAGGTGGAGGCGGATCATGTCCCGCACCGCGTACTGCTGGCCGTAGACCCAGATGCTCCTGCCCCCGGCCAAGGTGGGGAAGTCCACCCGGTGGAGGGCCCCGTCAAAGGCCAGGTAAACCCCGCGGTGCTCCAGGCCCTCCCGCTCCATCCGCTCCCCCAGGCCCGCGGCCAGGAGGATCTCCTTAGTCCCCCATTCCAAGACCCCAGCCCGGATACGGTGAGGGCTCGTTTCCAGGTACTCGCGGCTCTTGGCCTCCAGGACCAGCGTCTCCACCCCTATGCGGTGGAGGAGATGGGCCAGGAGGAGCCCCGCAGGGCCCGCCCCCACGATGCCCACCTGGACCCTACGCATCCTCCCCCCCAAAGAGGATGAGGTCCGAAAGGGGCCGGCCCTCCACCCCCTCCTCCTCCGGGCCGAAGGGGGTGGCCAGGAGGCGGGAGAAGGTCTCCGGGCTCTGCCAGGTGAGGGCCTCGAGCTCCAGGGGGTCCAGGTCGATGCTGTACCCCGTCCGGGGGGAGGTGATGCGCACCCGCTCCCCCTGGCCGGTGCGGACCTTCTCTATGGTCACGGTGGTGAACTCGTTGGTCAGGGTGATCATGCCGTCCTCCCTAGAGGAAGAAGGAGAGGTTGTGGGTGGGCAGGGTGGCGCTGTCTAGGATGACGATCCGCTGGGCCAGCCGCCACCCCCCCTCCCGGCGGCGCCACACGTCCCGCCTCTCGGCGGAGAGCAGGGTGTAGTCGGGCCGGTCCCAGCGGCTGCGGAAGAGGAGGAGGTTGGAGCGCACCGCCACCTCCTCCCCCCGTTCCGTCCGCACCACCTCCCCCACCCGCACGTTGGTCACGAAGTGGCGCAGGCGGGAAGGGGGGTCCTCCGCCCAGGCGAAGCCCGTTTCCAGCCTGGCCACCCGCATCTCCAAGGAGGTGCGGTCCTCGTCCAGGTGGTGCATCCCCTCCGCCACCCCGCTCAGGCCCCCCTCCGGAGGGCGCTCCCGGGTCTGGCGCACCGGCACCCGGTAGACCACCTCCTCGTCCAGAAGGTCCAGCCATTCCCGGTATCGGCCCTCGTCCAGAAGCTCCGCCTCCTTGTAGAGCACCTCCAGGATCTCCCGGGTGGGATCCATGCACACCCCCTAAGCCAAGAGCATCTCCAGGTAACGCCGGTGGAAGTTGCGCAGGTTGGCGTCCGTGAAGTTGAGCCCGTAGGCCACGCCCGGCCCCGGCCAGTTGGGGTCGGGGGCCAGGTGGAGGCCCATGCGGTAGTACAGGCGAACCCGCCCCCCTTGGGTGGAGGCGGCGTTTTGGGCCACGTGGGACCAGATCTCGGTGTCGTCCTGCTCGAAGGTCCCGGAGGAGCCGAAGAAGCGGAGGTAGGAGTGGCGGGCCTTCTCCTTGAACCACTCGGGGGCGTCCTTCTCCACCAGGCCCCAGGAGAAGATCTCGATCCGCCCCGGGCCCAGGGGATGCCAGACCCGGAAGGTGAGCATGGGCACGGGACGCGGGTACTTGTGGTCCGGGCGGCGGATGGGGTTGTGGATGGAGAAGTTGGGAAAGAGGGTGATGAGGAGGATGCGGGTTTCCTTGGCCACCTCCCACTGCTCCTTGGTGGGGTAGGAGGCCCGGGCCCGCTCCATCATCTCCTCGGGGTAGCCCCAGAAGGGGGGGAGCTGGGCCCCCGGGGGGGCCCCCACCACCATGGCCCCGTGGCCTTTTCCGGGAACGTGGATCTGCTCCCCGTACATGGCGTACTTGGCGTCCTTGGGGGCGATGCCGAGCTCGATGAGGGAACGGTGGGTCATGAGGGTGTGGTAGCTGTCGCTTATGAAGGTCTCTAGGGCCAGCTTCCAGTCCGTGGGCACCACCCAGCGCTGGGGCGGGCCCAGCACCTCGAGGCCCGCCGGGCTCCGCTTGGTGATGAGCTCCAGGTACCAGCGGATCTCCCCCAGCCATTCCTCCAAGGACGGGGCCCCGGGGTCCAGGTTGCCGAAGAGGAGGCCGTCAAAGGCCTCGAGGCGGGGCAGGGGCACCAGGCCCCACTCCTCCTTCCTCAGGTCCCCCGCAAAGGCCTCCCGCTCCGCGGGCACGCCCACCAGGGCCCCGTCGTTGCGGTAGGTCCAGCCGTGGAAGGGGCAGCGGAAGTGGCTGGCGTTGCCCGCCTCCGCCCGGCAGACCCGCATCCCCCGGTGGCGGCACATGTCCAGGAAGGCCCGCACCTGCCCGTCCTCGCCCCGGACCACGATGTAGGGGTTGTTGAGGATGTAGCGGAGCACGTAGTCCCCGGGCTTGGGGATCTCGGACTCGTGGGCCAGGTACACCCAGGAGCGGCTGAAGATCCGCTCCTTTTCCAGCTCAAAGAGGTCGGGGTCATTGAAGATCCACGCGGGCAGAAGCCCCTCCTCCACCCCGTGGGCCAGCTCCTCCAGCTTGGCCCGCACCCCATCGGAAAGCCTAAGCACCCATCCCACCTCCTCTAGACGCCCAGGTGCTCCGCCAGAACCCGGTCCGAGGCCTCCTCCGGCCGCCCGGCCCAGACGATCTCCCCGTGCTCCAGGATGTAGACCCGGTCGGCCACGGAGAGGGCCATCTGGACGTTCTGCTCGGCCAGGAGCACCGTTTCCCCTTCCGCCTTGAGGGTTTGGACCACCTCCGCCACCTGGCGGACCATGAGGGGGGAAAGCCCCTCGCTGGGCTCGTCCATGAGGACCACCTTAGGGTTGCGTAGGAGAGCCCGGGCGATGGCCACCATCTGCTGTTCCCCCCCGGAAAGGGCCCGGGAGGCCACCTGCCGCCTCTCCTTAAGCCGGGGAAAGACCTCAAAGACCCGTTCCACGGTCCAGCGGCCCCCCAGACCCTGGGCGGCCAGGCGGAGCTCCTCCTCCACGGAAAGCCCCTCGAACATCCTGCGCCCCTGGGGCACCAGGGCCATCCCCCGGTGGGCCCGGCGGTAGGGGGGCAGGTGCCCCACCCCCTCCCCCAGGAGGAGCACCTCCCCCCCTTGCAGGGGGAGGAGCCCCATGAGGGCGGAGAGGAGGGTGGTCTTCCCCATCCCGTTCCGGCCCAGGAGGGCCACCACCTCCCCCCGGCGCACCTCCAGGTCCACCCCCTGGAGCACCCGCATGGCCCCATACCCCGCGGCCAGGCCCCGGCAGGCGAGCACCACCTCCCCGGAGGGGTCCTTCCCCCCCTCCCCCACGGCCCAGCCGCTCCCCACGTAGATCTCCTGGACCGTGGGGTCCTGGCGGATGGCCTCGGGAGGACCTTGGGCCACCACCTCCCCGTAGTGGAGCACCGTGACCTGGTGGGCGAAGCGGAGGGCGTAGTCCAGGTCGTGCTCCACCAGGAGAACGGTGATCCTGGGATCCAGCCCTAGGATGAGGCGGCCGATCCGCTCCCGCTCCGCCCCCGAAAGGCCGGCCAAGGGCTCGTCCAGGAGGAGGACACTGGGGCGCTGGACCAGGGCCATGGCGATCTCCAGCTGGCGTTTTTCCCCGTGGGAGAGACGGCCCGCCTCCACCCCCGCCCGCTCGGCCAGGCCCACCCCCTCCAGGACCGCGGCCACCTCCTCGTCCGGGGCCAGGGCCTTCCGCCAGGACCCCGCCTGTCCCCGGGCGGCCTCCCGGGCCAGGGCCACGTTCTCCCAGACCGAAAGTTCCGGGAAGAGGCTGGAGCGCTGGAAGGTGCGGGCCAGGCCCAGCCGGACCACCCCTTCCTGGGGCCGCCCGGTGATCTCCCTGCTCCCCAAAAGGACCCGCCCCCGGTCCGGCCTGAGCTCCCCCGCGATGACCTTAAAGAGGGTGCTCTTCCCCGCCCCGTTGGGGCCGATGACCGCCCGGCGTTCCCCCGGGGCCACATCGAGGCTCACCCCCGCCAGGGCCAGGACCCCGCCGAAGGCCTTGTACACCCCTTCCACCCTAAGCCCGGCCACCGCCACCCCCCACGCGCTTTTCCAGAAGCACCCAAAGCCCCTCCCGGGCGTAGAGCACGCTGAGGATGAGGAGGAGCCCCACGAAGAGCCCCCAGAGGTCGGTCAAGGAGCTCACCCAGGCCTGGAGGAAGACGTAAAGCACCGCCCCGAAGGCCGCCCCCCAGAGCCCCCGCGCCCCTCCCAGGAGGACCATGACCACCAAGACCGCGGAGGTCAGCCAGAAGAGGTCGTGGGGGCTCACAAAGGAGCGGTGGAGGACCAGCCCGGCCCCCGCAAGCCCGGTGAGCCCTCCGGCCAGGGTGTAGGCGGAGAGCTTGTAGAAAAAGGTGGGCACGCCTAAGGCCCGGGCCTTCTCCTCGTTCTGGCGTATGGCCTCCAGGGTCTTGCCGTAGGGGGTGCGGAGCAGGTGGCCCAGAAACCCCAGGACGAGGAGGAGCAGGACCAGGGCCGCCCCGTGGAGGAGCACCGGGTTCAGGGCCATCCCGGAGAGGGAAAGCCCGTCGTCCCCTCCGGTGAGGGCGGTCCACTTGAAGGCCGCGGAGTAGACCATCTGGGCGAAGGCCAGGGTGAGCATCAGGACAAAGATCCCTTGGGCCCGGAACACCAAAAGGCCGGTGAGGAGGCCGTAAAGCGCGGCCACTAGGAAGGCCAGAAAAAGAGCCCCCCCCAAGGGCCAACCCGCCTTCAGGGCCAGGCCCAGGGTGTAGGCCCCGAGGCCTAAGAAGGCGGCTTGGCCCAAGGAAGCGATGCCCGCGTGGCCCATGAGGAAGCTCAGAGCAACGGCCGCCACCCCCAGGAGGAGGCCCTCGGTGGCCAGGAAAAGGGGGTACCCCCCGAAGAAGGCCGGCAGGAGGAGGAGGGCCACCAGGCCCGCCCGGAGGCCCAGGGTCCGGAGCTGGGCCCGGGGGGTAGCCGTCTTGGAGCGCTGGGCCATCATGCCAGCCTCCTTCCCAGAAGCCCCTCCGGCTTAAGGGCCAGGACCAGGGCCATGAGGGCAAAGATGAGGAACATGGCCACCTGGGGCAGGAAGAGGCGGCCGAACCCGTCCACCAGCCCCACCAGGATGGCCCCGAAGAAGGCCCCCTCCAGGCGGCCCAGCCCGCCGATGACCACCACCATGAGGGCGAAGAGGGTCATCTGGGCGTCCATCCCCGGGGCCAGGGCGATGAGGGGGGCCCCCAGAACCCCCCCCAGGGCGGCCAGCCCCGTGCCCACCCCAAAGGTCAGGAGGCCCACCCGCTCGGGCCGGATGCCCAGGGCGCTGGCCATGGCGGGGTCGGAGGTCACGGCCCGGATCTGGACCCCAAAGGCGGTGCGGGCGAGGAGGAGGCGCACCAGGAAGAAGAGGAAGAGCCCCGTGCCGATGAGGAAGAGGGGGTACTTGGGGTAGATGAGGGGGCCCAGGAAGAGGGGGCCGGCGAGCTCGGGAGGCGGGGGGACGGAGCGCACCGCGGCCCCGAAGGCGGCCCTGAGGAGGTCGGCGATGACGAACCCCAGGCCGATGGTGAGGAGGACCTGCTCCAGCTCCCGCCCGTGGAGCCCCCGGAGGAGAACGCGCTCCAGAAGCGCCCCCAGGAGCCCTACCCCCAGGGGCACCACGAGGAGGGCCAGCCAGAAGTTCCCCCAGGCCTGGGCCAGGGCCAGCCCCAGGTAGGCCCCCAGGAGGTAAAAGGCCCCGTGGGCCAGGTTGACCACCCGGGCCACCCCGAAGATGAGGGAAAGCCCCAGGGCCAGGAGGAAGAGGAGCATCCCGAAGGCCAGGCTGTTGAGGAGTTGGGTCAGGAGAAGGAGGACCATGCCCGTCACTTTCCCGGATCGCGCACCGTGCCCAGATCGGCGATGAGCCGATTGGTGAAGAAGTTCTCCATGCGCACCACTTCCCGGACGTACACGTGCTGGGTGGCGTTGTTGGTCTCCGGGTCCATCTGGACGAAGCCTCGAGGGCTGATGATCTTGGCCGTCTTCAGGGCCTCCACCAACCGCCTGCGGTTGGAAACATCCCCCCGGACGGCGTTGATGGCGTCCACGATGAACTGCATGGCGTCGTACCCCCGGACGGCGAAGTGGTTGGGCACCCCGCCGTACTTCCGGCGGTAGGCCTGGACGAACTCCCGGTTGGCGCTGTTGTTCAGGGTGTAGACCCAGTGGTCGCAGCTCTTGGCTCCCAAAGCCGCCTCCCCGATGGCCTCCAGAACGTTCTCGTCCGTCACCTCCCCGCTCACCGCCAAGGGGATGGCCCGGTTCAGACCGAACTGGGCGTACTGCCGGAGGAAGATCACCGCGTCGCTTCCGGAAAGCACCCCGAACACCGCGTCCGGCCTGCTGGCGGTGATGCGGGCGATGACCGCGCTGAAGTCCGTGGTCCCCAAGGGGGAGTAGACCTCGCCCACCACCTGGCCGCCGGCCTCGAGGAAGCTCTCCTTGAAGGCGGCGGTGGACTCCTTACCGAAGGCGTAGTCCAGGGCCACCACGAAAACCCGCTTGCCCACGTTCCTGGCCACCCAGGCCCCCATGGGGTAGTGCTGCTGCCAGGCGCTGATGGAGGTGCGGAACACGTAGGGGCTCTTGCGGGCCCGGGTGATGTCGTTGGCCGCGGCGTTGGCCACCACCGTGGGGATCTGGCGCTCGTGGACGTAATCCCGGACCGCGTAGGCGGACGAGGAAAGGATGATCCCCGCCAGAAGGTCCACCTTGTCCTGCTCCACCAGCTTGCGCACCTTGCGCACGGCCACCGCGGGGTCGGCCTCCTCGTCCTCCTTTAGGAGCTGGATGGGCCGGCCCCCCGCCTGCCCCCCCACCTTCTCCAGGTACAGTTCCATCCCCCGGGTGATCTCCTGCCCCAGCCGGGCGAAGGGCCCGGAATAGGAGAGGACCACCCCGATGCGGATGGGCTGGCTCCCCTGCCCTAGGGCAAAGGAGAAGCGGCTGGCCGCCGCGGCCCCCAAAAGCCCGAGACCCGCCTTGATCACCTGCCTGCGCCCCAGCTTTTCCATACCTTTCCTCCCTGAGGGTTTGCCCACCATGTTACCCTCCGTCGCCCATATTGTCAACAATATTACCTACCATCTGAAGGCCCCTCTCTCCAGGCCAGGGCTGGCCCACCTGGGCCGCCAAGCGCACCGGCGTATTGGCCGCCCCAAAGTGCTCGTACCCTCCCCTCCGCTCCAAGGCCTCAAAGAAAAACCGCCCGTGGAAAGCGGGGGTGTAGAGCTGGAGGAACTCCCCGCCCCGACCGTCGGCATCGTAGAGCAGGCCGTGGGCCTCCAGCTGTTCCAAGAAGGCCGGTTCCAGGTCGAAGCGGGTGGCCAGGACCCGGTAGTAGGAGCGGGGAACCTCCAGAAGGGGAAGCCCTCGGGCGCGCATCCTTTCGGCCACCTCAAACACGTTGGGGACCGCAAAGGCCACGTGTTGGATCCCCCCTCCCCCCATGGCCCGGAGGAACCGGGTGGCCAGGGTTTCCCCCCCTTCCGCGGTGTTCAGGGGAATCCGGATCCCTCCTTTGGGGCTGTGCACGCACCGGCTGTAAAAGGCCCCATAGGGGTCCAGGATCTCCACCACAGGCTCCAGCTCAAAGTCAAAAAGGCTCTTGTAGACCAGAAGCCAGCTGTACAGCTCGGGGCGGCCCATCACGTTGGTGAAGTGGTCCACCCGGAGGTGGGCCTCGGCGGCCTCCTGGCCTTCGGGAAGGCCCAGGATGGCCTCCACCGAGCCCTCCACCAGATAGATGCGGGTCCGGCCCGGGCCCTGGAGGGCGGGCAGGGGCAACCCCCCACCCCCTAAGGGGTGGACCTCCAGGTTCAGGGCCTGGGCCCGGGCCAGAATGGGGGCCGCCCGCTGGACGCGGAACCCCACCCCACGGAAGCCCGGCACCTCCTGCGGAGCGGCCGCGCTCAGCTCCGGCTCGGCGTTGAGGACCACGCGGGCCCCCCCGCCGCGGTAGAGCCCCACCTCCAGGGCCGGGTGCTTCCCCACCCGCAGGAGGCCCAGGGCCTGGAGGAACTCGGATAGGATGCCCGCGTCCTCCTCCTCCGCAAGGAGCTCCACGAAGGCCACCTCCTCCACGGGCAGGGCCCTGGGCAGGGGAGGGACGACCCGCCCCAGCCTGTCCAGGAGGACCTTCAGGCTCCGGAGGGCGTTCTGGGCCACCTCCTGGGGCGGGGCGGCCCGGAACCACTCGTTGAAGATCTCCAGGGACAGGGGGCCCCTGTACCCCGAGGCCAGAACCGCCTCCAGGAAATCCGCCAGGGGCCAGTCCCCTTGGCCGGGGAAGGAACGGTGGTGGCGGCTTAGGGCCAGGGGGTCCATGAGGAGGTTAGGGGCATCGGAGAGCTGCACCAGGAAAACCCTTTCCCCCGGGAGCCTGGCCAGCTCCGCCACGGGGTTGCCCCGCACAAAGGCATGGAAGCTATCCAGGACAAGCCCCAGGTGGGGGTGGTCCGCCCGCCGGACCACTTCCCAAGCCTGGGGCCAGTCCCGCACGTGGCGCCCCCAGGAGAGGGCCTCGTACCCCACGCGGATCCCCCTCTGGGCGGCCCGTTCCGCCAGCTCCCGAAGCTGGGCGGCCATCCGGTCGGGGTCGCCCTCCGCAAGGGGGGAGGTGTTGGAGCAGACGTAGGTGAGGGCGATCCCTAGCTCCCCCATGAGGTCAAAGGTGCGCTCTATCCGCGCCAGCCGACGCTTTTGCACCTCAGGGGGCATGCCCTCGTAGTCCCGGATGGGCTGGAGGGCCACAAAGGAAAGGCCCAGGCTCTCCGCAAGGCGGCGGAGCTCCCTCGGGGTTCCCCGATAGGTGCAAAGATCGTCCTCGAAGATCTCCACCGCCCTAAAGCCGGCCCGGGCGATGGCCACCAGCTTTTCCTCCAAGGTGCCCCCTAGGCTGCAGGTGGCGATGGACCACTCCACGCCTACACCTCCTTGTGCTCCAGCACCACCTTGGGGACCGGGATGCGCCCTTCCAGAAGGGCCCGGAACACCTCGGGAGCCTCCTCCATGGGGTAGCGGGCCACCAGGCCCTCGGGCACCTCCGCCGTGAGGGCCGTGGCCTCGGCGAAGTCCTGGGGGGTAAAGGTGTAGCTCCCCTGCACCGTTCGTTCCCCCAGGACCAGCTCCTGGAGGGGAAGGGGGGCCTCGAGGGCGCCCAGGCCCACCGCCACCACCTTCCCCCCGGGGGCCACCGCCTTCACCGCCCTCTTGAGGCTGGCCTCCGTCCCCACCGTGTCCAAGGCGGCCTCCCACTCCCCCGGCCCCTCCCCCGCGGGCAGGGCCAGGCCCAGGTCCACCAAGTGGCGCACCCGGGAAGGGTTGAGGTCCTCCAGGAACACCTCCGCCCCGGCCCGCCGGAGCAGCCAGGCCAAAAGCCCCCCTAAGGACCCGGCCCCTAGGACGAGCACCTTCCCACCCCGGAGGGGGCCCAAAAAGGACAACGCCCTCAGGGCCACCGCCAGGGGCTCGGCTAGGGCCCCCTTCCAGAGGGGGGTGCCGGGCGGTAGGGGAAAGAGCTGGCCGAGGGGGAGACGGATCCTTTCGGCAAACCCGCCCGGAAGGTGAAACCCCACGTGGCGCCGGTGGGGGCAGAGGTTGGGGCGGCCGCCCCGGCAAAGGGGGCAGGCCCCGCAGGAGAGCAGGGGATGGACGGCCACCCGTTGCCCCACCCACCCCTCGGGCCCCTCCTCCACCACCCCCGCCACCTCGTGCCCCAGGACCAGGGGGGGCCGCCAGCGGGCCCGCATGGCCGGGGTGCCTTTGTACACGCTGAGGTCGCTTCCGCAAAGGCCACAGGCCCCAACCCGAAGGAGCACCCCTTCCCCTTCCGGAGGGTCAAGCTCCCGCCAGTGAAGCCTCCCGTAATCCTCCAGCACCAAGGCCCGCATCTAGTCCCCCGGATGGAGCCGCTCCTCCATGGCCCGAAGCCGCAGGGCCTGGCGGTAGCGAAGCAGAGGTAGGGCCACCAGAAGCCCCAGGTTCACCAGGGCCAGGAGGACGGCCAGAGGGCGCTCAAAGAAGCTAAAAAGGTTCCAGTGGGTCTTGATCATGCTGGTCATGAAGTGCTGTTCCAGAAGGGGCCCCAGGACCATACCCAGGACCACCTGGCCCAGGGGGAAGCCGCCCCGCCGGAGGACAAAGCCCAGGGCCCCCAAGGCGGCAAGGAGGTAGAGGTCGAAGGGGTTGTTGTTCACGGCGTAGGCCCCCACCGCGCAAAGGGCCAGGACCACGGCCATGAGCACCTCCCGGGGCACCTGCAGGATGGCCCGGACGAGAAAGGTGCTCAGGTACCCCACCAGGGGCATGAGAAGGGCGCTGACCAGGAAGAAAGCCCCGTAGATCTGGAAGACCAAGGGGGCGTGGTTCTTAAAGAGGTCCGGGCCGGGGGTGATCCCAAAGGCCAGGAACATGCCCAGCAGGATGGCGGTGAGGGTATCCCCGGGAAGCCCCAACGCCATGGCGGGGATCCAGGCCCCCGCCACGGCGGCGTTGTTGGCGCTGGCCCCGCTCAGGACCACTTCCTCCTTCGGGGCCTTCCGCAGGCGGGCCAGGTTGCTGGTGACCCAGGCGGCGATGTCCGAGCCCGCCCCGGGCAGGAAGCCCACAAAGGTGCCCAGGAGGGAGGAGCGGAGCAAGGCCCCGCGGAACCTCCAGGCCTCGAGGAGCGGCTCCAGAAAGTAGGCCCGGAGGCTGGCGGCCAGAGGGATGGAAGGGCGTCCTGCCCCCCGCTCCTTGCGGTAAAGGTACTCCAGCACCTCGCTGACCCCAAAAAAGGCGATGAGGGCCACGATGAAGTTGATGCCCCCCAGGAGCTCGGGGCGGCCCAGGGTGAAGCGGGGATGGCCCAGGGCCGGGTCGTACCCCACCGTGGCCAGGAGCATGCCCAGCCCGAAGGCGATAAGGGCCTTGAAGACGTTGGGGGTGGCCAAGACGCCGCTGACGATGCCCAAAAGGACCAGCCAGAAGTACTCGAACGAGGAGAACTGGCGCGCCAGCCAGACCAGCCCCAGCGAACCCACGATGAGGAAGAGGAGCCCGACCAGGCTCCCCACGGCGCTGGGAAGGGCGGAAAGGCCCAGGGCCAAGGAAGGGGAGCGCTCCTGGGCCAGCTCGTGGATCTCCTCCGTGTAGGCGGCGGAGGCCGGGGTACCGGGCAGGCGCACCAGGATGGACCCGATGTCCCCCGCGAAGATGGCCGTGGCGCTGATCCCGATAAGGGCCGCCATAGCCACCTCCGGGCCCGTAAAGAGCAGGAAGGGGATGGCCAGGCTTAGGGCCAAGGTGGCGGTGAGGCCGGGAACGGCCCCGAAGAAGGCCCCGTAAAGGGAGCCGAGGAGCAGGGCTAGGAGGGTCTCGGGGCTGAAGAGGCTCACCCGTACACCCCCAAAAGCCTCACAAAGAAGGCGTAAACGAAGGAGGCCACCACCCCCGAGGCCAGGAGCACCGCCCACCCCCTCCCCCTAAGGAGAACCCCCGCCCAAAGGGTGAGGAGGCCGGCGGTGGCCACCAGCCCCCAGGCCTTAAGGAGGAAGGGGGCCGCCCCCAGCCCCGCCAGGGCCCCCAGGACCCCTGGAAGCCAACCGGACCCCCCTCCTCCCCGGGACCATGGGCGCCCGGCCCAGAGTAGGCCCAGGCTGGAGGCCACCAGGATCCCCCCCAGCAGGCTGGGGAAAAGGGCCGGTCCGGGGTAACCCCCCTCCATCTGGGGAAGGCCCCGGGCCAGGACCAGGGCCGCCCCGCCCAGGACCAGGGCCAAAAGGGCTCCGAAGGCTTCCCAACCCCGATCGGTCATGGGACCTCCGGCCTAGAACTTGAGCTCCAGGGCCTGGACGATCTGGTTCATGGCCTGGGTCCGCTCCTGCAGGAAGGCCAGGCTGGCCTTGCGGTCCAAGTGGTTGATGACCAGGTTGGCGTTGGTCATAAACCGGACGAACTCGGGGTCCTGCACCGCCTTGGCAAAGGCCTTGTCCAGACGGTCGATCACCGAAGGCAGGGTGAACTTGGGGGCCGCGGCCATGAGGAAGGAGGCGAAGATCCAGTCCACCCCCAGCTCCTTCAGGGTGGGGATGTCCGGGAAGGCGGGGAAGCGCCTATCGGTCATGAAGGCCAGGTAGCGGGCCTCCCCGGCCTTGACTAGGGCGCTGGCCTCCCCGATGGCCACAAAGGCCACGTTGATGCCCCCCGAGATGAGCTCCTGCAGGGCCGCGGCCGCCCCCTGGGTGGGCACCCAGGGGAGATCCGCGTCCTTGAGGCCGAGCTTCCAGAGCAGGCCCAGGCGGGCAAAATCGTAAGAGCCCCACTTGGCCGTACCCGAGGCCTTGTACCTCCCCCGGTTATTTCGCAGATCTGCTACAAATTCCTGGAAGGTCCGCCAAGGCGCATCCTTGCGCACCACAACGGCCACGGGGTTGAGGACCAGGAGGGAGATGGGCGCGAACATGTCCGCGCTGATCTTGGTCTGGGCCACCCACGGGGGAAGGACCACCTCCAGGGTGATGATGCCGATGGTGTAGCCGTCGGGGCGGGCCTGGGCGATGGCCCCGTGGCCCACCGCCCCACCCCCACCCGTGCGGTTCACCACCTGGACAGGAACCCCCAGGTCCTTTTCCAAAACCGGGGCCAGGGCCCGGGCCGTGAGGTCGGTGGAGCCGCCGGGGGACCAGGGCACGATGAGGGTGATGGGCCGGGAGGGGTAACGCTGGGCCCACCCCCTGGATCCCAAAGCCAGGACCCCGGCCAGGGTAAGACCGTCCTTCAAGAGCTTCCGCCGAACCTGGTTCATCCTTAGCCTCCTTTGCCGAGCTGCTCTAGCTTACCGGTTCGGTGGCCTTCAAGGGGGGCGTCCCGTAGGTGTAGAAGGTTTCCGGAAGCTGGCCGCCGAACCAGATGGTGCTCTTCTCCAGGTCGTTCACGTTGGTCACGTCCCAGACCACCGTCTTCCAGGTGGGGTCAAAGATCAGGTAGCCCGTGTCCCCGAAAAGCTCCACCCGGGTCCCCCCCGGCTCAAAGACGTACATGAAGTAGGCCTGGGTGGTGCCGTGCTTGCCGGGGCCGGCCTCGATGCGCACGTCGTACTCCACCAGGAGGTCGGCCAGGTCTAGGAGGTGCTGGGGGTAACCGTACCAGAAGGCGATGTGGTGGAAGCGCCCCTTGGCGCCGGTGGCGTCCCGCATAAGCCCGATCTCGTGGACCAGGGGGCTTACGGAAAGCCAGGCCCCAAGCTCCTCCCCTTCCCCCCGCACCTTCTGCTCCCGGAGCTTGAAGCCCAGGACCTCCTGGAAGAAGCGCCGGTTGGGGGTGACCTCGGAGCACAGGCAGTTCACGTGGTCCAGCCGCCGCACGGGGATGCCCCGAAGGGGCCTCTTGGAGGGGCGGTTTTTGAGCTTGCTCCGCTTCTCCGGAGGGGCCTCGTAGTAGGCCACTTCAAAGAGGAGCTCCATCCGGTGCCCGTCCGGGGTGCGGAAGCGGTAGGCGGGCCCGTGGCCCAGATCCTCCGTCCACCCCTCCCCAAGCCCCAGGGCCTCTATGGCCCGCACCCGACGCTCCAGGGCCGCCTGGGAAGCCGTGCGCCAGGCGATGTGGCCTAAGCCCGCCTCCTTGGCCTCGGTAACCTTCAGGGTGTGGTGGTACCAGTCCTCGTAGGCCCTAAGGTAGACGGACTGGCCCTCCCGGGCGGTTTCCTCCAGGCCCAAGACCTCCGTGAAAAACCAAAGCGTGCCCTCGGGGTTGGGGGTGTAGATCTCCGCGTGCGCCAGCTGGACCACATCAAACCCTTCCATCTAAAGCCTCCCTTCCTCCTCCATGCGCAGGATCTCCTGGATGACCTCGGCCCCTCGGTTGGCCGCGGGGAGGCCGCGGAAGAGAAAGGCTAGGCCCACCACCGCGGAAAGCTCCTCGTAGGTGGCCCCCGCCCGCCGGGCGGCGATGGCGTGGAGCCGGGCGGCGTCGGACAGGTCCATGAGGAGCATGCCGAAGAGCATGAGCTGGGCCGTCTTCACGTCAAAGCAGGGGGGGTACATGAGCCGGGCCCGGAGCTCCTCCTGTAGCCTCAGGGTTTCCGGGTCCAGGCGGGCGAGGAGATCCGTCCGCGCCTGGATCCTAGGGGGGACGAAGCCGATGAGTTCCCGGTACCGGTCCCGGAGGCGCTCCAGCTCTTCCAAAGGCATCCTGAGGGGCAACTCCGCCACGCTGACCTCCTAAGCGGACCCTTGAGGGTTCAAGGCCAAGGCTAGGCCCTGTGGGGAGGGGGAGGCAAGCCGTTGGTTCGGAATAGATGAACGAGCTGTTCCTTTATGATGAACCCAAGGCTCGGCACAGACCCCGCCTTTGGCTAACCTCTAAGGGAGAAGCCCATGCTCGGAACGGTGCAGAAGGTCGGCGAGGTCCTGGAACTCTTCACCCGGGAGCATCCGGAGTGGGGGGTTACGGAGGTGGCCCGGGCCCTGGGTATCCCCAAGTCCAGCGCCCACGCCCTCCTGGCCACCCTAAGCCAGATCGGCCTCCTCAAACGGGGCCGGGAGGGGCGCTACCGGCTGGGCTTCCGGGTCCTGGCCCTGGCCCATGTGCTCCTCTCCACCAGCTCCTGGCGGGAAGAGGCCAGGAAGGCCATGGAGGAGCTGGTGGCCCGCTTCGGCGAGACCACCCACCTGGCGGTGCTGGAGTGCGGCCGGGTGGTCTACGTGGAGAAGCTGGAGGGCACCCGGGCGGTGAAGGTGGCCACCACGGGGATCGGGGTGGAGCTCCCCGCCCACTGCAGCGCGGTGGGCAAGGTCCTCCTGGCCCACCGGCCCTGGGAGGAGGTCCTTAGCATCGTGGAGGCGCGGGGCCTGCCGGCCCTCACCCCCAACACCATCACCACCCTGGACGAGCTCAAGACCGAGCTCCAGGCGGTGCGGGAACGGGGGTACGCCTACGACATCGAGGAGGCCGTGCCCGAGCTCTGCTGCGTGGCCGCCCCCATCCGGGACCACACGGGGGAGGTCATCGCCGCCTTAAGCCTCTCCGTTCCCTTCTACCGCTTCCAGGAGCGCAAGGAGGAGTACCGCAGGGCCGTCCTGGAGGCCACCCGCACCGTTTCCGAACGCCTGGGCCACCTGGAGGAGGCATGGACAAGGTCAAGGTCGCGATTCTAGGCTCCGGCAACATCGGCACGGACCTCATGTACAAGCTCCTCAAGAACCCCGGGCACATGGAGCTGGTGGCCCTGGTGGGGATTGACCCCAAGTCCGAGGGCCTGGCCCGGGCTAGGGCCTTAGGCCTCGAGGCCAGCCCCGAGGGGATCGCCTACATTCTGGAACGCCCGGAGATCAAGATCGTCTTTGACGCCACCAGCGCCAAGGCCCACGTGCGCCACGCCAAGCTCCTGAGGGAGGCGGGGAAGATCGCCATCGACCTCACCCCCGCGGCCCGGGGGCCCTACGTGGTGCCTCCAGTAAACCTGAAGGCGCACCTGGACAAGGACAACGTGAACCTCATCACCTGCGGCGGGCAGGCCACCATCCCCCTGGTCTACGCGGTGCACCGGGTGGCTCCCGTGCTCTACGCGGAGATGGTTTCCACCGTGGCCTCCCCCTCCGCGGGGCCCGGCACCCGGCAGAACATCGACGAGTTCACCTTCACCACCGCCCGGGGCCTCGAGGCCATCGGGGGCGCCCAGCGGGGGAAGGCCATCATCATCCTGAACCCCGCAGACCCCCCCATCCTCATGACCAACACCGTGCGGGCCATCCCCGAGGAGGAGGGGTTCGACCGGGAGGAGGTGGTGGCAAGCGTCCGGGCCATGGAGGCCGAGGTCCAGGCCTACGTCCCCGGCTACCGGCTGAAGGCGGACCCGGTGTTTGAAAAGCTCCCCACCCCCTGGGGGGAAAAGACGGTGGTCTCCATGCTCCTGGAGGTGGAGGGGGCGGGGGACTACCTGCCCCCGTACGCGGGGAACCTGGACATCATGACCGCCTCCGCCAGGCGGGTGGGGGAGGTCTTCGCCCAGCACCTCCTCGGGGTCCGGAGGGAGGAGGTGCAGGCGTGAGCTGGGCCCTAAAAAGCGCCAAGCCCCCGGTGGTGGTGGACACCACCCTTAGGGACGGCTCCCACGCCCACCGCCACCAGTACACGGAAGCGGAGGTGCGGGCCATCGCCAAGGCCCTGGACGAGGCGGGGGTCTACGCCATCGAGGTGGCCCACGGGGACGGGCTCGGGGGGAGCTCCATCCAGTACGGCTTCTCCCGGGTGGACGAGATGCGCCTCATCCGGGCGGCCCGGGAGAGCGTGGCCCGGGCCAAGGTGGCGGCCCTCCTTCTCCCCGGCATCGGCACCCGCAAGGAGCTCAAGGAAGCGGTGGAGGCAGGGATCGGGATGGTGCGCATCGCCACCCAGTGCACGGAGGCGGACATCTCCGAGCAGCACTTCGGCATGGCCAAGGAGATGGGCCTCGAGGCGGTGGGCTTCCTCATGATGGCCCACATGCGCCCCCCCGAGTTCCTGGCGGAGCAGGCCCTCCTCATGGAGTCCTACGGGGCGGACGTGGTCTACATCGTGGACTCCGCCGGGGCCATGCTGCCCCAGGACGCCTACGCCCGGGTCAGGGCCCTGAAGGAGGCCTTAAGCCGGGCCAAGGTGGGCTTCCACGCCCACAACAACCTGGGCCTGGCCATGGGCAACACCCTGGCCGCCCTGGAGGCGGGGGCGGACTGGGTGGACGCCACCCTAAGGGGCTATGGGGCGGGGGCGGGGAACGCCCCCCTGGAGGTCCTGGCCGCGGTCCTGGACAAGGCGGGGCTCAACCCGGGCCTGGATGTCTTCAAGCTCCTGGACGCGGCGGAGTACGTCCTCGGGCCCATCCAGCACTTCCAGCCCTTCCCCGACCGGGACGCGGTGGCCATCGGCTACGCGGGGGTGTACTCCACCTTCCTCCTCCACGCCAAGCGCATCGGGAAGGAGCTCGGGGTGGACCCCCTGGCCATCCTCCTGGAGCTCGGGCGGCGCCAGGCGGTGGCGGGGCAGGAGGACTGGATCCTCCGGGTGGCCCTGGAGCTCAAGGAGAAGGAAGCGGGGGCGCTGGCGGACTAAAGGAGGGGAATCCGTGGTGGTGCTCAAGGTGACGCTTCTGGAGGGCCGCTCTATGGAAAAGAAACGGGAGCTGGTGAAAAGGCTCACCGAGGCCGCGGCCCGGCACCTGAAGGAACCCCAGGAGGAGATCCGGGTCATCCTCTACGAGGTTCGCCGCGACCAGTGGGCCGCCGGGGGGGTGCTCTTCAGCGACAAGGAGGGAGGATGAGCCTGAGGGAGGCGGTGCGAAAGGCGCGGGAAGAAGGAAAGCCTATCCCCGGGGGGCGGGACTGGGGGGTGGGCCTGGAGGAGGCCTACCGCATCCAGGAGGCCCTCTTCCCGGGGCCCCTCGTGGGGTACAAGCTGGGCCTGGTCTCCCCCGCCAAGCAGGCGCAGATGGGCCTAAAGAGCCCCATCTACGGCCGGGTCCACCCGGGGATGCTCCTGGAGGGGGTTCGGCTTTCCGCCTTCCTCCAGCCGCGGGCGGAGCCCGAGGTGGCCCTGGTCCTGAAGGAGGACCTGCCCCCGGGGGCACCCCCTGGGGAGGCGGGGCGGGCCATCGGCGGGTTCTTTCTGGCGGTGGACCTCCTGGACTCCGTCTGGGAGGGGTACCGCTTCAGTGCGGCGGAGGTGGTGGCGGACAACGCCTCCGGGGGCGGCTTCCTCCTGGGCCTTAGGCGGATGGAGGCTCCCCCTAGGGGGAACCTGGCCCTCTACCTAAACGGCCGCCTCCTCTCCGAGGGCCCCGTGGCCGCCCTGGGGGACCCGGTGGAACGGCTCCTCTGGCTTGCGGGGACGGTGGGAGGGCTAAAGGCGGGGCAGGTGGTCTTCCTGGGAAGCCCAGCCCCCGCCGTGCCCCTCACGGAGGAAGGGACCTTGGAAGTCCATAGCGAAGCCGGGGTGATGGTGGCCCCGGTGCGGAGGGCGTAGGCATGGTGGAACCCAAACTGTACAAGGAAACGCTGGAGCGGCTGAAGGCCTTGGGCTTTCCCTTTGAACTGCCCCTCGAGGTCACCCACTACATCGGGGGGGAGTTCGTGCAGGGGGAAAACCCCTTCCCGGTGATCTACCCCGCCACGGGGGAGGTGATCGGCTCCGCCCCCGAGGGCCGGGCCAAGGAGGTGGACCTGGCGGTGGAGGCCGCCCACCGGGCCTTCCAGAGCTGGGGCAAGATGCCCCCCTCGGAGAGGCGGCCCTACCTAAGGCGCTTCGCCGAGAAGATCCGGGAGTACCGCCCGGTCTTTGAGGTGCTGGAGAGCCTGGACGTGGGCCGGCCCATCCGGGAAAACCGCCTGGGGTACGTGGACCGCATGGCCAATAACATAGAGTTCTTCGCCGACTTCGCGGTGACCCACGGCTCCGAGGCCTACCCCATGGAAAACGGCTACATCAACTACGTCCTGCGCTTCCCCGTAGGGGTGGCGGCCCTCATCACCCCCTGGAACATGCCCTCCATGCTGGCCACCTGGAAGATCGGCCCCACCCTGGCCTTCGGGAACACCGCGGTGCTGAAACCCGCGGAGTTCACCCCCTTGGGGGCCTGGCTCCTCGCCCGGTGCGCCCACGAGGCGGGCCTGCCCCCCGGGGTCTTCAACGTGGTCCACGGCTTCGGGCCGGACTCCGCGGGGGAGCTCCTCACCAAGCACCCCCTGGTGCGGCTCATCTCCTTCACCGGGGAGACGACCACGGGGCGGATCATCCTGAAAAACGCCGCGGACACCCTCAAGCGCACCTCCATGGAGCTCGGGGGCAAGGCGGCCAACCTCATCTTCGCCAGCGCGGACCTGGACCGGGCGGTGGAGGTGACGGTGCGGGCGGCCTTCTTCAACCAAGGGGAGGTGTGCCTGGCGGGCTCGAGGCTCCTGGTGGAGCGCCCGGTCTACGAGCCCTTCGTGGAAAAGCTGGTGGCCGCGGCCCGGGCCCTGAGGATCGGGGACCCCCTGGACCCCGAGACCCAGATGGGGGCCCTCATCGCCGAGGAGCACCTGGAGAAGGTCATGGGCTACGTGGAGCACGCCAAGCGGGTGGCCACGGTCCTCACCGGCGGGAAGCGGCCCGACCTTCCCCACCCCCTGGACAAGGGCTACTTCCTAGAGCCCACGGTGGTGGTGGACGTGGCCCCCTCGGACAAGGTCTGCCAGGAGGAGATCTTCGGCCCCATGGTAGCGGTCCTTCCCTTTGACACCGAGGAGGAGGCCATCGCCCTGGCCAACAACACCCCTTACGGCCTGAACGCCATCGTCCAGACCCGGGACGTGGGCCAGGCGGTGCGGGTCTCCGCCGCCCTGGAGGTGGGCACGGTCTGGGTGAACGACTGGTTCGTGCGGGACCTGAGGGTGCCCTTCGGTGGGGCCAAGCAGTCCGGCATCGGCCGCGAGGGGGGGCACTACGGGTACGAGTTCTACTACGAAACGAAGAACGTCTGCATCGCGAACCGCTAGAGGGGTGGACCTTGACCGAAGCCTTTGCCGAGGAGCTGGAACGGGCCTGGCGGGAGGGGAAGCCCATAGAGCCCCTCTCGGAGCGGGGCCTTAGGGGCCTCGAGGCCGCCTACCGGGTGCAGGAGGCCTGGAACGCCCTGCGCCTGAGGGCGGGGGACCGGGTGGTGGGGCGGAAGATCGGCCTCACCTCCAAGGCGGTGCAGCAGCAGCTCGGGGTGGACCAGCCGGACTTTGGGAACCTCTGGGAAAGCCGCTTCTTCGGCCAGGGGGTGCGCCTCGAGGCCCCAAGCGGCCCCTTCCTCCAGCCCCGGGTGGAGGGGGAGCTGGCCTTCCTCATCGGCAAGCCCATCCAGGGCCCCCACGCCACGCCCCAGGAGGTCCTGGCCAAGACGGAGGCCCTGGCCTTCGCCCTGGAGATCGTGGACTCCCGCATCCGGGACTGGAGGATCCGCCTGGAGGACACCGTGGCCGACAACGCCTCCTTTGGGGGCTTCGTCCTCCTCCCCTGGGAGAGGAAGCTCCTGGAGGAGGACCTCTCCACCCTGGGCCTGGCCCTCTACAAGAACGGGGAACTCCAGGTCCAGGGCACGGGGGCGGCCTGCCTGGGCCACCCGGCGCGGGCGGTGGCCTGGCTGGCCAACACCCTCTCGGGCTTTGGCCTGAGGCTGGAGCCGGGGGACATCGTCCTCTCCGGGGCCTGGGCGCCGGTGGTGCCCGTGGGTCCGGGGGACCTGGTCCACCTCACGGCCACGGGGGGAAGGGCCCTGGCCCTGCGCTTTTCCTGAAGCCCCGGGGGGAGGGAGCATGCCGTTGCTGGAGGTCATCCTGGTGGGCGAGGGGGAACGGGAGGTAAGGGCCTTCGTGGAGGAGGCCCACCGCATCTTCAAGGAGGTGCTGGGCACCCCGGAGGGACGGCTAAGGGTGGCGGTCTACCCCTTGCCGGACCCCTTGGAGGAGGCAGAAGGGCCGGGCGAGGGGTAGGCTTTTCCCGTGAGCCCGCGCCTTCTCGCCCTCCTCCTGGGGGTTCTGGTATCCACGGTCAACGAAAGCGCCCTGGCCCCCGCCCTGCCCTTTCTGGCGCGGGACCTGGGGATCTCTGCCGGGGAGGCCCAGGGGGTGGTGACCGCGGGGCTTCTGGGGGCGGCCTTGGCCTACCTGCCCCTTACCTTTCTTTCGGGGCGGGTGGGGGCGGGGCGGGTGTACCGGACGGGCCTCCTCCTCCAGGCCCTCCTGGGCTTCCTCCTCTTCCTCTTCCCCTCCCCCACGGCCCTCTACGCCCTCCGCTTCCTCCAGGGCCTGGCCACCGCGGGGGTGGTGGGGCTCGTCCCGGGCCTGGCGGCGAGCCTCTACCCCGGACGGCGGGGGTACGCCCTGGGCTGGGTGGCCAGCACCGTGGCCGCGGGCACCCTTCTCGGCCCCGCCCTGGGGGGGCTCCTCACGGGGGCCTTGGGGTGGCGGTGGGTTTTCCTCCTTCCCCTGCCCTTCGGCCTTTTGGCCTTGGCCCAAAGTGGGGGCCTGCCCGAGCTTCCCCCCCAAGGGGGGGACCTGGGGCGGCTTTTCCGGGCTAGGGCTTTTCTTCGGGCCCTCCTGGCCACCGCCCTTTACTTCGCCCACACCCTGGGCACCACCCTGGCCCTGGCCTTCTTCCTCTCGGGGGAGGGCCTGGGGCCGGAGGCGGTGGGGGGGCTCCTCCTCCTCTCCCCTTTTCATACCCCTTTACGTAGATTCCTTCACCCTAGGCCACCAGTGAAAGAGGGTATGCCTGCGCACCGTGGCTGGGTCCTCCTCAAGGGTCCGGCACCG
>FWWM01003370.1_pt1 | contig 39836 bp, 31 predicted proteins | sample 2228351 | NCBI WGS metagenome assembly FWWM01 (sample SAMEA103939774, study PRJEB20133) | metagenome
CCGCCAAGCAGGCTTCCCGCCGCACCGGTCACGAACCGAACACGCCCCCGCAACCACCGAGCGTGCGTCGGTGGAGCGCTGACTGACCGGCTACAGCGCGCGCCAATCAACTCCTCTCCCCGCCGCCGCGCCGCCAGCCCGGCGGCCGGTGTGCCACTGCTTGACGCGACGCGTCAAGCAGTGCGAACTGCCAAGCACGCTTCCCGCCGCACCGGTCACGAACCGAACACGCCCCCGCAACCACCGAGCGTGCGTCGGTGGAGCGCTGACTGACCGGCTACCGCCCAAACCTGTCTGTTCCGTGCTCTGTCGCGGCTCATGTGGGGCCACCGACCTAATGTCCAATTACTAGCCTTCACGTCTGCTCCTCACCATTTTCCTCTTGCACGGCAGCCTCCTCGCTGTCTTCCTCGGCCACAAGCTTCCAGCCGTCGTCAAACATGAACGAGGTCACGCGCTGTGCCGGATTTTGAATGGGCCAGATCTTGTAGTTCTCTTGGTCGGCCCGCTCGACTACGTACAGCCAGTAGCGATCACCAAGCGCTTCGTTCCTCTTGAACTGAGCGCCCGACATGCCCGCGTGCGGTCCTTCCCAATCGCCAGAAAGGGACTTGACCTCGATGTAGCGCACGACCTGCCCGGCCTCGTCGACGGACTCGACATCATAACCCGGATTGCAGGGGGGCATCTCGCGCGCGTGACGCCCGTGCTGCCGTTCGTATTCCAAGACTCGGTTTATGCCGTGACGATCAACGCACTCGCGAAGTTCCGCCAGTTCAGGATCAACCTCTCGATCCGCCTCCGGGTCTTCATGAGACACGTAACTGCGGAGTACTGGATAGCCGCCGCGCGACGGCCGCCGTACGCTGTCGCTACCACGAACGCGCCTCTGGCCTTGCGACTCACCATCGGGTCTTTCGCCCATCCCCGTTGCGCCTCGATCGCGTCCCGCGCCCTCAGCCGAGGATTCCAATTGCTCTTCAGGCTGTGACGATAAGGGCGTGGGTGGCCTCCCGCTTCGTCCCAGCGGTCGGGCAACGGACCCGCCTGGCGTTGGCGGCTGGCCGCCCGTCGACGGGTTTGGTGTGCCCGTCGGGGGTTCATCCGCAAGCTGTGCAAATCCCTCACCAGGAGGTGTGCCATTTGCACCGGACGAGGCGCCGGACGTAGCGAAGTCTCCTTGCGCACCAAACTCGGACTGCTCCGGCCGCTCAGATAAAGGGGCGTCTTCGCCGCCGAAGTCGTCAACGACGGCTGAGTCGACCGAGGCTTGCTGCTCGGAAACCGCTAGTGGAGCGAATCCGAGTTCGTCAAGCATCTCCGCCGCTGCCGTTTCCGATGTCGCAGCCAACACTTCTTTGATGCCCGCCGCTAACCGCCCCGGATCGGCCTCCCGAGAAAGCGCTAACGCCAACTCGCGTGCAATGGACGGCCACGGCAGACCACTTCCCCGACGCACGAAGTAGAGGGTACGCACTACGCCGGAGAGACGGCGACTCGCGCTAGCAAGGCGCTTGCAGAGGGCAGGAGACCTGCGTCGCGGTCGAGCGTCTATGCAAAACCATATGCTCGGGTGCCCTCTGAGAGTGCACCGCGCGGATTCATGGGCGCTCGCCCCCGGTGCGTGCTTGCACCGCGGCACCAGCGAGGCGGCAAATCGAAGTCCGTCTGGCGAGCCTTACCGTGCGGCATAACCTTCCAACAGGCGGCCGATCCAGAAGAGCGACACAGCACCCAGCAGGATCAGCAACATGTCTTTCACACTAATGGTGTTGGCCAACTGCAAGAAGATTGCCAAAAGAGGCAGCACCAACGCCACGTGCTGCATGGCGCGAAACAAACGGACCATAGGAACTTGCTCGCAATAGCCTTCTGTTTGCCTGTTTTTTATCGCCGGCGCGCAGGGCCGAGAGGCCGTGCAGCCTTGTCGGCAGCCCCATCATACATGCACTTGCCCGCAGCATGCGCAAACAGGCTGACGGAAGCAATGCACGCCACCTGCCGACCAGCCGCGTCAACCGCAGGTCCGCGAGGCTGGAATAGACCGGACTCACGCGTTTTGTCGATCTCACAGAACGTGGTAACACCTGCTCGGCAATTTGCGGGGGTCGCTCCGAAGCCGCAGCTCGCCACAATGCAGAAACCCTTAGCCGCACTTCGCCGCAAGGCGGGTTCCCGTAGCCGCGGTTCAGCAGAACGCGAACGCTGCTGCAACTCTGCTGGCCATGGCGCAAAGGCCCGCACTCTGGCGAGCGCGGCTAGGGTGAGTGCAGGCACGGCAAGTGAGGCTTTGCAATGAAGTGGTTTGCGACGGTCAGAAGGCGAGCGCCGCGGCAGGCCACCCCGGCAGGCGTTACGAGCTTCCACGGCGTGCGCCACACGGGCTTACCGCTGTGGCCGTGCTCTTAAAGCGGGGGCGTTGGCGAGGTCAGAGCATGGGCATGGCCGCCCGTTAGATTGGGGGCGTTGGCAGGGCGACTTTGGGTTGCCAGAATAGGGAGCAGGGCACTAGAATAACTGATTCCACCTCGTGGCCGCGGCGAAGGTTTGCCCGGCATGGGGGGTCGTGGCCCAGGAGCACGGTGCGGATGCGAAGCGGCACCCGGCCGACACCTCCCTGGGGTGAGTTTGCCAGCCATGTTTGAAGCACTCCAAGCAGGACTTACAAGCGCGTTGCGCGCCATCAGCGGCAAGGCCCGGCTGACCGAGGCCAATATGCGCGAGGGCCTTGCGCTCGTGCAGAAGTCTCTGTTGGAGGCGGACGTCAACTTCGACGTAGTGCGAGATTTCATGGCCCGCATCACCGAGGAGGCCGTGGGAGAGCGGGTACTCAAGAGCCTCAATCCCAGCCAGCAGGTCATCGGCATCGTTTATCGCGAGCTGGTGAACTTGATGGGCCCGGTGGACCACTCGCTGCACCTGCGAGGCGATGTGAGCACCATCATGCTCTGCGGACTGCAAGGCTCGGGCAAGACGACCACCTGCGCCAAACTGGGGAGGTTGATTCAAGAGCGCGGCCGCAAGCCCCTGCTCGTGGCGGCAGACTTGCAACGGCCGGCTGCCATCGAACAGCTCCAGATCCTAGGCCAGCAACTCGGCATCCCCGTGTACGTCGAATCTGGCGCGACCGATCCGGTGGTGGTCTGCCAGCACGCCGTACATCATGCCCGCACCACCGGCGCCAACGTGGTTCTGCTGGATACCGCCGGACGGCTGCACATCGACGACGAGTTGATGGAACAGCTTAAACGCATCGACCGCCGACTGAACCCTGAGCAGGTCTACCTGGTCGTCGACGGCATGACCGGTCAGGACGCCGTGAACAGCGCTCGCGCCTTTAACGACGCCCTCGAGCTGGATGGCGTGATTATGACCAAGCTCGACGGCGATGCCCGCGGCGGCGCCGCCCTCTCTGTCAAGGCCGTCACCGGCGTGCCCATCAAGTTCATCGGCACCGGCGAACATCTCGATGCCCTGGAAGAGTTTCATCCCGACCGGCTGGCCGGCCGAATCCTGGGCCACGGAGACGTGCTCACCCTGGTGGAGCAGGCTCAGCGCAAGCTCGACCAAGAAGAGTTGGCGGCCCAGGAGGAGCGGCTGCGCAGGGGCGAGTTCACGCTGGAAGACTTCCGCAAGCAACTTCAGCAGATCAACCGCCTCGGTTCCATCAAGAAGCTGCTCTCGCTGATTCCCGGCATGGGGAGCCTGCTGGAGGGGATGGACGACGCCGATCCGGAGCAGGACATGCGGCGACTGTTCGGCATCATCGACTCGATGACACCCGAAGAACGCCGCAACCCGAGCAAGGTGATCGATCTTAGCCGGCGGCGGCGGATTGCAGCCGGTGCAGGCGTGGACCCCTCCGAAGTCAACGCGCTGGTAAAGCAGTTCGATGGCATGGCCGACTTGATGCGTCGCATGGCCGGCCAAAGCATCCGCGAGCGCATGCAGACCGTGCAGCAGCTTCAGCGCAGCGGGATGCTGCAACCCGGTGGACGGATTACCAAGGTGAAGGGAGACACCGGGCGGCGGCTGACCAATGCCGAAAAGGCCCGCCTGCGCAAGCTGCGAGAAAAGGAACTGCGCCGCTTGAAGCGCCGCAATAAGGGACAAGGTTGAGAGACAGGCTTGGAATCTTAGATCGTTACTCGGTTTGTTCAGGAGTTGCCGCGTGGCAGTACGCATTCGCATGAAGAAAATGGGCCGCAAGCATAGGCCCTTCTTTCGCATCTGTGCCGTCGATTCGCGCCGCCCCCGCGACGGGAAGGTCCTCGAAGAGTTGGGCACGTACGATCCCGCCATTCCAGACACCGATGCGCGGGCCATCCTCAACGCCGAGCGCATCCGGTACTGGCTGAGCGTGGGCGCCAAACCGAGCGACAAGGTGCGCGTGCTCATCAAGAAATACGGACCCCAAGGCACCCGGCTGCAAGAGCAGCAGGCCGCTCGTGCAAAGCTGGCCCAACCCAAGCCGGTGCCTGAGCCGCCCACGCCGGTTCCTATCCCCCCCCGCCAGCAGGCGGCCGCAGCGTCTGCCGAAGTTCAGGCACCTGCCGAGTCTGAGCCGGCCGCTGCCGAGTCCTGATCACCCCTGCCGCCAACACCCGATGCCGGCAAGCCAGCTTCCAGCCACCTATGCGGATCGACGTGCTGACCCTGTTTCCGGAGATGTTCTCCGGCTACCTCGGCCAGAGCCTGCTCAAGCGGGCACTGGAGCGGGGCCTGGTCGACGTTCGGCTGCATAACATCCGCGACTGGGCAGAAGGCCCCCACCGCTCGGTCGATGACCGGCCTTTTGGCGGCGGCCCCGGCATGGTGCTCATGGTCAAGCCCGTGGTCGAGGCCGTCGAGGCGGTGCAGGCAGAGGCGGAGCCGCCTGGCCACGTGGTCTTGCTATCCCCGCGCGGCCGCCGCCTCAACCAGGCATTGGTCGAGTCTCTCGCCGCCCAGCAGCGATTGCTGCTCGTGTGCGGCCGCTACGAGGGATTCGACGAGCGGGTCAGCCTGCTGCTGGCCCCGCAGGAAATCTCGATCGGAGACTACGTGCTCAACGGCGGCGAGGTGGCTGCCATGGTGATCATCGACGCCGTCGTTCGCCTGCTGCCAGGCGTCCTGGGCGACGAGCGCAGCAGCCGCGACGACTCATTCACGGGCGAGGGCCGGCTGCTGGAGTGCGAGCAGTACACGCGCCCCCGCGAGTTCCGCGGCTTGCGCGTGCCCGATGTGCTCCTCAGCGGCGATCACCAGGCCATTGCACGCTGGCGGCACGAACGCCGCCTGGAACGTACCCGGCAGGCACAAGACCAATCTACTGAGCCTACAACCCCTAGTTTGAAAGGACCTTCGCCATGAGCCAGCAAGAAATCCTCGCGCTCGTCGAGAAGCCCAACCTCAAGGCCGACGTGCCCGACTTCGAAATCGGCGATACCGTGGACGTGCATACCCGCATCCTCGAAGGCGAAAAGGAGCGCATCCAGATCTTCAATGGCACCGTGATCGCACGCAGCGGCTCCGGCACCCGCGAGATGTTCACCGTCCGCCGCATCGTCCAGGGCGAAGGAGTCGAGCGCAAGTTCCCCCTCCACTCGCCGCGAATCGCCAAGATCGAAGTCAAACGCAAGGGGGTCGTACGCCGCGCCAAGCTGTATTATCTGCGCGACCGGGTGGGCAAGGCCGTGCGGCTGAAGGAACGGCGCGGCAATGCCAAAGGCGAGGGATAACCTGCCTCGCACCATGGGCCAGGCGGCGGCCCGAGCAACGCGCACGCGTGCGTGAAGCAGGCCTCTGCCCTCGACGGCTGGAGGAGATGGCCGAGCAACCCGCACACGCGCGGACAAGACCGGGGCACCGTCCCCAGCACGCAGATTGTGGAACTCTGCACACGCGTGAAGCGTGCGCTCATGCCTTCTTCGATCGACACATTTACCTCTTCTCTCCCTTCTCATGTCTCGCGGCTCGCCATGGTTGCGATGGAAAGCGCGGCTTTCAAGGTGGCAAAGTGCAGTCCTGCGTTGGCTTCCATTTCGCCGCCGCTCACTTGGGGAGCGCGGCGAACAGGCTGCCTGCCGTTTTCTGCGGCGGCTGGGCTATAAGATCGTCGACCGCGGCGCCCGGCCGCTGTACGGCGAGATCGACCTCGTGGCCATTGATGGGCGCGTGGTGGTATTTGTCGAGGTGAAAACTCGTGCTTCGCACGACGGCGGCCACCCAGCCGAGGCGGTGGGCACGCGCAAGCAACAGCGCCTCACCCGCGCTGCCCGATTGTGGCTGAAGCGGCATCGGTTGACGCACTTCCCGGCCCGTTTCGACGTAATAGCGATCACATGGCCGCCCGAGCAGCGCCGCCCCGCCATCGAACACGTCCGCAATGCCTTCGAGGCCTGGGGAGAAGCGTAGCCCCGAGGCGCCATCTGTGTGCGGGCTTCTAGCCTGCGTATTCTGGCGGTACATGCATACTCCCCGCACTTGCAGAGGCGGTATGGGGCCAATTGAGACTCGATGCCTGGCGTACCGCGTGGTGTCAATTGGTTCCATTCCAAGGCACGATGGCGGGGCGGCTGCGCCGGATGTAACGGCGGCATTTCGGCCGCCAATTACATGGTGGGCAGCCGGATCGTCGAACACGAAACCGGCTGGTGAAATGTCCCCGTATCCTCCGAGCCGTGCTGTCATGCGTCAGAGTCTTCTCCGCTATGTGCCTTGTCGCCTTACAACAGCGACCGCATCTCGCCACCAATCGCCCAGTGGGCTGGCCTCAGGCGGCAGTCAGCAGATGATGCCGGCAGGCTTGGCCGGCACCGGTGCTGTCGATGCGTATGTTGTCTCACCTCCCCCGTGGAGGATAGCGGTTAGAGCGTTGCTGCCCACGACCACGGTTGTCTGCTGGCTCGTGTGTTGGGCCGCGCAGTGTGCCGCGCAGGTAGGCGGCGGTTTTTCGGGAGCAACGGTCTCTGAAGGGCGTAGCGGCAAGGCACCGGTATACCTCTGGTTCGAGCCGGAGTGGTTTGCAGGCGTGGAAGGTTCGTTTGCGTATTGGACGGGGACGGCGCAGCCTACCGGCCACTGGGGAGTGGCAGGCCCAGGTATCAGTGCAGAGTGGACGCAAGGTGGGGAGAGCGAGTGGAACTCTCTGGGCGTGCCAGCGCAGGAGGCGCACGCGGTGTGCAGCAGGCGACTGGTGGTGCCGCGGAGCGGAGATTATCACCTATGGGTTCGCTACGTAGACCACCGCGGGCTAACGGAGCCATTCCGCGTAAGACTGTTGCAAGACGCACGCGAGTGGGACCACGAGTTCGGCCTGCAAGACGTGGTGCCCCGGGGAGACGAATATGCGCTGTACTGGGGCTTTTCGTTCGGTTGGGCGCGTGCGCGCTGCACGCTGTTGCAGGGGCCAACCAGGCTCGAGCTGTGCATCGATCGACCTGGAGAGGGCTGGCGGCAAGTGGACGCAGTCCTGCTTACCGACGACCTAGCGTACGTGCCGTACGGCCGGGAGAAGCCGCCGTTCGCCTGGCGCGAAGCCGTGGCGCTCACGCCGCCGCGTGCGTGGGATTGGCGAGGTTCGGCGCGTGGCATCGACATGCACTTTGCGGAGCCCAAACTGGCCGGCCGCGCGTTCGGCATGTGGACGGGGGTAGATTCCGATCCCTCCTGGTGGTCAGCACAGGACGTGGATCGTCTCGACCCGTATGACGTGTTCTTTCAGTTCTCTCCACCTGAAGATATCCGCAGCCGCTTCCACACCCAGTTCGCGGGCAGGCGAGACGTGGAGATACTGCGCCCGCCGCTGCTTGTGCCGGGATATTACTTGGGTGCAACGCCCGATCTCTCAGAAGGGACGCCCTTACGCAGATGGCTGCGACGCACAGGCAGCCCGTTTTATATCCTCACCAACTATGCGGGCCCCCAATACGACGACCAGAACGGCCCCGCCACGTATGCCGCACTGACGGGCGAGCTGGCCTCGCAATTTCTCGGGTACATTCACGGGGAGGCGGTGGGAACGCCCGGCGTGGCGATGCCCGATCGCGCGCTGGGCGGCACACGGCGCGAGCACGTGGACGCCCTGGGCCGTTCGCTGGTCTTGCAGCAGCAAGAGGCGTGGAGCCGCATCTACCATATGGCTGTAGGCGCGGAACACTTTGCCAAGGGCATCTCCTGCCTCTCGGTCGACTCGATTGCGCTCGCGCACCTGTTTCACGAGTTGGGCGCGGCAGTGGTCGGCTACGAAGCAGACTCGACCAACGTACACGTACCGATGCGGATCGCATTCGAACGCGGTGCGGCGCGGCAGTACGGCGGCGCCTGGATCAACTACGCCAGCGGCAATTTTGGAGACAACTGCAACTACTTCACGCAAGAACCAGTCGTTCCGCGCGGTGCGCCCGCTTGGTTTCATAGCAAGTACGCGATCACGGATGGGGTCTCGACGACCTGGTACCGCAAGCTCTATTACCTGAATTACCTCAGCGGGGCTGCCGCTATTTTTTGGGAGCAAGGGCTCCGAAACCAGTGGATGCTGCCTGGGCCCGGCACCCATCTCGTGCAGCTTTCTCCCTTTGGCCGGGCTACCGTCGATTTTTTGGAGTTCGTCGAGCGCCTGCCCGACCGAGGCGAGCCGCTAGCGCCGATTGCCTTTCTGCTCAGCTATGGCCACGGCTATGAGCGGGTGAATTACCACTGCAAGATGCTGGGCGTGTTCCAGGAGAATGAAGCCGATCTCGAGCTGAGAGAGCTGTTCAATGTCTGCTGGCATCCAGCCGGTGTTGTCGAGGGATTGCCAGCGGCGCCAGACGTGCAAAGCATGCCTGGGGGCATCTACGGGAACATTTTCGACGTGCTGGTAGACCGCCCTGACCGGGCAGAGGCCATTTTTCGCTACCCTGTGGTGTGGGCCGCCGGAGATGTGGAGTTCACTCCGCCCTGGCCGCACGTGTTGCAGGCGTACCTACAGCGTGGCGGCACATTGGTGTTGAATGTTGTGCACGCCGCGAATCTGCCGCAAGACCTGGTGGGGCTGCGCGTCAAGAGAGTTGCGCAGCCGGCGGAGCGCTGGAGCCCCGATGGAAGCGTTTGGCACCCCGCCACGCCGTACGACGTGCAGCTTGTAGAGCTGGCAGGCGCCGTGCCGCTCGCTTGGGCGGCGGACGCAGTGCCGCTCGTTACGCGGCACGCGGTGGGTGAAGGAGCCGTGCTGGTGACTCTCGTTCCCCGCGGCATTGGCCAGGACGAGCGGGCCCATCCCGTGCTGCCGTGGCTCATGAACGGACTCACGCAGAAGCTGCTGCCGATAGATGTGGTGCTGCCAGAAGGCCGCCCCCTGGCTGGCCAGGTGATGTACCAGGTGAACCGCACGCAGGATGGCTATCTGGTGCTGCTCATCAACAACCTGGGAGTAGATAAGACGCCCAACGGCGTGGCGCGCGTCGACCGCAGGCAGGCGGTTGACGTCGAACTCCGCACCGACCTGCCACTGGCGGGCTGCATGGAATACACGCTTCCCCAGGAGTTGGCCGCCGATACACTGGGCCCCCGCCACTGCGTGCGTCTGTCGATACCCGCCGGTGACCTGCGTGTGGTTCACTTGAAAGTGGCCAGGCCCTAGCGCTGCACGTAGGCTGGGTAAGAAAGTCAAACCTTGCCGGCCGACTCCAACCGCCTTCGCGGCCGACAGCCCTGGGCGTGCCAGCGGCATTTCTTGGGGCACGGTTGGAGCGTCGATGGTAAGATGTGCTGCGGGACGTGCTGCCCTGTACGGCCCTGCCGCATCCAGCGGCCAAAACGAAGGCGACGTTTAAAGCGGGGAAGCTGGACTTATGGTTTCTGCCGCCGAGAACCGAAATTGGAGTAGGTGTTGATTGCGCGCGCCCGAGCGACTTCGGGCGTTGTGCGAGCTTCGCCTGCCGGCATGTACCCGCTCAACGCACCGCAGCTCCGCTGCCGGGGCCGGCTGAATGCCGAATCGAAAGACCCAAACTTGTTGGAGTCCGCCATGCGAACGCAGTTGCTCCTCTCGACGGTATTGGTCTGCCTCGTTGCCCTGCCAGCAGGCACGTTGCAGGCGGGCGCACCAAGCCGGACGGTGGTATTTGTGATCGATTGCTCGGAGAGCATGGGGAGCGAACTGGCCGCTCCTGCGGCCGTGCGTCCCGCCGCCGCCGTAAACGTGACGCGGCTCGACGGCGCCATCCAGGCAGTCAGCTCGGCCATGACCCGTCTGGTTGGGGATTCTTCGTGCGAGTGTGCCGTTTGGCTCTTCGGACATCGTCTGGCCTGGGGCGAAGGCGAGCAGCCAGAGCTGCTCGAGCAGGCAGCCTACCTCGATGCCACGCTAGGTTACGGCGTGCTCAAGGACCTGTTGCCAGGCGACGACGTGGAGCAGGTACTCCCCCTAGCGCCGGTGACCACGGCCCGCCTGGCAAAGCTCGCACCCAAGCTGGCTGCTGTCAAGCCGTGGGGAGAGAGCCCGCTCTATCTGGCCATGGTACGGGCGCTGGACAGCATCTCCGCAGGCGCCTCGCCGCTTTCGACCGACGTGATCGTGATCACTGACGGCGGCAATCACCAATACCTCGCCAAGCACAAGACCCAGGAGACCGACGTGCTCGAGATGCTGCACCGCCGCGGCGCGGCCGTCCACATTGTTACCGTGGGCGCGGACGTGGCCGCCGATGCGCGGGCACTCGTCGAGTTCGCCGCCATAACCGATGCCGGCCACGGCCGCCTGCTCCACGCCGAGACGGCCTCGCAGCTCTCGGATCACGTGATCTCGCTGGCCACCGGCGAGAAGACGACTGCCAATTCTTCCAAGCGGTCGCGCCCTGGCCGCCTTGCCTCTTTGGGCAGCCGCCAGGACGAGGGCGAAGATGGCGATGACGGCGACGGCGATGGCGACGACGAGGTCGAAACCGTCGATGTACCCGGCGTGGTGCGCTACAACGGCGATCCGGTGCCGGGTGCCGAGGTGAAGATCGAGGGCCGCGGTCCCGTGAAGACAGACGGGGCTGGCAAATTCACGCTCAAGCAGGTGCCCCCCGGTACGTACACGTTCAAGGCCCAGGGCATTCACAAAAACGTGATTCGCAAGGCGAGCGTCACGATCACCATCAAGCCCGGCAAGAAGCAGCCGTTGGTGGAGATCGAGCTGGAAGAGTAAGCGGCCGATATGCTCGGGCTTCCACGCCCCACACCATTGGCACCTTTGCCCGCCGACATCCCTTGCACACTGCCTGCTGCGGCGGCCGCAAGCTGTGGCACACAAGCGAGTCTACGCATCAGAGCGCACGACTGTCCCAGTGCTTGAATGCGGCGACTACAGGTTTGCTCACAACCAAGCAACCTGCCTTGGCCGCATTCAAGCGGTGGTCCCATGGCAGCCCCTCAGGAGCTGCGCCCATAGCCAGTGCGTTACGCTCACCTGCCCCCTGGCCGCGGCGTAGGCAGTCCTCTACACTCAGGTGCCATGCCGCCCATCGAACGACCAGAGATCAGAGAGCCGCCCAGAAGAGGCTGCCTCTCGCTCGCGCTGGCGATGACGCTGGGCAGCGTGCTGCTCGGCGGCTTTGTTGTGCTGGCAGCATCCACATTGTTGCCGGCAGTGGCCTTTGCCGTGGCGGCAGCCGCGCTGCTATTCGCCATGGCCGCTCTGCATTACCTGGTCTGGGGCCGCTGGCTGGGACGCATGATCCGGGAGGAGGAGACGCCGCACTCAGAGGCCGATCCGAAATAGCCCACTCGCGGCGACCTGACTGAGCCGCGTGGACCATGCCCACAGCAATGGCCCGCCTGACAAGCAACACGTATTATCGCTAGCGGGCAATCTTCTTACTCGCTCATGCCCACCTGCATGCGCTGGTTCGCGGCCGCCTCGGCACGCACGATACGGCCCCTGCCGTGCGGCAGCAGTACTTCCACGTCGCAGTGCTCATAGGTACCCAACCCAAGGTGTGCGACCGCCTCCTGGCCGGAGGCATAGCCGTATCCCACGGCAATCTCGCGTGCCCCTAGCAGGGCCTCGCGCTCGCCACACCGGCCTGGCTCGTACACGCGAACCAACGCGCCGATACCCTGGCGGTTGACGCCCTCGGCGGCGCGCACCTCTACCTCGATCCAGTTTCCGCCCAACGTCTCATTGCGCAGCAGCAGCGAGCGGGCATCGACCCACCAGTTCGGCAAGAAAAGATCCAGCCGGCCGTCGCGATCATAGTCGGCACAGGGGCCAGGGGCCATGTAAACGATGCGTCCGTCTGCCCGAATGCGGTCGAAGAGGGCCACCACGTCCGCCGTCTGTCGGTCGAGTTCGTTAGGAAAATCATTGACGGCTAGCGCCCCTTCGTAAAACCGAGGCAGCCCCCCTGAGACGCCCAGATTGCGAAAAATCAACGGATACGGCCGGCCGCCCGCAAACTTGACGATGCTCGTGTACACGTCCGGCCATCCATCGTTGTCGAAGTCCTGCACCTCGACGTGAGGAGATTTCATGGGCAGTGGCACGAGGCCCGCCGGCTGTGTCACATCTTCAAACCGGGGCAGCCCCTGCTGAATGCCTCGGTGGAGGTACAATCTCACGGGCACCCCGCCCGTGAACCAAGGGCGATCGAAGTGCGACCCGATGATGATGTCCGGCAGCCCGTCGCGATTAACATCGCCGAAGCATACGCCGCAGGCCGTATCGTCAGGCGTATCGTTGTAGGTCCATGAGAAATCTGCATGCGAGGCTGGCACCTCTACAAAGCGCCCCCCGCCGTCGTTCACAAACAAGCGGTTGCCGCCGTGGCGGCCGCCCAGCAGTATGTCTGGCCAGCCATCGCCCGTCACGTCGCAGGCGGCTACGCCAAAGCCTGTCACTCGGTCTGGCAGCCCAACCGTTGACGTGGCGTCTTCGAACCGCAGGCCGCCCAGATTGCGGTACAAGCGGCTCCGGCTCTGGCCGCCCTGAAAGAAACACTCGCCGACAAGCAAGTCCAGCAGCCCGTCGCCGTCGAAGTCCAGCACACAGGCGCTGCGGCAGGCCATGCCGCGCAGGCACGCCCCGCTAGCGGATGAAACGTCTGTAAACTGCCCTCCACCCTCGTTGCGAAACAGGGCGTTGGGCGTTTGGAAATGCGGCTGGCCCTCGTACTCGATTGCGTGGTTGGTCACGTACAGATCCAAATCTCCGTCGTTATCGAAGTCTGCTAGCACGCCGCCGTTCGCGCGACCCACGATTCGCAATTGCGACTGCTCATCGAGCACAAACCGACCCCCGCGGTTTCGAAAGAACAAATTCGGCTTCGAACCATAGGGTACCGGATCTCCGCCAAACGTACCTACGTACAGGTCTGGGTAGCCGTCTGCATCCACGTCGCCCCAAATAGCACCATGCCCTGCAATGTGTCCTACTGCGGGCCACAGCCCGGCCGCCTCCGTCGCGTCTGTAAACACGAACGGATACTCGCCCTGCACCCGTTGCGTGCACAGAACAAGCACAAGGATTGGCACAGACCATGCCTCCCGCCAGCCCGATGTCTTCGCAATCAACCTGAACATGGCAAACTCGTGACTTTTCAACTGAAAGATTCCTCGACCCATGACACGGGTCACTGCTCCGCGGCCCACAATCATGACAGCCGACTTCCCATCCTTCACGCCAGACGCATACCCGGGCACACGGTTCAGGCGGCGGCGGTCGCCACCGACCACGTACCTGCATGACGACCGCAACCCTCCGTTCTGGCCGGGACAGGTTTACCTGGCCCGCTCGGTTATGCTGCCCTCGGCAAGCCGCTCGAGATATAGCGATTTGCCGCCTCAGGCAGCAGACGCGTGCCACAGCAGCGCGCTACGCAGTACCCAGCGCACCACTCCTCCTGGCTGCCGCCGCACCGCATCAACCGGGCAAGCCGGTACCAAGCGTGAAACCTCCTCTCTCATTCTTGCGCTCCGCGGGAACGTTGCCATGATACCGCGCCGGCCCTCGCCATGCATATGTCGCAAGCTGCAAAACCACCCGCCCACGACGAACGCCGTCAAGCTGCCCAGCGAGACGGCCGCCCGAGCGAGCACCCCCGCTCTGCGTACACGCGCGGCCACCCTCTCCCCCCTCTTACTGACTGGGGGCTCGGAGGGAGAGAATGAGGCGCACTTCCCAATTCCCCCCAGCACCCTCCTTCCTGCGTTGAGAAGCCTTGCCAAACCCCGTAGAACCGCCGTAGAACGCCCTCACGCCGCGCTATTTGCAGATCCTCTTGGCAAGTGAGGAGCGTGACCCGTGATATGCTGCGCACCGGCGCGCTCGTTTCACCATCAACTGGTATTCTGGGTCGACTGCCCCAACCACCGCCTGCACTTCCGATGCGGGCCGGTAACCCTCCACCAACACAAGGGGTGGCCGGAAGCGCTCTGACGAACTCGGTTCGCCACCTCGCAAAGGACTGAGCCAATGAACCATTGGAGCAAGCATTCAACGCGATCTACAACTGCCGTGAGTTCCCTGCAATCCCTCCCCATGGGCCACTGCTTGCCACACGCGGTAGACGCGACTTCCAGCCGCGTACCACGAACTCCACACACGCAGCCGTGAGCCACTGCCTGACGCGCGGCGCGTCGTCGGGCAAGGGGGCGTCCGTGGCCGGTTCTAGCACTTCAGTGAGCGGATTCTTGCCATGCTCGCCGCTCTAAATAGGGCTAGCTAGAGCGGCGAGTTTTTGCAATGTTGAGGTTCAGTGAGCGCCTCACCGACGAAAGGTCGGTGCTGGCGCGGGTGCGTTTCATTCGTGACCGGCGCAGAGCGTAACGCGCTTGGCGCGATCGCCCTGCTTGACGCGCAGCGTTAAGCGTGTGCCACTGCTTGAATGCGGCCGCGCATCAGTCTGCGCGAACAGAATCGGTGCACCACGGCCGCATTCAAGCAGTGCGCCTGAGGAGCGAGACGTCCTCGGCCGCTCGCACTGCTTGACGCACTGCGTCAAGCAGTGGCACACGGGAGAGGTGGTTGCGTGGTTCGCGCCGTACAGCAGTGTGCCACCCCCCCTTTCATCCTCGCACCCACACAGTGCTTAAGAATGATGTCAACGGCTGTCTGATCAGTGGCTTGGCCGTGCTGTGCGTGTGCTCCCATACATGCCAACGTTCACACGCCCACACGCGCGAGCCTAACACAGCCGTCTGGAATGGTATGGGTGGACGGTTACGAAAAGAGCTGGATGCCCCGGCTCAGCGGCTTCAAGTCCGGGATCGTTCGAGGCCATCGCGTTGCGATCTGAACAGGGGATGTCATCATCCGGCCCATGTCCGAGTTGCGTGACTTTTTTGAACGTGCTAAACTGCTCGATGCGGACGAACGCCCGTCGATCGGTGAATATATTGAATTCGGCTGGTTCGACCTCGGGCATGACAACGAATGCAAGCCCGACGACACCCGTAGGGCAGGATCGTCTTAACCATAGAGTTTGCTGGCTTAAACATGGCACTCAACCTCGCGAGCATTCACCGTTTTATCGTAAAGGAAATCGCTTCCAAGCGTTCCTTGCGTGAATCGATGGACCGAGTCATTGCGAAGTGCGCTAAGGCACGTCCGCACGGAGACTGCGAAAAGTTTGCGGCGTTGCCCTACGAGAACCTCGACGGTCTGCGCGAATGGATCGAGAGGCCGTTTCGAGAAGAACCATCGAAGAAGAAGCTCGCCGGCCTCTGGTTCGGGCTGTTCAATCCTGTGTACTCAAGGAAACCGGTCGCGGACATCTACGTGTGCGGCTCGACACGATTCGATCCAAGCCCAGAGGATGACTCATGGGCGGTCGATGCCGACTGGTGGCCCGAAGACCGTTACGCGCATTCCGTCATTCTGGCGAAGCTGTACAAAATCGCGCATCGCAAGGGTGGTCTCGCCAACGACGCTGAGTATCCCTTGTGCTTGGCATTTGGCGGTCTTGCGGTTCGCGAATTGCTGCGTGCCGGCGATCCGTCGGTGTTTCTCGGTAAGTCGCCATCGCTCGGGGTGGCCGTCGGTTTCGATAGCGGCGATTTCGTGCTGGTTGGAAAATTGACCAAGGCCGGGCTCACCGGATTCTCGTAAATAGCCAGGTTGCTGGCGAAGCAGCCTTTGCACTCGCCTGTGGCCCCTTTACGGATTCTCGGGACACCATATTTCGCCAGCCGCCCCGCAGGTGAAGGCTTTCGTTAGCCAGGAGTGGCCGCTACGAAACCAAGTATCTTGGCTGCAATCTGCGGCGTGCGTGTGGCGGGTGATTTAAGGTTCACGGCAGGAATCCACGCCCTTCTCGATCTAGAGTCCCGTACCGTCCTGGCAATCCTTGTTGACGCGTCTCATTCTTTCAGGGTCGGTAGGGTAGTCAAGAGTCTAGTTGAAAGGCCGGCGGTTGCACCGGGAGCGAAGGTGTGTTTTCGGCCCGGTTGTGAGGTTGTCCGAGCCGCAGGAGCGACCGCCACAAGCAGAAGGTACGGCAAGCGCCGTCATGAACCTAGCGCGCCGCTACGGTCGAACGCAAGGCGCGTGCGCAGGCGTTCGTGGAGCAGGTGTGCAACGGGTTCCGCATTCTGCTGGATGGGAGGTCGGAGCTTGGCGTGATCGAACAGTGCGTGGGGGGACTTGCCAGTGAACTCGCGCCATGGCTGGCCAAGGCCCTTTCGAATGGGAGTCAGGAAAGCATCGTGCCCGGCGGCGGGAGTTGGGCCAGCGAGAGCGCACAACCACGCGATATGGGCGCCAGGGCGGGGGTACATCCGCCTTGGGACGGAGAGGCTCGGTAGCTTTTGGCGACCGCATAGCGCGTGCGTAAACTCCCAAACAATACCGCCACGAGCCGTTGGCCCGGCGTGAAACTCGCACGCGTGGCCAACTCGCGAGACGCTGCGGCAGCCGAGGCTCGGTAGCGGGCAAGAAGCATGTCACACCCGGCAGGCGGTTTTGCGTTCTATTCTACGGATGCCGATTCTTGCCGGCATGCTCTGAGAACTCGCTTTGGTCCTTTTCGTGCCACTATGGTAGCCCGCGCCAAAACCAACCCGTCCCGCTTGCGCACGCGCAGCGGGCCCGCGCTTGCGCGCCCCCGGGGCAGCCTCCCCGGGCTTTGCGCCGGCGGGGCGGGTATGGCGCTGGGAGCCGCGGGTGCGGTGTTTGTGCCGCGCTTCACCAGTTTGCTGGGAAGTAGCGTCGCAGGGTACATGTTTTGCCTCACTGGCGGCATTGCTGCTGGTGGTCGTCATGGCAATCAGCCTCGCGCGGCTGGGAAGTGAGCCCGGCGCGGTGCTGCGGTTGTTCATCGGCGGCCCCCTGATCGGGACGCTCGTGGGCTGGCTGCTGTGGCACGCCGCCGCCAAGTGGGGCTGGGGCTTGCCGGCAGTTGTGCTTGAAGCGCTAGGGCTGCCAGGGCGCACTGCGACGTACATGCTCGTTGGCGCCGTGGCTGGCTGGCTGGCCGCTGCGCTATTCGATGGGAGAGACCACGTGCTTGCGGGCGCCGCAGCGGGTGCCGTGCCTGGAGCCTTGATCGGTCTGCGGGGCGATTGGGGTGCGGATGCCTGGTTCGCAGGCCCAATTGTGGCTGCCCTTGTGCTGGTGCTCGTCGTGAGGATGGTCCTGGCGGCCTGGACGTTGCGCTGGGCAGAAGGGGCAGAAGATGCTGCCGTGGTGCTTCGCGGCCCTGCCGCGTGGGCCATGTTTGGGGCGGTTTTGTGCGGTCTAGCGCCCCCTTTAGCCCGGTGGTTAGGCGAGCGGGAACTTTGGCCGTGGCTGGCAGACTTTGTCATTGGACTGCTGGGCCTGCCTGGAGGAGTCTGCCGGCTGCTGGGCTTCGAGCCGGGTTGGATTGGGGGCGCCCTGTCCGGCGCCTTGCTGGGAGCGTTTGGGCTGAACCTCACAGCGACGTTTGAGCCCGAACGCAAGCACGGCCCGGAGGCATATCCACCCGTCGAATTGCTCGCCGGTGCCATCTTGGGGCTGGTCGACGGTTATTTCGGCTCGCCCGTATTCCGTGCAGCGTTTGCGAACTGGGGCGCGGGGGCTATAAGCGGGGCGATCGTGGGCGTGGTGCTGTTCGGCGTGCTGTATGATCCTGATCGTCTGGCTCGCGCTCTCGGCCTGGTGGTCATAGGGGTTGCTTTGGGCGGAGCATTGTGGTGGCTAGCCCAGCGGGGCAACGCAGTGCTGCCGGCCCAGGGGAACCTGACGGGCTGGTTGTTGCATGCGGCCGTGGGCGCCGTGGCGGGGTGGCTGGTTACACGGGTCGCGGGGCCCGAAATGCTGCAAGAAACAGGCGAGCGCGGGCGCGGCCCCGAAGCCGGCTCGCCACCCGTGCTGCGTCTGGCCGGCATCGGGCTATTGGCGGTGGGGTACGTGTTCTTTCCTTATGCCGTGCAGGCGGTACACGCGGTGCGGTACCTGGCAAATGGCACGCTACATGCCGTGGCGGGCCATCACGTGCGTGCGGTGGCCGAGACTACGCGGGCAGAAAAGATCAACCCGCAGCCTGGAATGATCTACTGGGTGCGTTCGCGTGCCAACCGCGAACTCGGCCAATACGATTGGGCGATTCAAGACCGCAGCCGGCTGCTCGCACGCAGCATTACCGCCGACGACCAGCTCGAGCAGCATCTTTATCGGGGCTCGTTGTACGAAGCGAAGAAGGACTACGCCAACGCACTGCGTGATTATCACGCTGCCTGCAAGCTTCGCCCGGCAGCCGTCGAGGCGCTGGCGCGTCGCGGCGGCGTGCTACGGGATTTGAATCGCTTCGATCTGGCCGAGCAAGACCTGCGCAAGGCACTGGCCCTTGATCCAGACCATGCGGTGGCTCTGGAGACGCTCGCCTGGTGTCTGCTGGACCGCGAGCAGCCTCAAGCGGCCCTGGAGCCGTTGGAACGAGTCGTGGCCCTGAAGCCCGATCGAGCGCATGCCCATTACGGCCGCGGTTGGGCCTTACTGCGGATGGGCGAGCCTGCCAGGGCCCTGTCCAGTTTTCAGACCGCACTTCGCCTCGAACCGCGAAGTGCCACATATTGCCTGGGGGTCGCTTGGGCGCGCCACAAGGCGGGCGAATACCAGGCGGCCATTGTCGATGCCACGGCAGCCCTCGGCATGGACCCCGCCAATGCCGACGCGTTCGATCTGCGCGGCCGCTGCCACGAGGCCTTGGGAGACTTGGACCGCGCGCTGGCCGATTACCAGCAAGCCGCGAGGCTCGATCCTTCAGACCCGGACCCGCGCGTAGGTATGGCCAACGTCTACCGCCGGCGCCAGGATGCGGCCAGGGCCAACGAAGCGAATGCACTGGCAGAGCACGCCCGCACGCTCGGCCGGCGGCTCAGTGGCATAAGCCCCGAACGCGCCGCGCAAGTATCTCAGGCCCCAAGCGTGGAAGAGATTGTGGCCATCCTCTCCGGAGAAACCGGCGGCCCTTAACAGGTCTTGATCGCGTGAATGCCCTTTGCAGGAGAGAGTCCCCGTGAATGCGACGCAAGGCAAACCCGCACGCAGGCGTACCCCATGCCTACGGTTGAGCCTGGTGTTCCTGGCCCTGGCCGGCTGTGGCAGACAAGGGGAGGAACATGCGGTGCGGACGGCGGAGTCGGACCAGCTTCTGTTGAACGAGTTTGTCGATGGCCAGATGGATGCCCTGGATGCCGCACTGCACCAGCAAGAACCGCAAGAGCCGCCGCTGGCCATCGCAGACGGCGCCATTACACCGTCGGGCGAGATTAGTGCGAGGCCAGCAGGGCTGACGGCCGAAGAGACGCGCAGCGTGCTGGGGGAGGCCGTGCGGCTTGCCGAAGCAGGCCAATTGGACGATGCATTGCACGCGCTTTCGACGCATGATCCTGATGCATCGTTGCGTGCCAAATGGCTGGCGCGCCGGGCGGAGTTGCTCGCGTTGCGATTTGAAGTCGACGGCGTACGGCCGCTGGCGGCGCGGTTTGCGGCGTTTGCATTGCAGCAAGATGCCGCGTCCGGCGCTGCGGCGTTGCGGAGGGCATTGCGCGAAGAGTGGGCTTGGGCCTGGCGATACGAAGGGGCGCGTGCCGCGGTGGTGATTCCCATGTCCTCGGCAGAAGGGTCTGGCCCGTCCAGCGGCGGGCAGGCATTCTTCCACGTGCAAGGCTACACCAACATGGACATTCCCCGCTCGCTCGAGCATGTGCACCGGCCCCTGGAACATTTTCACTTTGCGGTGTTTCTTGTAGCTGCGCGCAGCTACATCGCCAGTTACACAGTGCAAAGCCGCGAGCTGTTGGGCGGCGAGCGGGTATTCTTTTTGCAGCGGCAGATTGGCGGGCGTCCAGACGTGTTGAAGGTCTACGAAGAGGCGCCGGACTACGAGACGGCCGCCGCCGATACACAGGCGCACTTGGAGGGCATCGCGTCTTTAGGGTCATCGTGATGTGGAGCAAGCGACCAATGCGTAAGACACTTGCCGAACTTGCCTGCTGCTTGAATGTGCTGCTGTTTGCCCTTCGGGGAGCGGCAGCACAGGGCCAGGCGTACGACCGTGAGCGGGATCTGGCTCGCATTCGCGAGGCCTATGCGGCCCAGAAGCGTGCCGCCGTGGAGCGAGCCGAGCGCATCAGCGTTGTGGTCCGCGATCAGCTTGGCCAGACCCGCGATAAACAAGAGGCAGAGCAGATGTTCAAGGCTTGGGCCGCGGCCAACGAGGTGCGGCTCGATAACGAGCGGCAGGCGGCAGAGCAGGCGGCAGAGTGGCGTGCTGCGCAGGACGAAGGCTCGCGCGCGGCGGCCCGAGAGGTGTTGAGGCAGCTACTCGACCGCGGCCAAAAGCTGGAGAACGTGCAGCAGACGATCGAGCGCGGGCTTACCCAGCACATCGATCCGGGGCTGCTCGAGCAGTCTAGGTTTGGGCTGGCGCCGGTAGCGGGCAGCTCGCACGGCCTGGACATGGAGAGTGGGACCGAGGCTGAGAACGCACCTTCGCCGCCTGATGTACAGGACCGACTAAGCCTTGACCGAGTGCAAGACAGTTTGGACGGTCTTGCCTACCAACAGGCGCAGCAGGTCGTGCAGCGGGTCGAAGCGGCCAATGCCGCGGACCTAGAAGGCGGCGTTCAGCCCGGCTTTCCCCCGGGCACGTACGAAGAAGGACTGTTGGCCGCCATCGAGGAACCGTACGACGGCCGCGCTGCACAGGCCAGGCAGGCCGCCGCCATGGCACAGCGGCTGGCTGATTTGATGCAGCGCGCGGCAGATCTGAATCGCCGTATCCAGGAGCATAATAATCGCTTCCCGTCGCCTCCCGTGTTCTACACGCAAGAAGAGGTCGACCAGTGGAACAACAACGTTGTGTACCCCTACAACCAAGAAGCAGAGCAACTCAACTCCGAGGCAAGTGCCTTGCAGGCAGAGTTCAACGCGCTGGTGCAGTGAGGATTTGAGAGTGAACGCTGCATACGTGTCCACCGCTCCGGTGCCGCGCGTAGGGCGCGGTCAGAAGGTAAACGGGAACTCCCCCCGCATGAATTCTTTGCGGGGCACCAATCCAAGCCTGCTGGCGGCGCTTGCCATCTGGTCGGTATTTGCCGCGGGCTGCGGCAAGCCGGATTCTACGGCTGGATCACGCATGCCGGACGGCGCAGGACACGATGCGCAAACGGCGCTCGATCGCCACATGGACATGCTCAGCGCCGAGTTGAATCAAGACCAGCCGCAGCGGCCGGGGTTCGAGCTGCCAACGGGTGAGAATCTGTTACCGCTCGGGCGGAGCGAGTCGGAGCAACGCATGGAGCGGGCGGCCCGCTTGGTAGAAGCCGGAGACCTGCCGGCGGCACTGGCGCAGCTCTACGGCTGTCGGTTCGACGTGGAGGATCCGCAAGCGTATTTGGTGCTGCGGGCCGAGGTCGAGGCCCTCTGGTTCGAGCAGCAACGTGCCTTCCCGCTGGCGGCCCGTTGTGCCGCATATGCCTTGATGCACTACCCTGAGTCCGTGGTCGCAGCCGAGGTCCGCCAGCGTTTACGTACGCGACGCGCCTGGAGCTGGCGCTACGAGGGCGCCTTCGCGGCCGGCAGCGAGCCAGAGCCTGGCGGGGCGGTGGGCCCTCAGTACTGGGTGCAGGGCTACTCGAACACCATACAGCCCTCGCCCCAAGATCCGGCCGCAACCGCCGAACGGCTGCACTTCGTCTGCTTTCCCGCCCAGTTGGACGACTACCTGTGCAGCTTCGTATTCAAAACCCGCTTGCTGCCAGGAGGCAGGCGAATCGCGGTGCTCGTGCATGTCTCTCAAGGGAGGCCCAGGGCCCTTGACGTGTACGAGCATGTCCCACCGTACGACCAAGCCGTGCGCGAGATCCAGCACCGCCTGGCAACGCTAGGCTTAAACGCAGCCGTGGAAAATTTGGAGCGCTAAACCATGGCCGCTCGACCCAAGACACAAACCATGATCCGATCAACCTATTTCCTCAGCATGCTTGCCGCAGCGGCGGTGTGCGGCTTGTTCAATCTGCCTACGCGAGCCGAAGATCGACCGCGGCTGAAAGTCGAACGTGCCGAACGCATCGAAGCCGATCTGCAAGATCGCAGGGCGGCACGAGATCGCAACGAACAGCAGGCCCGCGAGGCGCTCGACGACCTTGCAGCCACCGATCCCCAGGCGGCCGACAACGGCAGCAAGCTGCTAAAGACTGGCAGTGCGCTGGGCGCCTGGCAAGACCATGCCGCGGGCCGCGCTGCCCAGGCCTACGAGCGGCTGCCAGAGTGCAACACGCCCGAAGAGCACGCCGCGGTTCAAAGAGAGTTGCTTGAAGCCGTGGACGAGTGCGAGCAGCTCGAGCCGCTACAAGAAGAGGTCACATCAGGGTTGCGGCAGGTCGTGCCCAGCCAGGGTCGTGACGACGCGGGGCAGCAAGCACGCGAGGATCGCGCTGGCCAACGTCGTGCGGACGGCCAGCCAGAGCAGGGCTCGCCGGGCAGCGATGATGGCACGCCGACAGTGCCCGACCCCGTGGTCGTTGCCGAGGTGCAGCACAAGGGTCCGGCCCGTTTTCACCCCGGTGGGTTCTGCGTAAGCGAAAGCTTGACGTACATTCGAGGCCTGGAGATCTACGCACGGCTTAGAGACTTGCTGGGCCAACCCATCGACAGGAGTTTCTTTGAAATCCGGCCGCCTGCCGAGCACCGCATCGAGCAGCTCAAGGGCCTGCTCGATCGGCTATACGAAGGGGGGCCGGGCAGGGCGACGCCCGCCTATGACGCGGCGCTGAACGCGGTTCGCCAGTCGCTGCGGGCACACGCCAACAATTGCGCCCGAATTCTCCAGCACAATCGAAACAAGCCTGTCCCACCGCCTGAAGAGGACCGCACGCCGCTAGCCGTGGAACGGTACCTGGAGCGTGCCGACGCCTACGATTGGGAAGCCGATGCGTTGGAGGCCGAGCGGACTGAAATCGAGGCTGAACTCCAGCGCCGCTTAGATGCGTTGCTTCGGTCCGGGCGCGGCACAGTCACTCCTGCCGCCTGGCCGCAGCGCTAAAGGAAAGATCTTGGCGGGCCGCGCAGAATGGGATGCGCCGTGGCGCCGTACAAAGTACGTGAACCGACACGCCTGGGATCGCAGGCCAGGCTGCTCAGGCATCTTCCCGCAGGGCGGCCAGCAAGGGGGCACGCACAACCGCCAGGACGCTGCCCACACCGGCACACAGGCCCAGGGCCAGCACCAGGCCGAGGGTTGCCGCAAGGTTTAGCCATGGGAGTCCGGCCCCGCCGGCAGCAAGCTGCGGCAGAACGGAGATCAACGCGGCGGCAAGGCCAAATACCAGCCCTCCCACCAATAGCACCGCATGCTCCCAGAACACCAGGCGGGCCAGCATGGCCGTACGAAAGCCCGTGGCACGCAAGAGCGCCAGTTCGCCCCGGCGTTCCAGCATGCCGCGCAACTGCACCACCGCCAAGCCGACTGTACCCAACAGCAGCCCCAGCCCGCTTAAAGTCTGGAATGTGGAAAGATACGTGTTCTGCACCGCCAAGAAGTCGCCCAGCCGTTCGGAGGTGGCTTGCACCTCCAGTCCCTCGTCGGCCAGGGCACGCTCCAGCACGCCGGCGACCGCAGCCGCCTGCTGTTCCGGCACGTTGAGCAGAAACAAGCGGGCACCGCTCACCTGTGGGAACGCGCGTCGGAAGTTGGATTCAGAAATGATGATGTCGCCTTGAAAAATGCTGTCTTGGAGCAGCCCGACGACAACGAATCGCAGCCGGCCGCCGCGGCCGTCTGCCATTTCGAACCGCGAGCCGAGGCCAGATAGGTGCAGGCTGTAGGTGGCTGTATTTTGATCCAGCACGGCGGGGATCAGGTCGCTATTTCCCTGGGCGTCAACGTCAAGCAGCAGCCACGGATTCTGCTGTTGCGCGTGTTGTTCCGCGGCCGCGGCGCGCCAGCGGAATCCGCCGCGACGGACGAACTCTCGCGGGGCGCCCAACACGCGCGGCTGTTGCGGCCGGTAGAGGTTCAGGCAGCTTGCATCGTCACCGGGCTGGACGCGAAAAGGCAGAACCTCGACCGCTCGCAGCAAGCGCAGGTCAGACGCAGAAAAACCCTCCGCATCGCTTGCCTCGAAGGCGTGCAGATCGCGATAGATCGGCACGGTCGATTCGGCGATGAGCGCATAGCCCCCGGTGCCGCTTGCACGCCCTTGCCCTATGGCCTCCGGATCGAGGCGGAATGCGGCTAGGGCCACAATCAAAAAGCAGGCGCTGGCCATCAGCCCCAAGGTGAGCAGGGTGCGGCCGGGATGTCGCCGTGCATTGCGCAGCGCAAGCCGCGCAAGTTGGCAAGGGCCGGTGAAAAGGGGCTTATCGCCTAGCGCAGCGCGGATCTGTCCCCACAGCCAAACCAGCAGCGCTGCAAGCACAAGCGAGCCGGCGCCCATGAACGTCCCGGCCTGCGCCTCCACTTGCAGGTTGCGGCCGAGGATGCCCAGCGCCACCGCAGCCGCCAGCACCACGACAGCAACGACGCGAGACCTGCGCACCGAGCGCTGCGCGTAGCCGATGCTTGCCGCAACCTGTCCAGCCATGAGTTGGCGGACAGAGAGCGTACGTGCCGAACGCACGGCCCACACAATGGCCGCCAGCGCCGCGACGCAACCAGCCGCAGCACCCACAAGCAAGCTGACTGGTGCGACGTGAAGCTGCAAGAAAGGCTCGCGAATCGCGCTTAGCCACCAGGTACGCAGCCCAGCCAGCATCAACCAGGCGTATCCCAGCCCACACGCGGCACCCACCGAGCTGCCCAAGAGTGCAACGCCGGCACCCTCGGCCAGCAGCAGCGTGGCGACCCGGCTGCGCGTCCACCCCACCGCCAAGAGCAGGCCCAACTCGCGCATCCGCCGCTCGATGCCCAGACGAAAGAGCAAACCTACCAACAGCATGGCGGCTGCAATCAGAAACATGCTGAAGCCCAAGAATAGCAGGCCGAACGAGGTCGTACCGGCCGAGGCGGCCAGCCCCTGCCGTTTGAGCGGCTGGAAGACGAACCCCGCCCGGCGCGGGTCGATTGCCCGCTCAAGAACCGCAGCAGCTTCGGCAAGCGAAACTGGGCGCGCGCAGCGAACGGCGGTGGCACGGCCAAATCGGCTGGCCCACAGCCGCCTGCCAGCCTCCAAAGAGACAAACGCCTTGGGTGTGGCCCGATGTTCGTCCCAGTAGCGTTCGTCCTGGTCATGGGGCGGAATGCTGCGCACGCGACTCGGGTCGTATGGGAAGGGCGGGTCCCAGTCGCGGATCGACGCCTCGTCTGTCACGCCGCGCAGCTCGGGCGTGAGGTCGGGATCGGCCGCGGCGCCTTGCAGTTCGACGATGCCTGCCAGGCGGAACTGAGCGGTTCGCTCGCGCACCTCTCCGTGCGTGCTCTCGGGCTCGAAAAACGTGAGCGTGATGGTGCTGCCGGGCTGCACGGGCACGCCTTGCGCAGCCAGATCGTCAGCCGCCCAACGATTCAGCACAAGGTCTGTAGGGCCCAGCTTAGAGATCGGCCGGCCGTCCGTCCCAAGCAGCGGCCCCAGCGGCGGGCTTTGTACCGGGTCCAGGGCGGCTACGGTAGAGTAGGGGATCTTCCCCTGGCGATCAGGTCCGGCCAAGATGTAGTTCGCCAGGTACGTGAGTACCGGCTGCGGATCCCAGCGCGTCAGAGCCTCCAGCGAGGTCTCTTCGAGGTAAGGCTCTAGCACCATCTGTTGGCTGGTGAGTTGTACGTAGCCTCGCTTCGTTTCGGCGAGCGTAAGGCCATAATCCGTCAGTTTGGGCCGCAATGCGCGGGCCAATGCCTCTTCGGCTTCTGGATCAGGGGCCGTATCTGGCCGTTCTCCTGCAACCAGCAAGCAGTTGATCAGGTTCTCCGTTCGCCGGCCGGGCCGGAGAAGCACAGCCTGTAGCTCTTCCAACGCAACATACGCGTTGCGGGGCGACTGCTGGCTGGGGTTTAGGCCGAAACGGCCCAGCCCCGCGGCCGGCACAACGCCTGCCACACGTAAGCGGCGGCTGGCGATGTTGGCACTTTTGCGGCCCAGAGGGCTATCGGGCGGGATATCGCTCGGCCGGGGCAGCCGCAGCACAAGTTCATCTCCCACGTTTACCTGGGGGCGGCGGGCACGTACGGCAAGGCGCAGTCCGTGCATCGCGGCCACAACCGTCTCGCCGAGACGGAAACGTTGCACGCCCCCGGCTGCCGCAAGGTCGTAATGGCCCGCGCGCACGTACAGCCGTGCACTAGGCCCACCGGCATCGATCTGCCAGAAGTCGCGGCCCAGGGCGACTTGCACAACTTGCGGTAAGCCGTCGCGGGGTGCTTCCTGTGGCGCACCGGCGTACCGCCCGTTGGGCTCCAGTGGATTCGCAGAAAGGCGCAGGGCCTGTTCCCCAACACGCAGAATGTGTGGGCGTGCTCGCGACTCGAGCACAAGCTGTCCCGCCTGGCCATCTGCCCATGGCGGTGGGCCGGGCGGCGGACGCAGCGTAAGCCGTGTGTCTCCCAGTTGCAGCTCGAACTCGACCAGCCCTGCCGCCAACGCACGTGCCAATGGCTCGTTGATGATCACCTCTCCGGGCCCCGGCCGCGTGCCTGGCCAATCACCCAGATCAAAGAACCCAGGTGCGGCGCCCACGAACGTGACCCCTGCCGCATGGGGCGGCCGGCCGATCTGCGGTCCGTCGGCAACCCAATCGACACTGCCGCGCAAGAGCAGGGCGGGCTGCACCTCTTTGAACACCTTGGGAAACTCTGGGTGTGCTGCCAGCTCGCCGGCCAGGTCAGTGCGGAAAAAGCGATGGGAGACAAGTGCCAGGTCGATCCGTCCCAACCGTTCGATGGTCAGCCGCTTCAAGCTGGCGCGCACCGAATCTCCCACCACAAGTGCGCCGGCGAGCACAGCCGTGCCCACCACGACGCCCAGGCCCACGGCCACGTGCATTCGCCAGTGGTGGCGCAATCCGGCGAATGCCAGCCGCGCGACGTTGAGCTTCGACACGCTGCGTTTCATCCCTTTGCCAGGTGCCTCAGCCCCTCTAGCGGCTTGAGCCGGCCGGCATCAAGCTCCGCCCGGCGTGCAAAGTGGGACGCCAATTCCAGGCTATGTGTGACCACGACGAGCATCAGCATCTCTTCACGTTGCAGCTCGACCAGCAGGTTGCCCACGGCGGCGGCGGCTGTGCGATCGAGATTGCCCGTGGGCTCGTCTGCCAGCAGCAGCATGGGCCGCATGACGAGTGCGCGGGCCAGGGCGGCGCGCTGCCGTTCTCCGCCCGAGATCTCGGCAGGCAGGTGCGTCAATCTCTCAGCCAGGCCGACGCGTGCCAGCAACATGCGGGCACGTTCTAGAACCGCTGGGGTGACGCCGCCGGCGGCGACCGCGGGCACCAGCACGTTCTCCAGCACCGTGCACTGCGGCAGCAAATAATGGTCTTGGAAGACGAAGCCGATGCGCTCGCTGCGAAAGCGTGCCAGCCTGGCCTCGGGAAGCGCGAACGGGTCGACGCCTGCGAGGCGCACGCTTCCGCTGGTGGGCCGGTCGAGCGTGCCCACGATGTGCAGCAAGGTGCTCTTGCCAGACCCGCTAGGGCCGAGGATGGCCAGGGCCTCGCCGGCAGAGAGGGAGAACGAGCATCCTCGCAGCACCACGAGGTTCTCTGAGCGGGTCGGGTACTGCTTGACGATCTCTTCAACGACCAGGTCTGCCATCAGCAGTTTCCAATAGGGCCAGGGATCCGAGACCATAGAAGGTGTACTCGACGTCGACGCCGACGTCCCACGTTCCGCCGGAAAAGCCGCCGTCTGGGCGCTCGAGTGCCCTTACGTAAGCGGCGGCCCGCGGGAGGTCTGCCAGATGCAGCATTCCCAGGTCGGCCAGCGAGGCGAGTGCCGTAAACGTGCTGAGCAGGTCGGCCAGCGGCACCTGGCCATTGGCGCGAAAGCCGCCTTCGTCTGATTGCATCTCAGCCAGAAAGCTGCCGGCTGCGGCCCGCGTTTCATGGTCGCAGGCATTCAAGATGCGCAAGAGCGCCACGCCGGCGGCCGTGGGGTTGGTGCCGCTGGTACGCATGGGGGCGAACTCGACGAAGCCCCCATCCGCCCGGCGCCGCGAAGCGGCAAACGCAGCCAGCCGATCGGGATCGGCAAGAGGCTGGTCGAGAAGCTGATAGCACAATACGACCAAGAAGGTGTGATACAGGCTGCTCATCTCTCCCTGGTCGGTTTTTGCGTAGCCTCCGTCGGCACGGCGGAACCGCTCCAGCTCGCGGGCCAGGGCCAGCGGCCAGTCGGCCGACGCGCCGTGAAACACACGCACGCCGGCAGCGAGTTCCAACAGCGAGGCAGCGTAGATCAGAGACAACACGTCGACCAGCGGCACTTCGCCTGTGAGCCGCGAGTGCAGGTAGGCGGCTGCGCGACGGGCCGGTTCGCCATCAAGCTGGCCTAGCACGGCCAGCCCGCGCAGAGCGAAGGCCGTGTAATAGAGGTCGCTGCTCCCCGCACGGCCTGGGAAGCCGCCATCGGCAGACTGGCAGTCGAGCAAAAACTGTGCGTGGCGAGAGCGCAGCGGCTCCTCCAGGCGCGCCGCGCCTTCAGCCAGCAACAAGGTCAACCTCTGCAAATAGGAACCGCTCACGCAACCTGGCGGCCGCGGCCGCAATACATGGGTGGACTCTCGGCCGGGGGCAAAACAGCTCAGGTAAACAGCCGGCTGACCGACTCGTTGCGGTGGATGCGCTTGATCGCCTCGCCCAACAGCGGCGCCACGGACAGTACCTTGATCTTGGCCAATGCCTTCTCGGAAGGCAAGGGAATGGTATTGGTGATCACCACCGAGGCAATGGGGGCCGCCGCCAATCGCTCGATGGCTGGACCGCACAACACGCCGTGTGTAGCGCCGACGTGGATTTCTCTCGCGCCGGCTTCATGCACCTTCTGAGCTGCGCCGCAGATCGAGCCGGCGGTGGTGATCATGTCGTCAAACATGAAGACCATTTTGTTCTCCACGCGGGCACCGATGATGTTCTCTTGCCGCGTGTTGTCTCCGCCAGACCGCCGCTTATCGACGATGGCCAGGTCGGCGCCCAGGCGAGCCGCATGCTTGGCCGCACGCTTGGCCCCGCCTTCGTCCGGGCTGACGACCACCAGGTCGCGCCGGCCCGCCTTGAGCTGCATGAAGTAATCGTCGAGCACGGGGGCTGCGTAGAGGTGGTCGACCGGCACATCGAAGAACCCCTGGATCTGTGCAGCGTGCAGATCCATGGTGAGCACGCGATCGGCCCCGGCGCGCGTGATGATGTTGGCCACCAGCTTGGCAGTGATGGGCACGCGCCCCTCGTCTTTGCGATCCTGGCGTGCGTAGCCGTAGTAGGGCATCACGGCGGTGATCCGCTCGGCACTGGCCCGCTTGCAGCTATCGATCATGATCAACAGCTCCACCAGGTTCTCGTTCACCGGCGGACAGGTGGGCTGCACCAGAAACACGTCGCGGCCCCGCACGTCTTCTTCGATCTTGCAAGAGATCTCCCCATCCGGAAAGTTCCCGATCGAGATGCTGCCGATCGGCAGCCCCAGGTACTCGCAGATACTGGCGGTAAGCTGGCGGTTGGCCCGCCCGCTGAAAATCTTTAGGTCGTTCATGGCTGCTGTTCCAGCGCCGCTTCTACCTCGGCCAGCTCCTCCGGTGTATTGATCGAGAGCGTCTCCGCCCCGCGCAGCACTGGCAAGGCGACCACCCTGTCGCCACGCGCCTTGAGCAGGCCAGGGGCGTCTGTCAAGTAATACTGTTGTTGCTGATTGCAGTTGTCGATCCGCTCCAATGCCCAGACCAGGGCCTGCGGGGCGAACACGTAGTAGCTCAGGTTCACCTCTTTGATGGCACGCTGGGCCGGATCGGCGTCTCGATCCTCTACAATAGCAGAGAATTCGCCCCCCGCATCCCTGATGATCCGCCCCAGGCCCTCCGGCCGCTCCCTGTAGCCGGTGCCCATCAAGCAAGCAGCCTGGCAGCGGCGGAACTCGGCTACCAGGGCTTGCAACGTACTGGGCCGGACTGTGGGCGAGTCTCCCGTCACCACCAAGACCGGTCCCTGATGCCGCGAGATCCGTTCCGTGCAGGTGCGCACGGCGTCGGCCGTGCCAAGCGGCCGCGACTGATAGGCAAACTCCACCCCCTGCCTATCCTCCAGATGCGCACGCACCTTGGCGGCCTCGTGTCCAACCACCACCACCGCGGTCCCAATGCCCGCAACCTGCAAGGCGTCCAGCACATAATCGATCATCGGGCGGCCGCACACCGGCAGCAGCACCTTGGGCAGAGAAGACCGCATCCTCTCCCCACGCCCCGCCGCCAATACGATGGCCAAAACGTCATCCATGATTGCTCGCTCCGCACTCGCTTTCTCATTGGGCGCCATGACCTATCTTCCCCTGAACGGCCCAAAAGCGAAAGGGGAAAGCCGAGCGAGGCATGAGCCGCACGTCGGCCACCCAGGCAATGATGCCCGTGGCGCAAAAAGACGGCTGATCGAACGATCTAGTTCCCCCTTTTTCCTGCTGGACCCTTGGGCACCCACACTGGGGCCAGCTCCGTGAAGAGCTGCTGGCCGCTACGCCCGCATGGACGATCCCGCGTCTTTCCCCAGCCCCGCGCTGCCGCTACAAAGAGAGCGTCCAGCGTTGCCACGCGGCCGCAGGTATGCCGGGCGCCGCAGCACCCCAATGGCTGCCGCAGCCCTCGGCAGCGCGGCACAAACCATGAAACTTGCAATTGCGGAGACCCACGATGCAGCTTGCTGGCAAGACGGCAGTGGTTACAGGCGGGGGAACTGGCATTGGTCTGGGCGTGGCCCTGGCCCTGGCTCGCGCCGGATGCCACGTAGCCATTGTGGGCCGCCGGGCAAGCGTGCTCGAAGAAGCTGCTCGCCGCTACGGGGGCAGCCCCCCGCTCGCCACCTTCGCGGCCGATGTGGGCGATCGGGAAGCTGTGGCACGCCTGTTCGACTGGGCGCGTGCCACGCTGGGCAAGGTCGACATCCTGGTGCATAGCGCAGGCGTGAATGTTATCCGCCGGGCCATGGCAGAACTGGCTGTGGAAGATTGGGAGGCCATGTTGCGTATCCATGCAACGGGTGCCTTTCTCTGCATGCAGGCCGTGCTGCCCGAAATGCGCGCTCGGGGCGACGGCTTAATTGTCAACATCTCTTCCATTGCCGGCAAGCGTGCCAGCTTGCTCGGAGGTGTGGGCTACACCGCGGCGAAGTTCGCCCTCACGGGGCTCGGGCTGACGGTTGCCCGAGAAGAGGCCAGCCACGGTATACGCGTGACCAACATCTACCCTGGCGAGGTAGATACTCCCATCCTCGAACAGCGGCCCAAGCGGGTGACGCCGGAGGAGCGCGCTCGTATGCTCCAACCTGAAGACGTCGGTGCAGCGGTGCTGATGGTCGCCTGCCTGCCCCCGCGTGCACATGTTCCCGAGTTGATCATCAAACCCACCACGCAAGACTACGCGTGAGCCGCGGTTAGCCGCCCGCTTTTCAAGCTTCGATGCGCCATGGAATACCGTGCCCTGGGAAACACTGGCCTGGCCGTCTCTGTGCTGGCGTTCGGCGCGGGACCGGTAGCGCAGATCATGATCGAGGGCGATCCCGGCTGGCAGCGTGCCTGCGTGGAAAGGGCGCTGGCTGCAGGCATCAACTGGTTCGACACGGCCCCAGGTTACGGCACCGGTGCATCGGAGCGCAACTTGGGTAGGTGCCTGCGCGAATTGGGTGCCGCCGGCCGGGTGCACGTCGCCACCAAGGTCCGCCTTTACCCTTCAGATCTCTCTGACCCGTATGCGGCCGCCAGGTCCAGTCTCGAATCCAGCCTGGAGCGTCTTGGCCTGCGCCGGGTTGCCCTGCTGCAATTGCATAACGCCGTGGCCGAGACGCGAAGTGTAGCTCCCGATGCCCTGGCGTTCGAAGACGTCTTGGGGCCCAAAGGCGTATTGCATGCGTTGATCCGGCTACGCACGGAAGGATTGGCAGACCACCTGGGCATTACGGCAACAGGTTCGCCTGCGGCAACCGAGGCACTGTTGGCAACCCGCGAATTCGCCGCTGCGCAAGTGCCGTACCATGTGCTGAATCCCAGCGCAGGGCGGCCGATGCCGCCAGGCTGGGCCGAGCAAGATCATGGCTGCCTGATCGACGCCTGCCTGCACCATGGCGTGGGCGTGCTGGCCATCCGCGTGTTTGCTGGCGGGGCGTTGGCCGGCAAGCCGGCCAGCGCGCACACGCGAAGGACGCGCTATTTTCCCCTGGATCTCTACGAACGAGACCTGGAACGTGCGGCCGCGATCGCGGCCCGCTTGCCGCCCGGCAACTCTCTTGCTGAACTCGCCCTGCGCTTTGTGGTGGGAGATTGCCGAGTCTGTGCGGCCATTGTGGGCTTCACCTCTCCCCAAGAGATCGACGATGCGGTCCGCGCCGCGGCGCTCGGCCCACCATCAGCCCAACAGATCGCGCAGGTGACCTAATGGATCGGGAACCTCCGGATCGTCCGCCCGATCGAACGCACGAGCCGAGCACGCGTCTGCCCGGCAGCCCAGCGGGCGAGCCTGCAACCACCGTGAGGCCCGACTTCGCTCGCGTGCCGTCTGATGCCTCAGGCCGTAGCCCGGTGACGCGCCTGGGTGGCGTGCTGGTACTCGTCACTGCCTTCCTGGGGTGGATGCTCGCGGGCACACAGATGTCGATCACGCCCCTGGTGAGCCGTTCGGCCACTATCTCCTTCTTGTGGCCTGAACAGGCGGCAGCGTTGGATAGCCGCCAGAAGACCGTGGTGGCGCACTGGTTTGCTCGGTACAATGCGGCGTTCTTGCTGGGCGCGGCCGCGGGCGGGCTGCTGTTCGGCTGGCTCGGAGATCGCGCCGGACGCGCACGCGCCATGGGGCTGAGCATTATTTGCTACTCGCTCTTCAGCGGCGTGGCGTTCTTCGCAGAGTCTCCCTGGACGATGCTCGCCTGCCGCTTCGCGTCGTGCCTGGGCGTGGGCGGCATGTGGCCCAACGGCATCGCCCTTGTCTCCGAGGTGTTAGTGAAAGTGCCTCGAACAGTATTGGCCGGCCTGATTGGCACAGCGGCCAACGTGGGTCAGGTCTTCATGGCGATTGCGGCGTACCACATCGAAATCACCCCGATGAGCTGGCGGTGGGTCATGGTTGTGGGCGCCAGCCCGGCGCTTGTAGGTGTGCTCGTACTAGCGGCAGTGCCCGAATCTCCGCGGTGGCTGGCCGAGCGTGTGCAGCCGCGGCCGAAGGCTGGCCCCGTTCGAGAGGTGTTCAAACCGCCGCTGTTATGGGTGACGGTGCTGGGAATCGTGCTCGGCGGCATTCCGCTGCTAGGCGGCTGGGGCAGCGGCAACTGGCTTGTCCCCTGGGCCGACGAGGTTTCTGGCACGGCCGACCCGCAACTCAAGGCGCTTACCCAAGGCCAACGCTCGTTCGGCGGCGCCGTCAGCAGCCTGCTGGGCGGTTGGGTGGCCAGCCGTCTGGGACGGCGCTTCTCCTACTTTCTCATCAGCCTCGGCTCCCTCGCTACCAGTGCTTACATCTTCAACTGCCTTTCACCCCAAGACAGCAGCTTCGGCTGGTGGGCCTTGGCATTGGGCGTGGTGAGCGGGTTCTACTTCGGCTGGTTGCCCCTCTGCCTACCGGAGCTGTTTCCTACTCGCGTACGTTCAACCGGTGCAGGTGTGACGTTCAACTTCGGCCGCATCGGAGCGGCGTGCGGCGTGATGCTGAACATGCCGCTCGTGGCCCTGTTCTCCGGCGACTACGGCCGTGTGGGTGCCGTTACCAGCACGATCTACGCCCTTGGACTCGTTGTAGCCTGGCTGGTCCCCCGCCCCCGAGCCGACGATCTGGCCTGAAGTACATTTGCGACGCCAATCGATTCAGTAGCCGTCCCGCGCTGCTTTGTGCTGCTAGGCCGGTAATGGCGCTGCAAACCCTGCGAGCATAAGACTCCCACGCGCCGGCGGCTGGCTAGTGTTCCTGTCACACGTCCGGGGAAGGCCGCAGCGCCCGCGGGCGATCGCCGCCATGCGGCTCTCGAAGTCGCTGTCAGGCTCACACGCCCTGCGCGACCCTACGTCTCAGCCTCGGCCGTCCTGCCCGACTTGCGTCTTGGCCCCTACACGATCCGGCATCGTGTACGACACGCCGTGGCTACTCCTTCGGACGCTGAGGCCTCTCCTCAGTCTTCCGGCGTTGTCTTTTTTTCTCCGTCCTCGTCGTCATCCTCTGCCTTCCCGTACTTCTCGGCAATCTCCTGGAGGTAGCGCACCATCTCCTCGGGCGACGCGCCGAACGGGATCTGAAACCTGACAAACCTGGGCTGCTTGCTGCTCTTCTGAGGTCCGTCCTTGTCTGGCGTGGCTTGCATAAATGGTCTCCAGTTCTTGAGACAGTTAAACCGCCCGAGACGGGCTAAAGTTGTATTTGTAATTTGCCCCCATGCCCACCCTGATCCGGCGAGCGCGGTAGACGACGCAGATTCCAAGGGCGCCGAGCAAGCGACGATCAGGGTTCTCAGTAGTGAGTTCCCGTAAGGCCAAAACAGACCGGATCGAGTCGGGGAGCAAGGGCGTATCCCACAAGGGCCAAGTGAAGATCGGCTCCGCATCTGGCCCAAACCACGCGGTCGTGCGAAGTCCTCCTAAGGTGGGGACGGTGGGGAAAAATGCCAATCCGCGATATGCAAGAAGATTGGCCATCCATTGCGTGCGAACTTCAGCAGGGTCCGCAGCGAGCAGGGCATACTGCCTGTCCTCGATGGGATCCCAGCGCATGGATAGCTTCACATCAGAGTACTGCCACGAGGAAAAAAGGGTACTTATGATGGACAGCGCAGTAACCCTAGCCGTAAGCTGACGTGCGGTATCAAGGAAATATTGTTGTCCACCGCCGCGGATAAAGTAAAATGGGGTGGCGGCAATTTGCTGGCCGCCCTGCTTGTCGTCGGCGCAGCCGTCACTGCCGAATGCGGCGAGCATGTCCAGGGGGCCTCGGGCAGCGAAGGATCCATCCGCACGGAAATCCAGGGCAAAGCCGCGAAAATCCTCCGGCTTGCAGTCGAGTCCCTTGCCCAGTGCGAGTTCTTCATATGGGACGGCTGCTCTGAGCGTAGCAAGCCATTCCCTGCGTTTGAGTTGGTGTTCTTGCTCGAGCGGCAATAGTTCGGCAGTGCGTGCGGCGTCGCGTTCCGCCTTGCTCAGACCGCGGCGCTTAATGTCTTGCAGCTTTTTCTTAATCGCCGTTGCAGCCTTATCCATGTTTTTTTGGGCTGCATTTCGTATTTCTTCGGCATCCTGAGAAACCCGCCTACCGGCAAGTTGAGCGGCGAGGATCTCCGCCAGGCCCTCTGGCTGAAGGCTGGGCGGATCGTATAGCAATGGCCTGAAGGCCGAGCGGCGGTGCCAAGCCAGGCGCACATGGGTGTAGCCGGCTGCATGGAGGCAGGCGAGGGTTCCCAGTGTGGTAAGGAAACCCAGGGGATTAGCGCCATCTATGCCAGATAATTCGAGCGTGCCAGAGGTCTGAGGCGTTCCGTTCATGCATGCACTTCCTGCGGTCGAGCGGGCTGCGCTGTCATAGCGCTGGCGTACCAGTCTGCGAGTCTCAGGATGGCCTCGAGGTATGCGAGTCCCCACCAACCGTACCGGCGTGTGTTACGCCAGAAGCGCTCGGGGATGTGGGAGTCGAGCCGGTGCGCTGGGGGCAAGTCGACACGCTGCTGAGCGGAAACCTCGATTTCGGTCTCCGCAAAGCGGCCAATGATGTCGGGCGGATTGAGGTCTATGCAGATGGGTGCAAAGGGCCGTGCGTGGCCATGATGAGTGGCGATCAGGTGCAAGACCAAGTCAGCCACGGCCTCGTCGTCTGGGAAAGAGGCATACAGGCGTGCCAGTGTTACAGACAGCATTTCGTGGCGAAAATTATCAGGCAGACCAGCAGCGATGCGAATGGCCTGACGCTGCGAAGGGGAGGTTGGCAACTCGGGCGATTTCGCCAACGGCCGATCGGATGTAAGCGCCGCTATGGCGTCTCCCTGGTGCAGCAGGATTTGGAATCGCTCATCGAGTTTACCGGAATCGTGCCAGAGCGCAGCAAGGACCAGAGGCTGACGGAGTTCCGTGGGCAGGCAAAGAGTGGCGAGCTGCTGGGCGGTACGAACGACGCGTTGCGTGTGATCTTCCAGAGAGATGGGATCGTCAGCCGCCGAAGCAAGGTCGTCTTCGTCAGCGAACAGGTCTGGTTCAGGTGCCGTGTCGGGCTGCCTGATGCGCCGTGCGGTCAGCACGATCCCGCCGGCGGGATGCTGGTCGATGCGCCCGGTTGCAGCGGCCTCGAGTAAGTGCAGCCACCATGTGGGGGGGGCCGGGGGCTCATCCGGGCTGGCCGGCATGTAGGTGCGCAGAGCTTCGATAGCGTCGAACAGCTCGTCGCGTTGCACCTGCGGAGACTCGGCCAACTCTACAAGGACCTTAAGGGGTGGGCAAGCCAGCCACTCTTCCAGCAACCCCCGGTGGATGCGCACCGCCGGCAGCCTGCCGGCAGCGGCCAGAGCGCACTCCCAAACGTCGAGGGCCGGCCGACCAAGGGCTTGCACATACGCGGCTTGTCCCAAGCCTTGCATGCCATACACGGCCGGCAGGATGATGACATCGCCCGGGTCGATCTGATGTGGGTCATTACGGACTACGGAGCGGTCGCGGCCGCGCCAAATCAGAAAACTGCGCCCGCCTGCGGCTGCATTCGTTGGAACCGGCTCTCCAAGACCTTCGATGTCGCTGCTAGTATCCGGGACATCGCGGGAGGCGAGCCACAAACGGAGACGGTAAAGCGGCACGGCTAGCATTTCTGCCGAGAGTGGCGGACAAAGGGCGACCGCTTCTGTCCAAACCTCGCGCTGTGCTGGGTCGAGATCCGCACGCCAGACGACGTAGACTTCGGGTGCGCCCCGTTCTTTACCATGCAGGAACAGAGATACGTCTGGTTCGACCGCAGGCGTGGGCGACGTCTGACAGAGGAGGTCGAGGTGTGCGGGCAGCAACACCGGCGCGTCCGGTGCCGGGGCGGCGGTGGGCTCCAGTTCTTCGGCGTCTAGTGCTTCCAGCGCCGCATCCAGTACCGACACTCCGAAATCGACACACGGATTTCCGCCGACCACGGTCGCGATCTTCTTCAACACCTGCCAGGTATTGGGCAGAGCGTCTCCATAAACGGGGTCGGGCTTTTTGGGTTGCAGATCGCGCCGACGTATGAGAATGGCCGCTGGCGATGATGGGGCATCTCCCTGACGGTTGAGGCGGCCGAAACGCTGCCGCAAAGCATCCAAGCTTGCCGCCTCGGTAACCAGGGCATCGAAGCTGAGGTCGGCGCCTACTTCAAGACACTGGGTGGCAACTGTGACAATCGGCCGGTCGGGTCGCTCAGGCGCGTCTGCACGAAGTTTCGGGAGCCACATAGCGATGAGGGTGTCCCGATCGAACGGCCGCAATCGCCCCGTTAATAAGAGCACGTCTGCCTGCTCGCGCAGGACATTGCGCAGTCGATCGGCGAGCGCCTGTGCCGTCGCCACACGGTTGACCATCACCGCGATCCGCAAATACCCAGCCTTAACGAAATCTTGCACCAGTTCCTGAGACTTGGTCTCCAGGACATCAGCCTCAGCCTGGCGCGGCTCGGCAAGCTCGAATAATGCAGCCGGCTTCGAGGCGCTCAGCCTTGCGCGCAGCAGCGGATGGTCGAGCGCCTCTACCTTAGCCAAACCTGGAAAGACGTCGCCCGCTTGCAAGTGTGCAGGGGGAGTGGCAGAAAGCAGCACGCATCCAAAGGGACTGCGCAACGGCCTTTCGGCCCAGCGGTCCCCACGGTAGATTCGAACAGCTTCCAGGGTTTGGGAGAACGGCGCCGCACAGTGAGCTTCATCCAGAATGATCAGACTGTCGTGTGCCGCAAGGCCGGCATAAATGGGCGCAGAGAGGTTGTGCGACGCATAATTCCTAAACAGTAGTCGCGAACCCAACTGGTCCACGGTTGAAGTGATGACAGCCGCCTGTGAGGGCAGGCGTGCCCAACTTCTGTCGTCTGGAATGCCGCCACGAAGCCGAGCAACGGCAAGCGGGCAGTCCGTGCCCGAAAGCTTCTTCAACCTCCGGCTAATCTCTGCCAATGGCCCGCTGTGTGCCTCCGCGAGCTTGCGCGCGATCTGCATCGCTCGGTCATGCGTGGCGTCGACAACTACCCGGCGATCGACCACAAACCAAATACGGCGGGGGGCCGTACGCCCTTCAAGCGGAATCTCGGACTGGCAAGCAAGTGCATACAAACCGATGTCCAGGCACGCAGTCTTTCCAGCAGCCGTCGGTAGCGACACCACCTCCGGCCAGGTTCCTGCCGCTGCCCTTCGGGCCAGCATGCTCTGCCAAGGGAACGGATCCCTGCGCCACAAGGCAAAAAAGAACTCTTCAAAGCTAGGCAACTGATGATCGACGCTCGTCATGTCTTTTGGCAAATTGGGCGCAAGAAGCCATAGCCTCGGTAGCGGCCTGCTCCGAGAAGGAGTGGCCCACATACCGGCTCGTCAAATGTGAGGATGAGGTGAATATGGCGGCGTAGGCTTCCGTCTTTGCGTTGCAACCGTGGAAAGGCATCACAGGGCGGGACGCCCAAGTGTGCAGACACAGGGCTTGGGATCACCGTCCGAGGGAGTGGCAGCCCAACACGCCGACATGCATCGGCAACCATGGATGCCAACTCGCGCTGGTATTCCCGCGGATCGTCCGACTTGGGGTGGCGGTCGAAAACGATGGGAGTGACTGTCGACCAGTGTGTGGCACCGTGCGGGTATGCCGTCCATGTTTCGGGCAGCAGGTTGTAGGGAGGTCGCGCGGCCATGGGCCGTTCTACCCGCCACGCGCCTAACCTGCCTGCGCGCACGACTTGCACCCGTCCAATGGCGCGAAGTGCATGTCGCCGTGTCATAGGACTAAGGTCCTTGGGCAGCGTCAGTGCGACACCTAGCAGCCGCCCGTCGGCGTGCTCATGTTCGACGAATCCCAGGGGGAGAAACGCTACGTGCGGTGCCTCCAGGGGATCGCCGTTCGTGTGATGGCCCGACAGCACGCGGCGCACCTCGTCGGACAGATCGTTGGAGTTTGCCAGCAGTGCATTGCGCCAACTATTGATGAGCGCCGGGGACGAAGCCAGATCCAGATGTGCGTAAGGCCCGTCTTCCCGCGAGAGCGTAAACCTCAACATTGCAAAAACTCGCCGCTCTAGCTAGCCCTATTTAGAGCGGCGAGCATGGCAAGAATCCGCTC
>FWWM01003371.1_pt1 | contig 39821 bp, 30 predicted proteins | sample 2228351 | NCBI WGS metagenome assembly FWWM01 (sample SAMEA103939774, study PRJEB20133) | metagenome
GTAGGTGAAATCCCCATAGGCCAGCATCTGGCGGTCGGCCGGGATGGGGGTGAGATACCGCCAGGCGAAGAGCCACCAGATCGCCGTCAGGCCCAGCAGGGCCACGCCCCCATGGGAACGGAGGAGTCTGCGTGCCATAGCCTGCGCTCCATTACGGGCGGACCTCAATTTCCCCCAGCTCCAGGCGATCCGACCCATCGATCGGGACCCGGACCAATGTCTCCCAATTATAACGGCCGATCACCAGCCGATACCGCCCCGGGGGGATGTCCCCAGGCAGGGCGAGCTCGAAGCGCTCGAAGATCGTTTCCCCATCCGCCCACGCCGTCGAGGGATACAGCCCGCGGCCCACGGAATGATCGTCTTGGGCGATCAGCCGTCCGCTCCCATCCAGAAGGTGGGCGAACACGCTGTGCTCCTCCGTCACCGTCCCCCACCGCCGCCATGCGGTGGCGAGGCGCAACCGCCCCCCGGGCGCCATGGGTCCCTCCGGCTCCATCCGGAAGGCCACCAGCTCCACCCCGTCCGCCCAGCGCGCCCCCGCCGGGCGCATGCGGGCCAGCGCCGCGGGGGCGGGCCGGAAGGCCAGCAGCCGCAGCGGGCCGAAGGCCTGCTCCTCCAGGAGCTCCGCGTGCAGGCGCAGCCAGCGCTCCACCTCCTCGGAGCCAGGCCACATCGGCAGGTGGACCGGGATGAGCCAGATCCGTTGATGCTGCTGGGCGAGGCGCTCGAGGGCTGCGATCGTCTCCTCCCTTCGGAACGGCTGGGCTGCGGGCAACATCCCCCACGGCGTCCGATCCCGATGGTAATACGTGAAGGCGGGATCCGGAAAGGTGATCAGGGCGTAATCCCCCGGGGCCGCCCGCCGGCCCAGCGCCGCCGCCAGCGCCCGGATCGGGGGGCTCTTGGCGTAGCGGGGATCCCCGAAGTGATGCCTCAGGCTCTGAGCGATCCCAATGCCGATCCCCAGGCTGCAGAGCAGGAGAAGCCCTCGACGCCACCGACCGCCTTCCAGGAGCCGCCCCATCCCGATCGAGGCCAGCAGGATCCAGAAGGGGAGGGCGGTGATCATATAGTGAGGCGCGAAGACGGCCCGGGTGCGGGCGGCGAGGAAGGTGATCAAGATGGGCGCGGCCAGGTGCCCCGCGGCCCAGACCCCATCCGCCCGAGCGGTCCGGAGCGCAGATCGCCAACCGAGCAGCGCCAGCAGCGCCCAGAGGGCCGTGGCGAGCGCGGCCGGCCATCCATCGCCGGTCGTCCCCACGGTGAACGTTTGGAGCACTTGAACGGCGCCCGCGAGGAGCGAGGGGGCCCGTTGGGCCGTCCCTGCGTAAGGCGCGAGGGCGTGCCCGGCCAGGACGAGGCCGGGGAGCCAGAGCAGGAGGATCGCCCCCTGGGCCCATGCCCACGCCCGGAGCCGATGGCGCCAAAACCCGAGGACCAGCAGGGCCTGCAGGGGAAACCAGATCGCCAGATTGTAGTGGTAATAAGCCCCCAGGGTCCCGATCAGGATGAAGAGGATCCAGTCGCGCCGCCGGCCGGTGCGTAAAGCGTGCATTAGCGCCACGGGCTCCGCGATTCCGAAGAACGCCAGCGTGCCATACTGTCGTGCGTCCTGGCTCTGCCAGATCAGATAGGGGTGCAGGCTCGCCAGGGCCGCTCCGGCCCATGCCGTCCGCCGGCGCTGGCCCATCATCCGGAGGACCCTCCCGACCAGCGGCGCGATCAGAAACGTGAGGAACAGGCTGTGGAACCGGAGCGTCAGTTCGGAGTCGCCCGCCAGCGCGATCCACCCTTTCATCCAGAGGAAATGCAGCGGGGAATGCGGCTCTCGCGCCTCCCAGATAAACCGCAAGATGGTCAGAGGATCTTGGCGGGCGATCATCCAGGAGAAGGCCTCGTCCCCACGCAGGGAGGGAGCGGCGAGCCGGAACATCCGCAGGGCGAAGCCGAACCCCAGCACGCCCGCTACGACAATGAGGAAGGGGATCCGATGCGCTCTCGCCACAGCCTGCACGATCCCTAAGGCGGGCTGTGTGCGCTCCTTGCCCGCCTCAGCCCTGCGCCTGCCGAAGGTGGCCGGCATGATCCCTTTCCGCTTTCGCGCTTCGCGGAGCGCCTTCAGAAGCCTGGCCGTGCGCATCGGGCGGAGGGCGGGTAGCCAACGGCCTGCGGTGGGGCGGTCAGCGCATGGCGGCGCGCACCGTGGAGTAAAGGGATTCGGCCTTCAGCTCCTGAAGCGTGTAGCAGGGGGCGCCCAGGTGATCGGCCAAAGCCTGCGCCAGACCCTGATCGAAGGCGGCGTGTTCCATGTTGATGACCACGCAGGGGATCTGCCGTTCCCGGAACAGATCCGCGATGCGGTGCGCTTCCTCCTGAGGGGGCAGCTCGGTCATCGAGACGTTCCCGGCCCCATCGGTGAGCAAGATCATCAGCGGGCGCACGTCGGGGCGCAGGAGCATCTCCCGGCAGAGCACCTCATAGGCCAGCAGGAGGCCGGCGGAGAGCGGCGTCTTGCCCCCCACCGGGATGTCCTCGAGGGCCTTCTTGGCCAGATCCACGCTGGACGTGGGGGGTAGCACCAACCGCGCCCGATCTTTCTGGAAGACCACCAAGCCCACCCGATCCCGCCGCTGATAAGCGTCGGTGAGGAGGGACAGGATCGCCCCCTTCGTCGCCTCCATCCGTTCGGCCACCGCCATGCTCCACGAGGCGTCCACGACGAAGAGGATCAGATTGGCCGCGCGGCGGACCCGGACCTTGCGGTGGTAATCCTCCGGTCGGATCGCGAGGGCGGTCTGGGAGCGGTCGCGCTCGATCTGATGGGGCGCGGCGGCCCGGAAGGTGGCGTCGAAGGCCAGGTCATCCGCCTGGCCCGGGGAGGGCTGAGCCCAGATGTATCGCCCGCGCTTGCGGGCCGAACGGGTGACGCTGCGGCGGCCGCCCACCCGACGCTCCCGCCGGTCCTTCGGCGTGTCCAGCCGCTTCACCGGGAACGTCTCCCCGATGGGGACCGGCTTCCCCCCTTCCCACCACATGCCCTCCTGGCGGGTGACGGCCTGCCGTTGCGGTTGGGGGGATTCGTCGCCGACGGGTCGGCCCGGGTCACGCAGCTCCCCGTCGGTGCGCTGCGCTTTTTTTGGGGTCCCTCCCTCCGAGGAGGCGCTCGGCTGAGCGGGCGGATTCCCCTCAATCTGACGCCGGACCTGTTCCATGCGCTCGGCCAGCTGCTCCAGGGTGAGGTGGCCGTCCTCATCGAAGGGCCGGCGCTTGAGCCGATGGGGCAGGGCCAGCTCGGCCGCCAGCAGGATGTCCTCCTCGGTGATCTGGCCCCGCCCCTTGAACGCCGCGTGGGCCCGGGCCGTCTTCAGGATCACCAAGTCCGCCCGGTGCCCGTCCACCCCCAGGCTCGCCACCAGCCCAGCGATCAGCAAGAGGTCGCGCGGCGTGTGGACCACATGGGGGAGCCGCTCCCGCGCAGCGGCGATCTCCTCCGAGAGCTGACGCTCGTAAGGCTCCCATTCCGCGCGGAAGCCCTCCGCATCCTGCTCGAAGGCCAGGTTGCGGCGGAGGATCTCCGCCCGCTGGGCCGGATCGCGCACCCCCTCCACGTTCACGCAGAGGGCGAACCGGTCCAACAGCTGAGGCCGCAGGTCGCCCTCCTCGGGGTTCATCGTGCCCACCAGGATGAAGCGGGCCGGATGCTGGAAGGAGATGCCCTCCCGCTCCACCACGTTCACCCCCATCGCTGCCGCATCCAGCAGCACATCCACGATGTGGTCGTCGAGCAGGTTCACCTCGTCCACATACAGCAGGCCGCGGTTGGCCATCGCCAGGATCCCCGGCTCGAAGCGGCGCTCGCCCTTCTGGATGGCGCGCTCGATGTCCAGGGTTCCCACCACGCGGTCCTCCGTGGCGCTGATCGGCAGGTCCACGAAACGGGTCTTGCGGCGGGCCACCGGGAGGGTTTCCCCGCCCTCGACCCGCTCCCGGCAGAGGGTGCACCATGTGGCCGGCTGATGGGGATCGCAGGAGAAGGGGCAATCGGCCACCACCTCGATCTCGGGGAGGAGGGCCGCCAGGGCCCGGGCGGCCGTGGACTTCGCCGTCCCTCGCTCGCCGCGGATCAGCACCCCGCCGATTTGTGGGTAAACGGCGCAGAGCACCAGGGCGCGCTTCATCCGCTCTTGGTCAACGATCGCCGTGAACGGGAAAACCACGCGCATGGGAAACCCCCTTCTACTGAAATCCATCCAGGGCAACGCCGATGATCCGTTCCCGATCAGATCAACAGCCTCGGAGATCGGCGTGGATGGCCCGGGAAGCCGTTCCGCGCGGCGCAGGATCCAGTGGCGACGATGAACACGGGGCCTCGACGGTTGCCTTTCATTGTAGCGAAAACTCCCGAGGGGTCAAAAAGAGAGGGAAGTCGGAGCGCTCCCATCCCCAGGGCCATCGCGTCCTCCCCATCCTTAGGGGGAGGGAGGGGCCTTCGCCCAAGGGCGGCCGGGATGGAGCCGGGGATCTGAGGAACCGGGGCGCCTGAGGGCGGCAGGGTCTTGACAAAATCCCGGGTTTGTGTTATAAACAGCGGCAAACCTAAGAGTGGAGGATATACCTCTCATGACGTTCGGGCTGGTGGTTCTCTCCCTCGTCCTCATCGCCCTTATTCTTCGGGGCATCCTTCGCCTCGGAGAGGCGATGCCCGTTTGGGAGGGAACCACCCCCGGTTAGCCCAGGTCATCATCTATATCTCAGGTGGATCCGGAGGGGGCCTCCCAAACGGGAGGCCCCCTCCCTTTTATCCCCCCGGCCTTGAAAGGAGGGACCCGATGGAAGCGACGACGCTGGCTCCGGCCCCTGTGGCCTCCCGCACGATCCGGCGGGAGCGCCGTCGGATGAAGACGGCGTGGGCCGTGATGGAGGCGCTGGCCCGCGAAGGGGTGGAGATCGTCTTCGGCGTCCCCGGCGGCGCTTCCCTGCCGCTCTACGATGCCCTCTGCGATTACCCCCAGATCCGCCACGTCCTGGTCCGCCACGAGCAGTGCGCCGTCCACATGGCCGAGGGCTACGCCCGGGCCACCGGGAAACCGGGGGTGTGCCTGACGACCTCCGGCCCCGGCGCCACCAACCTGATCACCGGCCTCACGGACGCCATGATGGACTCCACGCCGGTGGTCGCCATCACCGGCCAGGTCCCCACGTTCTTCATGGGCGGCGATGCCTTCCAGGAGGCGGACGTCATCGGCCTCACGATGTCCATCACCAAGCACAACTGGCTGGTGCGGACGCCGGCCCGGGCGCTGGAGGTCGTCCACATGGCCTTCCGCCTGGCCACCGATGGGCGCCCCGGCCCCACCCTGGTGGACCTCCCCCGCGATGTGTTGCTGACCGAGGCGGAGTTCGCCTTTGAGGACCCCGAGGCCTTCCGGCCGTCGAGCCCGCGGCCGCCTTTCTCCGATGAGGGGGCCCTGCGGCGTGCGGCCGACCTCATCGCCCAATCCCAGCGGCCTATCCTCTACGTCGGCGGCGGAGCCATCCACTCCGGCGCGGCCCCGGAGATCCGCGCCCTGGCGGAGAAGGCTCGCATCCCAGTGACCACCACCCTGATGGGCCTGGGGGCCTTCCCCGAGGACCATCCGTATTCCCTCAAGATGCTGGGGATGCATGGGACCGTCTACGCCAACTTCGCCATCAATTTCTCCGACCTGATCATCGCCGTGGGCGCCCGGTTCGATGACCGGGTGACGGGCAAGCTCTCCGCCTTCGCCCCCCACGCGAAGGTGATCCACATCGACATTGACCCGGCGGAGATCAACAAGAACCGCAAGGCCGACGTCGCCCTGATCGGTGACGCCAAGCAGATCCTCCGGGCGCTGCTCCCCCTGGTCCGGCCGCCCGACACCGAGGCCTGGTGGCGTCAGATCCAGGACTGGAAGGCCCGTTATCCGCTGCGCTACCGGCAGGGCGACGATGTGATCAAACCCCAGTTCGCCATCCAGATGATCTACGAGCTGACGAAGGAATATCGGCCCATCGTCACCCTGGATGTGGGCCAGCACCAGATGTGGGCCGCCCAGTTCTTCACGTGGACGGAGCCTCGGACCTGCATCACCTCCGGCGGTTTGGGGACCATGGGCTTCAGCCTGCCGGCGGCGGTCGGCGCCCAGTTCGGCCGCCCGGACCGTATGGTGATCAACATCAACGGCGATGGCTCTTTCCAGATGACCTTCCAAGCCCTGATCACCGCCGTCGAATGGCGGCTCCCCATCAAAGTCTTCATCATCAACAACCAGTATCTCGGCATGGTCCGCCAATGGCAGGAGCTCTTCTATAACCGGCGCTACTCCGCCGTCTACCTGGCCAACCCGGACTTCGCCCGTATGGCGGAGGCGGTGGGCGCGGCGGGGATCCGGGTGGAGCGCCCGGATCAAGTGGAGCCGGCCATCCGCCAGGCCCTGGCCATCACGGACCGGCCCGTGGTGGTGGACATCCTGGTGGACCCCGAGGAGAACTGCTTCCCGATGATCCCCTCGGGGATGACGGTGTTCGACATGATGGTCGCCCCCGGCGTGAAGGCTGTGCCGTAAGCGACGAGGAGGTCGGGATGCCCCACTGGCTGGCCGTGACGATCGAGAACTCCGTGGAAAGCCTGAACCGGGTGTTCCATCTGTTGCGCCGGCGCCATCTGCCGGTGGGCTCGATCTCGGTGTGCCGCACCGAGGACCCGCAGGACCTCCGGCTGCTGATCCCGGTGGATCCCGAGCGGGTGGATCCCTACCGGGTTCGGGCCAACCTCGAGAAGCTCCTCTGCGTGAAGGCCGTGGAGGACTGGGGGGAGCGCCCGCTGGTGGTCCGCGATGTGGCCCTGGTCAAGGTGCGGGCTCCCGCCGAGGCCTGGGTGGAGATCGCCCAGCTGGCGGAGTTCTACCGGGCCCGGATCGTGGACGTAGGCCCGGAGACCCTTATCGTGGAGGTCACCGGTTCGACGGACAAAGTGGACTCATGCATCGCCCGCCTGCAGCGGTTCGGCGTGGTGGAGGTGACCCGCGCCGGGCCGATGGCGATGGTCCGCGGCCATGCGGAGGCCGCTGCCGATCGGATGGCGGAGGCCGCCGCGTGAGCCGCCCGATCGGTCCGGATTCTTCCCCCCATGAAAACCCTTAACGAGGAGACGTCGATGGCGCGCATCTATTACGATGCCGATGCGGATCTCGGGGTCCTGAACGGCCGGCGGATCGCGGTGCTGGGCTATGGGAGCCAGGGCCACGCCCATGCCCTGAACCTGCGGGACAGCGGATGCGATGTGTGCGTGGGCCTCTATCGGGGCAGCAAATCCTGGGAGAAGGCGGAGGCCGATGGCCTCCCCGTATATGAGGTCCCCGAGGCGGTGCGGCGCTCGGACATCATCGTGATGCTGGTGCCGGACCCCGCCCAGCCGGCCCTCTACCGGGAGGCAGTGGCCCCGAACCTAGCCCCCGGCAAAACCTTGATGTTCGCCCACGGCTTCAACATCCGCTTCGGCCAGATCATCCCGCCCCCGGATGTGGATGTGAGCATGGTGGCCCCCAAATCCCCCGGCCACCGCATGCGGGAGGTCTTCCGGGAAGGCGGCGGCGTCCCCGCCCTGGTGGCCGTGCACCAGGATGCGACGGGGAAGGCCCTGGCGACCGCCCTGGCCTACGCCAGGGGCCTGGGATGCACCCGGGCCGGGGTGATTGAGACCACCTTCGCGGAGGAGACCGAGACAGACCTCTTCGGCGAGCAGGTGGTCCTGTGCGGCGGGGTGACCCACCTCATCAAGGCGGCCTTTGAGATCCTGGTGGAGGCCGGCTACCAGCCGGAGATCGCCTACTTTGAGTGTCTCAACGAACTGAAGCTCATTGTGGACCTGATGTATCAGGGCGGCCTCTCGTATATGCGCTACTCGGTGAGCGACACCGCGGAATACGGCGATTACTGCAGCGGCCCCCGGGTGATCGACGACCACGTGCGGGCCACCATGAAGCAGATCCTGGAAGAGATCCGCAGCGGCGCCTTCGCCGAGAAGTGGATCGAGGAGAACGCGAAGGGCCGCCCGTGGTTTAACGCGAAGCGGGAGGAGGAGCGCAGGCATCCCATCGAAGAGGTGGGCCGCCGGCTGCGGGCCATGATGCCCTGGCTGAACCCGAAGGAAGTGTGAGGCCATCCTGGCGCCTTGCCCCGTGACGATGAAAGGAGGCTCCGATGGAGGACGATGTCGTCCGCATCTTCGACACCACCCTGCGCGACGGCGAGCAATCGCCGGGCGCCACCCTCACGGTCGAGGAGAAGCTGGAGATCGCCTGCCAGCTGGTCCGCCTGGGGGTGGACATCATCGAGGCGGGCTTCCCCATCGCCTCGCCGGGCGATTTCGAGGCAGTGCGGCGGATCGCCCGAGAGATCGGGCCGCTGGGGAAGGATCGGCCCAACGGGCCGCCGGTGATCGCCGGGCTGGCCCGGGCGAACCGGGAGGACATCGACGCCTGCTGGGAGGCGGTGCGGGAGGCCCCCCGCCCGCGCATCCACGTCTTCCTGGCGACCTCCGACATCCATTTGCAATACAAACTGCGCATGACCCGCGAGGAGTGCCTGGCCCGCATCCGGGAGATGGTCACCTACGCCCGCCGCCTGTGCGATGATGTCGAGTTCTCCCCCGAAGACGCAGGGCGGACGGATCGCGACTTCCTGATGCAGGCCCTGGCCGTGGCCGTGGAGGCGGGGGCGACGACCCTGAACATCCCGGACACCGTGGGCTACACCACCCCTGAGGAGTTCGGTACCCTCTTCGCCGAGATCCGCCGCCGCGTCCCCGGGGTGGAGCGGGTGATCCTCTCCGCCCACTGCCACAACGACCTGGGGCTGGCCACCGCCAACACCCTGGCCGCCATCCGCAACGGCGCCCGCCAGGTGGAGGTCACGGTCAACGGCATCGGGGAGCGGGCGGGCAACACGGCCCTGGAAGAGGTCGTCATGGCCCTCCACACCCGGCGGGATCTCTTCGGGGTGCGCACCCACATTGATACCACCCAGATCTACCGCACCAGCCGCCTGGTGAGCGCCCTCACTGGCATCCCGGTCCAGCCCAACAAGGCGATCGTGGGGGCCAACGCCTTCGCCCACGAGGCGGGCATTCACCAGGACGGGATGCTTAAGAACCCGTTGACCTACGAGATCATGCGGCCGGAGACGGTGGGGGTGCCGGAGTCCCGTTTGGTCCTGGGGAAGCACTCCGGCCGGCACGCCTTCCGGGTCCGGCTGGAGCAGATGGGATATCACCTCCCGCCGGACGCCTTCGAGGAGGCCTTCCGCCGGTTCAAGGCCTTGTGCGACCGCAAGAAATACGTCACCGACTTCGACCTCGAGGCCCTGATGGCCGACTTCACCCAAAGCAGCGGACAGACGTGGCGGCTGGACACCCTGCAGGTGACCTGCGGCACGCCCCTCATCGCCACCGCCACCGTCCGCCTGGTTGGGCCCGATGGGGAGACGCGGATCGGCACGGGGACCGGGGACAGGCCGATCGAGGCGGCCTATCGGGCCATCGAGGCGGCCCTGGGGGTGCAGGCCCGCCTGCTGGAGTTCAACGTCCATATGGTGACTCCAGGGCGCAGCGCCATGGACCGGGTCTTCCTCCAGGCGGAGGATCCCCAGAGCGGGGATCTGGCCGGGGGGTTCGGCGCGGACGCCGACCTTGTGGTGGCTGCTGCCAAAGCCTACCTCAACGCCCTGTTGCGGCTGATGCGCGCCCCCCAGGGCGCCCGGATGGCGCTGTCGGTCTCAGTGCCCTAAGCGCGTTCCCCGGTTGGGGGTCCGGGGGCCGCGGGGGACGGCCCCCGCCCTCCGCGCGGGGAAGGGGATTCCATCGAGAGAGATCCCAATCGTCGAGGTGGAGGTTCACCGATGGGCATGACGATGGCCGAGAAGATCATCGCGGCCCACGCCGGGGTGGAGCGCGTGGAGCCGGGGGAGCTGGTGGAGGTGCAGGTGGATTTCGTGATGGCCAACGACATCACCGCCGCCCTGGCCATCCGGGAGTTCGAGAAGCTGGGGGTGGATGAAGTGTTCGATCGGGAGCGCGTCGCCTTCGTGGCCGATCACTTCGTCCCCCCACCCAACATCAAAGCCGCCGAGCAGTGCTTGGCGGTGCGCACCTGGGCCCGGCAGAAGGGGATCCTCTATTTCGAGGGCGGCCGCGACGGCGGCATCGAGCACATCGTGCTGCCGGAGCAGGGTCTGGTGCTGCCCGGCGAGATCATCATCGGGGCGGACTCCCACACGTGCACCTACGGCGCCCTGGGGGCGTTCTCGACCGGGGTGGGCTCCACCGACGCCGCGGTGGCCATGGCCACTGGCCGGATCTGGCTCAAGGTCCCCCCCACGATGCGCCTCTTCTACCACGGGACGCTGCGGCCGTGGGTGACGGCGAAGGACCTCATCCTGCACACCATCGGGCGCATCGGCGTGGACGGGGCCCTTTACATGGCAATGTTCTTCACCGGGCCGGTCATCCAGGCCCTCAGCATGGACGGGCGGTTCACCATCACCAACATGGCGATCGAGGCCGGAGCGAAAGCCGGGCTGATGGAGGTGGACGGGAAGACCCTGGATTACGTCCGCCCCCGGGCGAAGCGCTCCTTCACGGTCTATCGGGATGACCCCGACGCCCGATACGAGGTGGACCTGGACTTCAACGTGAGCGATTGGGAGCCGGTGGTGGCGGTGCCCCACCTGCCCTCCAACGTGCGGCCGGTGAGCGAGCTGGCCGATATCCGGATCGACCAGGTGTTCATCGGCTCCTGCACCAACGGGCGCATCGAGGACCTGCGGCTGGCCGCCCAGATCCTGCGGGACCGGCAGGTTCATCCGGAGGTCCGATGCATCATCATCCCGGGCAGCGGACCCACCTACCGTCAGGCCTTAGCGGAAGGCCTCATTGATATCTTCGTGGAGGCCGGGGCGGTGGTGGGCCTTCCTTCCTGCGGCCCATGCATGGGCGGCTACTCGGGGGTGCTGGGGCCCGGGGAGCGCTGCGTCTCCACCACCAACCGCAACTTCGTCGGCCGCATGGGCCATCCGACCAGCGAGGTCTACCTGGCCAACCCGGCGGTGGCGGCCGCCAGCGCCATCCTGGGCCGCATCGCCAGCCCGGAGGAAGTCCAGGCGGAAGCGCTGGCCGCATAGGGGAAGCGCGCCCGCGCTCCCCATCGAAACGGAGGGGAAGCCATGAACGAGCGCCGCTGGACCTGGGAGGAAGTTCTGGAGGAGGCCGTCGCGTCCTGGGAGCCCGAGGGCGAGGACGGCACGGATCGCGTCCGCCGCTCGATCGGTTGGGTGGTGGACTGCATGATGGGGTGCTACAACTTCACGGAGCCGGACGGGGAGTAAGGAGGGGACGATGCGCTTCCGCGGACGCGCCTGGGTGTTCGGGGACAACATCGACACCGATGTGATCATCCCGGGCCGCTATCTGAACACCACCGATCCCAAGGAGCTGGCCGCGCACTGCATGGAGGGGGTGGATCCGGAGTTCCCCCGCAAGGTGCAGCCCGGCGACATCGTCGTGGCGGGCCGGAACTTCGGGAGCGGCTCCTCCCGGGAGCACGCGCCCCTCAGCCTCCAGGCGGCCGGCGTCTCCTGCGTCATCGCCAAGTCCTTCGCCCGGATCTTCTTCCGCAACGCCATCAACATCGGCCTCCCGGTGTTGGAGTGCCCGGAGGCCGTGGACGCCATCTCGCCCGGGGACGAGCTGGAGGTCCACCTGGACACCGGCGAGATCCGCAACCAGCGGACCGGCCAGGCCTTCCGGGCGAAACCCTATCCGCCCTTCATGCTGGAGCTGATCCGGGCCGGCGGGCTGATCCCATACACCCGCGCCCGGCTCCAGGCAGGCCAGGCCCGATCCCGATGATCCAGACCCCTGGGGAGGAAGATCGCATGCGTCGCCGAGAAAGGAGGTGGACCCGGGTTGCCCCGCCTTGGGACCGCTGGATGGGGGTCCTGAGCGGGGTCGCCCGCGCCATCGCCGCCGCGTTCGGCCGGACGATGCTCCCTGCCTTCCATCCCATACCGGTCGAGGAGGTGCGCGATGGATCCCGTTTTGCTTTACGACACCACCCTGCGCGACGGCAGCCAGCGGGAGGGGATCTCGTTCACCGTTGAGGATAAGCTTCGCATCACGGAGAGGCTGGACGCGCTGGGCGTCCATTACATCGAAGGAGGCTGGCCCGGCTCCAACCCCAAAGATGCCGAATACTTCCGCCGGGTTCGCCATCTGCCCCTCCGCCACGCCCGCGTCGCCGCCTTCGGCATGACCCGACGCCCCGGCCGCCGGGCGGAGGAGGACGAGAACCTGCGGGCCATGCTGGAGGCGGAGACCCCCGTTGTGACCGTGGTCGGCAAATCGTGGGACCTCCACGTCCACCGCGTGCTGGAGACCACGCTGGAAGAGAACCTGGCGATGATCCGGGAGAGCGTGGCCTTCCTCAAGGCCCACGGGCGGGAGGTGGTCTACGACGCGGAGCATTTCTTCGACGGCTGGAAGCGGAACCCGGACTACGCCCTGGCGACCCTGCGGGCCGCCGAGGAAGGGGGCGCGGACTGGATCGTGCTCTGCGACACCAACGGCGGCTCCATGCCCTGGGAGATCGAGGAGGGGGTGGAGGCGGCCAAGCGCGTGGTCTCTGCCCCCCTGGGCATCCACGCCCACAACGACTGCGAACTCGCGGTGGCCAACTCCCTGGCCGCCGTCCGCCGGGGCGTCCGCCAGGTCCAGGGGACCATCAACGGCTACGGGGAGCGGGTGGGCAACGCCAACCTGATCTCCATCATCGCCAACCTCAAGCTCAAGATGGGCATCGACTGCGTGACCGATGAGCAACTGGCCCGCCTCACGGAGGTCTCCCGCTTCGTGGCTGAGGTGGCCAACCTCCCCCACGATGCCCACCAGCCCTATGTGGGGGCCAGCGCCTTCGCCCACAAGGGCGGCATCCACGTGGCCGCCATCCTGAAGGCGGAGGAAAGCTACCAGCACATCGACCCGGCCCGCGTGGGCAACGTCAAGCGGGTCCTGGTCTCCGAGCTCTCCGGGCGGGGGAATATCGTCGCCAAGGCGCTGGAGTTCGGGGTCCAGCTCGACCCCGACGACCCGGCGGTGCAGGAGGTGGTGCGCCGGATCAAGATCCTGGAGAGCGAGGGCTTCTACTTCGAAGACGCCGAAGCCTCCGTGCTCCTGATGCTGCGGCGCGCCCGGCCGGATTACACCCCGCCCTTCCAGGTGCTGGATTATGTGGTGATGGTGGAGCGGCGGGAGGGCCGCGGGCCCGTCGCCGAGGCGGCCGTGAAGGTCCGGGTGGATGGGGAGGTGGTGCACACCGCGGCGGAGGGCAACGGGCCGGTCAACGCCCTCGACCTCGCCCTGCGCAAGGCCCTCCTCCCCCGCTATCCGGCGCTCGCCCGCGTCCACCTGACCAACTATCGGGTCCACATCCTGAACGGGAGCGCGGGCACCGCCGCCCGGGTGCGGGTGTGGATCGAGAGCACCGACGGACAGCGGGTGTGGCGGACGGTGGGCGCTTCCACTAACATCCTGGAGGCCAGCCGTCTGGCCCTCGAGGACAGCCTGGAGTTCGGGATCGGGTAGCCTCTCTCCCGGGAGCGCGCTATGGGACGCTTCGTGATCACGGTGCTGCCGGGGGATGGGATCGGCCCCGAGGTGACGGCGGAGGCCGTCCGGGTCCTGGAGGCGGTCGGGCGCCGGTTCGGGCACGCCTTCGAGTTCCACGAGCGGTTGATCGGGGGGGCGGCCATCGAGGCCACCGGCTCGCCCCTCCCGGAGGAGACGCTGGCCCAGTGCCGCCGCTCCGACGCGATCCTCCTGGGGGCGGTGGGGGGGCCGAAGTGGGACGACCCCACGGCCCCGGTGCGGCCGGAGCAGGGGTTGCTGGGCCTGCGCAAGGCCTTCGACCTCTTCGCCAACCTCCGCCCCGTCCGCGTGTTCCCCGCCCTGGTCGGCGCGACCCCTCTGAAGGAGGGGATCGTGCGGGGAGTGGACATCCTGTTCGTGCGGGAGCTCACCGGGGGGCTATACTTCGGCCCTCGCCGGGAGGCCGGGCCGGACGGGGAGGAGGCTTATGATACCATGCGCTACACCCGACCGGAGGTCGAGCGGGTGGTGCGGTTGGCCGCCCGGCTGGCCCAGGGCCGCCGGCGGAAATTGACCTCCGTGGACAAAGCCAACGTGCTGGCGGCCTCCCGGCTCTGGCGCCGGGTGACCGAGGAGGTGGTCCGCCGGGAGTTCCCGGAGGTAGCCCTCGAGCATATACTGGTGGATGCCTTCGCCATGCACCTCATCCGGCGGCCGGCGGTCTTCGATGTGGTGGTGACGGAGAACATGTTCGGCGACATCCTGACGGATGAGGCGGCGGTGCTGGCGGGATCCATGGGGATGCTCCCCTCGGCCTCGCTGGGGGAAAGCCCCCCCGGGCTCTTCGAGCCGGTCCACGGCTCCGCCCCCGACATCGCGGGCCGGAACCTCGCCAACCCCATCGGGGCCATCCTGAGCGCGGCGATGATGTTGCGCCACGCCTTCGGCCTGGAGGCCGAGGCCCAGGCGGTGGAGCGGGCGGTGGAGGCCGCCCTCGAGGCCGGCTACCGAACCCGGGACATCGCCGACGGCGAGACCTGCATCGTCGGGACCCGGGAGATGGGGGAGGCGATCCTCCGCCACATCGGCTCGTAGGGCCGGCCGGGTGTCGGTTCGCGGGCGCGTCCTGGTTTTTCCCGAATCCTTCCGGAGGGATCGCCATGGCCGTCTCAGGGAACGGGCGCAAGCACCGAAGCGCGCGGGTCACGGAGGGCCTGGAGCGGGCCCCGCACCGGGCGATGTTCCGGGCCGTCGGGTTCCGGGATGAGGACCTCCGCCGGCCCTTCATCGGCGTCGCCAACACCTGGTTCGAGGCCCAGCCCTGCAACCACCACCTCAACCGCCTCGCGGCGCTCGTCCAGCAGGGGATCCGGGACGCCGGCGGGACCCCTATCGTCTTCAACGCCGTCCCGGCCAACGATGCCATCGGGATGGGCCACGAGGGCATGAAGGCCTCCCTGATCAGCCGCGAGCTGATCGCCGACTCCATCGAACTGGCCGCCGTGGCCTATCAACTGGACGCCCTGGTGGCCATCGGGGGCTGCGATAAAACCCAGCCCGCGTGTGTGATGGCCATGGCCCGCTTGAACCTGCCCGCGATCTATCTCTACGGGGGAAGCGTCCCGCCGGGGAACTGGCGCGGGCGCGCGGTGACCATCCAGGACGTCTTCGAGGCGGTGGGGGCAGTGGCCCGCGGGCGGATGACCGTCGAGGAGCTGCGGGAACTGGAGGAGGCCGCGGTGCCCACCTACGGCGCGTGCGGGGGGATGTTCACCGCCAACACCATGGCCTCGGCCTTCGAGGCCATGGGGCTCACGCTCCCCAACGGGGCCGCCCCGGTCGCCCCCAGCCGCGCCCGGGAGGAGCTGGCCTACGAGACCGGGCGGGCCATCGTCCGCATCCTGGAGATGGGCATCCGCCCCCGAGACGTGATGACCCGGGAGGCCTTCGAGAACGCCATCGCCGTGGCCGCCGCGATGGGCGGTTCCACCAACCTCATCCTCCACCTGCTGGCCATCGCGGATGAGGCCGGCGTCCCCCTCACCCTGGACGACTTCGAGCGGGTCAGCGAGCGGACCCCCCACCTGGCGGACCTCAAGCCGGCGGGCCGCTATGTGATGGCCGACGTGGACCGCATCGGGGGGGTGCCGGTGATCATGAGGGCCTTGCTGGACGCCGGGCTGCTTCACGGGGAATGCCGCACCGTCACCGGCGAGACCATCGCCGAGCGCCTCTCCGGCGTGGTCTTCCCCGAGGACCAGGATGTGGTCCGCCCGGTGAGCCGCCCGCTCCACCCGACCGGTGGCTACGTCATCCTGCGGGGCAACCTCGCCCCGGAGGGAGGCGTCCTCAAGATCACCGGGACCACCAAGCGCTACCACCGGGGGCCGGCCCGGGTGTTCGACTGCGAGGAGGATGCCTTCCAGGCGGTCAACGGCGGCCGAATCCGGCCGGGGGATGTGGTGGTGGTGCGTTACGAGGGCCCGAAGGGCGGGCCGGGGATGCGGGAGATGCTGGCGGTGACCGCCGCCCTGGTGGGGCAGGGCCTGAAGGACGAGGTCGCCCTGCTGACCGACGGCCGGTTCTCGGGGGCCACCCACGGCCTGATGATCGGCCATATCTCCCCGGAGGCGGCCGTGGGTGGGCCGCTGGCCCTCTTGCAGGAGGGCGACCCCATCGTGATCGACGTGGATCGCCGGGTGGTGAACGTGGAGATCTCGGAGGAGGAACTGGCCCGGCGCCGGGCGGCCTGGACCCCGCCGCCGCCCAAGTATACGCGCGGGCTCTTCGCCAAATACGCCCGCCTGGTCTCCTCCGCCGCCCAGGGGGCGGTGTGTCGGGCGTGAGGCGTTCGCCGATCACGGGATCCCTCAGACGGAGCGGGCGCAGGATGAGCGCGAATCCCATGTTCCGGGTTGCAGTCCTGGGCGCCACCGGGGTGGTCGGTCAGTGGCTGGTGCATCTTCTGGATCGCCATCCGTGGTTCCGCGTGGTCGCGCTGACGGGCTCCGATCGCTCGGTGGGCCGCCCGTATGGGGAGGCGTGCCGCTGGTTGCTCAGCGCGCCGATGCCGGAGTGGGCCGCCCGCATGGTGGTGCGGCCGACCGAGCCGGGGTTCGACGCCGAGATCGTCCTCTCTGCCCTCCCCGCCGACATCGCCCGGGAGGTCGAGCCCCGGTTCGCCGCCGCGGGCCATCTCGTGGCCAGCAACGCCTCAGCGTATCGCATGGCGGAGGACGTGCCGCTGGTGATGCCCGATGTGAACTTCGATCACCTCGGGCTACTGGCGCGGCAGCGGGCCGCCCGGGGCTGGTTGGGGGCCTTGCTCACCAACCCCAACTGCACCACCACGGCGGCCGTCCTGCCCCTCAAAGCGCTGATGCCCTACGGGGTCCGCCGGGTCCATTTGGTCAGCCTCCAGGCCCTCTCGGGGGCCGGGTATCCGGGGGTGCCGTCCCTGGAGATCGTGGACAACATCCTGCCCTACATCCCGGGGGAGGAGGAGAAGCTGGAGCGGGAGCCCCGGAAGCTGCTGGGCCGGCTGGCCGATGGGGCAGTGGAGGAGGCGGGCCTGGTCATCAGCGCCCAGACCAACCGGGTGCCCACCCTGGATGGGCATCTGGTTTGCCTGTCGGTGGAGCTGGAGGAGCCCATCGGCCCGGAGGAGGCCGCGCGGGTGATGGCCGGATACCACCCCCCGGAGGAGGTGGTGGATTTGCCGAGCGCCGTCGCCCAGCCGCTGGTGGTGCGCCCCGAGCCCGACCGTCCGCAGCCCCGGCTGGATCGGATGGCGGGGAACGGGATGAGCGTGGCGGTGGGCCGGGTGCAGCGCTGCCCCGTCTTCACCCTGAAGTTCGTCGCCCTCACCCACAACACCATCCGGGGGGCGGCCGGGGCCGCCCTCTTCAACGCCGAGGCCCTCTTGCGGTGGATGGGACGGGTGTGACCGTCCGGCCCAACTCCCCTCCCCTCAGGGATCCGGGGGCTGGAGGCCGGGCATGGCGATTCCAGCCCCCGGGTGGCTTCCTCTTCTCCCTGTAACAACCCCCTTACGCCGACCGCCCATGCGCCCGCCCCCGGGGAAGGGGGATGGGGGGACCTCTCCCCGCCGGAGAGCGGGGGTATAATCATTCACGAATATGGAGCCCCCCGCGCAGACCGTTGAACTTCGATTCGCCTGGCGATCGGTCCAGGGGCCGCGGGTGACCGCCCGATTCCGGGCGGTGATCGAGGGGGAAGATCCGGCGATGCGGCGGTTCTTCTGCCGCCTGCTGGCCCTGCTGGAGGTCCAGATCCCGCCCGGGGTGGAGGATCCACTGCTCACCCCGGAGCGCCTCCGGGGCCTGGAGGGGAAACGGGTGCGGGTCCCGGAGGAGGCGCTGGCGGGGCTGACCCTCCCCCTTAAGCGGGAGACCCTGACCGGCGGCCTGCGCGTCCCGTATTTCGAATGAAGCATCGCGCGCCCGCATCGGATCCGCGAGACCTATCCGGAGGTCCGGCATGCCAACGAAGAAGAAAGCGGTGAAGAAAACGGCGCGGAAGGCGGCGCCGAAGAAGGCCGCCCGCCCGGCGCCCGCCCGGAAGGCCGCGGCCCGCCGGGCCGCGGCGACCGCGGAAGCGCCCGCCCAGCCGTTCAAGATCACCTACGCCACCCTCGCCGTCCCCAGCGAGGAGCTCCACATCCGCTACGAGGTTGCCCTCGGCAAGGTCCGGGAGAGCCTGGGCGGGACGCTGCCGATGGGGATCGGCGGCCAGCCCCGATACGCCGAGCGGACCTTTGAGGATCGTTCCCCGATCAACACCGACTGGCTGCTCGGGGTCTTCCAGCGGGGGACCCCTCAGGATGTAGATGATGCCGTGGCCGCCGCCCGGGCGGCCTTCCCCGCCTGGAGCCGACTCCCCTGGACGGAGCGGGTGAAGATCCTGCGGCGGGCGGCGGACCTCATCAGCGAGCGGGCCTTCGAGATCGCCGCGCTGATGAGCCTCGAGGTGGGCAAGAACCGCCTGGAGGCCCTGGGGGATGTGGAGGAGACCGCCGACCTGATCCGCTACTATTGCGATCAGATGGAGGCGAACGACGGCTACATCAAGCCGATGAAGCAGGAATCCCCCAAGCACCACAACCGCAGCGTGCTCAAGCCCTATGGGGTGTGGGCGGTCATCTCCCCCTTCAACTTCCCCCTGGCCCTGGCCGGCGGCCCATCGGGGGCGGCGTTGCTGGCGGGGAACACCGTGGTCTTCAAGCCGGCCTCCGACACCCCCTACGTCGGCTACAAACTCTATGAGATCTTCCGGGATGCGGGGGTGCCCGACGGGGCCTTCAACTACATCACCGGCAGCGGAAGCGAGGTGGGCGACCCGCTCGTCCTCCACCCGGACGTGGCCGGGATCACCTTCACCGGCAGCTACGAGGTGGGGATGTCCATCTACCGCAAGGTGGCGGCCTCCACCCGGTATCCCAAGCCCATCATCCTGGAGATGGGCGGGAAGAACCCGGTGATCATCAGCCGGCACGCCGATCTGGACCGGGCGGCTCTGGGGTGCATGCGCTCCGCCTTCGGCCTCCAGGGGCAGAAGTGCTCGGCCGCCTCGCGGATCTACGTGGAGCGGCCGGTGCGGGACGCGTTCCTGGAGAAGTTCCTGGACCTCACCAGCCAGATCCGGATCGGCGATCCCACCCAGCGGGATGTCTTCCTGGGTCCGGTGATCAACCGCACCGCCTACGAGAAGTTCCAGCGCTATATGGAAATCCTCCGCCGCGACGGGGTGGTCCTGTTCGGGGGAAACGTCCTGACGGACGGGGAGTTCGCCAAGGGATACTTCGTGGAGCCCACGGTGGTGGACGGCCTCCCGCCGGATCACCCGCTGCTGAAGGAGGAGATGTTCCTGCCGATCACGTGCATCGTGACCGTGGATTCGCTGGCGGAGGCCATGCGCTACGCCAACGCTGTGGATTACGGCCTGACCGCCGGCTTCTACAGCAACGACCCCGAGGAGATCCAGTGGTTCTTCGACCACATCGAGGCCGGGGTCACTTATGTGAACCGGGCGGCGGGGGCGACCACGGGGGCGTGGCCCGGGTACCAGCCCTTCGGCGGCTGGAAGGCCAGCGGCTCCACGGGCCGGGGCTCCGGAGGGCCCTACTATCTGATCCAGTATATGCGCGAGCAGAGCCAAACCGTGATCGATTGAATTCAACCCCGCGGCGGATCTCGGGACGATGCTCAGCGGCGTGACCTTCGAGAGCGACGGCCACCGCCTGCTCGGTCGCTTCTACCAGGCCAATGGGGAAGGGCCCCATCCTACCCTGGTGATGGCCCACGGCATCGCCGGGGTGGAGCTCAACCTGGACCTGGCGGACGCCCTGCGGGACGCCGGATGGAACGTCTTGACCTTCCACTACCGGGGGTGTTGGGGGAGCGAGGGACCTTACCGTGTCGCCACCCTGGTGGAGGACGTGCGGGCGGCCCTGGATTGGGCCCTGGCGCACCCCGCGGTGGATCCCCACCGACTGTTCCTGCTGGGATACAGCATGGGGGGGTGGGCGGCGGTGCTCGCGGCCGTCGAAGACCCGCGGGTCTACGGGCTGATCGCCCTCTCGGCCGTCAGCGATCTGCGCACATGGACGCCTGAGGAGACCATGCTCGCCGATTGGGTCCGTTTCATGCAGGGGATGACCGTGGACGCCCTGCGGGAGGACCTGAGGGCCCAGGCGGAAAGGCCCCAACCGGCCGATGTGGTGGATCGGCTCTCCCCCCGCCCCCTGCTCATCGTGCACGGGACCGCGGATGCCGTGGTGCCCCATCGCCAGAGCCTCGTCCTCCATCACCGGGCCGGCCTGAACACCGAACTCGCCTTGATCGATGGGGGTGACCATCGGTATACCGGGCGCCGTCGGGTGATGATCCAGCGCACCCAGCGTTGGCTGGAGCAGATCTGCCGATCGTGATGCGCGGATGGACCCGCTGGAAACGTTGATCCAGATCAACTTCATCATCGTCGCCGCGCTGTTGATCGCGGCGTTCTCCCTCCTCGCTTATCTGCTCGCCTACTACTTCCGGAGCCGGAGCGCGCGGGGGGCGGCCTGGTTGCTGTTCTCGGTCTTCACCGTCTACCTGGGCGACCTGGTCCTCTTCTTCGTCGGAGACCCCCGCGCGGCCGAGCGCTGGCTGCGGCTGCAGTGGCTGGGCATCGCCCTCGCCCCGGCCGCCTACGCCCACCTCACGGACGCTCTGTTGGAGCGCACCGGCTCCTTCTCCCAGGGGCGCCGCTGGGCCGTGCGCGGCGCCTATGCCCTGGGGATCGCCTGGTTCCTGTTGGCTTTGTGGACGGATCTCCTGGTCCACGACGGGGCGGCGGACGGCCGGGCGTTCCACCTGTGGGCCGGCCCCCTTTTCCCCTTGTTCCTGGTTTACTTCATCGGCGGGGTGACGTGGGGGGTGCTCAACGGGTGGCGGGTCCGCCGGCGGACGTTGATCTCGACCCATCGCCGGCGGATGACCTACCTGGCGGTCACGATGATCGCCCCGGCCATCGGGGTCTTCCCCTATTTGCTCCTGGTCGGCCGCGCCCTCCCATCGCGCCCCATCGTGTTCTGGGGTTTGGTGGGCCTCAGCAACCTGATCATCGGGGCCATGCTGTTCGGCTTGGTTTACGCGGTGGCTTACCTGGATGTGCTGGTCCCGGACCGCGTGGTCAAGCAGCGCTGGATTGATTACCTGCTCCGGGGCCCGGTCCTGGCGACCTTCGTGGTGCTGGTGATGTTCGGGCTCAGCCGGCTCAGCCATGCCCTCGCCCTGCCCCTGGCCCTCCTGCTCCCCCTCGCCGCCGTGGCCGCGATCGTCAGCTACGAGATCCTCAGCGGGTGGATCCGGCCGATCTTCGAGTGGCTCTTCCTGCGGCGGGATCTCTCGGAGCTGGTCCGCATGCGCCGGCTGAGCGACGCGATGATCACCAGCCGGGATCTCCGGCAGTTCATGGAGGGGATCCTGGCCCTCATGTGCGAGACCCTTCGCTCCCCCACCGGGTTCGTGGTGCGGGTCACCCCGGCGGGGATCGAGCCGGTGGCCGCCTTCGGGTCCATCCAGCAGGCTTCCATTGAGGAGACCCTTTCCATCGTCGAGGGGTCCGCCGACGGCCCGATCGTGGCCGATGGGTTCTGGATATGGCCGCTGAGGAGCCGCGTGGATGGCCTCCTGCTGGGGGCCATCGCGGTCGCCCAGCCTCCGGGGGAGGTCCCGCTGGAGACCCTGGGGGAGACCATCCCGGGATGGGTGGCCCGCGCGGCGGCCGCCCTGGAGGATCGGTTGCTCCAGGAGCGGGCCCTCAGCGCCCTGGAGCAGGTCGTCGAGGAGGTCCGCCGCTTGCACCGGCCGGAGCCGGGGCCCTCTCCGACGCCTCTGATCGAGCATCCTGAGTTCACGACATGGGTTAAGGAGGCTCTGGCCCACTACTGGGGCGGCCCCCGGCTGTTCCAGAGCCCCCTGTTGCAGCTGCGGATCGTCCAGCAGGCGATGGAGGCCCACGACGGCAACCCGATCCGGGCGCTGCGGGCCGTGCTGACGGAGGCCATCGAGCAGCTCCGCCCGGACGGGGAGCGGAAGCTCACCGCCCCCGAGTGGCTGTTGTATAACCTGCTGGAGCTGCGCTTCATCCAGGGCCGGAAAATCCGCGAGATCGCCCAGCGCCTGGCCCTGAGCGAATCGGATCTCTACCGCAAGCAGCGGGCCGCCATCGAGGCGGTCGCCATGGTCCTCGCCGAGATGGAGCGCCGGGCGGCGCGCGCCTCGGGGGAGGAACCCTCCCCGCAACCCCTCGCGCCGAGCGGGGGCTTCCCGACCGCGGGGCGCTCCGATCCTTGAACGGGATCTCTCCCCCAGACTGCGGGAAGGAGGATAGGGTATCCGATGTTACGGATCGGACTGGATGCCCGGTTGCTGGCGTACCGACGGGAGGGCATCGCCCGATACATCCGCGAGCTGGCCGCCCGCCTTCCCCAGATCATCGACGATCCCGAGGTTCGCCTGGTGATCTTCCAGAGCCGGAAAGACCTCCATCCGCTCCCCGCCGCACCCAACGTGCGCATCTCCCGGGTCTGGACGCCTCCTCATCATCGCTGGGAGCAGCGGGTGTGGCCGATCGAGGTGGCGCTCCGACGGGTGGCCCTCCTCCACAGCCCGGATTTCATCCCCCCCTTCACCGGCGCCTTCCGGCGGGTGATCACCATCCATGACCTCCATTTCCTGAAATACCCGGACTTCATGACGGCGGACAGCCGGCGCTACTACGCCGATCAGATCGAACGGGCGGTCCATACGGCCGATCACATCATCGCGGTCTCCCAGGCCACCCGGGCGGATCTCGTGAAGTATTTCCACCTGCCCCCCGAGCGCGTCTCCGTGATCTACGAGGCGGCCAGCGAGATCTACCGGCCGCTCCCGCCTGAGGCGGTGCGGGAGGCCCTGGGCCACCTGGGCCTGGAGCCGGGGTATATCCTGTTCGTGGGGACGTGGGAGCCGCGGAAGAACCTCCCGATGTTACTGCGCGCCTACGCCCGGCTCCTGGATCGCCGCCCCGAGGCCCCGCCGTTGGTCCTGGCCGGTCGGCGCGGCTGGCTCTATCAGGAGATCCTGGAATGGCCCCATCGCCTCCATATCGCCGATCGCCTGCGCTGGATCGAGGGGCCGGATGATCCCACCCTCGCCGCTCTCTACAACGGCGCGGCCTTCCTCGTTTTCCCCTCGCTCTATGAGGGGTTCGGCCTGCCCGCCCTGGAGGCGATGGCGTGCGGCACCCCGGTGGTGGCCAGCGATCGGGGCGCCCTGCCGGAGGTGGTCGGCGACGCCGGCCTCCTCCTCCCCGCGGAGGACGAGTCCCGCTGGGCGGAGGCGATGGAGGCCCTCCTGGAAGATGCGGAGGCGCGGGAGCGGATGCGCCAGAAGGGCCTGGAGCGCGCCGCGCAATTCTCGTGGGATCGCGCGGCGGCGGAGACCTGGGCGATCTACCGTCGGGTCCTGGGCCGGTAGGCGATGGGGGCGACGTCTTTTGGCAGGACCGAACACCCGTGGCACGCCGGGCACCGGCATGATCCTCTTTTTGGCCCCTGAACTCCCAGATCCCCCGAACAAAGGGGGGTCCATCCGCGCCTATCACGTGCTGCGGCGGTTAGCCCGGCTGGCGCCGGTGGTGGTGCTGGCGCCCGCCGAGCGGACCGATGGGCCGCCCGCGGCCTGGCGATCCGCGGCCCAGGAGATCCTCCTCTTCCCTTGGCGCCCGCGGTCCCTCCAGGCCCGGCTGCGGCAGATGCTCGCCTCCCCCCAGCCGGATCTGGCCTTCCGGTATCGAACGCCCGCCCTGATCGAGGGGCTCGGGCGCGTGCTTCGTGAGCGCCCCGTCCGCGCCATCCACGTCGAGGGCCTCGAGATGGCCTGGGCGGTGGAGCCCCTGCTGGATTCCCCTCCCGGCCTGCGGCCGACCCTCGTGCTGGACGAGCTGAACGCGGAGTATCGGCTCCAGGAGCGGCTGTTGCAGGCCGACCGGCGCGATCCTCGGCACTGGCTGAGGGCGCTGTATTCGGGGATCCAGGCCCGCCGCCTGCGGCGCTATGAGGCCCACATCGTGCGCCGGGTGGATCACGTGATCGCCGTCTCCGAGCCGGACGCCCGGGATCTCCAGGCGCTGGGGATGGCCCGTCCGCCGGTGGTGGCTCCGAATGGGGTGGACACCGCCTTCTTCCATCCGGAGGCGGTTGCGCCGCTCCCCCTGGGCGAGACCGCCTTTGTGTTCACCGGGTCCATGGATTACCGTCCGAACGTCGATGCGGCCCTGTGGCTGGCCCGGGCGGTCTGGCCGGCGGTGCGCGCCGCCCTCCCCCAGGCCCGGCTGTACTTGGTCGGCCGCCGCCCTTCCCCCGCCGTGCGCCGCCTTCAGGAGATCCCAGGCATCCACGTGGTCGGTGAGGTCCCCGATGTGCGCCCCTATCTGGCGGGGGCCACCGTCTACGTGGCCCCCTTGCGGGCGGGCGGGGGGACGCGTCTGAAGATCCTCGAGGCGATGGCGATGGGGAAGGCCATCGTCAGCACCCCCATGGGCTGCGACGGGCTGTCGGTGGTGGATGGGGAGCACGTCTGGCTGGCCGACGGGGAGGCGTTCGCTACGGCCATGGCGACCCTGGCGCGGGATCCGGCTCGACGGCGGGCCCTGGGGGACGCCGCCCGCCGCCTGGCGGCCGCCCGCTACGACTGGGCGCAGACGCTCGCCCCTCTGGAAACCCTCTATCGGGCGATCCTCAGGTCGGACGAACGCGCCTGAGGGCCAGATCCCCGCGTGCCCCAGCCGGGATCTCTGATCGCGCTGTCTATCATCATGATGGAGGCTCGGCCGGTGCGCGGCCTTGCAGGACCCTCCACCCGCCGCGGTGCTTTTCAATGAAAGGATTCGCCCATTTCCTCTCCGGCGTCGCCCTGGCGACGTTCTTCCCCGACGTGGTGCAGGAGGCGGCGCGGGGTGGCATCGGGCCGGCCCTCGCGGGGATCGCCGCCATGCTGCCCGACGTCCTGGATTTCCGCTTCGCCCGCTGGCTGGAGCAGCCGGACCGGGCGGTGGATCCCGCCCCGGATCCGCCGGACCCGGGCGCGATCGCCCGGGCGGTCCAACAGGCGGCGGAACAGGCGTGGGTGGAAGGCCGCCCCATCCGCCTGTTGCTGCACACCCTGCGCCTGGGGCCCGACGCGTGGCGGCGATACACTGTGCGGTTCGACCCCGAAGGATCGGCCGTCGAGGTTCGGATCGGCCCGGCGGTGCGCACCGGAGGGCGCCCGATCCGCGGGACGGATCCGGCGTGCCCGCCGGTCCGCCTTCCCCTGAACGTCCCCATCCGCTACGACTACGATCCCGAGATCACGGTGGATGTGTTCTCCGGCCCCTCGCTGGCGTTCCAGCCGGAGGAGGGGGCGGTGCGGATCCTGTTCCTGCCCTGGCACCGCGCGTGGAGCCATTCGCTGGTGCTGGCGGCGCTGTTCGGGCTCGCGGCGGGGCTCCTGGGAGGGGCGCGGCTCGGGTGGCTCGTGGGACTGGGGTATGCCCTCCACATCCTTGAGGATCAGATGGGATGGATGGGGAGCAACCTCTTCTGGCCGTTCACCCGCCGTCGCATCCCGGGCCTGAGATGGATGCGGAGCGTGGACCCTTGGCCCAACTTCACCGCCGTGTGGCTTTCCATGGTGCTCATCCTGTGGAACCTCGATCGCTTCTCGCCGTCCCCGCATCTGCCCCCAGCGTTCCTCCTGCTGGCCCTCCCCCTGCCACTCCTCCTCCGATGGGCTGGCCGCCATCCCGCGTTGCGGGACCGCTGGGAGGAGGAGGATCCGGATTGACATCGGGCGCTCCGGCATCCGCCGCCTCATCCGACGCGGCGCTTGGCCCTCCGTCTGGCGGCGGGACGATGGGAAGCGTATCATTCGGGGCGAAGCCGTCGTGCTTGGCGCCGCGAAGCGGGCCCTTCTCCCCAAACCAACCCGGATGGGTCTGGGAGATCTTCGCCCTTCGAACGGGAGGATCGCCATGGGGAAGCGCGCGCTGGTGCTGTCGGGCGGGGGCGGGCGGGGGGCCTACGAGGTCGGAGCGATCCGCACCCTCTATCGGGCCGGGTGGATCCCCGAGATCTTCGTGGGGACCTCCATCGGCGCAGTGAACGCCGCGGCCCTCGCTGCGGGCTGGACCGCTGAGCGGCTGGTGGATTTCTGGCTCCGCCTGCGGACCCATCACATCCACCGTCTCCATTGGCGGATCTGGCAGAGCCTGCTCACAATCGCCCCGCTGCGGGCAACACTGTGCCGCCACCTAGACTTCGACCGGCTGAACGATCCGGACAACCCCCGCACCCTGCTGGTGATGGCCACGGACGTGCGCCGCGGCTGCCCGGTGGTCTTCGCCAACCGGCCGGTCCCCAAAGCCCGGGCGGTCCGCATCGGCCCCGAGCACCTGCTGGCCAGCTGCAGCATCCCCTACGTGTATCCGATGACGCCGGCGGAGGACAGCCTGTTCTGGGATGGGGCGGTGATGGCCAACACGCCGCTGAACGCGGCCATCGAAGCGGGGGCCGACGAGATCATGGCCGTGTTGCTCGCGCCGATGCCCGGCCAGGCCGGCTGGCCGCTCCCTCGCCATCCCCTCCAGGCCATGGCCCTCGTTCTGGACCTCGCCCTCCTGGCGACCTTCGAGAACGACTACCGGCAGCTGGAGGCCGTGAACCAGGCCGTGCGGCAGGGGCGGCCGCTGAAGGTCAGCCATCGGGAGATCCATTGCTATGTCATCGCCCCGGCGGCCCCTCTGCCCCTCTCCCGGATCCTCCGTTACGATCCGGAAGGAACCCGGGCCCTGATGGCCCAGGGAGAGGTGGATGCCCAGCGGTTGCTGGATCGGTTGGGCTGACGGAGGATCGCCCGCGCAGGACGATGGCGGCCGGGGGCCCGCCGGTTACAATGGCCTTCGCACCCTAGGCCGTAAGGAGCCCGCATGCCCGATCGGAAGACACGCTGGATCCGGAGGACCCTCCTGCTGCTCCTGGGCGGGGCCTCCCTGTGGCTCCCTGCCAGCGCCTTATCGGAGCGGCGCCCGCCGGCTGCCCCTCGCCCTGCGGAGCGCCCCTTCGGCCTGCCCTTCGCGGAGCCGCCCGGCCCGGACACCTGGCTGATGATCCAGCCGTATGGGAACACGGTGGGCGCCTTCCGGCAACGGAAGACCACCTATCGGGCGGGCCAGGGGGTGCACTTCGGGGTGGACTTCGCCGCGCGCTGCGGGATGCCGATCGTCGCCATCGGGGATGGGGTGGTCAGCGAGGTGGACGCGATGTTCCACGGCGCCGCTCCCCACAATCTGATGATCGACCACCCGAACGGCTACGCTTCGTTCTACGGCCACCTCCTGGAACGCCCCGCCCTCACGCCAGGGCAGCCGGTGCGACGCGGTCAGGTGATCGCGAAGGTGGGGGATCCGGACGGCACCTGCCGCTCCCGACCGCACCTGCACCTGGAGATCCGGGACGCGCCCGCTCACCGTCGGGCCTATAACCCTGTGCTCCTGATCGAGGCGGATTGGGATTCCCTGGCCCTCGTGGGCGGCCTCAACCGGGGGTTCCAGCGTGATCTGGCGGATCCCCGTCGGTGGCAGTTCCTGGACGATCAACCGGAGGTGGTCTTCGGCGGCCCCTTGCTCAACGACTTCGCGGAGCCATGGCCGCCGGAGTGGAGGGCGCCGTGAAGCGGATCGGAGGGTGGCTCCTGCTCCTCGGATGGATCGGCGCGGGATGCGGCGGAGCCCACCCTTCACCGACGCCGTTGGCTTTCACCCCGCCGGCGTCGCCGATGTCCGATTCGGCCCCTGAGATCCCGACGCCTGCCCCTTCCCCCTCGCCGACCCCAGGCCCCCGCCTCTGGCGGCTCACCGACAACGGATGCTGCCCTCAGCCGTTCTGGTCGCTGGACGGACGGGAGGTCTGGTTCCTGGACCGGCTGGATCCATCGCGCCCAGCGGGCATCTGGGGGATCTCGGTGACGGGGGGGACGCCGCGCCTGGTGACGACCCGGCTGGGCCTGTTCTCGCCCGATTACCGACGGCGGGCGTATCCGGAGGCGGGGCAGACCGTCATCGAGGATCTGGAGAGCGGGGCGCAGTGGATCGCGCCCACCGGGGGTCGGGCGATCGTCTTTTCCCCGGACGGGGAGTGGATCGCATGGGAAGTCAGGGCCGGCGAGGCCCCCAGCCTGGACCGCCAGGTGTCCGTCCTCTGGATCGCGCGGGTGGACGGCCGGGACGCCCGCCCGGTTGCCCGGCTGATCGGGGGCGGGTTCGCCGGGTGGTTCCCCGACGGACGCCGGGTCCTCGTGGTCACCCGCGAAGCGCCCGGCGTGGATCCGTTCCTGGCGGTCCTGGATCTGGAGGAGGAAGCCCTCCGGCCGATCGCCCGCGGGGAGCGCCTGCGGGGCGCCCAGATCTCCCCGGCGGGGGGATGGGTGGCCTACCCGAGCGTGTTCTCAGCGGACCCGGCCCGGAACGGCCTTTGGGTCGTGCGGGCCGATGGGACCGGAGCCCGCCGGCTCCCGGTCTTCGGCGCTTACCGCTGGCGGGCCGAGGGGCGCTTGCTGATCATTCCCCTGGAGTCGGGGAGGCCCAGCCATCGTGTCCTCGAGGTGGAGGTCGCCACCGGCGCGGTCCGCCCCCTCACCGACCCCGCTGTCCTTCCCTTCCGCATCGCGGGGGGCGATTGGGCCCTCTCCCCGGATGGGCGGCGGATCGTCTTCGTCTCCGCCGAGGATCGCAACTTGTGGGTCCTGGAGTTACCGTGATGGCCCCCCGCGTGGTTTAGGAATACATTGGGTAAAATACGGGGAAGCAGATTTCGTCCACCAGCGGGCGGATGGAGCCGCGGCAGCCCGTTCGCGCACCAGGTGGCGTTCTCGGCCTCCTCAGGAACCACGCGCGGCAATGGACGCGGGAGCCCCGATCCGCCCTGAGGGGGAACCCATGGCCCATACGCCGCGCGTGGAAGCCGATGAGGAGGCGATGGCCGCCCGGATGCTGCGGGGCGATCCAGAAGCCTTCGCCCTTCTCTACGAACGCTATTTCCCCCGCGTCTACGATCTGGCCTTCCGGATGCTGGGCGATCCGGACCTGGCCCTCGACGTGGCCCAGGATACGTTCCTGAGGCTCTTGGAGGGCCGCCCCCGTCAACCCCCGCGCCATTTCCGGGCCTATCTCTACACCATCGCCCGCCATCAGATCGCCGATGTCCTTCGACGCTCCCGCCGCCAGATCCCGCTCCCGGATATCGGGGAAGCGCGACCGGTGGAGCCGGAGCCCGACGAGACGCCGGAGCGGGAGGTCATCGGCCGGGAACGGACGGCGATCCTCCGGGAGGCGATGCGGGCGCTGCCGGAGGAGGAGGCGATGCTGCTGGACCTCCACCTGCGTCACGGGCTCGCCCCAGCGGAGCTCGCCGAGATCTTCCGATGCTCGGTCGGCGCGCTCCACACCCGCCTGAGCCGGGCCCGGGATCACCTGGAGGAGGCCCTGGCCGCGTGGATCCTCCTTCGCATCGGCTGGAGAGCCTGCCCGGCATTGGCCGCGCAGATCGGCTCCCCGGGGGCGCCTCCTCCGGCGCTCACCCTGGAACTTCGCCGAACGCTCCGGCAGCACCTGGACGGTTGCGCGGTGTGTCAGGAGACGCGGCGGCGGCATCTGAGCGCGGCGGAGTGGCTGGGCGCCGTGGGGATCCTCGGCCCGGGGCCGGAAAGGGCGCGCGAGGTTCGAGCGCGCCTGAGCCAGCGGGCCCAGGCCCTGGCGGCGGGAGGAGCCGCCATCGCGGTGGGAGGGACGTTCGGACTGGGCCCCCTGAAGGGCGTGGGGATCGCGCTCCTCGGCGGCTTCGTCGCGCTCGGCCTGGGGATGCTGGCGGTCGGGGGGTTCATTGCGGCCTCCGGATCCGCGGCGGTGCAGGTGGAGAACCGCAACTGTCCCCCGCTGACCCCGCCTCCCCTCGTGACCCGGTTGGCCGGTGTGCTGCCCAATCTGGAGATGCCTCCGATCATCCCGCCGGGGGTGGTGCGGACGGCGCGCGTGCCGCCGGCCCTCGTGACCCTGATGCGGTCCGGGGAGGGGATCCGGGTGGAGGCCTACGGGCTGGCCTTCACGCTGTCCGTCGAGGGCCTGGAGCGGGCGGAGTGGGACGGGGTGGACCTGCCCCCCGGCCCCTATGCGGTCCGCCTGCATCCGGGGAGCCGGCATGCACTTCGGTTGCACTGCCGCTGATGGCGGATCCCTCCTGGGCGGGTTGGGAGGTGGGAAGCCGCCCTCGATGGTCCTCCACACCCTTCTCAGGAGGTGATGCGCCTCATCGTGCGGAGAATGAGGCGCCGAGGGGCTGGGGGCCTCCCGGGGAGGGGTTGTAAGATTTTGCGGGCCTTCCGCGTCTCATGAAGTGAACGCAGGACATCTTACGATCCGGAGGAAGCGATGGCTTCGCCCAAGAGATGGCAAACGATTGTCGGGTTGCTGGCGTTCGGGTTTCTCGCCGGGTGCCTCCCCCCCGCGACGCCCGGACTGAATATCCCCGGGACTCCTCCGATGGACGGATGGACCCCCACAGCCACGCCGACCGGGACGCCGACCCAGACCCCTACGCCCATATGGGCACCGACGGGGACGCCGACCCAGACCCCCACGCCCACGCGGACCCCGACCCCCACGGCCACGCCCACAAGCGCCTTCGACCTCTCGGTCCAAAAGACTGCCCAGTGCCCCAGCGGACAAACGTATTGCATGTTCACGATCACGGTGACCAATGGGGGTTCGGGCGCCTACAGCGGGCCGCTCACCGTGACCGATCAAGCCAATCCACCCTGGCCGACGCTGCTGGCCGGTGGGGGCTTCGTCATGTCGGTTGGGACGGGGTCTTGCAACTTGGACCAGGGTTCGGGGAGCGTGATCTGCCAGGGGGGGAACTGGAACTTCGCGCCGGGCCAGGGCGCAACGTTCGAATTCTATGCGTACTTCCCTGGCGGGTTGACCCAGGCCTTTCAGAACTGCGCGAGCCTGCCCTCGGGCGTGGACAGCAATCCTTCGAACAATCAATCGTGTATCGGGGTCTCCCTGGCGACGTCCACCCCGACCCCCACGGCCACGCCCGCGTCGGCCGGTGCGGATCTGGCCGTGACGAAGACCGCCCAATCCGCCGCCGGCCCTTGCCCCGACTGGCCTCACCACTGTTATTTCGCGATCACAGTGACCAATATCGGTTCGGGCGTCTACAGTGGGCCGCTCACCGTGACCGATCAGGCCACCCCATCCTGGCCGACGCTGCTGGCCGGTGGGGGTTCGGTGACGGGGGCGTGTTCGCTGAGTTCAGGGAACGTCATCTGCTCCGCGGGGAATGTGACCCTGGCGCCGGGCCAAAGCCAGACGTTCAACTTCGCCGTCTCCTTTGGGCCCAGCGGGGCGCCTTCAAGTTTTCAGAACTGCGCGAGCCTGCCTTCAGGCGTGGACAGCGACCCCTCGAACGATCAATCGTGTATCGGGGCCCCTTGACGCGCCAGCGGGATGCCGGGGAACGGGCCGCTTGCCATCCCCAGCGCCTCTTCCGTCGGGATAGGAGGCGGCTCTTCCCCGGCGATAGGGGGTCGCAGGCGGGTCCTTCCGATCGGCCTTGACAGAATCCTCCCCCCATGCTAAGATAGAGGCCCGCTTGGAACCCGAAGATCTGGCGGGGCTATCCTCTCCCTACCCTATATATGGGGGTCTCGGCGCGTGCGTTGCCCTTTCTGTGGGAGCGAGGAGACGCGGGTCATTGACACCACGCCGGAGGCCGAGCGGCGGGCGGTGCGGCGGCGCCGGGAATGCCCCCGTTGTCTGCGTCGGTTCACCACCGTTGAGCGCCCGATCCACCTCGCCCCGATGGTCATCAAGCGGGACGGGCGGCGGGAGCCCTTTGATCGGGAGAAGCTGCTGCGCGGGATCCAGATCGCATGCGCCAAGCGCCCGATCCCGGCCGAGGCCCTGGAGCGCTTGGTGGAGCGCATCGAGGCCCGCCTGCAGGCCATGGGCCGGTCGGAGATCCCCAGCCGCCAGATCGGCGATATGGTGATCGCCGGGTTGAAGGAGCTCGACGAGATCGCCTACATCCGTTACGCCATCGTGTATCTCGGCCTGAGCGATCTGGAGAGCATCCGTCGGGAAATTGACAGCCTGCTGCAGAATCGGGCCCGGGAGGGAAGCCCCGCCCCCGCCGGAGGGCCTTGAGGCGGGTCGGGACGATGGGCCCGTGACCCCCCACCGTCATCCGATCTCAACTTTCCATAATCATCCGTGCGGCGGATCCTTCGTGGGCACGGATCCCCCACATATTGGGATCAGAAGGATTTTAATCGCCAGATATGGGGGTAACAGCCGCCCAGGGGATGTGGGGAGGTCAGGCGCCCAGATCGGGATGTGTTCATCCCAAATGAGGGGGAGGAGGCCATGGCGACGCGCTGGGAGATCCGCGTGGACGAGGCCAACCCGGAGGAGGAGATCCCTCTGACGGAGAACGGCCGCATCGTCCTGGAGCGCCGCTATCTGCGCAAGGGGCCGGACGGAAAGCCGGTGGAGACCATCCCCCAGATGTTCCGCCGGGTGGCCCGCGCCATCGCCGAGGGGGAGAAGGAACTGGGGGGCGATCCCGCGCTGTGGGAGGAGCGGTTCTACCGCCTGCTCACCTCCCTCCGGTTCCTCCCGAATTCCCCCACCTTCACCGGGGCTGGGACCCCGCTGGGTCAGCTTGCGGCCTGCTTCGTCCTCCCCTTGGAGGACGATATGGGGAAGATCACCGGCGGCATCTTCCAGACCCTTCGGGATGCGGCCCTGATCCAGCAGACCGGAGGCGGGAACGGCTTCTCGTTCTCCCGCCTGCGCCCCAAGAACGCCGTCGTGGTCTCCTCCATGGGCCGCGCCACCGGCCCGGTGGGCTTCCTGCGGGTCTACGACCGCGCCTTCGGGGAGATCGCGCAAGGCGGGACCCGCAGGGGCGCCAACATGGCAGTCCTCCGCGTGGATCACCCCGATATTGAGGAGTTCATCACCTGCAAGACGGATGAGAACGCCATCACCAACTTCAACATCTCGGTGGGCATCACCGACGCCTTCATGCGGGCCGTCGAGAACGATGAGGAGTGGGAGCTGCGCTTCCCCGACGTCCTGCACCCGGCGTATCGGGACTTCCGGGGCACCCTGGAGGACGCCGAGCGGGCCGGCATCCCCATCAAGGTCTACAAGCGGGTGCGGGCGCGGGACCTCTTCCGCAAGATCGCGACCCAGGCCCACCACAACGGCGAGCCCGGCGTCCTCTTCCTGGACACCGCCAACCGGTCGAACCCCGTGCCCCACCTGTATACGCTGGAGGCGACGAACCCATGCGGCGAACAGTGGCTGGGACCGTTCGAGAACTGCTGCCTGGGCTCGGTGAACTTGGCGCGCCATGTGAAATACGTCAACGCCCGGGCGGAGGTGGATTGGGAGAAGCTGCGGGAGACGGTAGAGTGGGCCACCCGCTTCCTCGACAACGTGGTGCAGGTGAACCAGTATGTGCCCGCCGTCCCGCAGCTGAAGGAGGCCGCCCACCGGACCCGGCGCATCGGCCTGGGCTTCATGGGGTTGGCGGATTTGATGTATCACCTGCGGATCCGCTACGGCTCAGAGGAGGGGCAGGAGTTCGCCGCCCAGATCGCTGAGTTCATCCGCTACCACGCCATGCGCGCCAGCATCGAGCTGGCGAAAGAGCGCGGGCCCTTCCCGGCGATCCGGGGGAGCATCTACGACCCCGAGGACCTGAAGTGGGAGCCGCCTAAGCCGTTGAAACCTTACACCCGTGACTGGGGCCGGCCGCCGCTGGACTGGGGCGCCATCGTCGAGGGGATCCGCCGTTACGGCATCCGCAACGCCGCCCAGACCACGATCGCCCCCACCGGGACCCTGTCCACGGTCGCCGGCTGCGAGGGCTACGGCTGCGAGCCGGTCTTCGCCCTCGCCTACATCCGCTACGTCCAGGAGGCGGAGGGCCGCCTGGAGCTGCGCTACGTCAGCCCCCTCTTCATGCGCGCCCTCAAGGAGGCCGGCCTCGACGAGGAGGCCCGCGGCCGGATCGTCGAGGAGGTCCTGCGCAAGGGCACCTGCCAGCACATCCAGGAGCTGCCCGACTGGATCCGCCACACCTTCGTGGTCGCGCAGGACTTGACCCCCGAGGAGCACGTCTGGATGCAGGCGAGCATCCAGGCGTTTATCGACAACAGCATCAGCAAGTGTGTGACCGGGGACACGCTCGTCCTAACCGAAAACGGGTTGGTCCCCATCGCCCGCTTATCCGGCATGCGCCTGCCGGATCAATTCGAGCCGATCCGGCTTCGGGTGGTTTCCCCACAAGGGCTCGAGGCGGCCGACCTCTTCTACTACGGCGGCAAGCGGGAGACCCGACGGGTCTACCTCCGTTACGGGTTTGAGATCGAGGGGACGCCCAACCACGCCGTCCAGGCCCTCGGCGAGGACGGGCGGATCCGCTTCGTTCGGCTGGAGGACCTGAGGCCCGGCGATCGGGTCGTCCTTTATATGAACCAGCAACGGTTCGGGCCGCCCGGGCGGCCGTTGCCCCCTGCCCCGGGGCCGTCCGCCGAGGGGAGCCGCTTCCCGGAGCGCATGTCGGTGGATCTGGCTTATCTCCTGGGCTGCCTCACGTCGGAGGGGTGCATCACGGCCGACGGCGTGTCCATCCGCCACCCCGACCGGGCGTTGCTCCAGCGCCTGGAGCGGATCTTCGAGGATCTGTTCGGCTTGCGCGGGCACATCGTGCGAGAGCGTCGTCAGGATCCGATTTACACCCTTCAGGTCCCCTCGGGGCCGCTCCGGGAGTGGCTGATCCATTCCATCGGGATGCGGCCCGACGCGCCGGACCAGGTGATCCCCGAGCCCATCCTGCGGGCCGACCGGGAGGAGGTCATCGCCTTTCTCCGGGGCCTGTTCCGGGGCGCCTCCATGGCCGAGGACGGCCGGTTCGTCATCGCCCTGGCCAGCCGCACGTTGATCCGCCAGCTGCAAATCCTCCTCTTGAACATGGGGGTCTTCTCCTGCGTGGTGCGCCGCGGGGCCCACGCATGGGCGCTCACGGTCAGCGGCGAGGCGCTGCAGCGCCTGGCATCCATCGTCCGGCTCGATGCGCTGGGGACGGAAGCCCGCCGCAACGGCGGTGCGGATCGCCGGTTTGACCCCGCGCGCCGGGCCCTCGAACCGGTCGCGCCGGCGCTGCCGGCCGCGCCCCAGACCCCCGCGCGCGCCCGGCCCGCATCCCCGCAGGCCAGTGGGGATCCGTGGGTGGGCCATTTCGATGACGGCGATCATCCTGACGATCATGCCTTCCTTGCCGGCGATCGCCCCGATCGGCTCTACATTCCGGTGGAGCGGATCGAGAGCGGGTTCGCGGAGGTTTTCGACCTGCACGTGCCGGGGACCCACTCCTTCATCGCGAACGGGATGGGGAATCACAACACCATCAATTTCCCCGAAACCGCGACCGTGGAGGATGTGGAGCGGGCCTACATGCTGGCCTGGAGGTTGGGATGCAAAGGCCTGACCGTCTATGTGGCGGGGTCCCGGCAGAAGGAGGTGCTGGAGACCTTGGAGACGAAGGAGAAGAAGGAGCAGCGGAAGGAGGGCGTGGCTTTGGCGCCGGCGCAGCCCACGCTGCCCCAGCCGGTGGGCTTCACGGTGCGCCCCCGGCCCCAGAAGCTGACCGGGGTCACCTACCGGATCGCCACCCCGGTGGGGACGGCGTTCATCACCCTGAACGAGAACGGGGAGGGCCAGCCCTTTGAGGTCTTCCTGAACGTGGGGAAGGCGGGGTCGGACATCGCGGCGGTGGCCGAGGCCATCGGCCGGCTGATCTCGCTATTGCTGCGCTTGCCCTCCCCGGTGCCCCCGGCCGAGCGGCTGCGCCAGGTGGTGGATCAGCTCCACGGCATCGGCGGGGGGCGCGCCCTGGGCTTCGGGCCGGAGCGGGTGCGAAGCCTCCCCGACGGCATCGCCCGCGTGCTGGCGGAATACCTGGCGGAGCGGGGGCTGGAGGCCATCCCCGGTCCACCGGCCGCCGTCCAGCCGGCCCTCCCGCTGCCCGAAGGCGGTCCGGCGGACCAGCGGGACGGGGAGCGGCTGGGCCCGGTGGGCGACATCTGCCCCCAGTGCGGCGAGGCGGCCCTCCTGGAGCAGGAGGGGTGCCGAACCTGTTACAACTGCGGCTATAGCGAGTGCTGAAGGCTTGGGGGAGAGGGCGCTGAACGGCGAGGCCCGCGGAAAGCGGGCCTCGCGGCTTTTTTGTGAGGCTGAGCCCAGGGGATTCAGGTAAAATGAACTTAAATTTCCCATCGGAGGCCCCGGATGCGCAGCCTGGAGTGGCGCGATGGGGTGTTGCACCTCATCGACCAGCGGCGGCTCCCCCATACGCTGGTGATCCTGGAATGCGATACCCCCGAGGCGGTCGCCGACGCCATCCGCACGATGGCGGTCCGGGGGGCGCCGGCCATCGGGGCGGCCGCGGCCTTCGGGATGGCCTTGGCGGCCCTGCGCAGCCCGGCGTCGGATCGGATGGGCCTGTTGCGGGATCTGGAGGCTGCCGCCGCCTTGCTCAAGGCCTCCCGGCCCACCGCCGTGAACCTCTCCTGGGCCGTGGACCGGATGCTGCGCCGTGCCGCCGACGAGGACGTGGAGGACCCGCAGGCCTTGCGGGAGGCCCTGGTGGCCGAGGCGATCCGCATTGCGGAGGAGGATGTGGAGACCAACCGGCGGATGGGCCAGTTCGGCGCGGCACTCATCCGGGATGGCGACACCATCCTGCACCACTGCAACACCGGCGCCCTGGCCACCGTGGACTACGGCACCGCCCTGGGGGTCATCCGCACGGCCCATGAGCAGGGGAAGCGCATCCACGTGCTGGTGGATGAGACGCGGCCTCGCCTGCAGGGCGCCCGTTTGACCGCGTGGGAGCTCCTGCAGCTGGGGATCCCCTTCACCGTGATCGCGGATGGCGCCGCGGGCTATTACATGCGCAAGGGGAAGGTGAACATCGTCCTGGTGGGGGCCGATCGCATCGCCGCCAACGGCGACGTGGCCAACAAGGTCGGCACCTACACCTTAGCCGTCCTGGCCAAGGAGCACGGGATCCCCTTCTACGTCGTGGCGCCCACCTCGACGATCGACCCGAACACCCCCCACGGCGACGCCATCCCCATCGAGGAACGGGACGAGCGGGAGGTCCTGGAGATCGAGGGGGTTCCCATCGCCCCGCGCGGCGCCCGGGCGGCGAACCCGGCCTTCGATGTCACGCCCGCCCGATACGTCACGGGCATCATCACCGAGAAGGGGATCCTGTATCCACCCTTCGACCTCCAGATCCGCCGCGTCCTGGGTCCGGAGTGAGGCGGGATCCCTCTCCGGTGCGGAGGGGAGCCGACGATGTGGCTGCGCTGCCCATCCTGCGGTCACCAATGGCCGTATCTCCGCTTCGAGATCCGTTGCCCCCGTTGCGGCGGCGACTGGCTGGACGTGGCCTATGACCTCCCCGAGGTGCGCCGCCGCTGGGAGCGTCTGCTCCGGGAGCGGCCCTTTACGATGTGGCGCTACCGGGAACTGCTCCCCGTGCGGGAGGACCTCCACATCGTCACCATGGATGAAGGGGGAACGCCGCTCCTGCGGACGGAGAACTTGGGGCTGATGTTGGGGCGCCCGCGCCTTTACGTGAAGGACGAGCGCCAGAACCCCACGGGGTCGTTCAAGGACCGCCAGGCCTCCCTGGCCATCTCGGTGGCGCGGGAGGCCGGCCTGCGGGAGATGGTGGTGGCCTCCACCGGGAACGTGGCGCTCTCTTACGCCGCCTACTGCGCCCGGGCCGGCATCCAGTTGTGGGCGTTCCTGGTCAGCTCCGCCCCTTCCGACAAAATGCGGGAGGTGGCCCTGTATGGGGCGGAGGTCATCAAGGTGACGGGGACCTACGACCAGACCAAACAGGTGGCGGCTCAGTTCGCGGAGCGCCGGGGGCTGTTCCTGGATCGGGGGATCCGCAGCCTGGCGGCCCGCGAGAGCATGAAGACCCTTGCCTTTGAGATCGCCGAGCAGCTGGGGTGGAGAGCGCCGGACTGGTATATCCAGGCAGTGAGCGGGGGGATGGGCCCCATCGGGGTCTGGAAGGGGTTCCAGGAGCTGAAGGCAATGGGGCTAGTGGACCGGATCCCCCGCATCGGGGTGATCCAAGCGGAGGGCTGCGCGCCGATCGTGGAATCCTTCCGCCAGGGCCTGGAGCAGGCCCAGGTGGTGCGAACCCCCCGCACCCGCATCGCGACGCTGGCGACCGGGGACCCAGGCCCGGCCTACCCGGTGTTACGCCGCATCGTCCTGGAGACGGGGGGGGCGATGGAAGCCGTGAGCGACGAGGAGACGTATCGGGCGATGCACCTCCTGGCCAAGATGGAGGGCCTCTCGATGGAGCCGGCGGCGGCCGCCGCCTTCGCCGGTGCGTTCAAGCTGATCGCCGCCGGGCACATCCGGCCAGATGAGACGGTGGTGATCAACGCCTCCGGCCACACGTTCCCAGTGGAGAAGTTCGCCCTGGGGGAGGCGTGGGTGCGCGCCGTAGAGGCCCCGACGGCCCCCTCCGAGGGGTTCCTCACCGCCCTCGATCAGCTGGACCCGCGCAGCCGACGGGTGCTGATTGTGGACGATGACCCCGATGCCATCCGCCTGATCCGCCGCATCCTCCAGGCGCGCGGGGCTTTTTATGTTGAAGAGGCCCATCGGGGCGACGAGGCGCTGGAGCGGATTCGGAGCCAGCCACCGGATGTGATCCTGTTGGATCTGATGATGCCGGGGATGGACGGCTTCGCCGTGCTGGAAGCCCTCAAGGCCGATGAGACCCTGCGCCGGATCCCCGTCCTGGTGATCACAGCCCGCAGCCTCGCGCCGGATGAGCGGGCGCGCCTGCGCCAGCAGGCCTACGCCGTGCTGGAGAAGGGCGCGTTCACCGATGAGCATTTGATCGAAGACATGCTGACCGCCCTGCACGCCCCATAGCCGATTGGCGAGCGGGATTCCCCTTCGCCTACTGCGGAGCGACAAGGGGGCTGGAACAGGTTTCATCGCTCTGTCGGCTCTTCCTCTGCTTTCTCGGGGCCTTCTTCGGGGATTTCGTGGGGAGCGAAGGCGCGGCCGTCCTGCACCCACCATACCCCCAGATGGCGGGCCATCGTCCGCGCCGGCCGGGTCAGGTCCTTGGCCGCCACCACCGGCCACACCTCCGCCTCCAGCGCCCGGGCGAAGATCCGCGCCCGCTCCACCGCCCGCCCCACATCCTCCGTCCCCCCCAGCCAGGAGATCTCCATCGCCAGATACAAGGGGCGGTCCTCCCGCCGATGGATCCCCCGCACCAGCAGATCCAGAGGGGCGGCCCGATCGACCTCCGCCTCGGTGATCCGCCCTGCCGCTTCCGCCGCCTCCAGGAGGCGCATCTTCTCCTCGCCCGGCAGCGGGACGGCCCGCCGGAGCAGGGGGCGAAGCAGGGCGGAGGCTTCCCGTTGGTAGAGGGCCTCCAGGCGCATCG
>FWWM01003374.1_pt1 | contig 39800 bp, 54 predicted proteins | sample 2228351 | NCBI WGS metagenome assembly FWWM01 (sample SAMEA103939774, study PRJEB20133) | metagenome
TTCCATGTCTCATCTCCTATGCTTTTTGACTTGCTATGATAAGCCTTCTCTTCTCTCCTTGTCCAGCGCTATTTAGATGCGTTTGCCCTGGTGTAAATTGCGAAAACACTTGACTGATTATGCTTTTGTGATGTATAATTATAAATTGCTATCCTGCTGCGAATAGCAGGATAGATTCGTGTGTCTTAAGGCGGTAACCCGTGTTCAGCCCAATTCATGGAGAGACGAATGGCATCATCTCTGCCCCGTAAAAATTTTGCGCGCATTCCGGTAAAGTTAGAACTTCCCAACCTGATTGAAGTACAATTGGATTCATTCGAGCGCCTCAAGCGGGAGGGTTTGGGCGACCTGTTTCACGAAATTTCCCCTATCGAATCCTATAATAAAGGGATGAAGTTATATTTTCCCAGCCGCAGTCCAGAGGCGGAGCAATGGGGTTTGAAGTATTGGTTTGGCGAGCCCAAGCATTCCATCGATGAATGTGTCGAGCGTGACCTGACCTATTCCAGCCCCTTGTATATCTCAGTGTTGTTGGCTGGGCCCGATGTGCCTGAGCCTATCAAGCAGGATATTTTTCTGGGCGATTTCCCGGAGATGACTGATAAGGGTACGTTCATCATCAATGGGACAGAGCGCGTGGTTGTTTCCCAGTTGATACGCTCGCCCGGCGTTTATTTCGAGGCGCCGCTGGATCGCTCTACGGGGCGTGCGCTGGCGATGGCCAAGTTGATTCCCGATCGCGGCGCGTGGATGGAATTCGAGACGCGCAAGAGCGATTATATCATCCTGAAGTTCAACCGCAAGCGCACGGTGCCAATCACGGTTTTTCTGCGCGCCCTGGCTGCGGTGGACGATGGCAACGGCAACGTCGTGCTTAAGACCGGCACGGACGAAGAAATCCTTTCCCTCTTTCAAGACGTAGACAACAACCCGGAGCGTATGTTCATTGCCTCCACGTTGCGACAGGAACCGGAGTGGGATCTCTCGTTGGGCATGACTATCGCCGAGGCGGCGCTGATCGAGTTCTTCCGCAAAATGCGCCCAGGCGATCCGGCCACGTTGGAAAATGCCCGCCAGTTTTTGGAAGAGCAACTCTTCGACCAGCGTCATTATGATCTGGAACGGGTAGGACGTTATAAACTCAATCAAAAGTTGGATTTGGATGTTCCTATTCCGCACCGCACCGTGACCAAGTTGGATATCGTGCGGCTGGTGCGCCGCATGATCCAAATCAACAATGGCATCGAACCCCCTGATGACATTGATCACCTTGGCAATCGCCGCGTCAAGACGGTGGGCGAGTTGATCCAGAACAAGTTACGCATTGGCTTGCGACGCATGGAACGCGTGATCAAAGAACGCATGTCTATCCGTGACCAGGAACAGTTATCACCGGTTACGCTGGTGAATATCCGCCCGGTAGTGGCTGCGTTGCGCGAATTCTTTGGCTCCAGCCAATTGTCGCAGTTCATGGATCAGACCAACCCCCTGGCCGAGTTGCGTCACAAGCGCACTCTTTCCGCGTTGGGCCCAGGCGGTTTGCGGCGTGAACGCGCTGGCTTCGATGTCCGTGACGTACATCATTCCCACTATGGACGGATTTGCCCTATCGAAACACCCGAAGGCCCGAACATTGGCTTGATAGGTCGTCTGGCGTCTTTTGCGCGTGTCAACGAATATGGCTTTATCGAGACGCCATATCGTAAGGTGATCAAGTCGCTGGCGTGCGATGATCCCAACCTGGTGGGACGTGCTGTGCGCGAGGACTTGAAGGACCCCAAATCTGGCGAGGTAATTGTCAAGGCTGGGGAACGAATAGACGAAGCGGCGTTCAAGAAAATTGCCAAAGTTGGACACGATATTGTAGTCATTCCCTTCGTATCCGATCAGATTGATTACTTGTCAGCGGATGCAGAAGATAAATATGTCATTGCGCAAGCGAATGCGCCGTTGACGGAACATAATGAGTTCGTCCGTGAGCGCATTTCCAGCCGTTACCACTCTGGCTTTATCTTCTCGACGCCCGAAAATGTCAACTATATGGATGTGGCGCCGCACCAGGTGGTGGGCATCAGCGCCGCTTTGATTCCTTTCCTGGAACATGACGATGCAAACCGCGCCTTGATGGGCTCCAACATGCAGGCGCAGGCTGTTCCATTGGTGCGCCCTGAAATCCCCCTAGTCTCGACGGGGATGGAATACTATGCCGCGCTGGATTCTGGTCAGGTAATCATTGCCGAGGCAGATGGCGAGGTGACCTCTGTGACCAGCCGGGCCATTGTAGTACGCCAAAAAGATGGCTTGCGGGTGTATCCGTTGCGCAAATACCAGCGCTCCAATCAAAGTACCTGCATAGACCAGCGTCCGGCGGTTGTCAAGGGCCAGATTGTCAAGAAAGGCGATATCATCGCCGATTCTTCTTCCACTGAAAGTGGGCAGTTGGCCCTGGGGCAGAATGTAGTCGTGGCCTTCATTTCTTGGGAAGGCGGTAACTTCGAGGATGCTATTTTGATCTCCGAACGGTTGGTGCAAGAAGATCGCTTTACCTCTGTCCACATCGAGAAGTATGAAGTCGAGGCCCGCGATACGAAATTGGGTCCCGAAGAGATTACGCGCGACATCCCCAACGTGGGCGATGACGCAATCAAAGACCTGGACGAGAATGGCATCATCCGTATTGGGGCGGAGGTTGGGCCAAACGACATTTTGGTTGGCAAGATCACTCCCAAGGGAGAAAAAGAACTGACGCCAGAAGAACGTCTATTGCGCGCCATCTTTGGAGAAAAATCGCGCGATGTCAAAGATACGTCTTTGCGCATGCCGCATGGCGAGCGTGGCAAGGTAGTGGATGTCAAAGTTTTCACTCGCGAGGACAATTCCGATCTTTCTGCTGGCGTGGATATGATGGTGCGCGTGTCGGTGGCTCAGCGTCGCAAGATTACTGCTGGGGACAAGATGGCTGGCCGACACGGTAACAAAGGCGTCGTCTCCAAGGTTGTACCGGTAGAGGACATGCCTTTCCTGGAGGATGGGACGCCTGTGGACATCATTTTGAACCCTTTGGGCGTTCCGGGTCGTATGAATATCGGTCAAGTGCTGGAAGTACACCTGGGGTGGGCCGCTAAACGTCTGGGCTTCCGCGCTCTGACGCCGGTCTTCGATGGCGCCTCCGAAGAGGAGATCGAAGCCGAACTGGCGCGGGCATGGATCGTGGATCAGGCCTGGGAGGAAGCCGCCGAGGCGGCCTGGGAATGGCTCAAACAGCAAGAGTATGATCCTAGCCTGATTCAGGATGATGACGAGGTTCGACGCTTGTATTTGGAAAGTTACCTGGGTGAACGCGGCTATGATGTATATGACCTTTACAAGGTGGGCTATGCCCGTCAGGCTACAGCGCGAGAATGGTTGCGCAATCACGACATCGATCCGGATACGATTTTCTATCCCGATGATCTGAATCCGCGAGAGCGTCAACCCTATAATGACAAGGCCATTACGGTTTGTCTGCGGTTGTGGTTGGAACGTGTTGCCAAAAAAGAACATATTGACGAGGCGCGCTTGATGGAAGAGGCCCAGGCTGTTTCGTTGGAAACGGGCATTCCGATGCCCATTCTGGGCAAGCAGATTCTACGAGATGGCAAGTCTGGCTTGCCCTACGATCAACCCGTGACCGTTGGCGTGATGACCATCTTGAAATTGCATCACCTGGTAGAAGACAAGGTGCATGCACGTTCCACCGGCCCCTACAGTTTGGTGACACAGCAGCCTCTGGGCGGCAAGGCGCAGTTTGGCGGTCAACGTTTTGGTGAAATGGAAGTGTGGGCCTTGGAAGCATACGGCGCGGCTTATACCTTGCAAGAAATGCTCACGGTCAAATCCGACGACGTGCAGGGGCGCGTCAATACGTATGAGGCCATTGTCAAGGGCGAGCCTATCGAAGAACCGAGTATTCCGGCTTCGTTCCGGGTGCTGGTCAAGGAACTCCAAAGCCTGGGTTTGGCTGTCGAGGCCGTGAACAACAGTGGCGATGTCGTTAGATTTGGTAAAGATGAGGAAAAAATCCATCCGCCGAAGATGGCCACTGGCCTGTTGGATATTGGCGAAGATCTTTCAGATAAACGGTAATCTTGACGTAAAGACAGGCAGGTGATACAATTTTTTTTCGTTGCCAAATCTGAGGGGCGGCCGTTTTCCCGCCTGTTGCATGGCAGTACAAATGAGGCCATCATTGAAACCTTGATGGCCTCATTTCTTGCAAAAAATGTTTGTGAAAGTTTTTGTAATCGGAGGCTAAGGTGCCGACTATCAATCAAATGGTCCGCAAGGGCCGCAAATTCAAGAAGGCCAAGAGCAAGGCGCCGGCGTTGCAGTATACGCTCAATAGTTATAAACAGCGCCGATTTCGCCAGGACAAGGGCGCTCCGCAGAAGCGCGGTGTATGCACGGTGGTGCGCACCATGACGCCTAAAAAGCCCAATTCGGCTTTGCGCAAGATTGCCCGTGTACGTTTGACCAATGGTATCGAGGTCACGGCGTACATTCCAGGAGAAGGGCATCAATTACAGGAACACTCTGTTGTCTTGGTGCGTGGCGGCCGTGTGAAGGATCTGCCGGGCGTTCGCTATCATATCGTGCGGGGTTCGCTCGATACGACGGGCGTCGCCAATCGTAAGCAGGGCCGCTCCAAGTACGGCGCGAAGCGTCCAAAGTCATAAGATAGGGAGAGCAAGTATGCGTAGAGGAAAGCCCGAAGAGCGGATCATCCCGCCTGATATCCGTTATCAAAGTGTGACTTTGCAAACCATGATTCAGCATATCATGAAGCGCGGCAAAAAAAGCCTGGCCGTGCGTCTGATGTATGACGCCCTGGATTTGATCAAAGAGCGCATTCAAAAGAATCCCCTGGAAGTCTTCGAGACGGCCCTCAGGAACGTAGCACCGGTGATGGAGGTTCGCCCTCGTCGTGTGGGTGGCGCCACGTATCAGGTGCCGATGGAAGTGCCGGCTGACCGTCGCACGACGCTTGCGATTCGCTGGATTCTTGCAGCCGCTCGTGATCGTGCAGGGAAATCCTTCCCCGACAAATTGGCCTCCGAGCTAATTGACGCCTTCAATGAGACCGGGGTGGCAATCCGTAAGCGCGACGAAGCGCACAAGATGGCAGAAGCCAACCGTGCGTTTTCGCATTATCGCGTCTAATGGCTATTTACTTGGTTTGGTAAGGTAACGATGGCACGCGCGTATCCGCTGGAACAATACCGGAATATCGGCATCATTGCACATATTGATGCCGGTAAAACTACGACCACGGAGCGCATCTTGTTCTATACGGGTAGGACTTACCGTATTGGTTCGGTGGATGACGGCACGACCGTTACCGATTGGATGGAGCAGGAGCGCGAACGTGGCATTACCATTGTTTCAGCGGCTGTTTCTGCGGAGTGGAAGGGCTATCAGGTCAATATCATTGACACGCCCGGCCACATTGATTTCACTGCCGAGGTACAACGTTCGCTGCGCGTCCTGGATGGAGGGGTAGTGATCTTCGATGCAGTGCAGGGGGTAGAGCCGCAGAGTGAGACGGTGTGGCGTCAGGCTGACCGCTATGGCGTGCCGCGCATTTGTTTTGTCAACAAGATGGATCGTGTAGGCGCCTCTTATGAGCGCACGATCGAGTCCATTCGTGAGCGATTGGGAGCCAACCCGATTGCAATGCAAATCCCGATTGGCTTCGAGTCCGCCTTTCGCGGTGTGGTAGATGTCTTGGAACAGGCGGCTATTGTTTGGGAAGATGACCTGGGCAAGGATCCCAAACGAGTTGACATTCCAGCCGACCTGTTGGCGCAGGCCCAGGAGGCGCGCCTTCATCTTGTGGAGCGCATTGCAGAACTCGACGATGATTTGACAGTAAAATATCTGGAAGGTCAGACTATCAGCAACCAGGAACTCAAAGCCGCTTTGCGCCGCGCTGTGATTGCTGGTAAGGCTACCCCTGTATTTTGTGGTTCGTCCTTGCGTAACAAAGGCGTCCAGATTTTGCTGGATGCGGTCATTGATTATTTACCTTCTCCAGCGGATATGCCGCCGGTAAAAGGCGTCAACCCGGACCGAGAAGATGAAATCGTGGAGTTGCCAAGCGATGACAATGCGCCGTTGAGCGCCCTGGTCTTCAAAATCGTCACCGATCCTTATGTGGGCCGCTTAGCGTATTTTCGCGTTTACTCCGGCGTACTTCATCAAGGCGCGATGGTGTTGAATTCCACTAAAGGGAAACGGGAACGCATTGGTCGTCTAATCCGCATGTATGCAGACCGCCGCGAAGATATTACCGAAGTGCGCGCGGGTGACATTGGCGCTGTGTTGGGCTTCAAGGATACTTTTACTGGCGATACATTGTGTGACAACAAGAAAATCGTCTTGGAGAGTATTACCTTCCCGGAGCCGGTCATTTCGATCGCCATCGAACCGAAAAGCACGGCCGATCAAGACAAAATGGGCGAAGCATTGCGGAAGTTGGCCGAGGAAGATCCCACTTTCCGCGTTCGCTCCGATGAAAACACGGGGCAGACGATCATTTCTGGCATGGGAGAACTTCACCTCGATGTTTTGGTAGACCGGATGTTGCGGGAGTTCAAGGTGCAGGCCAATGTGGGCCGGCCGCGCGTAGCATATCGCGAATCGATCACTCGCCCGGTGCCGGAAGTCAATTACAAGTATGTCAAACAAACGGGTGGTCGTGGACAGTATGGCCATGTGGTCATTTCTTTGGAACCTGGCGAGCGCGGCAGTGGCATTTTGTTCGAGAACAAAATTGTCGGCGGTGTGATTCCCAAGGAGTACATCCCGGCGGTAGAAAAGGGTATCCGCGAAGCAGCCGAAAGCGGTGTGTTGGCGGGTTATCCTGTCGTGGATATGAAAGTCGTTCTTTTCGATGGTTCTTTTCATGAAGTCGATTCCAGCGAAATGGCTTTCAAGATTGCCGCTTCAATGGCTTTCAAAGAGGGTGTCCAAAAGGGCGCGCCGGTTTTACTTGAACCGGTGATGAAGGTCGAGGTAGTTGTGCCAGAAGAGTACCTGGGCGACATTATTGGGCAGATCAATAGTCGGCGAGGGAACGTGTTGGGAATGGAAGTGCGCCCAGGTAATGCGCAGGCTGTTCGCGGCATGGTACCTTTGGCTGAAATGTTCGGTTATGCGACTGAATTGCGCTCCGCTACACAAGGGCGCGGCGTTTTCAGTATGGAATTCGACCACTACCAGCCTGTATCTGAGGCAGTGGCACAAGGTATTTTGAACTAAACACCAGTCTTTCTTATTTTTTTGGAAGGAGATTATTCATGGCGAAGCAAAAATTCGAGCGGACGAAACCGCACCTGAACGTAGGGACGATGGGGCACATCGACCATGGGAAGACGACGCTGACGGCGGCGATCACGAAAGTGTCGCAATTCCTGGGGAAGGCAGAATTCAAGGCCTACGATCAGATTGACAACGCGCCGGAGGAAAAGTCGCGCGGCATCACCATCAACATAGCGCATGTGGAATATGAAACCGACAAACGGCACTATGCGCATGTGGACATGCCAGGGCATCGCGACTACATCAAGAACATGATTACCGGGGCGGCGCAGGTGGATGGCGCTATTCTGGTGGTAGCAGCGCCAGACGGGCCGATGCCGCAGACGCGGGAACATGTGCTGTTAGCGCGACAGGTGGAAGTGCCGAGCATCGTGGTATATCTGAACAAGATCGACCAGATGGATGACCCGGAACTGCTGGAGTTGGTGGAATTGGAGTTGCGAGAACTACTGAACGAATACGGTTTTCCGGGCGACACGACGCCGATTGTGCGCGGGAGTGCGTTGAAGGCGCTGGAAAGTCCAAGCACCGACCCGAATGCGCCGGAATACGAGAGCATCCGCGAGTTGCTACGGGTGATTGACGAGTACATACCGGAACCGAAGCGTGAGGTAGACAAGCCGTTCATGATGAGCATTGAGGACGTGTTCTCGATCAAGGGACGCGGGACGGTGGTGACTGGGCGCATCGAGCGCGGCAAGATCAAGGTGGGCGACCCGGTAGAAATCGTAGGGTTGCGCGAAAAGAGTCTGGAGTCGGTCTGCACGGGTGTTGAAATGTTCCACAAGCAATTGGACGAAGGCATTGCGGGTGACAACGTGGGATTGTTGCTGCGCGGCATCGAGCGCACGGACGTGGAACGCGGGCAGGTGGTAGCCAAACCGAAGAGCATCACGCCGCACAAGAAATTCCTGGCAGAAGTGTATGTGTTGAAGAAAGAAGAAGGTGGTCGTCACAAGGCCTTCTTCAGCGGCTATCGTCCGCAGTTCTACATTCGCACGATGGACGTGACCGGCTCGATCACCCTGCCGGAAGGCGTCGAAATGGTCATGCCGGGCGACAACGTGAACCTGACGGTGGAACTGATCGTGCCGGTGGCGCTGGAACAAGGCTCGAAGTTCGCCATCCGTGAAGGCGGCCTGACGGTAGGTGCAGGCGTCGTCACCAAAATCATCGAATAGGTGGAGCATGTCCAAGCAGAAGATTCGCATTCGCCTCAAGGCCTACGATCATCGTGTTCTCGATCAATCTGCCAAGCGTATCGTCGAGACGGCGGAACGCAGCGGCGCTCATGTGGTTGGCCCTGTACCCTTGCCAACCAAGTTAGAACGGTTTACAATACGACGCTCGACTTTCATTGACAAGGACTCGCACGAGCATTTCGAGATTCGCACACACAATCGTCTCATAGACGTGTTGGATCCTGACTCGAAGACGATTGATATGTTGATGCGTCTCAACCTGCCTGCGGGCGTGGATATCGAGATAAAGATATAGTGATAGCCTGATAATTCCAAAGGCTATCGCCTTGCTTCGCGCGGGCGATAGCTGACTATAGACTTGAGACCAACGACTATAAGACCAACACAGGCATCGCAAGAGCCGATTTGGATGTGAACCTCCAACCGTACGCTTCACATCGGACCTGCTGACTGCGTTGCCCGGAGATGATGCAGCCTAAGCCCAGGCTGACAGTCTCGACAAATTCTTACGAAGGAGAAAATTGAGCATGTTGAAAGGGCTGATTGGCAAGAAGATCGGCATGACCCAGATCTTCGATGAGCAAGGTGTCGCCCATCCGGTGACACTCATCGAGGCTGGGCCATGTTACGTTACGCAGATTCGCCGCCCTGAGGTCGAAGGCTACTCTGCGGTGCAAATTGGCTTTGGCGAAGTCAACCCAAAGCGGTTGACCGGAGGCGAGTTAGGGCATCTCAAGGCCAATGACATTCCCCCCTTGCGTTGCTTGCGCGAGTTCCGTGTCAAGAATCCAGAGGTCAGTGTGGGAGAAAAAGTGACCGTAGAGGCCTTTTCTGTTGGCGAGCGCGTGGATGTCATTGGCACCAGCAAGGGCAAGGGATTTGCTGGCGGCGTGAAGCGCTATGGATTCCGAGGCGGGCCAAAGACCCATGGTCAGTCGGACCGGCATCGCGCGCCTGGTTCTCGCAGTTCTGGCACCACGCCAGGGCGAGTTTATAAAGGCTCGCGCGGCGCTGGGCACATGGGCAACGAGCGCGTGACAGTCCAGGCTTTGAAAGTCATCATGGTGGATTCTGAGCGCAATCTTTTGGGCGTTCATGGCGCGGTCCCTGGGCCAAAGGGCGGTGTGGTCATGATCAAAGAGGCGCGCAAGCAATAGGCGCTGTTGAATGGGAGTATGAAAGCGATGAAAGTAGACGTTTTCGATATGGCAGGCAAGAAGGTCAAGCAGGTGGAATTACCTGCGACGATCTTCGAAGCGCCAATCAATATTGATTTGATGCACCAGGCTTATGTCCGCCAGATGGCGAATGCGCGCCTGGGTACGCATAAGACCAAGACGCGCGGCGAGGTAGCCGGCGGTGGGCGTAAACCGTGGAAGCAAAAAGGTACCGGGCGCGCCCGTCAGGGCTCGACTCGCGCTGTCCAGTGGAAGGGCGGCGGGCGTGTGCATACTCCGCAGCCGCGTAGTTATGAGCAAGCCATGCCTAAGAAGATGAGACGGGCGGCGTTGCGCTCGGCCCTTTCGGCCAAGGCCGCTGAAGCAGGCATCGTGGTCGTAGACGAGATTGCCCTCGCAGAGCCTAAGACGCGCTTGATGGCCGAGGCTTTGGGCGCCCTGGTGGGCGATGCCAGTGCGTTGGTTGTGCTGCCCGAAAAAGATCACGCCTATGACATGATCATGCGTTCAACTGACAATATCGCCGATGCTAAGGTTCTGTTGGCTGGTTACTTGAATATTCGTGATTTGCTTGGATATGACAAGTTGATTTTGCCTTTGAAGGCCTTGGATGTGTTGGCGGCACATTTAGGCTAGGAGTTCGACATGACGACGATTTATGATGTGCTCGTTCGTCCGTTGGTCACGGAAAAGTCCAATTATCAAAAGAGAAAATTGGGCCAGTATACTTTTGTAGTTGCCAACAATGCTACAAAGGTAGCCGTCAAAGATGCCATCGAGTCCTTGTTCGATGTGGACGTGGTGCGCGTAAATATTTTGAATACCCCGGCCAAGCGTGGTCGCCGCGCTCGCAGCCGACGTCTTTTGGTGCGCCGGCCAGGCCATAAAAAGGCAATCGTGACGCTGGCTGAGGGACAGACTCTCGAAATCTTCGAAGGGGTGCAGTAATGGCTGTCAAGAAATATAAACCGGTGACCCCCGGTCAACGGGGCATGACCGGATATACTTTCGAGGAAATTACCAAGACTACGCCGGAACGTTCCTTGCTGGTAGCCTTGCGCAAGCAGGGCGGCCGGAACTCTTATGGACGTGTCACGGTTCGGCATCGTGGCGGTGGGAATCGTCGCTTTATCCGCATCGTGGATTTCAAACGCGACAAACGCGACATCCCAGCAAGAGTCGCTGCCATCGAGTACGATCCCAACCGCACTGCGCGCCTGGCATTATTGCATTATGCAGACGGTGAAAAGCGTTACATTCTGGCGCCGCTGGGGCTGAAGGTTGGTGATACTTTGCTGGCTGGCCCGAGTGCTGAAATTCGGCCGGGAAATGCGCTGCCGATTGCGAACATTCCGGTTGGCACGACCATTCACAACATCGAGTTGCGCGCCGGTAAGGGCGGTCAATTGGTGCGCTCGGCGGGCAGTTCTGCTCAGTTGCTTGCTAAAGAAGGCGATTTTGCTCAAATTCGTATGCCTTCTGGCGAGGTGCGCCTGGTGCGTCAGGTATGCTACGCTACCATCGGTCAGATTGGGAATGTAGATCACAGCAACGTCAAGTTAGGGAAAGCCGGCCGAAAGCGCCATTTGGGCATTCGCCCGACGGTGCGAGGAACGGCCATGTCGCCGCGCGACCATCCGCATGGCGGCGGTGAGGGCCGCCAGCCGATCGGTTTGCCGGGCCCCAAAAGCCCTTGGGGCAAGCCTACTCTGGGTTACAAAACCCGCCGCAACAAGGAAACGGACAAATATATTGTGCGCCGCCGCTCTAAGTCGAGCCGTTAGGCGTTGAGAGTCATGAGGTAAGCAGATATGTCTAGGTCGTTGAAAAAAGGCCCTTTCATTGAGCCAAAACTGCTCAAGAAAATCGAGGCGATGAACCAGAAAGGCGAGAAGAAAGTCATCCGCACCTGGAGCCGCGCCAGTACCATCTTCCCCCAGATGGTAGGGCATACAATCGCCGTGCATGATGGCCGCCGACATGTGCCAATTTACATCACCGAGAACATGGTCGGCCATCGGCTGGGTGAATTTGCCCCCACGCGCACGTTCCGCGGTCACCTGGCGGAGAAGAAGTAGGAGCGAAGCCATGCAAGATATTCATGCACAATTACGCTTTTTGCCTCTCTCGGCGCAAAAAGTGCGTCTGATTGTGGATATGGTGCGCGGCAAAAGTGCGAATGAGGCGCTGGAGATTTTGCGTTTCGTGCCAAAACGCGGCGCAGCCCCGGTGCGCAAGTTACTTGCCTCTGCTGTCTCGAACGCTGAGGAGAACTTTGGCGTCAGCCGCGATGATTTGTACGTTGCCAAAATCGTTGCAGACGAAGCGCCGACCCGCAAGTGGCGTCGCTTTGGAGCGCGCGGCCGTTTCAAACCGATTCTGCGGCGTACGTCTCATGTCACGGTAATCTTGCGCGAGCGCGGTGAATAGGCGAAGCAGAAAAGGATTCTCAAGGAGATATTATGGGACGAAAAGTTCATCCGGTGGGTATGCGCCTGGGCGTGAACGAGACCTGGCAAGGGCGTTGGTTTGCCGAAGGCGCCCAATATCGCCAGCAATTGCAACAGGATTTTGCTATTCGCAGCCTTTTGATGGGTATTACCTCCAAGGGAGGGGCCGCGGCTGATGCGGCTGTGCGCAAACTGCGCAACGAAATGCCCGAGTCGGTGCTAAAGAACCGCGCAGGCATTTCCCGTGTGGAAGTGGAGCGTTTCCCTGGCAAGGTGCGCGTAGCTATTCATACTGCCAAGCCGGGTATTCTGATTGGACGTAAGGGCGAGGCTGTCAAGAAAATTCGCCAGGGACTGGAGGCGTTGGTTGGCAAGAAGGTAGACCTGGACATCAAGGAAATTTCCTCTCCAGACCTGGATGCAAAATTGGTGGCCTACAACATTGCAGACCAATTGGAGCGCCGCATTAGTTATCGCCGTGCCATGAAGCGCGCCATCCAACAGGCTATGCGCGCTGGCGCGCAGGGCATCAAAATTATGGTGGGCGGGCGCCTGGCTGGGGCCGAAATGGCGCGCACCGTTTGGCTGCGTGATGGCCGCGTCCCTTTGCAAACCCTGCGGGCTGACATTGATTTTGCATACGCTGAAGCGACCACGACTTATGGCCAGATCGGTATCAAGGTTTGGATCTACAAAGGCGAAAAGATGCCCGAAGTGGAAGAAAAAGTCGAGGCGACGGAAGGCGTGTACGTGAGTGAGTAGGGAATAGGGAGTAGAGAATAGCAGGCGTGCCAACCTGAACTAATCTCTAATCTTCACTCTCTAATCTCTAAGAAGAGGTAGTTGCTATGTTGATGCCAAAACGTGTTAAGTGGCGCAAGCAAATGCGCGGTCGCATGAAGGGTAAAGCCCTGCGTGGTGCCGAGGTATCCTTTGGCGAATTTGGCTTACAGGCTCTCGAACCGGGTTGGGTCACTGCCCGTCAGATCGAGGCCGCCCGCCGCGCTATTGTTCGCGAAATGAAGCGCCGCGGAAAAGTCTGGATTCGCATTTTCCCGGCCAAACCCTATACTCGTAAACCTCCTGAGACTCGCATGGGCTCCGGCAAGGGAAATGTAGAATACTACGTGGCAGTGGTGAAGCCGGGCCGGATCATGTTCGAGGTAGGTGGTTTGCCTGAGGACGTGGCTGTGGCTGCTTTGAAACATGCTCAATATAAGTTTGCAATCAAGACCAAAATCGTGGCGCGCCATGAAGTAGGAGAGCAGGCATGAAGCCCAGTGAGATCCGTGCTTTAAAATCGGAAGAGATCAAATCCAAACTGGCGGATGCGCGTGAAGAACTGATGAAACTCCGCTTCCAGCAGGTGACCGGTCAGTTGACAGATACCAGCCGCCTGCGCATCCTGCGTAAGGATATTGCGCGCATGGAAACCATCCTGCGCGAGCAATTGGTCGCTATGGAAGGTGAAGCATGAACACTCGTCGTCGTATCACTGGTGTCGTTACCAGCAACAAGATGACCAAGACCGTCGTGGTAGAGATTACGCGCACCTATCGTCATCCTTTGTATAAAAAGGTGGTGCAATCCAGCAAGCGTGTCAAAGCGCACGATGAACTGAATTGCCAGGTTGGCGACCAGGTGCAGATTGTGGAATCGAGGCCGATTTCGCGCGATAAACGCTGGGTAGTCGAGACTATTCTCAAACGCGAGACCCGCACAGAAGATGTCGGGGTTGGAGAGTAAGACATGATCCAGCAAGAAACTTATCTCAAAGTAGCGGATAACTCCGGTGCGCGTGAATTGCAAGTGATTCACGTTCTAGGCGGCTCGACGCGCAAATACGGCTCGGTCGGCGACGTTGTGGTGGCCGCTGTCAAATCGGCGGCGCCTCAGGGCGCGGTCAAGAAGAGCGAGATCGTCCGCGCCGTAGTCGTGCGTTGTTCTAAAGAATGGCGTCGTGAAGACGGCTCCTACATTCGCTTCGACGATAACGCGGCGGTCATTTTGGACACCGATGGCAAAAACCCAAAAGGCAGCCGTATCTTTGGCCCTGTGGCTCGTGAACTGCGCGAAAAGGGTTTTATGAAGATCGTTTCGTTGGCCCCAGAAGTGCTTTAGATTGGTTTGGGAGCGTGAAAGAATGAGAGTCAAAATTCGCAAAGGCGATACCGTCCTGATCATCAGTGGTCGCCTCGAAGACAAAGGGAAGCGCGGCGAGGTCATCAATGTCCTGCCCGACGAGGGGCGCGTGGTGGTACAAGGCGTCAACATTCGCACCAAGCACCAGCGACAGGTTCAAACCCAGGCTGGCCGCAACGTGAACCCGGGTCGTATTCAATTCGAAGGCAAAATCCACATTTCGAATGTGATGCTGGTCTGCCCCAAATGTGGAGCGCCGACGCGCGTCAATGTGCAGCGTGACGAAGAAGGCGCTCATCGGGTGTGTAAGAAATGCCAGGCCATGATTGACTAGCCTGTGGAGCGTTGAATTATGAATCGGATGCAAGAACGTTATCAAAAAGAAGTTGTGCCGGCATTGCTCAAGGCGTTCAATTACAAGAACATTATGCAAGTGCCGCGCATTCAAAAGGTGGTCGTCAATATCGGTCTGGGTGAATCCATGGAAGACCCCAAGGCGCTAGAGGCGGCTGCCTCGGACTTGATGCAAATTGTTGGGCAAAAGCCGGTCATGACGAAATCCCGCAAGAGCATTGCTGCTTTCAAGTTACGCGAAGGACGTATCATTGGCACAAAAGTCACCTTGCGTGGAGAACGCATGTGGGCCTTCCTGGATCGTTTGATGAACATTGGTCTGCCTCGTGTGCGTGACTTCCGTGGTGTTTCTGCGGATGCGTTCGATGGGCGCGGCAATTACACCCTGGGGTTGCGCGACCAATTGATTTTTCCTGAGATTGATTACGACAAGATTGATAAATTACGCGGCATGGAAGTTACGATTGTCACCACAGCCAAAACCGATGACCAGGCACGCGCTTTGTTGCAATTGCTTGGCATGCCGTTCAAGAAGGAAGCGTAAATTATGGCTCAAAAATGTATGCAATATCGTGAACTGCGGCGACGCAATCCCATCCAGGTGCGCAATCGTTGTCAGCGTTGCGGCCGGCCGAGAGGCTACATGCGCCGCTTTGGCCTATGCCGTATTTGCTTCCGCGAACTAGCCTTACAAGGCAAACTCCCGGGCGTTGTCAAGTCGTCCTGGTAGCGGCTGGAGGTATGAGCATGAGCGTTACAGATCCAATTGCTGATATGTTGACCCGTATACGCAACGGCGTCATGGCTGGTCACTCTCAGGTGGCGTTGCCAAGTTCCAAAATCAAGGTCGAGATTGCCAAGATTTTGAAGGAAGAAGGCTTCATCGAGAGTTTCGAAGTGGCCGAGGGCGAACAGCCCGCCCAGAAAGTTTTACGCCTCAAGATCAAGTACGTAGGCGAGCGTCGAGAACGCCGTCCGGTTATTTCTGGTCTAGAGCGCGTGAGTAAGCCCGGCCGTCGCATTTATACCAAGAAACAGGATATCCCCTGGGTGCTCTCTGGAATTGGCATCGCGATCTTGTCCACCCCCAAAGGGGTGATGACCGGTCAGCGTGCTCGCCAGTTGGGCGTGGGCGGTGAAATCCTGTGTAAAGTCTGGTAGGCAGGAGGTTAGAAGTGTCTCGAGTTGGACGTATGCCGGTGGAAGTCCCTGGCGGCGTGCAGGTGGATATTCGTGGTTCGCATGTCCAGGTGAAGGGCCCCAAAGGCGAGTTGCAGCGGACGTTTTCCCCGCTCATCGCGATCAACAGAGAGGGCAACCTCATCACGGTCGAGCGTAAATCCGATGCGCCTGCAGAACGCGCTTTACATGGGACGACCCGTGCAGTACTCGCAAATATGATTCATGGAGTCAGCCAGGGCTTCGAGATTGTATTGGAAGTGGAAGGCGTTGGATATCGCGCTGAATTGAACGGCAAGAACTTGATGTTGTATGTGGGTTATTCCCATCCGGTCGAGATGGTGCCGCCGAGCGGTATCAGTTTCGAGGCCGATGCGAAGACCCGTCAGATCAAGGTGCTGGGCCATGACAAAGAACTGGTGGGGCAGGTGGCGGCCAATATCCGCAAGGTGCGCCCGCCTGAGCCGTATCATGGCAAAGGTATTCGCTACGCCGGGGAACGTGTTCGGCGCAAGGCTGGCAAAGCCGGGAAAGGAGGCAAGTAATTTATGGCGAACAAAAGTCGTTCTGTCGCGCGCATTCGGCGTCATATACGGGTTCGCAAATTGGTCTCTGGTACGGCCCAGTGTCCGCGTTTGAGCGTTTTTCGCAGCGCCTCGCAGATTTACGCCCAAGTCATCGATGATCTGGCCGGCCACACGCTGGTATCGGCTTCGTCCATTGATGGCGAATTGCGCGAGAAAATGAAAGGTTTGAACAAGACCGAGCAGGCAAAGTTGGTGGGCCAGGCGGTTGCGGAACGTGCCAAGCAGAAGGGCATTACGACCATCGTCTTCGATCGCGGTGGGTTTCGCTATACGGGTCGTGTCAAGGCGTTGGCCGATGGCGCGCGTGAAAATGGCCTGCGGTTCTAGGCTGTGTGGAGAGCAAAATGTCGGAATTCGATACTATTGAACAACAAACTTTCGATGAACAATTCGAAGAGCGCGTCATCGAAATTGCCCGTGTTGCTAAAGTCGTGAAAGGCGGACGCCGCTTTCAGTTTCGTGTGACGGTGGTATTGGGCGACAAACGCGGCAATATCGGTATGGGCGTTGGCAAGGCGAATGCTGTGCCGGACGCTATGCGTAAGGCCTCGGAGCGCGCTCGCAAAGATTTACGCACTGTCAATCTGTCTGGCACGACCATTCCTCACCCAAGCCTGGGAAAAGTGGGCGGCGCGAGGGTTTTGCTCAAGCCTGCTTCGCCTGGTACCGGCGTGATCGCTGCCGGCGGCGTGCGTGCAGTGCTGGAAGTGGCTGGCGTGCGCGATATCTTGACCAAATCTATGGGCAGCGCAAATGTGTTGAATGTGGTCATGGCAACCTTCGAAGCGCTCGATCGGTTGAAATCCCCGCAACAGGAAGCGGCTCGTCGCAGCAAAAAAGTCGAAGATCTGTTGCCATTTTGGGAACGGAGGAAGCAACATGCCTAGTAAGAAGAAAGAAGCGGGCAAGTCCTTGCGTGTGACATTGACCAAAAGCCCAATAGGTTATACCAAAGACCAAAAGGCTACCGTCCGCGCGTTGGGGCTGCGCCGCATGAATCAAACTGTCGAGCATACCGATTCGCCCGCTTTGGGCGGCATGCTCAATAAAATCATTCACCTCATCAAGATCGAAGGGTAGGGACGAACGATGAAACTACACGATCTCGTGCCTAATCCAGGCTCAAAGAAGAACCGTAAACGAGTAGGGCGCGGCATTTCGGCCGGGCAAGGCAAGACAGCCGGCCGTGGCACCAAGGGCCAGGGCGCGCGTTCTGGCGAGGGCGGCCACTTGTATCGTCAGGGCGGCAACCTGCCGTTCTATCGCCGTTTACCTTTCATGCGCGGTGAGGGTTTTACGCCGCCTAATCGAGTCGAGTACAACGAAGTCAATCTAGACCAGTTGGGGGAGGTCTTCCAAGCCAATGCTGAAGTTACGCCAGAGACGCTCGAAGCGGCGCATCTCCTACGGGATAGCCGCAACCCGGTCGTTATCCTGGGACGAGGCGATTTGAAAGTCGCGCTCAAGGTACGCGTTCACCGCGTCAGTGCTGGCGCCAGGACCAAGATCGAAAAGGCTGGCGGCAGCGTTGAGACAATTGCTTAGACGAGAGAAGAAGTCACATGAAGACTACCTTTTCAGGCTGGCGTTTTCTGTGGAAATCGTTCGACATTCGCCGTAAGTTGTTGATTACGCTGGGTTTGCTGGCGTTGTATCGCATTGCGGCGAATGTGCCGGCGCCTGGCGTGGATGCAACGGCCTTGAAGGCGTTCAGCGAAGGGGCAGCGGCAGCCGGAGGCTTTTTGGGCTTTCTCGATTTGCTTTCTGGCGGTACGGTCTCCAATTTCTCCATCCTGGCGATGGGCGTCTATCCGTATATTACGGCGCAAATCATTTTGCAATTGCTCGTGCCGATTATTCCCGCCCTTCAGCGCCGCATGGAAGATGACCCGCGCGAGGGCCGTAAATGGATGGAACGCTGGACGTATTATCTGGCCGTGCCAATGGCTGCGCTCTCCGCTATTGGCCAAATCAACATCATTAATTCACTTGCCAATCAGCCGCTCATAGACTTTGGGTTCACGGCAGATACCTGGTTACCCTCGCTGGCTGTTTTGCTGTCCATGACCGCCGGCACGATGTTTGCCATCTGGCTGGGCGAATTGATCTCGGAGTTTGGCATTCGTGGCCAGGGCTTGTCGTTGGTGATTTTTGCCGGCATCGTGTCTCGCATTCCTCATAACATTTTCGTTATCATGGCCGATGAGCAAAATCGCTGGCTGTTGCTGGGCTTTACCATCGTGGTCATCGTGGCAACCATTTTTGCCATCGTCATCATCCAGCAAGGACGCCGCAATGTGCCGGTCATGTATCCGGGACGTCGCGTGGGCAACCGTATGTCCATGCCGGTCAAGGGTACCTTGCCTTTGATGGTCAACCTGGCAGGCATGATCCCGCTTATCTTTGCCAGCGCCTTGTTGCAGTTCCCGGCCATTGTGGCTAGTTACTTTACCCGTTCCACTACCGAGTGGGTGAAAAATCTGGCTGTTTCTACGCAGAGTTTCTTCAACCCCAGCGGCGTGAGTTCGTGGGGCTACTGGCTGATTTACTTTATTTTCGTCGTTTTGTTCACCTTTTTCTACACGGATGTCCTCTTCACGCAGCAGAACTACGGTGAGAATCTGAAGCGGGTTGGGGCGCAAATTCCGGGCGTCAACCGCGGCGCGCCTACGCAGAAATACCTGACGCGAGTCCAGCGCCGCATCACCCTGCCGGGCGCGCTTTTCCTCGGCCTGGTAGCCGTCATGCCGTTCCTGTTGCAGTTGATCGTGCCGGCTGCTTCGAGATCGGCAGGCATCTTCATGGTCTCCTCGGCCGGCTTGCTCATCGTCGTAGGCGTAGTGCGCGATACCTTCATGAACATCGATGCCGAACTCAAAATGCACGGTTATCAGGACTCGCTGCTCGTCCGCTAAGGTGGAACATGGCTGTCTATATTGTGTTGCTGGGGCCTCCGGGCGTTGGTAAGGGAACACAGGCCAAAATCCTGGCTGAGAAGACGGGCCTGGCGCATATTTCGTCGGGCGATCTGTTTCGTGAGAACATCAAGTCTCGAACCGAATTGGGACAACTGGCGCAATCGTACATGAACAAAGGCGAACTGGTGCCAGACGATGTGACGATTGCTATGATCCGCGAGCGCCTTTCCCGCCCCGATTGTCAGAAGGGCGCTATTTTGGACGGTTTCCCCCGCACCCCGGCTCAGGCAGATGCTTTGAAGCAAATGCTGGTAGATTTTGGCGGTGACGTGGACGCAGTGCCATACATCACTGCCGAAGCTGAGGTCTTGATTGCGCGTCTCTCTGGACGTTGGACATGCCGCGCCAATGGACACGTATTCCACGTGAGGTTCAACCCGCCGCAAAAAGCGGGCATCTGTGACCTGGACGGCTCTGAACTTTACCAGCGCGATGACGACAAAATCGAAACTGTCACACGTCGCATCCAAGTCTATATGGAGCAAACTGCTCCGTTGATTTCTTATTATCGCCAGGCTGGTAAATTGATCGAAATCAATGGTGACCAGCCTATCGAACAAGTGAGGGTCTCCCTGTCGAAGGCGCTGGAGAGATGGATTTAGAATGAGTTGGGATCGCCAGGTACATATCAAGTCCCCTGCCGAATTGGAAATCATGCGCGAAGCCGGCAGGATCAACGCAAAGGCGCTGGCGGCCGTCAAAGAACTTTTACAGCCCGGTGTAACCACAGCCGACCTCAACGCGGCTGCTGAGGAAGTGCTGCGGAAACACGGATGTGTATCGCCGTTCAAAGGATATGGTTATCCGCCATTTCCGGCCTCCATCACCGTCAGCATCAATGAAGAACTGGTGCATGGCATTCCGAGCAAGAAGCGCAAGTTGAAAGCCGGCGACATCGTGTCGGTAGATTGCGGTACCCTCTTCGAAGGTTTCGTGGGCGATTCGGCTTTTTCGGCTGGGGTGGGAGAAATCTCTCCGCTTGCTCAGGATCTGTTGAACGTTACCGAGGCGGCCCTATGGGCCGGTATCGAGAAGATGCGTCCAGGCAACCATACCGGCGATATTTCTGCGGCGATACAGAACTATGTCGAGAGCCATGGATACCATGTAACTCGTGAGTATACCGGTCATGGCGTGGGGCGGCAAATGCACGAAGGCCCTCAGGTACCCAATTATGGAGTACCGGGGCGCGGTATGCTCTTGCGCCCGGGCATGACCATTGCTCTCGAACCCATGACGCTGGTAGGTACGCCTGCCACTCGCGTCTTGTCCGATAAGTGGACGGTAGTCTCTGCCGATGGGTCGTTGACAGCCCACTTCGAGCATAGTGTGGCTGTCACCGAAGGCGATCCTCTCGTCCTGACTGTCCTTTAGACCCCGCGAGATACGCCACTAGACGAAAACAGAAAGAATAGATATAATAAAAACTTTGGCTAACCTGATTGCCGTCTTTTTCAATTGTAAGGAGATTCGAATTCATGAAAGTTTCACCCTCCATTCGAAAACGCTGCGCCAAATGCAGAGTCGTGCGGCGCAAAGGCAGATTGTTCATCATCTGCGAAAATCCCAAGCACAAACAACGACAGGGGTAGTGTGAACTATGGCGAGAATCGAAGGCGTTGATCTACCCCGCAACAAGCGGGTGGAAGTGGGCCTGACCTATATCTATGGCATTGGCCCCACGCGAGCGCGTCAAATCCTGGCAGCCGCCAAGGTCAATCCGGATACGCGCGTCAAAGACTTGACCGAGGCCGAGGCGGCTGCCTTGCGCGATTATATTTCCAAGAACTACACAGTCGAGGGCGACCTGCGCCGTGCTGTTCAGATGAATATCAAGCGCCTGATAGAAATTGGGTGCTATCGCGGCTTACGCCATCGTCGTAACCTTCCCGTGCGCGGACAGCGTACCCGTACGAATGCTCGTGTGCGCAAAGGTCCCAAGAAGACGGTGGCCGGTCGCGGGCGTCGGCGTGGCGCAAAGAAGTAATCCTGGTGAAAGGTTTAGGGAAGCATCATGGCTCAAAGTGTACGTTCCACGCGCCGCGCTGGCGGCGCCAAAAAGGCAAAGCGCACGCTGTCTTCGGGACAGGTGCATATCTTTGCTTCTTTCAACAATACCATTGTTACCGTGACCGATCAGCAGGGCAACACGGTGGCTTGGGGTAGTTCTGGCTCGGCCGGTTTCAAGGGTTCGCGCAAGAGTACTCCCTTTGCTGCGCGTCTGGCGGCCGAGCAGGCGATCAAGGCCGCTCAAAACCTGGGCATTCAGGAAGTGGATTTGATCGTCAAGGGGCCTGGCCCTGGCCGCGAGAATGCCATCCGCGCTGTACAGGCGGCGGGTATGAAAGTGCGCTCTATTTCGGATGTAACCCCGGTGCCGCACAACGGCTGCCGGCCTCCCAAGAAGCGCCGTGTCTAATTTGGTATGAGGGTAGAACGTTATGGCAAAATATCTTGGTCCGGTTTGTAAATTATGCCGGCGTGAAGGCGAAAAATTATTCTTGAAAGGTGAGCGTTGCTACTCGCCGAAATGTGCTTTCGAGAAGCGCGATTTTGCACCCGGTCAGCATGGGCGGATGGCGAGTCGCGGCGGAGGCCGAGGCAGTCGTACTGGGCGCGAGTCCGATTTTGCGCTTCAGTTGCGCGCCAAGCAGCGCGCGCGGCGGGTCTATGGCGTGTTGGAACGCCAGTTCCGTCGTTATTATGAGACCGCGTTGCAGCGCCGTGGCTTGACCGGTTTGAACTTGCTGCAAATCCTGGAAACACGTTTGGACAACGTTATTTATCGCTTGGGGTTTGCTTCCAGCCGCGCCCAGGCGCGTTTGCTGGTGACGCATGGACATTTCATGGTCAATGGCCGGCGTACGGATGTGCCTTCCATGCTGCTCAAGGATGGGGATGTCGTTTCCATCCGCGACGGTTCGAAGGGATTGGCGTATTTCAAAGACCTGCGCACGATCGCCGAGGGGCGCACTGCGCCTGCCTGGCTGGAGCGCGATTTGAACAAGATGTCTGGCGTAGTCCAGCGGTTGCCCGAGCGCGCTGAGATTGACGGCAGCCTGAACGAACAGTTGATCGTCGAGTATTACTCGCGACGCTAGTGGGTTGGCTGGATGCTGGCCGGTGTGCGACGCCGGTCAGTGCCGGTCCTGTTTAGACAGGGAGAGGTGAACCGTGACGGGTATCACGAATATGGTTATGCCGAAGATCGAGCGTGAAGCAGAGGCTCTCAACTATGGCAAATTCGTCATCAGCCCGCTGGAACGTGGCTATGGCGTGACGCTGGGCAATGCCCTGCGCCGGGTGTTGCTTTCCTCCTTGGAAGGCGCGGCTGTGACCTCCATTCGCATCGCGGATGTGTTGCATGAGTTTAGCGATATTCCAGGAGTGCGCGAAGATGTCATCCAGGTTATGTTGCAGGTCAAGCAATTGCGCTTGAAACTGGATGGCGTGGATAGCACGCGCATGCACCTGGAGGTGCGCGGGGAAGGCACCGTAACGGCTGCTGACATCATTACGCCCCCCGAAGTCGAGATCGTCAATCCAGAACTCTATTTGTTTACGGTGGACGATAACAAGACCAAACTCGACCTCGAATTCACAGTGGAGCGCGGGCGCGGCTATTCCCCGGCCAATGAGCGCAGCGGTCACATGCCGATTGGCGACTTGCCTGTGGACGCCATCTATAGCCCGGTCAAACGTGTCAACTGGGAAGTGACTTCTGCTCGTGTTGGGCAAAGTACGAATTACGATAAATTGATTCTTGAAATTTGGACCGACGGCACGTATGCGCCGGAACGCGCCTTGAGCGCTGCTGCCAAGATTCTTATCGATCATCTGCGCTATGTGGCCGGCATTAGCGAAGAGACTCTCACGATAGCCGTCGAACGCGAAATGCCTAGTGGCACGCGGCTGGCAAGCGAAATCGCCGAAACGCCGGTGGAGGCGCTGGACCTCTCCGTGCGCGTCTTCAACTCCTTGAAACGCACAGGCATTACGACTGTCGGTGATGTCTTGGACCTGCTCGAAAAGGGTGAGACGGCTGTCATGTCCATTCGGAATTTTGGCGAGAAGAGTTTGGACGAATTGCGCCTCAAGATGATCGAAAAAGGTTATCTCAAAGACGACTCGATATCTGCGGAGTAAGTGGAAATGCGACATCAAGTATCTGGATACAAACTCGGTCGCAGCAAAGGCGCTCGCATTGCGCTGCGGCGAAATCTGATCAAACAGTTCTTTACGTACGAGCGCCTGCGCACCACGCGCGCCAAGGCAGCCGCCATTCGCGGCGAAGCCGAACGCCTCATTACCATTGCGCGCAATAGCGCAGAAGGCAGCGCCGAGCAAAAAGTCCATGCTCAGCGCTTAGTGGCCTCGCGCCTGGGCGACAATAGTCTGAACAAGCGTTTGTTCGAGGAAATTGCGCCGCGTTTTGCGGGGCGCAATGGCGGCTATACGCGCATCCTCAAACTGGGACCTCGCCAGGGTGACTCGGCTGAGATGGTGATTTTGGAATTGGTTGAAGAGTAATCGGTTTTCAGGAATCACTGGTCACTGATAACTGATCCGCTGATTCCTGATCACTGACGCAATGGCACGTTACCAGGTTATTCTTGCCTACGATGGCGCCGGCTTTGCTGGAAGCCAAAGGCAGAGCGCCGCAACCCACCGTTCAGGGTTGAAAAGGCGTACGGTGCAGGGTGAATTGGAAAATGCCCTGCGCGAGTTGGGTTGGAACGGACGTTCGGTGCTGTTGGCTGGGCGGACGGATAGCGGCGTTCATGCAACGGGTCAGGTGGCTGCTTTCGACCTGGATTGGCCCCACGGCGACGACGATCTGTTGCGCGCTTTGAACGCCAACCTGCCGCCTGACCTGGCGGTGTGGGCGGTGAAGAGCGTTTGGCCCACTTTCCACCCGCGTTTCGATGCCATTTCGCGGCGCTATTGCTATCGCTTGTTTTGCCAGCCGGTGCGCCATCCGCTGCATGAGAAAACGGCCTGGCGCGTTTGGCCGGAAGTGAACGGCGATGCGCTGCAAACGACCGCCGCGCTTTTTCTGGGACGTCACGATTTTGCTGCTTATGGTTCCCCGCCCCGGGCCGCAGGCAGCACGGTGCGGACGGTGATGCTGTCGGCGTGGAAATGCCTGAAGGACGAGTGGCAGTATGAGGTGCAGGCAGATGCGTTCTTGTATCGCATGGTGCGGCGGCTGGTCTTTGTCCAGGTAGCGGTTGCGCAGGGAAAAGTTCCGGCGGAGGCGGTGGCTCGTTCTTTAGCCGGGCAGGCCGAGGCGCAGAAAAGAGGTGTGCTGCCGCCAGGTTTGGCCCCAGCGCACGGTTTGACGCTAGTCGAGGTTTGCTATCCGTCCACGAAACAAGAAACACCTTACACAACAATCTGAGTTTATTTTTGAAACGGAGAGACGAAAGTGTACAAAACGTACTATCCGAAAGCAAGTGAAATCGACCGTAAATGGTTCCTGGCAGACGCCAACGGGGAAAACTTGGGCCGCCTGGCGACCCGTATTGCTGCGGTCTTGCTCGGTAAACACAAACCGAACTTTACGCCGGGCGTGGAGATGGGCGATTATGTGGTGGTGGTCAACGCTGAACGTATTACCGTGACTGGCACCAAGACAACCACGAAGATGGATAGCAAGGTCTATCATCGTCATTCAGGTTATCCAGGCGGGTTGACGTCTACTACCTTGCGCGAGCAGTTGCGTACCCATCCAGACCGAGTGCTGCGTGCGGCGGTGTGGGGCATGTTGCCGCACAATCGCATGGGCCGCTCGTTGCTCAAGCGTTTGAAGATCTACGCTGGCCCCAACCATCCACACGGAATGCAAAACCCTCAGCCTTTGACGTAGAGACACAGAAAGGAACGGTAAGGGATTATGTCTGTTCAGTATTATGAAGGTGTTGGCCGTCGCAAAGAAAGCACGGCGCGTGTGCGTATCATGAGCGGCGCTGGTCAGTTGATTGTCAATGGCGAGGCAGGCGAGGCTTACTTCACCCGCTTGGGCGATTTGGATGCCATCCTGGCGCCGCTTTCGGCAGCCAACCAGGAACGCGCCAAATATGACATCACGGTAGTCGTCAAGGGCGGCGGCGTGACGGGTCAGACCGAATCGGTTCAACTGGGCCTGGCGCGCGCCCTGGTCAAGATGGACGCCAACCTCCTGCCGGCGATGCGTAAGGGCGGTTTCCTGACCCGCGATGCGCGCGTCAAGGAACGCAAGAAACCCGGCCTCAAGCGCGCCCGCAAGGCCCCCACTTACACCAAGCGTTAATTCAGCGCCAGGTGTCACCTGCCAGGCGCGACGTGATGATTTGATATTGTAGACGTAGTGCGTGACGAATGTCCCGCATTACGTTTTACGTTTTTAAGGATAACCTCATGGATTTCTCTCTTATTGGGCCCACTTTTGACGCTCTCCGCATCGAACCTCCCTCGCGGTTGATTCTGCTCGAGGCGCGGACTCTTGCTAACGCGCACGTGCCGCCTTTCCCTTCCGAATTCGCTGCGCTGTTGGTGGAAGTCGACTCGTCCGAACTGGTCGCGCACATCCACGATGTGTTGTTGACGGTGTATCCGCGCGAGCATGAGGTCATGTGGGTAGAAGGATCGAAGGTCGAGCGGTTGAATGTTGAACGTTTAGCGTTTAACGTTGAAAATTCTGCCCATCTTTTCATTCCTCCCCTGGCCGAGGGGACGGCGTTTGAATCCTTCCACGAGATCGTGGCGCATTTGCGCGCGCCGGACGGCTGTCCGTGGGATCGGGAGCAGACGCACCAGTCCCTACGCACACATTTGCTGGAGGAGGCCTACGAGGCGTTGGAAGCGTTGGACCAGGGCGATCCGCGCAAGATGGCCGAGGAGTTCGGCGACCTGCTGCTGCAAATCGTGCTTCACGCCCAGATCGCAAAAGAGGCGGGCGAGTTTGGCATGGCTGATATTCTCAAGGGAATCTATGATAAGATCGTCCACCGCCACCCGCATGTGTTTGGCGACCTGGAAGTGGAGGGGGTAGACGGCGTATTGCAGAATTGGGAACGGTTGAAAGAGAAAGAAAGAGGAAAGAGGAAAGAAGATAAAGGGCTATTGGATGGCGTGCCGCTGGCGTTGCCGGCTTTGATTCAGGCGCAGGAATACCAGGACCGGGCTGCCCGCGTGGGCTTCGACTGGCCGGAGATCGAAGGCGTGCTGGACAAGATCGCTGAAGAGATCGAGGAAGTGAAGCAGGCCAAAGATGCTGACGAACTGGCCAACGAAATTGGCGATCTGCTCTTTGCGCTGGTCAACCTGGCGCGCTGGAAGAAAGTGGACGCCGAGTCCGCGCTGCGGGGGACGAACATGCGTTTCAAACGGCGCTTTGGCCATGTGGAGCGGGGGGCCAGGTCGCAGGCGCGCGCGCTGGCGGATTTGTCACTGGAGGAGATGGATGCCTTGTGGAACGAGGCGAAGGACGGAGGATTATAATTTTACGAAGAGGCGGCGCTCATGGCCGCCTCTTTCTTCAGGGAAGCCTTGCATCCCAGAGAATATAGTCCATAATCACATATGCCATGTTTTTGTCGTCTCCGGGCGCGGTGAGTTTGAATGCACCCAGGTTGCCCCTGTCGGTGGTGAAGCAATAGTATTGCTCCGGCGCGGTGACAAAGACGTAGTAATCGAGAGGAAAGGCTTCGTTGCTTTTGCCCGGCACGATCTGGTCATCATCCTTGAACGCCCTGACGCAGTCCTCATAACGGGTTTTCCAGAGTTCGGGTTTCGGAAATGCTACGCGTGTGCCATTGATTGGATAGAAAAATTGCCAACTCAGATCGGTGGGGTTTTCTGTGTAGAAGACCAGATCCGAGCCGGCCGGGGCCTTCTTGTAGTATCCGAAGTCGGTGAGATTCTGCTTGAAACGTTCCATGTTGACCAGGGGAGCGGAGATGGCCTGCGTGTCCAGGTCCAACGCCGTGTGACGCGGCAGGTTGATCGTGGCGTTGACCAACACGGGCGGCCAGATGGTTGGCGTGGGGACGATTACCTGGGTGGGCGCGGCGGTGGCGGCTGGGGGGATGAGAAGCAGTTGCGCCTGCGCAGTCTGCGCCACCATGGTGTTGAAGGCGTTGGCGTCAGTTTGCGGTTCGGGCGTCAGGATCGTGCAGGCAAAACCGAGGATGAGCAGGCTGGCAAGCAAGAAAAACTGTTGGTGTTGTCATCATAACCTCCGGGTTTTGTATCTTTGTGTTTTTAGCGCCTGATTTCGCTCAAATGGCGCGCGATGCGCAAGTAACTTTCGAGAACGGCCAGCGTCACCAGCCAATCCTGGTCTTCGGATGTCAGGTCGGGGGCCAGGTTTCGGTAGAGCGGCGCCAGGGGGGTTGGCATGTATTCCAGGTGTTGGCTCAGGACCAGGTTGGTATTGAATTCGGCTGCCTGGCGTTCCCGGATTTCGACTGGCGTGTAAGCCGGGTCGAAGAAGCCGGGGCGCAGGTAATGGATCGTATTTGGCGCAGCCAGCCTGAGTTGTGGGGCGGGGCGCGCGTAACGCCCCAGGGGACGTTGGTCGCTCCCGTAGAGGGAGGCCTGTTGCCCGTGGATGCGCAGCCATCCCAGGAGCATCCCGTCTACGCGCGCTTCGACAGCCAGGTCCTGGAACAACCCTCCTTGGACCGCCAGCGCAAATTGCCGTTCGGCGGTTTGCGCTAGCAGCATCCCTTTGCCGGTCACGAGATTCAGGTCGAAGGCCAACCAACCCGCCTCCCCTGGCTGCAACAGGCTCTTGAGCCGGCCGCGATAGTGCAGCCTGTTGAATACCTGTTGCCCGTTGATTTCCAGGTTGGAGGAAAAATCGGGGAGGGCGGTTTCGTTCCACGCAAGCAGGAGGCGAGACTGTTCCGCCAGGTACGTTTTGGCGTCATCCTGTAAAGCCTCGCCGGCTTTTTGCCATACGCTTGTGTGGCGTTTCAAGAACCAGATCAGCGCCGCAATGATGGCAATTGCGGCCAGGAGCATCAAGCCGCCGATACATACGAATACAAGAATGGGAATATAGGTCATTGGGATCCTCAATCATCTTTGTCGCGGCGATTTTTGTTCATATCATCCAATGATCACCTGTTCTGCTTGATGGTTGCAGATTTTCAGGCGCGGGGATCGTTTTGTGTTCGTTTTATGCGCCGCTCCCGCATAAAGACAACGATACCGACCCACACCAATGGCTCAACCGGGATACTGTATCCTGGGTTGCGGTATATTGTTGCCGGATTTCCATAAATTCCAGCCAAACCTTGGTGATTTGCAATCATTTCATAACAACTGCATCCAGGGTAAACAGTATAACAATCTGGAGACCGGAAATAACTCCCTTCCCCGAATTCACAGCGGTGATCGAAACGTCCCCAACATTCCGGGCAGGCAACGGCTTCGCCGGGTTCGCATTTGGCGTCGCCGCAGTTGAGCGCTGTCAAGGGACAATCGGCGGGGCACAAGACGACGGTTTCTTTTGAGTAATCACAGACCCCATCCCCGCAGGTTGGGACGCAGTCTGCCGGGCAGGTGGGATTGCTTTCGCCAGCATCGAGATCGCATCGGAAATCTCCGCACACAGTTTTGCAATCAATCGGGCAATTGGTATACGTTTCTCCATACAACGTATCACAGAATCCATTTCCGCATTCGGCCGGGCAGTCCAGAGGCTTGTATCCGATATTAGAGCCGGGACCGGAATAGTTTTTGCACTTTGCAGGCTCACAATCAGCAAAGCAGATGGCGGAATTTTCATTTGGTTCGCATGCGCCGTTGCCGCAAAAAGCGCAATCTTCGGGGCAGTTGGTTATATTTTCCGCTTTCTTCGAGTCGCATAGCCTGTCCCCGCAGAAACAATCTTGCGGACAGTTGGTGTATTTTTCACCGCTGAGGTTTTCGCAAATAAGATTGCCGCACTGCGAGATACAATCAGCGGAACAGTTGATGCGATCCTCGCCAATGCCCACTTCACATTGCCCATTCCCACAGTAGGATATACAATCGCTGGGACAGGTTTGCCGGGTTTCCTGTTTTAGGGTAGGCAAGGGTTTATTGAAAATTCCCGAGTCCTCTGCGCCTGAATCTTCCTCTACCTCGTAGAAGTCACAAAGACCATTCCCACAAGTCGGCATACAATCACTAGGGCAGTTTGCATGATCCTCTAATAAACTTGTCTCGCAGACTCCGTTCCCGCAGGTGTAAGATTCTACTTTCGTGCAATCCGTGGGACAGTTCGCGCTGCTTTCCCCTTGCATGCTGTCACACGTTCCGTTCCCGCAACTGCGTGAAGCGCAGTCTTTTGGGCACGAGGTTGGGTCTTCCGTAGCCAGGTCACACAGCCCGTCGCCACAATTCGACGTTGCGGGGGAAGGGCAATCCGCAGGGCAGGATCGGTAGTCTTCCGAGTTAGCATTGCAGTAGTTATCGCCGCACAACGAGGTGGAGGGCGGCGGGCAGTCCTGGGCGCAGTTGATGGAATCCTCCCCAGAACCGCAACTGCCATCGCCGCAAAAACTGGAAGCCACGCATTGGCACAGGCTTTGGTCGAAATATTCACTGGGGAGCAGGCCTGGGGGAGACAAGAATCCTCAGAAGGTACGCATGTGCAAGACTCCCAATCGAAGAAGTAACCTTCGATGCAGGTTTGTCCGACGCAACTGACTCCGCAGTCCTGGGGGCAACTGCCCTCTTCCCCGGAATCGCATGTCCCGTCGCCGCAATAGCCGCCGATGAAGACGCTGCAATCGGATGGACAGTTGTCGGTGTTTTCGCCGGGATCGCAAACGCCATTGCCGCAGGACGATTGGAATAAGGGAACGATTTGCTGCTGTTCAACGCTCGATAGACCGTAAATCGGGTTCGAGACCGCCAGGACGACCGTAAACAATGCAAGGGTCAGTAGTTTAGGGATTCTCATGGCAGGCTCCTTGAGCCTTTTCCTTGGCTGCGGTTATGGATTCTTCCAGGTTGTAAATTCCAGGTACAGTTTGCCAGCCCCAGGCGTGGTATCGGAGCCGGCGTATTCCAGGTAGCCCAGGCGCCCCTGGTCGGTCAGGTAGCAGAAGTACGTCCCCAGGCTCATGCTGGCAATTGGGATGGTCGGGCTGTCCATCTGCGCATTGCTGCAATCGTCGAAGGAGGGTTGTTTGCTCATCTGTTTTGCGGGTCCCAGGAAAACGAGGTTGTGGCTCGCGTTGACGTCCACCTGGTAGTGGATGTCCGCGCCGCTGGCCGGGCCCACAGTTCCGCTGTCCAGGTCGACTGTCCAGGTCTGGGGGATTTCGAGCAGGCCGGATTTGTGAACGACCGGGCCGGCGGCCGCCTCGACCACGATCTTGACCCAGAAGGCCTGGTCGGCGTTATTGCCGATGCCGAATTTCTTGCCGGAGGCGTTCTTCAGCATGAAATAACCCTGGTATGTGCCGGGTTTGGTTGGGGCGGTCAACGTGACGGACACGTCCACGTTCTTGCCCGGTTGGATGGACGCGGCGGTGAAATTGATCGCCGCGGCTGCGCCCATCTGGTCGCCATGATCGAAGACCAGCGCGTAACCAGAAGTCCAGGGGCAGGAGCCGTGGTTCTGCAGTTTCCAGGTTTTCTTGAAGGTCTGGCCCGCCTTCACTTTCGTTCCGTCCTGGATGGTCACATCTTTTACGAAACTGGCGCGGTCACAGGGAACCGAAACGGTCGTTGGCGGGACAGCAGACGGCTGGGCGGCCGGCGGTTGCGACGCCTGGGTGGGTTGTGCTGCCTGCGCAGGCTGTGAGGGCGGCGCGGGTTGGATGCCCGGCGCAGCCGCCGGCTTTTGGAATGCGACCGCGGTCAACGTCATGGCGACAGCGGTCGCTGCCTCTGCCTGGGGGCTGGGCGCGCTTTTTCCAATTGTGCAGGCCAGGCTGGCCAGCAGCAGGGCAAGGAGGGCGCTTATCCAAGGGGATGTTGTTTTCATTGAAATCTTCTCCATGAAATGCTGTTTCTGTAGGACGGGTCGAGAGACTTCCGAAGTCTCCAAGACTTCGGAAGTCTCCCGTTTTTCATTGCATTCCTCCGCAACCGAGATAATCGAGCGTGGATTCGCCCGACCAACTCTCGTTGTTCAGCGTGTCCAGGGTGCGGACTTTGTAGACGAGCGAACCGACCGGCGTGCCTATGCCATCGCTGACCGAGACGCCCACCTGACTGGTCCACAAGCCGCCGGATGCGTTCATCTTGATCCATGTCCAGCCCTGGCCGTTCAAGTTGTAATGGAACTCGGCCCAGGAAACGCCGGAGGGATCGGAGAGGTCGGCCTGGCCGTACACTTCGCAGCCTTCCCAGAAGGTATAGACGGCGTTGATGCTCGGTCCGTCCGTATCGGAGGGGGGCGGCGGTTCGGTAGGTGGCGGGGCGGTGCAACTGCCGGAGACTTCGATGCGGGCGGTGTAGTCTTTGGATGCGCCACCCGGCTCGATCACGCGCAGGGTGTGGGTCTCGGTCTGGCAGGGACAATAATCCTGCATCCCGCGGAAATAGACGAATGCGCCGTCCAGGTAGACCTGCTCGGTGCCGCTCACGTCCCAGTGCAGGGTGGCGCAGTTCCCGGCCTTCACGGAGGACGGGCTGGCGTAGAATTCCACTGTGACCTGGTCGGTAGAAGCATCGGGCGGCGCTGTTTCTGGCGTCAGGGTGATGGTCGGCGGCGTGACCGTGACGCCTGCCGGCGCGGGCGAGGGGGTGTCGGTTATGCCAGGCGCAGGCGCGGGGGCGTTGACCGGCGCGCAGGTCACCACGCAGAAATGCAGGGAGGTGGGCGTGCCGCCCCCGGCCGCGGCCGTGATCACGTATTCCCCTTCGCCGGGCGGCTGCCAGGTCAGGTCGGCGCGCACCAGCGTAGAGTCGTTCACCAGCGGTTTGAGCGCGCCCACCGGCACGCCCTGCCCGCCCACATTGACGTTGATGCTGCTCACGCCAGCCGGGTTGGCGGCGTAGATGGTGATGGGGATAGCGCCCATCGTAAAGACCTCCCCTTCCGGCGGGTATTCGATCCAGGTCTTGGGGCCTTCTCCCTGCGGAACCGTTGCTTGCGGCCCGCAGGCGCTGAGGGTCGAAGCGCACATGCAAACCAGCAGGGCGGTTGCTAGGGCTTGTAGGCGAGGGTTTGTGTTTCCGGGTCTCATAGCATTCTTCCTTTTGAGGCTCTTGATTTGGTTCGCTCAGGGAACTTGCGGATTGAAACTGGTTTTTCGATAGCCGTATTTGTCCGTGGTAATATTCACATACAGCGACATGCTTTGGAACAGGTTTATGTTGAAGTTATAGTAGGCTCTCTCGAACCTGGCCTTGTTATCATCCGGGATGAGATCGAACGAGGCTACCCCGGTCGCAGGATTGATAGAAACCAGTTTGTACGTGCCCGACGTTACCCTGGCCTGCACATCCGCCTCGTAGAAATCGAAGCGCCCATTGCTGTAAAAACGCAGCACGTCATTGCAGATCACGTATGGGCACGCCACATTGCCCTGGCCTTTGTTGTAGAAAAGCCACATCAACTTGAAATCATTCGATGCCTGCCCGGCGGTCAACAATGTCCGCAGGAGACTCTCATCTTTATTATTGAGCGGCGGCGCTTTGGGGTCCTGGATGCTGATTTTTTGTGCAGTGCCTGCAAAGACAGGCGAAAGAGGCCCATTTCCCGCGACCGCAGGCTGCGCCTGTCCCTGCGCCCAGGCGCCATAATAGGCCTGGTATTGGTATGGTTCGTCATAGAACTGGTGGACCGGCAGGGAGCAGCCGGGACAGATGACCTGGCTGGGCTGGCCGATCGGGTTTTCGGTCACCTTGTTGCCCATGCGGGTGATATTGAGCCCTACGATATTATAGGAAGTATTGTTGACGAACTCGATCGTACAGCCTGTATCCCCGCAGCCTGGTCCGTACTTGGGCTGCTGTGGAGGTGGGTTGGGAGCGGGTTGGTTGGGCGGCTGTCCTATGGAACTGCCTTTGACCTGCGCAATCAGTTTACAGCCGCCGTCCGCCGATTGCACGACCACATCCTGCGCTGAGCCCAGGTTGGCGGCCGGGATGGTCACGTCTACGCTCTTGCAAGTGTTGGCGAGGTAGAAGCCGAGTTGCAGCGATTGGCCTTTTTTCATATTGACAGTCACGGTCGGGTTGCCCTTCTGGCCGTTCAGTTCGATCTTGCTGAGGTCGTGCGTCCCGGCGAAGAAATGCGCCTTGTTGAACGTTTCCAGCGGGTAGTAATTTGCCCACAGGTAGAGATAGGCGTTGCGCGCCTGCGGCAGGGTCTGGTTGCTGATTTCTAGGCTCTTGAAGGTGACGGTCGTGGAACTGTCAGGGGTGAAGGTGTAGCAGTCGGAGGGCGTCTGGCCGTCGCTCAATTCCGACTCGCCGCCCTGCCCGAAGGCGCTGACCTGGTAGGAGCAGGCGCAGCCGGTTGGCATAGAGGCGGCCGCCAGGTTAGCGGAAGCAGCCCCTCGTCCTAGCACGACCGGCAGTTCCATACTTGTAATCGAAGCCGGGGCAGAAGTAGTCGCGGTAAACGTTGAAGCCGCTGACGTACTTGTCCCTGGCCGCCTTGTCGTAATCCCAGGTCAGTTTGTGGTCGCCGTTCTGGGCGACGGTCAGTTTCAGGTCGGTCGGTTTGGGCAGCAGGGAACTGGGCTGGGCTTGCGGCGCGCCCCATTGCCAGGGCTCCAGGTAGAGTTTGTAACTGAAATCGAAGGCCTGGCCTTGCTGGGGGCTTTGGTAGACCTGCTTCCGGTTGGGGCCGGTGAGTTCCTCGTACTTGTGCAGCGCGGTGAACTGCCCCTGCGGGAGCGGCGGATTGTTGGGCTGGCGGGCGCTGCCGACCAGCGTGAAGTCGAGCGCGTCGCCGGGCCCCATGGTGGCCGGCAGCCAGAATTCCAACTGGTAGGCCGGCGAGCCGAACTGCGCCACCGGCGCTCTCTCTCCCTGTCCTTGCGGCAGCCGCAGGATGGGCAGGCCTTTCTTGACGCCGATGCCTGCATTGATGAAACCCTCGCTGAAGGCCGCGTTGTGCGGTTTGAATTCGACCGGCTGGAAGAAGACCCGCATCCATTTGGGCAGCGGCTGGCAAACCGGGCTGGCCGGGACGTCGATGACGACAAACTGGCTGGCGTTATGGTCGCTCACCTGGTTGCCCTGGGCGACGCCCACCCACACGGAGTACTGGTATTTTCCCGGTTCTGGCACGAAATCCACATATTCCTGCGTGTTCGGCTTCAAGACTGCCGCGATCGTTTCCGCGCCGCCGCCGGGCGGGATGCGCCGGACGCGGTATTCCGTCTCGTTAGCGGCGTTGTCCTTCCAGGTGATCTTGATCTGGCAGTCTCCCGTAACCGTGACCTGCACCGCATCGGGCGCTGGCAGGCGGTTGTTGGGGTTGACGATCGCGCCGATAGCGGGATTGACCACCACGCCGGGAAAGCCGCCCCCGGCCGGCGTGATCTGACCACCCCAGGCCGGTCCGCCCATCTGGACGCCCGGCAGCGCCCCGGGCAGCGCCGCTGGCTGCACTCCGGGCGGTTTGTTCTGGTTGCCGGCCTGGCCGCTGGATTGCCCTGATTGGCCAGACTGACCGGATTGCCCACTTGCCGCTGCTTGCGGCGGCGCGGTGGCCACCGGCGGGGCTTTGGGCAGTGGGATGATGATGACCTGCCCCGGAGCGACCTGGCCGTTGGAAATGGAGGGATTGAGTTTGAGGATCTCTTCCACGCTGACGCCGGCGCGCCTGGCGATGTTTTCCAGCGTATCGCCTTGCTGGACGAGGTATTGGCCCAGGTCCTGGGCGGCTGCGCTTTCCGCTGCCGCCGCCGTCACGTTGACGGGATGCGCTGCCGATTCGCCCATCAGCCCCTGGCTGTTGTAGGCGCGCGCTACCAGCGTGTACCCGCCTTCTTCCGCGGCCACCAGCGGATAGTTCAGGCTGAAGGGCGTGACGCCGTTCGCATCCGGGCTGGACTGGCTGAGAATCATCTGCCCGTCCACCCACAGGTCTATGCGGATGACGCCGGCCTCATCCATTGCAATCGCAGAAATGAGGAACGAGTCGCCTTTTTCCACTTGCGCGCCGGGGGAAGGCTGTTGGATGGTTACGATTGGACCCGGCGGGACGGCGGTCTGCGCATCGCTGCCTGCAAAGAAGGGCAGGTTGCAGGCGCAAACCAGCAAGAACGTGAGCAGGACGATTTTCAACAATCGGGGATGGTTGGCTTGTAGGTTCATGTCTCTCCTTCGTTCCAGGCCTTTCTCATTTCAGGCCCGTTTCGTGTTGGTTGAAACCGTCCCGAAGGTTTCCGAAATCGGCCTGGTTTTCTGCGCAAAACCTTCAGGACGTTTTCCTTTTTTCATTTCAGGCCTGGTTTCTTGGCGGGCAATTCGAGTTCATCTTCTTCCGGGAAGAAATCCTCGAAGCAGGATAGCAGGTCCAACAGGTTGTGGATGACGACTTGCTGGCCGGTGCGCACGTTCTGCGCCTGACCGCGCCAGATCGATGCTTGCGGCGACTGCTTCCACAGGCGGACGATGAAGGTTTCCTGGGATGGCTGGGTGTCTGTCAACGGGGCCTCCTCTCAGGCGCGTTCGGTCACCTCGGCCAGGTCGAACAGCAGGGCGAACAGGAACAGCATTGTTTCAGCATTCGTCTCGATGTCGGGTTGCTGGTAGCGCAGGTTGCCTTCAACCGTTTCGATGTTGACGTAGCGCGCCTGCAACAGCAAGCGCCGCAGTCCCGCAGCGGACAGCAGGCGGTGGACGAATTCGGGCGGCCCCCCGCGCGCCACGAAGCGCTGGTCGAATTCCGCATCGCCGAGAGGAATCTCCGCGCCCGTCCGCCCCAACTGGCTGAAGAAGTTGCGTTCGCTGATCGAGAACGAGTGTCCCGCCGGGGGGCTGGCGGCCATCTCGACCCGCATATAAGTGGACGAGTTGCTCGTTCCGGCCCCGCCGCGTGTGATGGTGTAGACGCGCAGGGAGCGCCCGTGCCAGTCGCCGTCCAGGGTCGGTCGTCCCAAAATCCAACCAGGCGGCTGGAAGGCTAGCCCGGCGCGCCGCGCCACTTCCCGCCAGGCTTCGGTGTGCTTGCGCCGGTCGAGGTAGATGATGCCGATGACCACCCCGAAGAAGAGCAGGATGAAGAGAGGAAGGATGCAAAGAAAGCAAATCAGGGTTAGGAAATCCATTGCAGTTACCGAAACAAAAAAACGATGCTGTGTTCAGCATCAGTGTACGAAAAGGGTGTCTCGAAAGTGTCTTCGTCAAATTTGCTTTGTTGGGTCATCCCGCCATTTTTAACCATGAGCCCACTGCAAAAAACGAATCGCAGAGAGCGCCGAGTTTTTCATTGGTTAAGTCTTTGCGTACTCTGCGATCTCAGCGGTAAAACGTAACTGCTCAGGTCAAGACCCTAAAGGTCTCCTGTGCAATCGAAAGTATGTTTCAAGCCTGACCTTCCTGCAAATTCAGCCTTTCGATTTGCGGGAAAGACCTTTAGGGTCTGCATTTGCGGTATTTGCGAAAGTGGCTGAGTACCCCGCCGGCCTCTTCCGGCGGTTTTTCTTCTTTAGGCAGGCATCCCCCGAAGGAGGGCGCCCAATACCAGGCTTCAATCAGGCCCAGGGTGTCCACGCCAACATTGTCAGCAACAGCACAGATTTTGTAGATGGACGCAGAAAGCATAGAAAAATCTGCGGAAATCTGCCTGATCTGTGAATGTCTCCAATCGCCACTGACCACTTGTGCATGCACACAGGCCCGGCTGACGTCACCCGAATAGCCAGAACAGGGTATAATCGGCGTCTGTTACCCCACTTTCGAAAGAGAGAAACATGGAAATTTTGACCTTCTTGCTCGACCTGTTCCTGCATCTGGACGAATACCTGGCCGAGATCATTCGCACCTATGGACTGTGGACCTACGGTCTACTATTCTTTGTTATTTTCATGGAAACCGGCTTCGTAGTCACCCCCTTCTTGCCGGGCGATTCGCTGCTCTTTGCGGCCGGCACCTTTGCTTCGCCGGTCATGGGCGAGGCGCTCAATATCTACGTCCTGGTTGGCTTGCTGACGGTAGCGGCAATATTGGGCGATACCGTCAACTACTGGATCGGTCACTTCCTAGGCGAGCGCGCCTACAACAGCCGCTGGGTAAAGAAAGAATACCTCGACCGTACCCATGCCTTCTTCGAGAAACATGGCGGCAAGACCATCTTCCTGGCGCGCTTCGTTCCCATCATCCGCACCTTTGCGCCCTTCGTAGCCGGGGTTGGGAAGATGTCGTATGGCTACTTCTTTTCGTACAACGTCTTCGGCGGCCTCACCTGGGTGCCGCTGTTCACCCTGGCGGGCTATTTCTTTGGCAACATCCCCTTCGTGCAGAAGAATTTCGAATTCGTCATCATTGCCATCATCTTGATTTCTGTCATTCCGGTCTTCGTTGAGGCCTGGAAAGCGCGCCGCGAGGGCGCCAGCGGAACGGCGCAAGCCCAACCCGATTGAGCAAGGTGTCCTTCTCTTTTCTCGAACTCGTTACCCTCCTCTTTGCGCTCTTCATCCTGTCAATCATCCTGTTGGCCGATACAGGGCAATTGCCAGGCGTTTTACATTTCGTCCATGACATTCCCTATGGCGACAAGATAGGGCATTTCCTGTTGATCGGCATTTTGTCTTTCCTGACCAACAGCACCGCCCTGCGCTGTTTTCCGCGCAAGCCGCCGCGGCGGGTGGTTGCCCTCACTTGCCTGGCGCTTGCGCTTTTCTTCGGCCTCGAGGAAGCCTCTCAGATTTTGATTCCCGCGCGGCGCGCCTCGTTCCTTGACTTGCTGGCCGGCCTGGCGGGAATTACGTTCTTTGGCTGGCTAGCCTGCAAGCGCCCTCTACAGCGCGCCCCATCCATGTAACTTTTTCTTGCTTTGGGCATCTAAATATCTGTGAAATCCATCCGTAAGACAGAATTCATTCCGCGTGGCACTTTACCACTTCGTGGTACTGGCAAGCCTGGCGGTACGCTTTGCCAAACAACATTTGCATGCACGATGCAAATGTTGTAGAGCAATACTATAACATAACGCGGCGAGCCGCAACCAAATGTACCGCCGACCTTTGGTCGGCCTTGCCATACCACTTCGTGGTACTTGGCACAGCCTGGTGGTACTGACGAGCACGTTACAGAATCTTCGCGGTTGTGAATGTCCTGGCGAATGTCCAGGACAGATTTTGCACCACAATACTATAGGAGTTCGACATGCCAATTTATGAGTTTGCTTGCAGTGAGTGTGGGCATGCCTTCGAGGAACTCGTGTTCAGCCTGAGCAAAGTAGATCAAGTCGCCTGTCCGTCTTGCCACAGTCGTCAGGTCAGGAAGAAAATGTCCACCTTTGCCTCGAAGACAAGCGGCGATGGCGCCTCGTTCTCGCTGAACACAGGCTCGGCTTCCTCATGTAGCACAGGCAGCCTCTGAGGAGTATAGCCCTGCATGGCCGTGCGCCAGTCATATTTGGGCAGTTATCCGCAAGATGATAGTCTCCCTCTTGAGAGCAAATATCAAAAGAGGTACACTTGGGGCAAACTGAATATGGATAAAAGAGATGGAACGCTTTGCTAAACCTGGAGAATGTTGTCCAAAGTGGGACGATCTTTTACCGCAAGCGTGTCTCGCAGGATGAGATACTGGAAACGCTGGCTTTGCTGGCAGAAGGCAATCGGATTAGCAGTTTGACGCGGGTCAAAGGGCACAAAGAAGACACCATCTTGAAGTGGCTGCGGGAGGCGGCCAGTCATGCAACCGCAGTAGAAGAAGTATTGCTGAAAGAGTACCATATCAAACGTGGTCAATTGGATGGTCTGTGGTTGTACGTCGGGAACAAAGTAAAAAAAGGCTATCCCGAAACGTCGGAAAGCGGCCAATTCATACGTTCGACCATGATAGATATGGAAACTCGCCTGCGCGTAGCCTGTGCCATTGAAAAAGACGAAACCCAGGCCAGTATCGGGGTATTCCAGATGCTGAAACGGCGCGGTCATCCCGACGGCCCGCCTCCCACGCTCTCGGATGGGTGGGGCGGGATTGATCAAGCGATGATTGAAGTCTATGGCATAGTGCCGGAACGCGGACGCCCGCCCACACGTAAGAAGCCAGGCACAGATTGGCTGTATTTGCAAATGGTCAAACAACGCGACGCTAGCGGTCATTTTATTGGAACCAAACTCAAAGCCATCTTCGGGAGTCTGGAAAATCTGATCCGATGGCTCGGTCAAAAGACCTTACTTATTGCTCGAGTTTAGACAAACGATTTTTCCCTGACGTGGGGTCAGGGTCGTGAATTGCACCTTAC
>FWWM01003378.1_pt1 | contig 39775 bp, 25 predicted proteins | sample 2228351 | NCBI WGS metagenome assembly FWWM01 (sample SAMEA103939774, study PRJEB20133) | metagenome
ATCCGCTGGGTGTGGTCGGTGTGATCACGGCGTTCAACTTCCCCGTCGCGGTGTGGTCGTGGAACGCTGCCATCGCGGCGGTGTGTGGAGATACCATCATCTGGAAACCTTCCTCCTATACGCCTCTGTGCGCGGTGGCTGTGCAACACATCACCAATCGCGTCTGCGCCGATCACGGTGTGCAGGGCATTTTCAACCTGGTGATCGGTAGCGGTCGGGAAGTGGGCGACCAGCTGCTCTCCGATCAACGGGTGAAGCTGATCTCGTTCACCGGATCCACAAAAGTTGGGCGGCATGTCGCGCGCACCGTCGCTGAACGCTTTGGACGCACCATCCTGGAGCTGGGCGGGAATAACGCCATCATCGTGGCGGAGGATGCAGATCTCGATCTGGCTGTGCGGGCGATTCTGTTTGGCGCAGTGGGCACAGCCGGACAACGCTGCACCACCACTCGCCGCATCATCATGCACAAAGATATTGCCCCACAGCTGACATCTCGGCTGGTGGATGCCTATCAACAGGTGCGCATCGGCGATCCCCTGGCTGAAGGCACGTTAATGGGTCCGCTGGTGGACAGTTCCGCAGTGGAGGAGATGTTCGATGCGCTGGAGAAGGCACAGGCACAGGGAGGTGTGATCCTGACAGGCGGTAAGATGCGTCCCGATCTGGGTCCCAACTTCGTGGAGCCAACGATCGTCAAGATGCCTGCCCAGAATGAGATCGTAAAAGTAGAGACATTTGCTCCTATCCTCTACCTGCTCGAGTATAGCGATCTGAATGAGGCCATCCGCATCCATAACGATGTTCCGCAAGGTCTCTCCAGCGCCATTTTCACGGATAGCGTGCGGAAAGCCGAATTGTTCCTTTCCGCCGGCGGGTCTGACTGCGGGATCGCCAATGTGAATATCGGCACCTCCGGCGCGGAGATCGGCGGGGCTTTCGGTGGTGAAAAAGAGACCGGTGGGGGCAGGGAATCGGGCTCCGATGCCTGGAAGGCTTATATGCGCCGCCAGACGAACACGATCAATTATTCGCGCGATCTCCCCCTGGCGCAGGGCATCAAGTTTGGGGATTAAATTCTTTGGAGGCGGGTGGCGGAGGAGAGTTATAAAGGGGCTGAGGAGAGTCAACCAAGCCATGGGAAATATGCAGCCACCAATCTACCTTTCCTTGCCTCTCCCTCCATGCTATAATTTTGCGAAATTTGCGAGGCGTTGATCTGGCCATGATCGTTTATATGGGATTTATTCCTGACAATGAGACAGAGAATTCTAATCACGGGTTTGTCCGGTCGGGCAAGGTGGATTTAGCGCCGTATTGACGCAGCCGGAATACCGATCCACCGCCCGACGCGACCCGCGGAGGGCGGTTTATTTTGTCAGATCGTGGCGTGGCTTGAGAGCGATCCTCGAGCCTGTCAGGGACAGGAGGACTTATCATCATGTATAAAACGCATACCTGTGGAGAACTGCGCGTCGACCATATCGACAAGGCGGTCACATTGGCGGGCTGGGTACATCGCCGGCGCGACCATGGGGGAGTGACTTTCATCGACCTGCGCGACCGGTTTGGGATCGTGCAGATCGTCTGCAACCCTGCTTCAGCGCCTGAGGCACACCGGATGGCTGCTGAGGTGCGTGCGGAGTGGGTCATCCAGGTCGAAGGTGTTGTCCGAAGGCGCCCTGCCGGGATGGAAAACCCCAATCTGGCGACCGGTGAGGTCGAGGTGGAAGTCCAGATGTTGAGAGTGCTCAACCCTGCCAAGACCCCGCCCTTCCTGATCAATAAAGAAGAAGAGGTGGATGAACAGACGCGCCTGCGGTATCGGTATCTCGACCTGCGCAAAGAACGTCTGGCCCGCAATCTGGAGTTGCGCCACCGGGTCGTCAAGTTCATTCGGGACTACCTCGATCAGCGTGGTTTTCTCGAGATCGAGACGCCCATCCTGTTCAAGACGACCCCCGAAGGCGCCCGCGATTATCTGGTGCCCTCCCGCCTTCACCCCGGCGAGTTCTACGCCTTGCCGCAATCTCCCCAACAGCTCAAGCAGCTCTTGATGGTGGCAGGTGTCGAGCGCTATTTCCAGATCGCCCGTTGCTTTCGGGATGAAGATCAGCGCGGTGACCGCCAGCCGGAGTTCACCCAGCTCGATCTGGAGATGTCCTTCGTCGAAAGGGAGGACATCATGCAGTTGATCGAGGATATGTTCACCCGGATGGTGCACGAACTGCTGCCGGGGAAACGCCTGCTCTCCAGCCCCTGGCCCAGGCTGAGCTACCAGGAAGCCATGCAGCGGTTTGGCAAGGACAACCCCGACCTGCGCTTCGGCATGGAATTGAAGGATATCAGCGACCTGGCGCCCGGCTGCGGGTTCCAGGTGTTCGAGAACGCGGTCGCCAGCGGGGGTAGTGTACGCGGGATCAACGCCCGCGGGTTGGGCGATTACAGCCGGAAGCAGATCGATGAGCTGACAGAGTTTGTGGCACAATTCGGGGCAAAAGGTCTGGCTTATATCGCCCTCACGCAATCCGGAGAGCAGCGATCAACCTTTGCGAAGTACCTCCCCGAGAGAACCTTACAAACTCTCCTCGACCGGATGGAAGCCGCCCCTGGCGATCTCCTGCTTTTCGTCGCCGATCGAGACGAGGTCGTCTACGAGTCTTTAGGGCGTTTGAGGGTCCTGCTTGGTGAACGGCTGGGTTTGAGGGATCCCAACGTGCTGGCTTTTTGCTGGGTGATCGATTTCCCCTTCGTGGTCTGGAACCCGGAGGAGAAGAGGTGGGACCCCAGCCATCACCTCTTCACTGCTCCGATGCCGGAGGATATCCCCTTGCTGGACAGTGACCCGGGCAGGGCGCGCGGCCAGCAGTATGACCTGGTGCTGAACGATTACGAGGTCGGCGGTGGCTCGATCCGCATCCATGATCGAAGCCTTCAGGAGAAGGTGTTCGCGCTGATCGGTCTCGACCTGGAGGTGGCACGCCAGCGTTTCGGTCACATGCTGGAGGCTTTCGAGTATGGCACGCCGCCCCATGGAGGCATCGCGCCAGGGATTGACCGGCTGTGCATGGTTCTGGCGAACGAACCGAACATCCGCGAAGTGATCGCCTTCCCCAAGAATCAGGCAGCCCGGGATGTGATGGCAGATGCCCCTTCACCGGTCGATCCCGAGCAACTCAAAGAGCTTCATATTCGCGTGATAGATTAAATATTTCAATTCTGTCTACTCAAGGATTCTATTTTGTGGTATAAGAATATCAAACCCTACTGTGCGCGTGATGCCGCAAAACGGTTCTGAGCCAACACACACTTTTAGGGTCTCGAACTCACGTCAGTGACGCGATAGGCTGGAGCCAAGGCGGAGCTGCCGGGAAGGGACCCACCCTGCGAAGGCAGGTTCAGAACTGCGCTGCACACGGCACGGTGGGGTGTTTTTTATTATCGATCGCCAACGGCGATCAGGTCGCCAAGCAGATGTGGACCAACCCACAGACGGGCATCCTTGACCGCCGGGAACTGCTCGGCGGTCGCCCAGACCGCGTCATGGATGCGCTTGCTCTCGCACACATCTGGTGGTTTGGGGATAGCCCCTGCGAGGTAGATCTCCGCCCTGCCTGTGGCGGGATCGAAGTCTACCCTGGTGACATGCAGGTGGGCGTTGTAGACCGGGTTGTAATATCCGCCGACATCCTTTGTTTTGAGCTTGAACAAACTGTTCAGGGCCGATTTGATATCAGCCTCCAGGTTCCCTGTTTCGGGTTTTCCGGAGAAGAAGTACACCAGTCCATCACCGCAACCGAAAGGTCCACCGGCACCCAGGGCTATCAGGTAATATTTCAGCCCCCGCAGCCGTTCGGTCGGGGTTGGCTCAGGGGTTGGCGTTGGCTGGGGAGTCAGGATTGTCACAGCATGCAAGTCCCCGGAGATTTCCAGAACGCTGGCGGGCAACCAGCAGACTGTGTCCAAAGCCTCGACCTCGACGGCGAACCAATCTTCTGTGGAAGTCATCCCAAACAGAGGCGGCCTCTCCCCCGCGCTCAGATAGGTGCGGATGCCATAGACTATCCCTGGGCCGTAAAGGCAGGTGCTATCCTGCCTGACAAGGATGGACGCTGGCTCACTGGTGGGGGTAAGCGTAGGCGTGCGGGTTGGTCGTGAGGTCTGAGTTGGGGTTGGTGGAGCTGGCGTTGTGGGGGTCGGAGAGGCTGTGCTGGTTGCACTCGCGGTTGATGTGGTTATGCTCGATGATTGCTGTGGGATCGCAGTCGAAAAAGATACTGGCTGAGCCGATGGTGGATTTTGTTGGATCTGATTGCAGGCATTAAATGAGACGATCAACATGGACAGGACGATCACGTTCCACAAGCGAGGTTGTCGAACCGAGAAAATCATTGTGGGCTCCTTATTTCTATGAATCTCCGATGGTTTGTCGAGGCGTGACATCCATAGTTTTGCCGTCACATTATAAACGCCTCTGATATAATCAGCACTTTGAAAGACCCCTCGAGCTATGTTGATATACTTCGCAAATCTAAATCGAGAATTCGACAACTGGAGATTAGTGTAACTTATGACAACCGAACCATCCTCTGAATCGTCGCAAGAACTCGAAGAGCCGCCTGGTCAAGGGAGTCGCTCTCGTCCGAAGTGGTTGGTGGCTGTCGTCGCTAACATCAAGGGGGAGGGCGAGCTGCCGGCCGGGGCGCCGCCGGATGCTGGGGCAGAATTCGACCGCACCGAGACGGTGCAGGCTATTCGACAGGCGATAGAATCCGCTGGCCATCGCACGGTTTTCGTTTCCGCCGACCAAAATTTCCCGAACAAGATCCGAGAAGTCAACCCTGACATCTGTTTCAATATCGCCGAAGGTTTGCAGGGTGAGGGTCGTGAAGCGCAGATCCCTGCTATCCTGGAGCTCTACGGCATTCCCTACACCGCATCCCGGGTGGTCGCCAACACCATCTCCCTGGAAAAGACGCTCACGAAGCGTCTCTGGCGGGATGCCGGTCTGCCAGTCGTTCCGTTTCAGGAGTTTCACAGCCCGGAGGACAATCTCCGTCCCGGGTTGAAGTTCCCGCTGTTCGTGAAGCCTTCCCGCGAAGGCACCGGCATGGGCGTTGATCTGGAAGCTGTTGTCAACGATGAAAATGAACTAAGGAAGCGCGTGGCTTACGTTATCAGCACCTACCGCCAACCGGCGTTGGTGGAGACCTTCCTGCCAGGCAGGGAATTTACTGTCGGTGTGCTGGGAACCCGCGATGTCAAGAAGTTCACTCAGCGTCCTTATCTCTATGACAAGGATGGCTTTCACCGCTTTCCGATCCTGGAGATCGAAAGTCAGCAGTCGATCACTCCGGGCGTTTACGGTTATAAAGCCAAGTCGAAGGATCTCTGGGAGAAAGGTGCTCCTGGCTATATCTGCCCGGCTGAGCTGGATCAAAAGCTGGTCGACCGCCTGCAGCGTCTGGCGTTGAGGGCGCATCGCGTGATCGGTGCCAAGGACGTCTCCCGCATCGATTTTCGCCTGGACGGTGATGGGAATCCCTATTTGCTGGAGATTAATACCTTGCCCGGGCTGAACCCTCTGGTCAGCGATCTGTGCATTATGGCCGAAGCCGAAGGGTTTCCTTACGCTCACCTGATCCTGGAAATTTTGGATATGGCTGCCGCCCGCTTCGGTCTGCTTGCCTGACGATCCCTGCGCTTATACAAAAAACCGCACTCCAACAGGTAGTGCGGTTTTTTTGTTGTACAATTTGTGAGGAATGGATCAAGACCTTTGAGGAGGGGTGTGATGGCGTATTTTCTGGCACATGATGTCGGCACCAGCGGATGCAAGGCGGTCATCGTGACGGGCGATGGAAAACTGGTCGCCAGGTCTTTTTCTCCCTATCCCACCCGTTACCCAAAGCCCCTTTGGGCGGAGCAAGATCCCGAAGACTGGTGGAATGGTGTCATCCAGGCCACGAGCGCAGTGCTCGCCTCCAGCGGACTGAATCCCCAGAATATCCAGGGGATGGCATTCTCTACTCAAATGGTGAATGTTGTCCCCGTTGATAAGCAGGGTCATCCTCTTCGTCCCTGTATCAGCTGGCTGGATGGGCGTGCCTGGGAAGAAGCCAGTCAGGTGATGCGCAGGCTGGGTGGGGCGCGCGTATTCTCTCTCATCGTCGGCTCTGCACTTACCGGCAAGGATCTCCTGCCGAAGTACTTATGGCTGAAAAACCATGAGCCGGAAATTTACAAGGCCGCCTCTGCCCTGGTCGATTGCAGCGGTTATCTGCTCTTCCGGGCTACGGGGATGCTGGTCTATGAATGGAGCACAGCCAGCGTTACTGGACTTTTCAACCTCAAATCGAAAACCTGGGACAGGACCCTGATGCGCTTCTTCGGTCTGCATGCTGAGAAGTTCCCGGAGCTGGTGAAATCATACACTTGCGTGGGTGGGCTCACCCAGCAGGCGGCTGCAGAGCTCGGACTCCCGGCGGGGCTCCCGGTGTATGCAGGGGCGGGCGATGCGATGAGTGCGGCGGTTGGATGCGGGGCGGTTGGTGAAGGTGAGGCGCATCTCTGCCTGGGAACTTCCGGATTTGTCGGCATCGTCACCGCTCGCCGGGTGGTCGGCAGGCGCGGCATCGTCAGCATCCAATCAGCGGACCCTGAAAAGTTCCTGCTCATCGCCGAAACGGAGACTGCAGCCTCCTGCCTGCGCTGGGCAGTCAGGGAGATCTACGGAAGGGAGCCGGACGCGGAGGCCTTCTCAGAAATGGATCGGCAGGTTTCCGCCGAAAAGCCCGGCTCGGGGAACCTCATTTTTACCCCCTGGATGTATGGCGAACGCTGCCCGGTAGCCGATGAGAGCCTGCGGGCTGCGTTTATCAACCTGGGCGCCAACCACACCAGGGCACAGCTGGCAAGAGCGGTCTATGAGGGTGTCGCATACAACATCCGCTGGATCCTCGACTCGATCTTCGATTACTATGGATTTAAAGCTGAGCCGCTGCGTGTCCTGGGGGGTGGCGCCCGCAGTCTGGTCTGGATGCGCATCATGGCGGATGTATGTCGGCGCACTCTGGAAATCGTGCCCAATCCCCAGGAGGTTTCCGCCATCGGAGCCGGATTGATCGCTGCTTTAGGGGCGGGGCTTTATCCGTCTTACGAAGCGCTCAAAGCCCTGGTTCCGGTCGAAAGCACTGTCCAGCCCGAAGCTGCCTGGGAGGACACTTATGCACGTCTGTATGATTCATTTCGCCAGGTGCATCGCTCGTTGCGCGGGATTTACCACCGCCTGAACCGCATGGACTGAAATCTTAGGACAGTCAATGAATTCCAGAACAGGTATCAATCCCATCCCGAGGAGGATAACATGGACGCAGACTTATTAGCCAGTCTGGCGCAAGATTTGGAAAAATGGTTGAAACCGTATCGGTCAGGCTTCGAGAAGTATGATCGCCTGCCGGCGCAGGGGGTGGATCGAGGGAAGATCCTTGAATTGATGGAGAGGTTCAACGCCATCGAGGCAGCCCGTTGGAGGGAGGGTTTCGTCTCCGGCGCGGTCTACCATGGCGATCAGGAGCACATCGATTTCCTCAATCGGGTTTATGCGCTCAATTCGCAAAGCAACCCGCTGCACCCTGATGTCTGGCCGAGCACCACCAAATTCGAATCGGAGGTCGTCGCCATGACAGCGCGAATGCTGGGTGCGGATCAAACCGAGGATGCGATCGTCGGAACGCTCTCATCCGGGGGGACCGAGAGCATCCTGCTGGCGATGAAAGCCTACCGGGATTGGGCGCGGGAGACAAAAGGCATATCGATCCCGGAGATCGTCGCTCCCACCACGGCGCACGCGGCATTCGATAAAGCCGCGGAGTATTTCGGCATGCGTACCAAACGCGTCCCCGTAGGGGAGGATTTCCGTGCCGATGTGAAAGCCATGGAGGCAGCGATCACCCCCGCGACGGCGGTGCTGGTCGGTTCTGCGCCGCCTTTCCCACACGGCATCGTCGATCCGATCGAAGAGCTCTCCGAGCTGGCGCGAGAGCGCGGCCTTGGCTTTCACACGGATGCCTGTCTGGGAGGTTTCATTCTCCCCTGGGCAGAGAAGCTCGGTTACCCGGTTCCGCCGTTCGATTTCCGTTTACCCGGTGTCACCTCGATCTCGGTCGATACCCATAAATACGGATACGCAGCCAAAGGCACCTCGGTGATCCTCTACCGTGGGGCAGAGCTGCGCCATTATCAATATTTCTCCGTCACGGATTGGCCGGGCGGGATCTATTTCTCGCCGACCTTTGCCGGCAGCCGGCCAGGCGCCTTGAGCGCAGCTGCCTGGGCGGCAATGGTCTCGATCGGAGAGAACGGCTACCTGGAAGCTGCCCGCCGAATTCTGGAGACGACCGCCTGGCTCAAGGAGGAGCTGCGACGTATCCCGGAGATCGAGGTGATCGGAGACCCCCTCTTTTTGATCGCGTTCCGCTCGGATACGCTCAACATCTACCAGGTGTTGGAATACATGACTCAACGCAATTGGGGTTTGAATGGCTTGCATCTCCCGCCCAGCGTCCATCTGTGTGTGACCCTGCGCCATACCCAAGCGGGAGTCAAAGAACGTTTCATCGCCGATCTCAAGGATGCCATCGCATATGTGAAAGAGCATCCCGAGGCCTCCGAAGGGCTGGGTCCGATTTATGGGATGGCTTCTATGGTCGAGATGCGGGGAATGGTGAAGCAGGTGTTGAACTGGGTGATGGACTTATTGTATGAGGTCTGATTCCCCAGCAGGCAACCGATAAGCATCACTTCACGCCTGCCACGAACATCCCTCCCGCCAGGAGAGCCATCCCGGCGCCGAAGAAGAAGGGCGCGCCGGGGCCGAACCCCCTCCAGTAGCCTATCCCCTGCCACAAGATGCCGGCGATCAAGGAGGCGGGGAGCGCAGCCAAACCAACCCCAGCGTGGTAAAGGCCATAGGCAGCGCCGCGCTGCTCTTGCGGTACCAGGTCCGCAACGAGAGCCCGCGCAGCGCCTTCAGCCAGTCCATAATAGATCCCATACAACCCGAACAGGGCCCAGACCTGCCAGCCTGTGCGGGCAAAACCCAGCCCCAGATAGATCAGCCCATAAGCGAACCAACCCATCAGCAAGACGCGCCGTCGTCCGATCCGGTCAGAGAGGGAACCCGCCGGGCTGGAGAGCAGCGTGTAGACTGCATTGAATGTCAGCAATGTCCCCATGACCTGCAGAACGCTCAGCCCGCGTTCCTGTCCTCTCAAGATGATGAATGCATCCGCCGAGTTTCCTAGGGTGAAGACTACCACGGTGATCAGGAAAAAATAAAACCTTCTGTCCATGCCACCCAGGCTGCTCAGCAAGCTGGCCTGATTCTGGTTCCTGGTCGAGATCTCCCGGGCGCCGAACATCAGGATGAAGACTGCCAGAAAAGCCGGGATGATGCTTGCCAGCACGACCATCTGGAAAGTTTGGCGGGTGAGCTGCGCCGCGCCAGCCTGGGTAGCCCAGATGATCAGGGTGGCGATCGCCAGCCCGGTGAATGCCCCGGCGGTATCGGCTGCTCGGTGGAGGCCGAACGCCAGGCCTCGATTCTTTTCCCCCACACTGCCTGCCAGGAGAGCATCCCGCGGGGCGCTGCGGATGCCTTTGCCCACCCGATCGGTGAACCTGACCAACAGCACCCAGATCCAGGAGTTCGCAAAGTAGAGCAGCGGTTTTACGAAAGATGAGAAACTATATCCCAGGACGGTCAGCTTTTTGCGATTGCCCAGACGATCGGAAAGCGAACCGGAGTAGACCTTGACCAAACTGGCTGTGGTTTCCGCCACCCCTTCGATCAATCCGACAATGGCTGTTTTCGCACCCAGCACATTGACCAGGAACAGCGGCACCAGGTTGAACAGCATCTCGGATGAGACATCCGTCAGGAAAGAGGTGACGGAAAGCACCCAAACATTGCGGTTCAGCCTGGTTTTCATGACATCCTCTTTCCTGGGATGAGCATCATGCCTTCAAAGGGGCGCAGATCCAGGCGATCCGAATGGATTTGCCCCTCCCTGTCGAGTTCAGTCGAAAGCAGGATCCGACCGCCCATCAGCTCTGGGAGGGTGATCTCGATCGGACGAGAGGAGAAATTCAGCGAGATCAACACAGGTGCAAGATCAGGAAGATGGCGCAGATAAGCGAAAATATCCTGAGGTACATTATCCAACGGGAGGTAGTTCCCCCTGAGCAATGCCGGCGAGCTCTGGCGGAAGGCGAGCAACCGGCGGTAGAGGTTTAGAAGCGAGCGGGGATCCGCAAGCTGTTTTTCGACGTTCTTCTCCCTGGAATCTGGAGCGAGGGGAAGCCAGGTCGCGGCGACCGAGGGAGGCGCAAACCCGGCATGACGGCTGCCATCCCACTGCATGGGGGTGCGGCAGGGATCTCTTCCCAGCCCCGGGAGGTTCTTCCCCAGTGGATCTTGCTGTGCTTCGCGGGGTATGAACACGTCAACCATCCCGATCTCATCGCCGTAATAGAGGGTCGGCGTCCCACGCAGAGTCAGGAGAAGCATGGCAGCCAGACGGCAGGCTTGGGGACCTATGCGGCTGGCCAGGCGTGGCTCATCATGATTCCCTAGAACATAATTTGGCCAGGCACCTTCTGGAAGGGCTTTTTCCAGGGCATCGACGCTCTGGCGGATCGCCTGTGCCTGCCAGTCCGTTTTCAGGAGCTGGAAATTGAAAGGCATGTGCAGTTCATCGAGGTCCTTACCATAAAAATCGACCCATTTCTGCAAGTCGTATATATGGACCTCGCCGATGGAGAAGCGCGGCTGGTCGTGGTTGTATGAATCAAGGAGCTGCCGCATTTCGCGATAGACCTCATGGACATCCGGATGGTTCTGATCATACAGGTGGATCTGTGACTCGTAATCCCCAAAAGGTTTGTGTAAAGACCATTCAGATCCTGTTCTGAGGGGGTTGTCCCGCAGCAATGGATCCTTCATGATGAAGTGGGCGACATCGATCCGGAAGCCGTCTACACCTTTATCCAGCCAGAAGCGCAATACGTCGAACATAGCCTGCCTGACTGCTGGGTTGCGCCAGTTGAGATCGGGCTGTTCTTTCAGGAAGGAGTGCAGGTAATACTGTCCTGTTTCGGCGTCCCATTCCCAGGCGGGACCCCCAAAAATGCTCAGCCAGTTGTTCGGAGGCGACCCATCCGGCTTTGGGTCTGCCCAGATATACCAGTCCCGTTTTGGGTTATCCCGGCTGCTTCTCGATTCCAGGAACCAGGGGTGCTGATCGGAGGTGTGATTGGGGACATAATCGATGATCACTTTTAGACCCCGGCGATGCGCTTGATGGAGCAGCTCATCGAAATCAGACAGGGTGCCAAAGCTGGGATCGACATCCGTGTAATCAGCGACGTCGTAACCGAAATCAGCCATGGGAGAGACAAAGAACGGGGAGAGCCAGATAGCATCTACGCCCAGGGTCTGGGAAAGATAATCCAGCCGGCTGGTTATCCCCTTGAGGTCGCCGATCCCGTCTCCATTGGAGTCTTGAAAACTGCGAGGGTAGATCTGGTAAATGACTGTTTTCTGCCACCAGGGTTGCTGATCGTGTTCGATGTGCGTGTGCATTGACGAAATATCCATTGATGTAAGTGTATGGATCAAGATGTGGTCGCGTAAATCCAGTGACACCGGTCGCTTGCGCAGAAACGAGATGTGAAATTATACATGAATTCGATCCGTCGGAAGCCTCATAATTATCTCTTTACAGGTTGTCCTCGCAGCGCGGAGCCTGATGCGAGGATTCTGGGGGTGGAAAATTCACCTGGATCTCAAGGAAGTCCTCAGTAAAGGTTCGTCTGGGCCGGTAATTCTTGCGCTATTTCAGATAGAGCCAGAGGTATTCATAAGGGTCCAGATGAAGGATGATCCGCGCGCCCTGGAAGACCGGCGCGTGTTTTGTGGGCAAAAGGCATTGCACCCTGTCCGGGCTGACCTGTCCCAGATCGATAGCGAGCTCTTGCCGGAGGTTGGAAAGATTGTTCACGCTCAAGAGTTTGTCTTCATCTGTAGATCGCCAGAAAGCAGCCACGGAACCAGAATCGACCGCCCAGGTGAAATCCCCCCAGCCAAAAACAGGGAGGCGTTTGCGCAGGGCGATCATGCTTCTGAGGGTGTTGAGCAGGGAATGGGGGTCATCTAATTGGGAACCTACATTGACTTTTTCGGGCTTGAACTCAGGGTCTGAGATCACGGGCGCGTATAGCCGATCGGCTCTGGCGGTGGAAAATCCGGCATTTATCTCAGAGGTCCACTGCATTGGCGTGCGCACACCGTTGCGATCCTCGAGCCAGATGTTATCCCCCATTCCGATCTCGTCACCGTAATATATGATCGGAGATCCGGGCAGCGAGAAGAGCAGGGAGTGCACCAGCTCGATCTTCCGCCGGTCGTTGTCGAGCAAGGGAGCCAGGCGCCTGCGGATGCCCAGATTGAGGCGCATGCGTGGCTCGGGGGCATAATAATTCCACATCCATTGTCTTTCTTCCTCCGTCACCATTTCCAATGTCAGTTCGTCGTGATTGCGGAGAAAGGTACACCATTGGCAGTTCTCCGGGATCGGAGGCGTGCGTTCCATCACCCAGACCAGAGGCGAGATGTCGGCTTTCCCCAACGCCATAAAGATGCGTGGCATCAGGGGAAAGTGAAACCCCATGTGAAATTCATCCCCGTTGCCGAAATACACCCGCACGTCCACAGGCCATTGGTTCGCCTCGCAGAGCAGGATGCGATCGGGATAGTTTTGGTCGATGAAGCGCCTCAGGCGTTTCAGATAGGCATGCGTCTCAGGCAGGTTCTCGCAATTGGTGCCCTCCCGCTCGAACAGGTATGGGACAGCATCGGCTCGAAATCCATCCACCCCCAGATCGAGCCAGAACCGCACCACATCCAACATCTCTTGTTGAACAGCTGGATTGTCGTAATTCAGGTCGGGCTGACATTTATAAAAACGATGCCAGTAATACCGACCTGCCTGCTCATCCCATGCCCAATTAGAGGATTCGATATCGACGAAGATAATCCGCGCCTGCTTGAATTTATCAGGCGTATCACTCCAGACATAATAATCGTGATAAGGCGAGTCTTTACCTTTGCGCGCTTCCTGGAACCAGGGATGCTGATCGGAGGTGTGGTTGAGCACCAGGTCGAGGATCAGGCGCATCCCCTGGGCATGCACCGCTTGCACCAGGGTCTTAAAATCATCCAGTGTTCCGTAATCTGGATGGATACCGCGATAGTCGGCGATATCATATCCATCATCCTGCAAGGGAGAGGGGTAGATCGGCATCAGCCACAGGCAATCCACTCCAAGCGTGCGCAGATAATCAAGCTTTTCGATCAACCCTTGTAAGTCGCCGTGTCCATCTCCATTGCTGTCGTAGAAGGCACGCACATTAACCTGATAAAAAAGGGCATTCTTATACCACAATTCTTTTCTTTGCATCAGCCTTTGACCGAACCAGCAAGTAAACCACGGACGAAGTAACGTTGAAACCCGAAGAAGACCAGCATCGGTACGATGAAAGACAGGAAGGCAGCTCCGGTTAAGATATGCCAGTTCCCGCCGCGCGGGTCGATCAGGTTGGTGATCTGCACAGTGAGGACGGGGTTGGTGGTCAGGAAAATCTTGGCGACCAGGAAGTCGTTCCACAGCCACAGGAACTGAAAGATACCCAGGGCTGCGATCGCCGGTAGGGAGAGGGGGATGGCCAGGTTCCAGAAAGCCTTCCAGTGGTTTGCCCCATCCAGGTAAGCGGATTCAAAGACTTCTCGCGGCAGCCCCCGCAGGAAATTGCTCATCAGATAGATGGCGTATGGCAGCCCAAAGGCGGTGTGGAAGAGCCAGATCCCCAGGAAGGTGCTCTGCATGCCCAGCTGAGCATAGAGCCGGGCGATCGGCACCAGCGTCATTTGCAGCGGGACGATCTGCAGCCCGACCAAGATGGCGTACATCCACTGGCGCCCTTTGAAATCCAGCCAGGAGAACGCGTATGCGGCAAAAGCGGCAAACAGGATCGGCAGCAGGGTGCCTGGCACTGCGACGAAAATGGTGTTGACAAAAGCGCGCCCCATCCCTTCTGGGTTGAGCACATCGCTGATATCACAGTTGAACTTTGCCAGCGTACTGGGGACGCCCTGTTCGCAGTCGGTGAGATAATCCTGGGTGCCTTTGTAACCCACCAGGGCATCGGCGTAGTTGCGCAAGGTGAAGCGGCTACTTTGCGCGCCACCGCTGCTGAGAGAATTCATATACTCGAGGATCGGCGACAGGATCGCCAGAGCTTCATTTGGATTTTCGGGTAGAGGCGGGTCTGTCAGATGGGGCTGGCCGTTGATCTCCCTGCGCAACATGGCAAGCAGACGGTTGGAGCGGGGGTACTTCTCCAGCAGGTTGGTATCACTTAAATCGGCTTCTGGCACGCCTTTACCATCTGCACTGTGACAGGAAGCGCAGTAAGTCGCGTACTGTTCCACGCCGGGTCGAGTCCTGGGCTTGAAGACCGTCCACCATCCTGTGGTGCGCACATCCTCTCTGGGACGAAATGAGGTGACGAACAGCCCAAGGGTCGGCGTGATCCACAAGATGCACAGCAGGATCAATGCCAGATTGATCGGCAGCTTCCCGAAAAAGTGGTTCAATCTGGAGAACGGTTTCATCGCATCGCCTCCTCTTCCTGGAACCGGCGCACATTGTAGATCATGATCGGGATCGTCAGGACGACCAGCAGGACAGCGATAGCGGTCGATTTACCCACATCGGTGACGATCAGCTTGAACATACGGTTGGCGATCACCTCCGTACCGAAATTCCCTCCTGTCATTACGAAGACGATATCGAAGATCTTCAGGATGTTGATGGTCATGGTGGTCGTCACAACCAGAACCGTCGGCCAGATCATCGGCAGCATCACACGGAAAAATGTCTGCCATTCGTTGGCGCCATCCACGCGAGCTGCCTCCAGCACTTCAGATGGTAGACCCTTCAATGCGGCTGAAAGGATGGTCATGCAGAAACCCGCCCACAACCAGGTTCCTACCACCATGAGGGCGAAGTTATTTACCGCCGGATTGCTCAACCACGCCACGGGTTTCTGCCCCAGAGTGGTTATGATCGCATTCAGGAGCCCGATCTGATTTTCCCCGCCTGTCTCGATGTGGTACATAAACTGCCAGATGATGCCGGCGCCGATGAATGAGATGGCCATCGGCATGAAGATAATCGATTTCGCCAGGCTCTCATACCGCACCCGGTCTGCCAGGACTGCGATGATCAAACCGATCGCCACCGTGACCGGCACCATCAGGAGCAACCACAATGCGTTATTGCGCAGGGCAGTCAACATCTCTGGATTGGTGAGGGCATAGCGGTAATTTTCGAAGATCCCCCAGCATGGTTGCCCGGCGATGCACTCCACACTTGCCGGCTGCCTTCCGAAGCGGTTGGTGAAGCTCAACCGGACGGTATCGATCATCGGATAAATGATAAATATTGCAATAATGAGAATCGCCGGGAGCAGATAGAACCAGGGAGTCCAGCGCCCCTGCTTCATGATGGATGGAATCATGGTGATCCTCCTGTCTGATAAACCATGCGGCACCCCATCGAACCGGTGAGAATTATCGTGTGGTGAAGTCCAACCGCGGCAGTATCGTAACTCGCCTCCATAAAACCAGGAAGGGCTGTTTGCAGCAATTGCGCGCCACTGCAAACCGCTCCATTTTTCAATCGAGATAGATTATAAGGATTCAGGGCACACACCCTGGTGTGTGCCCTGAAATCGTACTGGTTGATTATTGTCCCAGAGCCTGAGCCTGGGCGGCGGCGACGGCATCGAGTGCGGACTGGATGTCAGCGCCCTGGACGACGTCGATGATGGCTTTCCACTCGGCTTCGCCGAAGGGGGCGGGGATGGTATCGCCGATGTCTGGGGTGAAGCCGGAGGCGCTGGCGAGTGCTTCGGCCTTCTTAGCCAGTTGGGGGTCAGTGTAATGGCCGACGGCGTTGGCGTTGGGGGAGAGGTCGAAGCCGGTCTCGGCCCACACCTGAGCGCCGTAGGCGGAGGTGAGGTAAGCGACCATGGCTTTGGCGGCTGGGGAGTCGCTGAAGGCCATGAGGAAGTCAGCGCCGCCCTGCATGCCTTGAGCGCCTGGGAAGGGGAAGAAGTCGAAGTCGACGCCGTACTCGAGGTCGGGGAATTGCTTGACGATCTCGCCGCCGGCGAAGCCGGACTGCTTGACCATCATGGCTTCGGGCGGGTCGGAGAAGACCTTGTAGATAGCGTCGAGGAAGCCGGTGTTGACGGTGCCGGTGGCGCCGCCGACGGTGTAGGTTTCGGAGGCGGCCCACTTGACATACTGCTCAAAGGCGGCGACCACGCCGGGGTCATTGTAGGGGATGGAGCCGTCGATGATGCCCATGACGTAATCAGGGCCTTGGAAGGTGAGCAGCAGGTCCTGGATGAAGTCGGAGCCGGTCCAGCCGGTGGCGGGTCCGGATTCGAAGCCCATTGACCAGGGGACATTGCCGTCGGCGACCATCTGCTCGACCAGGGCGTCGAGTTCTTCGAAGGTGGTGGGGACGGAGTAGCCGAAGGCGTCGAACTGGACGGGGGAGTACCAGACGATGGACTTGATGTCGGCTTTGACGGGGACGGCCTTCCAGACGCCGTCGACGGTGCCCAGTTCGAGCCAGAAGTCGGCGTAGTTGCTGGCGTCAGCGCCCAGAGCGGCCAGGTCCTGGAGCTGGTCACCGTAGAGGGTGAGGGGGGCGGTGGTGGGCCAGAAGAGCAGGTCGGGCGGGGTGGACTTGGCCTTGGTGTCGAGCACGGCCGCATCGCGGGTGGATTCGGCCACGATCTGCACGCCACAGGCGTCCACGAAGGGGGCGAAGATGGCGTTGATCTTCTCTTCTTCAGCGCCGGACCACTGATACATCACCGTCAGCTGGTCACCCGGCTGCGCATCCCCACAGTCGATCGCAGCCGCTGCAGGTGGAGCACCTCCCAGTGCCTGAGTCTGGGCGGCGGCGACGGCATCGAGGGCGGACTGGATGTCAGCGCCCTGGACGACGTCGATGATGGCTTTCCACTCGGCTTCGCCGAAGGGGGCGGGGATGGTATCGCCGATGTCTGGGGTGAAGCCGGAGGCGCTGGCGAGTGCTTCGGCCTTCTTAGCCAGTTGGGGGTCAGTGTAATGGCCGACGGCGTTGGCGTTGGGGGAGAGGTCGAAGCCGGTCTCGGCCCACACCTGAGCGCCGTAGGCGGAGGTGAGGTAAGCGACCATGGCTTTGGCGGCTGGGGAGTCGCTGAAGGCCATGAGGAAGTCAGCGCCGCCCTGCATGCCTTGAGCGCCTGGGAAGGGGAAGAAGTCGAAGTCGACGCCGTACTCGAGGTCGGGGAATTGCTTGACGATCTCGCCGCCGGCGAAGCCGGACTGCTTGACCATCATGGCTTCGGGCGGGTCGGAGAAGACCTTGTAGATAGCGTCGAGGAAGCCGGTGTTGACGGTGCCGGTGGCGCCGCCGACGGTGTAGGTTTCGGAGGCGGCCCACTTGACATACTGCTCAAAGGCGGCGACCACGCCGGGGTCATTGTAGGGGATGGAGCCGTCGATGATGCCCATGACGTAATCAGGGCCTTGGAAGGTGAGCAGCAGGTCCTGGATGAAGTCGGAGCCGGTCCAGCCGGTGGCGGGTCCGGATTCGAAGCCCATTGACCAGGGGACATTGCCGTCGGCGACCATCTGCTCGACCAGGGCGTCGAGTTCTTCGAAGGTGGTGGGGACGGAGTAGCCGAAGGCGTCGAACTGGACGGGGGAGTACCAGACGATGGACTTGATGTCGGCTTTGACGGGGACGGCCTTCCAGACGCCGTCGACGGTGCCCAGTTCGAGCCAGAAGTCGGCGTAGTTGCTGGCGTCAGCGCCCAGAGCGGCCAGGTCCTGGAGCTGGTCACCGTAGAGGGTGAGGGGGGCGGTGGTGGGCCAGAAGAGCAGGTCGGGCGGGGTGGACTTGGCCTTGGTGTCGAGCACGGCCGCATCGCGGGTGGATTCGGCCACGATCTGCACGCCACAGGCGTCCACGAAGGGGGCGAAGATGGCGTTGATCTTCTCTTCTTCAGCGCCGGACCACTGATACATCACCGTCAGCTGGTCACCCGGCTGCGCATCCCCACAGTCGATCGCAGCCATGGGTTGAGTTTCCACGGGTGGAGCTGGGGTCTCAACCGGCGGGGCGGTCGTCGCTGTGGGTGTGGCAGTCCTGGCTGGCTGGCAAGCCGTGACCAGAAGGGCGAAGATCGTGATCAGGGTGATCACATAAAAGTACGACTTTTTCATTTTTTTCCTCCGAATAGTATGTTCCATGGTTGATTTCGGTAAGTTCACTGGGGTGAATTGTGGCTATTCTCTTTCAGATGAGTCGATCACCTCCTTTTTCATAGATCACAATCGATGGACTGTTGGTTAGTTTTCTGGAACGGAGGAATAGAAGGGCTTGCCTCCGCAGGAGAAGCGTTCTATCAGGTTGGTTTCCAGCAGCACCTGTTTGGTTGCCGGGGTTTTGCCCTGGATCAGGCTGATCAGGATCTCGAACGCTTTACAGGCCAGCTCGCAGGCGGGGAGGCGAATGGTTGTGAGTGGCGGATCCAGATACCGCGCCTGGGGGACATCATCGAAGCTGACCAGGGCAATGTCTTGCGGGATGCTCCTGCCAGCCTGGCGAATGGCTGCCATGGCGCCTAAAGTGACCACGTCGCTGGCGACGAATGCTGCGGTGAAGTCACTATTTTGTTCCAACAGGCTCTTCATTTGGAGATAACCACTCTGAGGGTCGAAATCTCCAAACCGGATGAGCGATTCTTCGTAAGGGATACCAGCTGCGTCAAGCGCTTGCCGGTAACCGACGAGCCGGTCAGCAGCAGCGGTGTAGTTCAGAGAAGCATTCGTGATGCAGACGATGCGACGGTGACCGTGTTCGATCAGATGGTTGACCGCCTGGAAGGCCGCTGCGCGGTTGTCGACATCCACACTATGAAAGTTCGAGCCCGGGAGCTGTCCCATCAGTACAGTGGGGAAACCATCCTTTTCGAGCTCCATCAGGGCTTCGTCGTCGAAGCGGGGTCCTGAAAGGATGATGCCATCGATGCGTTTTGCCCGGATCAATTCCAGGTAAGCCTTTTTCTGATGCTTGGTCTCCACGATATCGATCAGCAAGCGCATATCGTTCTGGTGCACCGATGTGATCAATCCATTGAGGATCTGGTTGAGGAAGGCGTCGGAAGCAATGTGGTGGGGGTCGCGGGTCAGGACGAGGCCGATGATGTGGGAACGGCGGCTGGCAAGAGCTCTGGCAGCTGCGTTGGGGACATACCCAAGAGACTTTGCCGATTCGAGCACCCGCTTGCGGGTCTCCTCGCTGATCTGCACACCGGGGGCATTGTTGAGCACTAGCGAGACGGTGGTGCGGGAGACTCCGGCTAGTTCTGCGACTTCTTTGCTGGTGACTCTTCTGGATGGCATGAAAGGCTGCACCGGTTAACTAACACGTGTTACTAACGCGCGTTAGTAATATAGCAGGAATTTCATTCTTTGTCAATCGCACTTTTCGATTGAAAAAAGCCCGGCTTCGTCTATTGTGAAGTGTAAATATGGGTGATTGTTCCGTAATCCAATGGTCTTGTTCGATGCGCTTTCGCAAGCGTCAATCTGCTCACAATTATTTCACCGTGAGTTCACGCTACACCGGTTCATCGGTCGGCAAGTCTTGCGTATTTTCGAAGAGGTCCTCGTCATGCTCGCTGTAGAGTTTCCCGAAGTTGACCGGGTAGAAAGCAAGAGAGGAACTGAGCCACCTATCGTCGGCGAGCTTGTGATTCGAACTCTCTCGCTAGCCACATGCGAAGATGAAGGAACTTTTGTCTCAGTCCGCCCGTTTATATCGTAGAGATGATCATATAATTGTTCACTGGTCGATTTTCAGTTAATTCTCGAAGGACCCTAATTGATTAACCTGTTACCCTGGAAGACTCTGGAGGAGAAGCCATGAAACGCACCCGACTCATGATCATTCTGCCAGCGATCCTGCTGCTGTTGGCCTCCCTGGCGTGTAATCTGCCGTTCTTTCAGGCACCTACGCCGATCGTATTCCCAACCCCTGATCTGACGCTAACCGCGATCTTCAGCCCCCTGGCGCCTCCGGCGACGCAGGTCCCCCCAACGGAGACGCCTCCGCCTCCACTCAGCCCAACCCCCAGCGAGACGCCTCCCCCGACGGAGACAGCCACGCCGACGGAGACGCCCCTGCCAACCAGCACCTCGACCCCGACATCTCCCCCGACCAATACACCCACTCAATCCTTCGTCGGTCCCGGGATGCGTCCGCGCTACAGCCTGCTGGCTATGTATTTCCCGGATGCTCCCCAAATCGATTCCAATCTGGAAGATTGGCCAGAGGACCTGTACTACATCGAGTCTGTGGTTTACGGGAAGAGGAATGTCCGCGGGGCGGATGACCTTTCTGCTCGCGCCCGCCTGGGATGGGACGAGGATTATCTCTACGTGGCTGTGCGTGTCATTGATGACGTCTTTATGCAGAAAGCCACCCGCGCCGAGATCTTCAAGGGCGATTCGATCGAGATCTTGCTCGACACGGATGTCTCCGGGGATTATTACTTCGCAGCTTTGAACGCCGATGACTTCCAGTTAGGCATCTCACCCGGTTCTCCCGTTCCAGGGGAAGAGCCCGAAGCCTATCTCTGGTATCCCCGCACGCTCGAAGGCAGAAAAGACAATGTGAGGATCGCAGCCAGGGCGAGGACGGATGGTTATGTCATCGAAGCCGCCATCCCGTGGAGCGTCTTTGGCGTCACACCTTACGAAGGGCGCCATTTCGGGTTTGCTCTATCCGTTTCGGATAACGACGACACGTCACAAAATGTCCAGCAAAGCATGATCTCGAGCTCACCGATCCGCGTTCTGACCGATCCCACTACCTGGGGAGACTTGACCCTGGTGGATTGATGAGTTCTCGTTATCCCTGAATCGCTGCGCGGCTTCCCGTAGGCGGGACATTCAGTCCGCGAGACCGGTGAAATGTGACGCCAGTCACTGCCTGGTAGAGCTGAGCCAGGTTCGGCATTGCTTTTATTCGTTGCTCAGCGCTTCCGGGACGCAAATGGGGAGGAAAAGGGCAGGATGGCGCCGATCAGGGCGGGCTACAGCTGATCCTGTGCTCGCTCGACCGGGCGCTGCGGATCGCAAATCCATTCGCTCCAGGAACCCGGATAGAGTTTCGGCATCCCCAGTCCGGCATGGGCTGCAGCCAGCACGCTCAAGGCAGCTGTGACCCCAGATCCGCAATAGAAGACCGCCTGAGCGACTTTTCTGGCAGACAGATGCCTGACGAAAATCTGCCTAAGTTTCTCAGGTGGCAAGAGCTTACCATCCTGGAGCAGTTCCTGATAGGGGAGCGAGATCGCACCCGGGATATGCCCTGCCACTGGATCGATTGGCTCGACCTGGCCACGATAGCGCTCCGGGTTGCGCACATCGACCAGAACAGGGTTCTCATCCCGATTGGGGTTCAGGATTTCATCGGCTGTGACAATCATGTCCATCGCAGGCCGCGGGATAAATCGTCTATACCGCCCCTGTTCTTCGCCGCTGCGTTGGGGGAGACTCTTGCGTTGCCATTCACTCCAACCGCCGTTGAGCACTGCGGCGCGTTCATGACCAAGCCAGTGCAGCAGCCACCAGAGGCGTGCAGCAGCCATCGCTCCGCCAGCATCATCATACGCCACCACCTGGATATTTTCGGCGATTCCCCAACGGCTGAAGCGCTCGCGCAGGTGTTCGATGGAAGGGAGGGGATGGCGACCGGTGTGTCCGGGGATGATCGGGCCGCACAGGTCCTCGTCCAGGTGCGCATAGACAGCACGCGGGATATGCGCCTCCCGATAAACTCGCTTTCCCCAGCCGGGATCGTCCAATGAAAAGCGGCAGTCCACGATCACCCAGTCTTCTGCCCCCAGATGCTGCGCCAGTTCCTCTATTTCGATCAATGTACTGTAGGGCATTTTCACCTTCTCTCTCCCTCAGCGCACCAGAAGTACAGAGCATTTGGATTCGTTTAGGATCGTCAGCAAGGCTTCTCGATCGAGGAGACGACTCTCAGCCGGCAAGACAAGCACCTCACATCCGGCCATAGCGGCGGTTTGATCGATCGTCTCCGCGTCCAGTGCGCTGATCCAGCGGAAATTCACTTTGAGATCTTCGCCAGCCAAATGCTCTTCGACTTCCGCTTTGAGCCTTTGTGCTGTTTGTATGTCTTCCGCCAGAATTAAAACGTTCAGTTCATCTGCCTCTCCGCTTATCAAGCGGGCAGCGGTCAACCCTACCTGGCTATCCGGGGATCCGTCATAGGCAACCATGACCGGACGACCCGGGTGGGGGATTTGATGGAGGATAAAAGCCAGAATAGGAGATTGGGCTGCCAGTGCACGCGCCGTCGATCCCAGTCCGCGTGAGCGTGACCAGCCGCTCTTTCCCAGCAAGATCAGATCGCTATCGCGGGCGGCGGAAAGCAGTTCACTCGCGATGGCTCCCCGCACAGTGCGAAACGACCAGCGCAGGGTTACCTCCCCAGCTCCGCCCCCGTGTGCGGGGCGCGTCCTTGTGGCTGCCTCAGCCAGGAGTCTTTCGACGAACCGGGCGTGTGCCCGCAACTGGCGCTCCATGAGAAGTCTGTTGATCTCGTTCAAGCGACCGGATATGGCGCTGATCTCGCGCACGAAAGGGAGCTCGGCGAGCCTGATCAGATTGATATCCTCCACATATAATCCCAACAGCTCCGCCTGATAGCGGGCTGCCAGGTCGGCAGCCACTTCGAGCGCAGCCCTGCTGAGCGGTGAAGCGTCCAGGGCGACCAGGATGCGGCGGATCTCTCCTCGGTGCCCTTCTGTCATCATGTCTCTTCCTCCTTGCCCGCCTCCATCTGGCGAGCCAGCTCCGCCAGTTCTGCCAAGCGAGCCTGCACCTTTCCATTGACTGTATCCGGGGGATAATTCCCCTCTTCATCCGGGGTGCCCGCGGGTATTCCGGTGAGCAGTTCGATCCCCTCGTCTATGGTCCTGACGGGGTAAATGTGAAATTTTCCAGCTGCGGCTGCTTCGACCACATCGCGGCGTAACATCAGATGGCGGATATTCGCCTCCGGGATGATCACCCCCTGATCGCCACTCAGCCCACGCGCTTTGCAGATGTCGAAGAAGCCCTCGATCTTCTCGTTCACGCCTCCGATCGCCTGAACCTGGCCGAGCTGGTTCACTGAACCAGTAACAGCCAGTGATTGCCTGATCGGGATCTCGGCGATGGCGGAGAGCAGGGCGTAGAGCTCTGCGGACGAGGCGCTGTCGCCTTCCACGCCGCTGTAAGACTGCTCGAAGACCAGGCTGGCTGAGAGTGAAAGGGGCTGCCTGGCGGCGTAGCGCGCCCCCAGGAACCCAGACAGGATCAGCACGCCCTTCGAGTGGATCGGGCCGCTCAGCTCTACCTCCCGTTCGATATTAACCACCTCACCTTTTCCCAGGCGAACACGCGCAGTGATGCGGCTGGGGAATCCGAAGGAAAAATCGCCCAGCTGCACTACAGAAAGCCCGTTGATTTGTCCGACCTGTTCGCCGCTGGTCGAAATCATGATCGTATCTCTAAGGATGTTTTCCTGATACCGTTCATGCAGCTGGTCGGCGCGAAAGGTGCGCGCGTCGATTGCCTGCTGGATGTCCTCTGCGCGGATGTGATCGACTCCCCCAATTTGTGCCCAGTAATCTGCTTCGCGCAAGATATCTACAATTGTGTTTACCTGGATGGAGAGTTTCTCTGCATCACCTGCAAGGCGAGCACTGTGTTCGATAACCCGCGCCACCGCGTCCGCCTGCAGCGGACGGAGCTGTTCGCGCTTCGCCAGAGTCGCCAGAAGCCGGGCGTAGAGCTGCTGATTCTCGGTGTTGCGCGGCAGGATATCGCTGAAATCAGCCTGCACTTTGAACAGCTCCTTGAATTCGGGGTCTAATTCTGCCAACAGGTAATATAGCAGGCGGTCCCCCAGGAGCGCCACCTTGACATCCAGATCGATCGGCTCCGGTTCGAGCGAGGTTGTGCTCAACAGGCCAAGCATCTGGGAGAGGGATTCGATGCGCACCTGGCGAGATTCCAGGGCGCGCTTGAGCGCCTCCCAGGCATAGGGCTGCATCAGCACTTTGCGCGCGTCAAGGATCAGGTACCCGCCATTGGCTAGATGCAGTGAACCTGGTTTGATCAGCGTGAAATCCGTCACCAGCGCACCCATGAGCGCCATGTGTTCCATGCGCCCGATCAGATTTTGGAAGGTGGGGTTGTCCTCATAGATCACTGGAGCGCCCTTCGTCTCGCTGTGGTCGACGAGGAGATTGACCTGGTAGCGCCGCAGAGGGTAGAGATCCACCCTGCGCAGCGGCAGCATGGCGGTGGCTTTTTCTGAATCATCACCGCCGGGGGTTTCCCCTTCCAGGAAACGCCCGGCGTTTTCGATCACGTCCTTTTTCACTGCTTCGAGATAGGCAAGAACCTCCTGATGATCCTTATATTTCTCGCGCAGCTCTACCAGCAGTCCTTCGACGGACACCGCAGTCACCTCATGGTTCAGCTCGCGGACACGATTGCGCAATTCCCGCTGCCAGATAGGGATCTTCTGGACCAGCTTTTGCAGCTCTTCTTGAAGTTCGGCAACCTTCTTCTCCAACCCTTCCCGCACTTCGGGAGGGAGGCGCTTGTATTCATCGGGAGGCATGACCTCCCCATCCTTGACAGGAGCGAAGACCAGCCCGGCTGGTGTGCGCAACAACGCCACACCGTTCTGCTCAGCTTGCTGCTGAAGCCCCTGGAATTCCTTATCGTGTTTCTCCTGGATCTCCTCTTCGATCACCCGCCGCCGGGCACGGTATTCGTCGCTCTCGAAAGCAGTAGGCAGTGCCGTCATTAGTTCATCTATGAACTGCGCCATATCCCGCTGGAACTCTACCCCTTTGCCTGCCGGCAGGCGGATGGCATTCGGTTTGTAATCCTGCTCGAAGTTGTGAACATAGCACCAATCGTCTGGGGTGGGTTCTTGCTGCGCTCTTTCGCGGAAGAATTTCGTCACCAGCGATCGTTTCCCGGTGCCTGCTGGACCCAGGGCGAATACATTGAAACCGTCGCGTTCTATGCCGGTCGCCAGCTGCACGGCTGCCACAGCCCTGGGCTGACCGATGATAGCGTCCAGGTCTTCCAGGTCTGCGGTGGTTTGGAAGTTGAAGAGGGCCGGGTCGGTGCGCTGATAGAGCCTTTCTGGTTCAAGAGGTTTGACGCTGGCCATTATGGATGTCCTCCTCGGGTGTTGTTATGTCCGATCAGGGCTGATCTGAATCATACCAGGAATTCTTTGCTTACCCCACAACAATGCACAGCTCTTCAGGAGCTTCCTGGTAAATCACGCGCTCCACCACCAAGCTGTTTTACTTGCGCGGCGAAGCGACCCCTCGCCAGGCTGTCCACAGGGGCGAAGCGAGCCATCTTGATCTTGAATTGCTTTCCCTATATCCCTGAGGCAGGCAGCAGAGGGGCGCCTTCCGCGCATTAATCTCTTGGAAGTGGTTGTCGCAAGCACCGCCGATCCCCTGGGATATAATATCCTCATGCTGACCCCCAACCCCTGGCTTGGAAGAGATTTTCACGTCTCCCGCTTAGCACGAGATTATTACCGTTTCGATCAGTCCTTTTTTTCTCTGCGTGGCACTGCGATCCTGGCTGATTTTCACGCTGCCCGCCTCTTCGCACAGAAAATGAACCAGAAACGCGACCTGGTGCGATTTCCAGAACAGGCGGTCAAAGCCAGTGAGATCTACGCCATGGGATTGTTGCACGAGATCTTGCATCTGGTGATCGAACTCTACCGACAGCAAAAACAGCCCAACCTCTCCCAGTATGCTCTCGGTTACCTGGAGGATCGTCTGGGGAGGGACGTGCTGGATAATACGTTGCTTCGTTTCGCCAACTTGTTTCCGCCTTTGGCGGTCTACCGCCGCCAGGTGGATCTCGAGACGTACTTTCATGGCGAAACAGACGGTATTCCCAACCGCGGTGTCCTGCTGGAAGAAACACTCTTGCTCTGGCTGGCGAATCAAAACCCGGCTCTTGCCCGCTATCTGGAGCTGTTCGACGACGACGACCTGGAAGCCAACAGCGCTTACCGGAAGTTGATAGCGCAGTTGCACGATTTTTTCGAGACCCAACCGCGCTTCGGTCCGCGCAATGAAAACCTGATTGACATGCTGCGTAGCCCGGCTCTGGCACACCCCTACTCACTCTCTGCCCAGCTCGAGTATATCCGCCAGAATTGGGGATACCTGCTCGGCGATCGCCTCTTCCGTCTGCTGCGTGGGCTGGACCTGCTGGCGGAGGAGTCCAAAGCCGTCTTCGTTGGGCCGGGACCTGCCCACATCGCCGATTTCTCCGGTCTGGAGCTCGAAGCGGAGCGATTCAGCCCGGATCGGGAGTGGATGCCCTCCCTTGTCCTGATCGCCAAGAACGTCTATGTCTGGCTGGATCAGCTCTCGAAGCGCTTTGGCAGGGATATCCACAGGCTCGACCAGATCCCGGATGAAGTTCTGGCGGAGCTGGCTCAGGCTGGATTTACCGGCTTATGGCTCATCGGTCTGTGGGAACGCAGCCCGGCTTCGCGGCGCATCAAGCAGCTGCGCGGCAATCCCGAAGCGGCCGCTTCTGCATACGCCATCTTCGATTACACCATCGCCGGCGACCTGGGGGGTGAGGAAGCGTACCAGACCTTACGGCAGCGAGCCTGGAGCTTCGGCATCCGCCTGGCTTCCGATATGGTGCCCAATCACATGGGCATCGACTCGAGATGGGTCATCGAACACCCGGATTGGTTTATCTCCCTCGATCACAGCCCATTCCCCTCCTATAGTTTCAACGGTCCAGATCTCTCCTGGGATGCGCGGGTGGGGATCTTTCTCGAAGACCATTATTACGATAACAGCGATGCAGCGGTGGTCTTCAAACGCCTGGATCGCTGGACCGGCGAGGTCCGCTATATCTACCACGGCAACGACGGCACCAGCATGCCCTGGAACGACACGGCGCAGCTCAACTACCTGGTCCCCCAGGTGCGCGAGGCAGTCATCCAGACTATCCTCCACGTGGCGCAAAAATTCCCCATCATCCGCTTCGATGCCGCCATGACCCTGGCTAAGAAGCACTATCAGCGTCTTTGGTTCCCAGAGCCAGGCAGCGGAGGCGCCATCCCTTCCCGCGCCGAGCACGGTCTCACCAGGGAAGAGTTCGAGGCTCTCTTCCCGGAGGAATTCTGGCGACAGGTCGTCGACCGTGTGGCTGTAGAAGTGCCGGACACACTGCTGCTCGCCGAGGCTTTTTGGCTGATGGAAGGTTATTTCGTGCGTACGCTCGGCATGCACCGTGTCTATAATAGCGCTTTCATGAACATGCTGCGCGATGAGAAAAATCAGGAATATCGTCAGGTGATCAAGAACACCCTGGAGTTCGACCCCGAGATCCTCAAGCGCTATGTCAATTTCATGAACAACCCGGACGAACGTACTGCCGTCGATCAATTCGGCAAGGGCGATAAATACTTCGGGGTGTGCACCCTCCTGGCGACCATGCCCGGGTTGCCCATGTTCGGGCATGGTCAGATCGAGGGCTACGCCGAAAAGTATGGCATGGAATTCCGCCGCGCTTATTGGGACGAACTGCCCGACCTTGATCTGGTCGAACGTCATCAACGTGAGATCTTCCCCTTATTGCGCAAACGCGCTCTCTTTGCCGGGGTGAGCGATTTCTATCTCTACGATTTCCAACATACGCAGGGATATGTGGATGAGAATGTCTTCGCTTATTCGAACCGGCGTGGCGAGGAGCGTGCCCTGGTGGTCTACCACAACCGCTATGCTGAAACCCAGGGCTGGATCAGGTCATCTGTGCCGTATTCGGTCAAGACGGACGCTTCAGGTGGGCGGATGCGCATGAGTAAGCACCTGGCAGAAGGGCTGGGACTGAGCAGGGATAGAGATGTCTTCACCATATTTAGAGATCATGTCAGCGGGCTGGAATATATCCGGAACAACCAGGAACTGCACGAGAAGGGTCTGTACGTTACTCTGCGTGCCTATCAGTATCATGTCTTCCTCGATTTCCGTCAGGTGCAGGACGAGGAGAGCCATCAATATGCCCGCCTGGCCGCCTATCTGAATGGGCGGGGGGTGCCGGATATCCAGGTCGCCCTGCGTGAGCTGCTGCTCGAGCCGATCCAGGCTAGCTTCCAGGCGCTTGCTAACCCGGACCTGTTGCGCTCTCTCTATAACGCCCGACTGGTGCAGGTCGATCAACAGATCGAGCAGCGGCTTCTCGATCTGGTGGAGGAAAGAGCCTTTTCCCTGTTCTCCGAGGCGAATCGATTGAGCAAAGCTGCTCGCTCCGACGCAGAGCTAACCTCCCTGGCGAACGGTTTGCGTGATACCGTGGAGGCTATTCTTGAGCTGCCGATAGTCGAACAACGCTCTGCGCGAGGCGGCTCGCGTGATTTACGCTCTGCGCTGCGCTGGGCGCGGTCGATTCTGGATTCCGATTCAGGTGTCCCCCCCATCGGCTGGGTGCTCCTGTTCACCTGGGCTTACCTGCGCCATCTGGGCATGGTCTTGGGAGAAGCCGAGTCCGCCCCCCGCAGCCGGGCGTGGATCGATGAATGGCAACTGGGGAAGGTCGTGGCGGGCATCCTGAGCGAGCTCAACCAGGAGCAAGGCTCAGTCGGGTGGAGGGTGACGCTGCTTAAAGCGCTGGTCACGCATCAACGCTGGTTTGCCGAGGTTGTGAAAGGGAAGCAGGCTGCCTCTCAGGTGCTGGAGGTCTGGCTTGCTGATCTGGATGTGCAGCAATTCCTGGGAATTAACCGTTATCAAGGTATATTATGGTACAACCGCGAGGCACTCGACCAGTGGCTGGGCTGGATGCTCGTTCTGGCTGCTGTAGAAAGCCTTTCCCATAAGGCGGTTTCTCCGAGTCTGGCTAGCGAGGTGAGCGCAGGGGATTCCATCCGTGAGACAAGGCGGACTGGCACCCGTCCTTTCCTGGATTGTTACCGCCTGCTCAAACGCATCCAGCGTGCCGCTGAAAAGTCCGATTATCGGGTAGAGGCATTGATCGAATTATTGAGAAAATGAGCGGAGATTTACCACCCTGGCTTCGCCGCCTGATTGAGAATGCTTGGAATTGTGTCTCCCCCTCCGTAATACGCTCAGGTTCCCCAGCCTGGTGAAAACAGCATGAAGGGCTTGATCTCTTTGACTCCCTAATCTCTTTCGAGGTAGCCGGTAAAGACCGCCTCTGCCTGTAAACCACTGCTCGGGCTAACCACCTTTCGTAAATCCTCCATCACCTGCTCGGCCAGGTCGACCCCTGTGGCTTTCTGCGCCAACCTGACAGCGTGCGCGGCGTAAGCAAGCACATTGCGCGGCTCGATGCGGTCGAAGTCTGCGAAGAACCAGCCACAAGAGGTGAACATACGCTGACGTTCGCGCTGGGCTTCGAGCAGCAACCAGACCCGGGCAGACTCCTGGCTGGTCAGCGGACGAGCAGCCATTTCCTGAAAAAGCGCCTCGATGGTGATCTCGCCCAGCATGACATGGATGTACTTTTGGAGCAGCGACCGCGGCCGGGGGATGAGCTGGTAGACTGCTTCGAAGTACACACCATCCAATGCGGCTGCCAGTCTGTCGAGCGCCCGGCGCAGGTGAGTCTTCCAATGGCTGACAGACTGGCTCTCTGAAGTGAAAGGGCTGGCGGGGACGGGCGGGGGAGTGCAGGGGCAGGCGGTGGTCCAACGGGAAACCCCGTGGTGGCAGGACCAGGAGGTGTTCTCTTTGATGCGTATAGTCATCTCAGGGGGATATTGTTGCAACCAGAGAGCCGGGTAGATGATCTGCAGACCGGCCTGTGCGCTGGCTCCATTCAGCAAGTGGGTGAGAAAGCGGTCGCGGAACGGCTGGTGGTGACCATAGAGCTCACCATCGGAGGCCAGCAACAGAAGATGTGGGCTGCCCGAAGGGGTGTTGCGGGCGGCGAAGAATCCAGAGGCAATCTCTCTGGCGAACAGGTCAGCGTTGGTCGTGGCGCCTGGTTCGAAGCTGATCCGGGCACTCAGGTTGCCATGGTAGAAGAACACCACGATCTGCTTCCCACCGGGGAGCTCGACCAGGTAAGGCTGGTCTGTGTCGAGTGGATCGAGCTCCGCCTGCCAGGGGGCCAGGATGGTATAGCGAATGCCAAAACTAGCCAGGATGGAGAGCGTCTCGTAATCCACCGCCGTCTCTGGCAGCCACATCCCTTGCGGGTAACGTCCGAAACGGTGTTGAAAATCGGCGATCCCCCAGGCGATCTGGATGACTTTGTCCTGGGTGCAAGCCAGCGGAAGGATGGTGTGGTTATAGCTCTGCGCCAGAGCGTTACCGACTCCATAGCGCTGCACATTGATCCGATCCTGAGCCAGGATCGCCTGGTAGGTGTGGGGATCGCGGGCTGCCAGCCAGGTGAGCAGCGTGGGTCCGAAATTGAAGCTCATGCGGGTGTAATTGCCCAATTCGGCATTAGGGCGGTAACACTCGGCCAGGATACGTTCGTTCCAGTTGGGATATGGTGCGGCCCCCGCTTCGACCGGGATCTCCCCGGTCAACGGATCCTCCCTTGGCGGCTGGTAGAAATGCCCGTGAACGCAGAGATAACGGTGCGTCATTGAACCTGATTGGAGCGTGAAGTGCGTTGGCAGCCGATACGCATACCGGGCGAATTATATCACCAGGCGGCGAGATTCACCTGTTGTTGGAATGGGCTTATACAGCTTATTTTACCTTTCCCAGAAAGGAGGGAGGGCCAGGGAGATGGGGGTAGATTAAGTTGCCGAACGCTCACTATGGAAAACATCATCCGCGGGCGACAATATCTAATGGAGCTGACAGATTTGTGAAGCCCGGCCGATCAAAACGAGAATATAATAATACAACGAATCGGATAATATAAACTAAATATTAGGGGCATTCTCATCCATTGATCATTGAAAAGTGGGTCGTTGGCACATTGACCGTCATCAATCCATTGGGAGAACCCTATTGAGAACACGAAGCTGATCTTCAAACCCACACTGGTTGGCCTGGCATCATTATAAAGGATCGTCTTTTTTCGATGGGGAAAACAGCAGGTGAAAGTGAGCAGAGTTAGGCGGCGCGGCAGTGAGTGGGTGACACTATTGCGAGCGCTGGTCATCCTGCGGCGTTTGCAGGAGGCTCCGGCTGATGCGGAGAGGTTGATAAAGGCGGTGGAGGAGGCGCTTGGGGAAGGAGCTTATCCCAGAGCAGAGAGCGCGCGGCGGGCTGCATTCAAACATGACAGGGAGAATTTGCGCAACCGGTTGGGGGCGGGAATATGTTAGACAATGAACGGATGAAAAGATTAAGATTTTATGCTCATCGTAAAAATGATGATCCTAAGGAAAGCTGGCAACCGCTCATCGAGCACTTGAAAAATACTGCGGATTTAGCCGCGAAGTTCGGAGAACCAGCAGGAATAGGTGATTTAACGTACATCGCTGGTTTATTGCACGATTTAGGCAAATATTCGCATGAATTTCAATGTCGCCTGGAAGGTGGAAAGATAAGTGTAGATCATTCGACAGCTGGAGCAATAGAACTAAAGCAATTGCTTAAGGGGACTGCTCAGGCACCACTAGCTGATCTAATATCATATTGCATCACTGGTCATCATACCGGTTTATTAGATTACGGGGATATAACAGATTTGCCCGGTGATGGCACACTTGTTGCGCGATTGAAGACCAATATTTTCGATTACAGTGCATACAAGCTTGAGCTAAACCTAACCAACTTAAAATTCCCTAAACAATTGCATATTCGGCTTCGACCAAATAGTAATAAACTAGGGTTTTCATTGGCTTTCCTAACGCGCATGATATATTCTGCGCTGGTTGATGCGGATTTTCAGGAAACCGAACGATTTATGGAGGGCAATAAGCCGCGCGGTGGGCATGATCCAATTTCAATCTTATCCGAAAAGTTAAACTCTTATCTGCGACAGTTCGACAACCCGCAAACAGACATCAACCGCAGGCGAACAGAGACACTCCAAGCCTGCCTGGACAAATCAGTTGAGAAACCGGGCTTTTTTACCTTTACTGTCCCCACCGGCGGCGGTAAGACCCTCGCTTCAATGGCATTTGCGCTCAATCATGCTGCCAGGCATGGGTTGAGACGAGTGATTTACGTCATCCCTTATACCACTATCATCGAACAAAACGCCGCTGTGTTCAAAGACATTTTGGGCGAAGAGAATGTCCTGGAACATCATTCAAACTTCGATTGGGAGGGGGAAAAACTCATGGCAGACAAAAATCCTGATGACCGCACCAACAGTGTTTACGCCAAACTCAAACTGGCAGCGGAAAATTGGGATATCCCCATCGTGGTCACGACCAATGTGCAGTTTTTCGAGTCACTATTTGCCAACCGCTCCTCACGCTGCCGAAAATTGCACAATATCGCCCAAAGCGTTCTAGTCTTCGATGAAGCCCAGATGCTGCCACGCGATTATCTGATTCCAGCAATGGATGCAGTGTGGGAGCTGGTTATGAATTACGGCGTAAGCGCGGTGTTTTGCACGGCCACACAGCCTAACCTGGGCAGATTTCTGCCTGAGGGCACCCAACTAACCGAACTGGCTCCCAATCCTAAGGTATTGTTCGATTTTTATCGCCGCGTGGAGGTAAAAAACTTGGGTACGCTTAGCGATGAAGATCTGCTCGATCGGTTGAACGCGCACGAACAAGCATTGTGCGTTGTAAACACCCGCCGCCATGCCAAAGGGCTGTTCGATGGTCTGCGAGGGGAGGGAAACTTTCATCTATCAACTTTGATGTGCCCAATTCACCGCAAAGTTATCCTTGCGGAAATACGAGAACGGCTAAAAAAGGGTCTCCCTTGCCGTGTAGTCTCGACGACGGTGATGGAAGCCGGGATCGATCTGGATTTCCCAGTAGGTTACCGTGCTCTTGCTGGTTTGGATTCGATTAACCAGGCGGCTGGCCGGGTCAACCGCGAGATGAAACGCGGGCTGAGTGAAATGTTCATATTTGAGCCGAAATCCGAGTATGTAAAAAGGACGCCGCGTTATATCTCTCAAGCGGTGGAAGTTGCCCGCCGTGTGTTGCGCGACCATGCCGAAATGCCGATTTCAATCCCTGCAATAGCGGCTTATTTTGATCAGCTCTATGACTTGCAAGACCCTCAGGCGTTCGATTATAAGCGTATCTTAAGCTGTTTCGAGGATTCGAATGGCAGGTTCAATTTCAAAACTGCTGCGCGACTATTCCAGATAATAGAGGATGCAACCGAGACGATTATTATCCCTTATAACAAGGAGGCTGAGAATCTTATCGAAGAATTGAAATACACCCTTTACCCTTCATCTACTCTGCGCAAATTGCAACCATACACAGTCTCGATTTACAAGGGAGAATACGAGATATTGAGTAGCAAAGGTGTAATCCTTACAATAGCTGACACCTACTCAGTGCTCAATCCCGACTATTACCAAGATTATTATGACCCTGACACGGGGCTGCTTGTACCTGCTCGCGGTGGTGGGGACGGGTTATTCTTCTAAGCCATAGCTTCCTGATAATCTTAGGGACTATCAGGTGTTTGAAAGGAGGTTAAAAGGATGGGTTACGGGATCACAATTCGCGTGCGCGGTAGATACGCCCTATTCACTCGACCAGAGATGAAGGTGGAACGCGTCAGCTATGACGTGATTACCCCTTCCGCCGCACGCGGAATCATCGAGGCAGTATACTGGAAACCTGCCATTCGTTGGGTGATCGACAAAATCCACGTTCTGAGTGAGATCGAATTCACCAACATTCGCCGTAATGAGGTAAGCGAGAAAGCCTCTGTCGATAACGCGCTGCAAGCGATGAAAGGTTCGAGCAAGCCACTTTATATCGCGGCAACCGAGAGCCGCCAACAGCGCGCCTCGTTGGTGCTCAGAAATGTAGATTACGTCATTCAAGCGCATTTCGAAATCATCTCGGAAAAGGCTGGACCGGAGGACACAGAGGAAAAGCATTACAACATCGTCCTTCGCCGTCTGCGCAAGGGACAGCACTTCCACACCCCCTGCCTAGGGACGCGTGAGTTTCCAGCAAAGGTGGATCTCATTGAAGACCAGCGTGATATCCCCAGGAGTCCTCTGGTTGGAACTCGGGATCTTGGATGGATGCTCTACGATCTGGATTTCTCCAACCTGCGCGACATTAAGCCGATTTTCTTCAAGGCACAAATGCGAGATGGTGTGATTGACTTGACAGACGTGGAGGTGCGGCAATGATTTTGCAGTCGCTCTATAATTACTATCAGATCTTGCTCGATGACCCGGAAGTGGATGTCGCTCCACCTGGATATAGCGCGGAGAACGTAAGTTTCGCGCTTAACATCTCTCAAGATGGTGAATTACTCGACATTGTCCCATTGGTTTCCAAGTCCTATGATGGGAAGAAGGAACGGGAGCGCAACTTCCGTCGTATGGTTGTCCCAGAGCAGGTCAAACGCAGTGGAACAAACCCAAAGCCTAATTTCTTATGGGATAACAGCACCTTCTTATTGGGAATTTCAAAAAAAGACCTGGACGACCCCCAATACAGCCTTAAACGTTTCGAGTCGTTTCGCCAACATAATGTGGAATTGCTGGCGAAGGTAAATAGTACTGCTGCCAGCGCCGTGATTTCCTTTTTACAAAAACACAACCCACAAACTGCAAGAGAGCATCCAGTCATTGCCCGCCAGTTGGAGGGGTTGTTGGAAGGTGGCAATCTAATTTTTCAAGTGGAAGGGAAGAATGTGTTGGACGACCCTATTATTAAACGCGTCTGGGAGGACTATGCTCTAAAACAGGAGTCGAGAGCAATGCAATGTCTCGTGACTGGTGAGATTGAGCCGATTGCACGTCTGCATCCAAGCATTAAGGGTGTACGAGGTGCTCAAACCACTGGCGCATCGTTGGTTAGCTTCAATCTGGATGCTTTTTCATCATATGGACGAGAGCAGGGACTGAATTCACCAGTTAGCCGTCGCGCTGCCTCGGGTTATGGTGTAGCGCTTAACTATTTGCTATCCGATCAGAATCCTAATCGGAAAATCTATCTGGGCGATACTGCAGTGGTCTACTGGGCGGAAAGCGGAAATAAACGCTACGCTAGTGTATTCGCTGCGCTGATCAACCCTGAATACTTGGATAGTGAACAAAAAGAAAATCTGAGCAGGCACAAAGAAGCCGAGTCAAAAATGCGCCAGACAGCGGAGAAAGTTCAAAAGGGGCAAGCGTTGGATGCCACAAGCTTGAGGGAGGGCTTGGACCCGGATACCCGCTTCTGTGTGCTAGGTTTGGCTCCTAGTGCAGCGCGATTAGCGGTGCGCTTCTTTCTCACCGAGCCGTTTGGCGTATTTGCCGAGCGCATACTACAGCACTATAAAGATCTGGAGATACAGAAGGAATATCCAAACCAACCAACTTACCTTTCGCCTTACCACATCCTTTCTGAGTGTGTTTCGCCCAAAGTTACGCGGCGAGATGATGAAGTCAAATCATCCTGGTCGTTACTGGGTGGGGCGTTGATGCGTTCCATTCTTACGGGTGCACCGTATCCCGAGAGCTTGTACGTCGCGTATATCAATCGCATCCGTCATGACACGGATGAAACCAACCATGAAGGCAGAGGTCGGAACGTCAAAATCAATTACACCCGGGCTGCATATATCAAGGCGCATCTATTGCGAAAATACCGCCGTCAACCACAAAATCCCTTTCAGGAGGCTCTGCAAATGTCACTCAACGAATCATATTCCCATCCTGCTTATGTGCTTGGACGCCTGTTTGCCTGGTTGGAAAGAGCACAAAAGGAGGCGCTGGGACAGAACATCAATGCAACCATCAAGGATCGTTATTTCACCTCCGCTTGCTCGTCGCCTGCTAGTGTGTTTCCAACAATATTAAGACTCTCAAATCACTACATCGCCAAAGCTGAATATGGCGGTCATCTCGAATATCAAATTCAGGCATTACTCGATAGGCTCGAAGCTGGACCTTTCCCAGCTCGCCTCTCGCTGGATGAACAGGGCATCTTCGTGCTGGGTTACTATCACCAACGCGCTGCGTTCTATACACCAAAAAATGGGACAAAAGAATGAGTCCGCTTCAGCCGATATGAAGCTAGCTTCGCAATGGCATGTCAACATTCTTAAGAGCAACCCTAAGATCAGACTCGAAAGGAAAATCAAACATGAATACCCCTCTAAAAAATCGCTACGAGTTCGTCCTCCTGTATGATGTCGAAAACGGCAATCCTAATGGAGACCCCGACGCTGGGAATATGCCGCGCATCGATCCGGAGACCGGTTATGGCATCGTTACCGATGTCTGCCTTAAGCGGAAAATCCGCAACTATGTGGAAATGGTCAAGGGCGATGCAAAAGGATATCGTATTTATGTCAAAGAAGGTGTTCCCTTAAATCAAAATCACGTAGAAGCATACAAAGAGGTGAATCTACCTGTCGATGATAAGAATTTCAAAGCAAAACCAGATGAGGTTCAGCGTGCTCGTGCCTGGATGTGTGTCAACTTTTTCGACGTTCGCACCTTTGGCGCTGTGATGAGCACAGGTCTCAACTGCGGTCAGGTACGCGGACCGGTTCAGATCAATTTCTCACGTAGCATCGACCCTATTGTTCAGCAGGAGATAACCATTACACGTTTGACCGTGACTCGGGAAGAAGAAGCTGAGAAGGAACGCACGATGGGACGTAAACACATTGTCCCCTACGGATTGTACCGCGCAGAAGGATATATTTCAGCCAGGTTAGCAAACGATCCAAATAAAGGCACAGGCTTTTCAGAGGAAGACTTGGAACTTTTTTGGGAAGCCTTGATCAATATGTTTGAACATGATCGATCTGCCGCACGAGGCAAGATGGCGACCCGAAAATTGTTCATTTTTAAGCACGAAAGTGATTTAGGTAATGCCCCTGCTCACAAACTGTTTGAGCTGGTGAAGGTGGAGCGCAAGCCTGAAATCAACCCACCGCGCAGTTTCAATGATTATGAGGTGGTTGTCGACCGATCCGGAGTGCCTGAAGGAGTGACGCTCATCGAAAGATTATGAAGTCCGAATACACACCCGAAGAGCTTATCCCTCTATCGGGCATCCAGCACTTCCTTTTTTGCCGCCGTCAGTGGGCTCTAATTTATGTCGAGCGTCAATGGCAAGATAACGTGCTCACTGCCGAAGGTCGAATCCTGCATAAGCGCGTGGATGACCCCTTTTTTATTGAAGCTCGAAAAGGGGTCATCCTTGCGCGTGCTGTACCAATTGCCTCTTATCGTTTAGGGCTGGTTGGAATATGCGATGTGGTTGAGTTCATCGAGACACCCGAAGGCGTCAGGTTACCTGGTAGAGAGGGCAGTTATATACCCGCCCCGGTAGAATATAAACGGGGAAGACCAAAGCGGGAACCAATGGATGAAGCTCAGCTATGCGCCCAGGCGATCTGCCTGGAAGAAATGCTGTCTATAACCATCCCTCAAGGTTATCTCTACTATGGTGAAATCCGCCGGCGAGTTGTCGTGGAGATGACCAATGAATTGCGTTCTTTAGTGCATCGTGTGGCAGAGGAGATGCATACCTACTTTCAAAGAGGATATACGCCGCGAGTTAAACCTTTTAAAGGATGCCGTTCCTGTTCCCTTGCCGATATCTGTTTACCCGTTCTCCAGGAGAATGTTTCTTCAGCATCTGATTATATTCAGCAGAAGATCCAGGAAATGTGAACCGTGAAAAAACTTGGTAATGTGCTGTATATTACAACACCAGATAGCTATCTGACCCTGGATGGGGAAAATGTGGTTGTGAAAAAAGACGAACAAACGACTGTGCGTCTACCTCTCCATAACCTGGAGCACATTATATGCTTTACTTATCCAGGAGCAAGCCCTGCACTAATGGGTGCTTGCGCAGACCGGAATGTGGGTCTATGCTTTCTGACACCCAATGGACGATTCCTGGCCCGCGTTATTGGACAAGTTAAGGGTAATGTCTTATTGCGCAAGAAACAGTACCAGGTCTCGGAGCAAGACGATGAGTGTCGCAGCATCGCTATTTCTTTTCTTCTAGGGAAAATCGCTAATTGCCGGAAGGTTATCGAGCGAGGGATTCGAGATCACGCAATGCTGGTTGATATTCAAGCGCTCAATCAGGCTTCAGCCTTCCTAAAAGAGACCCTGCATGCCATTCCGCAATGCAGAAGCCTTGGGGAATTACTGGCATTCGAGGGGAGTGCTGCCAGGATATACTTCAGTGTACTCGATCAGCTGATCCTGCATCAGCGACAGGATTTCAGCTTCCAGGAGCGCACTCGTCGCCCGCCACGTGATAACATGAACTCCTTACTCTCATTTCTTTACACCTTACTTGCCAATGAAGTCGCCTCTGCTCTAGAAGCTGTTGGGTTGGACCCCTATGTAGGTTTCCTGCACCAGGACCGTCCCGGGCGACCCTCATTGGCTCTTGACCTGATGGAGGAGCTTCGCCCGATCTTCGCTGACCGATTGGCGCTTACACTGGTGAACCGCAAGCAGATTACCGGGACGGGCTTTGTCCAGAAAGAGAGCGGTGGGATCCTGATGGAGGACGAGACACGCAAAAAGGTGCTGACCGCTTGGCAAGATCGTAAGAAAGAAGAGATCCTCCATCCGTTCCTCAAGGAACGCATCCCCTTCGGGCTGATCCCGCACGTGCAAGCAATGCTCCTGGCTCGCCACCTGCGCGGTGACCTGGATGCCTACCCCCCATTTTTCTGGAATTAGAGTTTCTTGAAGTGGTTGAGAGGTTTCGGGAATTGGAGGTTTATGCCATGATGGTATTGATCACTTACGATGTTAACACACAAACAGAGGCTGGGCAAAAGCGTTTACGCAAAGTTGCGAAGGCGTGCCAGAATTATGGTCAACGAGTACAAAATTCCGTATTTGAATGCCTCATTGATCCCGCCCGTTTGAAACATCTTCAAGCGACACTTGAAAAGCTAATTGACAAAGAGAAGGACAGTCTGAGGTACTATTATCTCGGTGATGAATGGCGGAGTCGGGTAGAGCATGTCGGCGCAAAGCCGAGTCTTGACCTTGAAGGCACATTGATTGCCTAAGATGAACAACTGCGAACCCGAAGAGAACATGGGTTTTCCTTTAGGTTCGCAGAAATTTTGAACTTTAACAACCGAATAATTATGAATAAAAATTGAAAAAATGGATTGCACTGTACTGGATAATGCCAATATCTGGCGATGAGTTTATGAAGTGTGGAAGATGTAGCCGTCGCTCCCCGTGCGGGAGCGTGGATTGAAACGGCGGCCCAGATCGTGGATCGGTCACAAGCTATGATGTCGCTCCCCGTGCGGGAGCGTGGATTGAAACATATATATTATCTCCCCCCGCCATCCGGCATCCCCGTCGCTCCCCGTGCGGGAGCGTGGATTGAAACGC
>FWWM01002524.1_pt1 | contig 39752 bp, 35 predicted proteins | sample 2228351 | NCBI WGS metagenome assembly FWWM01 (sample SAMEA103939774, study PRJEB20133) | metagenome
GAGGGTATATAGCAATACTCAAAAACCACTAATAAACAAAAAGAGGAAGCTTTTTTAAGAACACAAAAAATCTTTAATAGAATTAATAATGCAAAAATTTAAGTAAATATGTAAATTATATGGATTGAAAGTTCAAAACCGACAATTCTGGACACTTACATAAGAGCGATTTAGAAAATTGATAAAAGCAGGTTATAGGGTTGTAATAACTCATGGAAACGGACCTCAAGTTGGAAATGTTTTAATTCAATCTGAAGCAGCTAAAAATCAAGTGCAGCAGATACTTACGCAACAGCATCCTGGGTACAATGTACTAATCACCACAGTGCATCACGGAAATAACATTTACACGACCCAATATCATTTATATAAGTAGCACATTACAGAGCCTGTAAGCCTCGCAAAATGGGGCTTACAGGACCTAAACAGATGATTATAACAAAATTCTTCCAAATATTTTTACTACTACATCTCTCATTTTTTTGCTTATCCCCTGTCTTTGCTTCCCAAAGAGACCATGAGGTTATAGTGGAGGTGGCTGAAAGGTTCTTTATCTATCTCAAGGACAAAAAATACCAGCAGGTTTTTGAGCTGCTCACTACCAAGTCCACAAGGACAATTGTGAAGGATGTGGCAAAGTCTATTTCAAAAACCTCCAAGGCTTCCATTGAAGAGGAAGAGATCTTCCTGGACTTCAGATCAGGGGGCCCTTTGGCCAAGGCTTACTGGGATGCCTTTGCCCACCAGTGCGACCCTGACCTTGCACTAAAGGAAAGCACATGGAAAGTGGGAAAACTCAAGGATAACTATGGCGAGGTGATCGTAAAGTATAAGACAGCGGAAAAACCCGCCACCATAAGACTTTATAAAGAAGAGGGAACCTGGAGACTCGGCCTGGTGGAGTCCTTTTGGGCCCGAAAATAGCACCTAATGGCACCACATACTATTTGACCCCAAAAACTCCTGCACCTGTCTTATGGCACAGTACTTTCCGCACATGGTGCACACATCCTTCTCTTTTGGAAGGTCTGCCTCCCTATACTCTCTGGCCTTTTTGGGGTCAATGGCCAGGGCAAACTGTCTTTCCCAATCCAATCTCTTCCTGGCAATGGCCATGGCCTTGTCCCTTTCCAGGGCCCTCTTATTCCCCCTTGCCAGATCAGCGGCATGGGCAGCTATCTTTGTAACAATTACCCCCTCCCTCACATCCTCTACACTGGGCAGACACAGATGCTCTGCAGGGGTGACATAGCACAGGAAATCAGCACCTTGATATGCAGCAAAGGCCCCGCCAATGGCACAGGCAATGTGGTCATAACCTGCAGCCACATCTGTCACCAGTGGCCCCAGCACATAAAAAGGTGCCCCATCACACAATTTCTTTTGTAAAAGTATGTTAGTGGCTATCTCATTTAGTGGCACATGACCAGGTCCCTCAATCATTACCTGTACGCCTTCCTCCCTTGCCACCTTTGTTAGCTCCCCCAAGGTTATGAGCTCCTGAATCTGGGCCCTGTCTGTGGAATCGGCTATGCACCCAGGCCTCAGACCATCCCCCAAGCTCAGGGTGATATCGTATCTCTTTGCTATCTCCAGCACCCTGTCAAATTGGGTGTATAAAGGATTTTCTTTTTGGTGATATATCATCCAGGTGGCAATGAATGCCCCTCCCCTGCTCACAATATCCGTTATCCTACCTTGTTGTCTCAGTAGCTCCAAGGCCCTCAAGGTCACGCCACAGTGAATGGTCATGAAATCCACACCATCCTTGGCCTGTAGCTCTATTACCTGAAAGATCTCCTCCTCTGTCAAAAACACCAGCCCACCTTTGGACTCCATTGCCTGTATAACTGCCTGATAAATAGGCACTGTTCCCAATGGCACCACACATTCTTTTATAAGGGCGCGCCTTATCTCAGTGATATCTCCACCAGTGGAAAGGTCCATGACAGTATCAGCACCTGCATCCACTGCCACTTGCAGCTTCTGTTTCTCCTGGGCCAGGTCTATCCTCTCAGAGGAGGTCCCTATGTTGGCATTTACCTTTACCCTTAAAGACTCCCCCACACCACAGACCCTTTTTGGCCGATGGAGCACATTAAAAGGAATGACTATCCTTCCCTCCAGCACCTTCTCACCAAGCCAATCCACTGCCACGCCCTCATCCTGGGCAACCAGTTTCATCTCCTCTGTGAGATTTCCCTTTTTTGCCTCTAAAAGTTGAGTCATTCCCCCGGTCCTCGGCCATACATATGGGCAAAAGCATTGGGTATCCCATAACCACTGCCTATGGGATATCCTCCAAATATGGAAGTCCTTGTATAATTCTTAGCACACCTGGCAGCCTGCCTCAAGGAATAACCTTTGGCCAGATAGGTGACCAAGGCTGAGGAAAACATGCAACCAGTCCCATGGGTATTTTTGCCCTCAATCCTTTCACCTTCCAGGTGTTCCACTCCATCAATATCCACCAATATATCCACTGGCTTAAGCCTGTCTCCTCCCGTGAGCACCACATTAGGCCCAAGCCTCTTTAATGCCCTTGCAATCTCCACCTCATTTAATTCTGTGTTTGTGTATCCCAAAAGGGCAAGTGCCTCATCCAGATTTGGAGTTATCACATCCACCAAGGGGAAAAGTTCTTGTTTAAGCCTTTTCCATGCCTTTTCCTTTACCAGCATTCTGCCTGTGCTTGCCTTTAAAATGGGATCCAGGACTATGTTTTTTAACTTAAAGCTCAAAATAGCCTCTTTTACTATGGGAATGAGCTCTTCTTCATAAATCATACCTATCTTGATGCCATCTGGCAAAATATCCTCTAAAAGTGCCCATAGTTGGGCCTTAAAGAATTTAGCGGGTATACTAAGTATATCCCTTACCTCCCTTGTATTCTGGGCAGTGAGTGCTGTTATGGCAACCAGGGGATGACAACCCAAGGCGCTTATTGTCCTTATGTCCCCCTGGATCCCTGCCCCAGATGTGGGGTCAGAGGCTGCAATGGTAAGTATCTTTGGGATATAGGTCATGAAATACTGGATATTAGGCTGCTGCCCGCGTACCCGTGCGGCCTTTGACCTTGAAGTCCTGTTTGTTTATCTCATATTTCTTCAATAGCTTTCTCAATTGCCTTGTGGTGATTCCAGCTGCTGTGGCAGTTTTATCTATTCTACCGTTGTTTTGCTTTAGCAGTTCCACTAGATACTGTTTTTCAGCAATCTCAATGGCGTGCCGCCTCACCTCCCTCAGGTTGGCACCTCCCAATGGGAAAAAGCTAAAGGACTTGGATGTGCCATTCATTATTTCCCTGGGAAAGCTATTGGGGCTGAGCACATCAGACTTTTCAAGGATATAAGCCCGTTCTATCACGTTTTCCAGTTCCCTTATGTTTCCTGGCCAATCATATCTCTCAAAGGCCTCAAAGACCTTTGGGTTTATCTTGGTTATGTTCTTCATGTGATAGCTGTTGAGGTTTTTCAAGAAGACCTCTGCCAGGATAGGGATGTCTTCCTTTCTCTCCCTTAAAGGCGGAACATTTATTGGAAATACATTTAATCGGTAATAGAGGTCACGTCTAAAAAGCCCTTGATCCACCAGCAGCTTTAGATCCACATTGGTGGCAGCAATGACCCTCACGTCCACAGACAGTGTGGTTTCACCCCCCACCCTTTGAAATGTCTCATCCTGTAATATCTGAAGGAGCTTCACCTGTACAGAACTGGAGACCGTGCCTATTTCATCCAGGAATATAGTGCCACCATGGGCGATCTCAAATTTACCCAACTTCTTTCTTATAGCCCCTGTAAAGGCACCCTTTTCGTGGCCAAAGAGCTCACTTTCCACCAGACCTTCTGGGATGGCACCGCAGTGTACACTTATAAAGGGCTTGTTTGCCCTGCCGCTGTGCTGATGGATCACCTTTGCAAGTAAGGTCTTTCCAGTCCCAGTCTCCCCTGTTAAAAGAACAGTGGCCCTTGCTGGGGCAACTGCCTTGATTTGTTCATACACACTCCTCATCAGCGGGCTCTTAGTCCTCAGCACATCCTGGAAGTCCTTCTGCCAGAAGCTATCCCTTAGGTACTCCAGCTCACCCTGGGCCTGTACAGTCTTGTAAAGCTTCTCCAGGGTATACTTCACTTCCACAGGCTTAATGGGATAGGTGAGATAACTACTGGCCCCAGCCCTCATGGCCTCAATGGCCCATTTTTTCTTATCCACAGGCGTAACTATCACTGTAAGCAAGGAAGGGGACTCATCCTTTATTGTCTTAAACAGCCCTGAGAGGGTCTCGGAGGGACTTGGTGAAGCATCCAAGCCTAATAGGTCCAGATCCAGAAACACCACTTCGTGCCTCTTGAGCTTTAATAGGGAGAAAAATGTATCCATATCCGATGCATATTCCAGATCCTGATCACCGTTAAAGGTGGCCTTCAGGCTCTCAAACAGGTTGATATTCTTTGTCAAAGCAATTATATGCCCAATCCTATAGACCATTTTCCTTTAGCCTCCGAAGAGATAGAATATACATTGGCCCAAGGAAATCAAGGAAATCTGGATCTAAACCAAAAGATACCCCAACATTTAACAAGGCAATTTACTTAAGGTATGAAATATCATACCCCTTTGAAGACCAGTGGCTGAGAGGCATTTTTGCTTTTGCCTTGACAATATGGGCCCATGACTCCTATAGTTAAATGGCCTTGCTCTAAGGTTCACCTTAGGGCCATCTTAGACCAAAAGGAGACTACTATGAGGTTGTACGAGACACTTTACCTGCTTCGGCCTGACCTCAGCCAAGAGGAGTATGGGCTGGCTACCAAAAAGTTTAGGGACCTGATAGGGAGATACAAGGGTCAGGTGATCAGAGAGGATGAGTGGGGAAAGAGGGAACTTGCCTACCCTGTCCAAAAGTTTAGAGAAGGTTACTATATCCTCCTAACCTATGCCGCTCCCCCGGGCACTACCTTTGAAATAGAAAGACAAATGAAACTGGATGAGTTGGTCCTCAAATACAATACCATCAAGCTAAAGGATAGATACAGCCCTGAAGGGCAGGACAAGGCCCAGGCCAATGAGACATCTTCACCAGCGGTGGAGCAAGAAAGAGGGGAGGTGGAGGAATAATGGAGGATCTAAAAGTAAAAAGGCCCTTTGCCAGGCGTAAATACTGCAGGTTCTGTGCAGATAGCAATCTGGTGATTGATTATAAGAGGCCTGAGATATTAAGGCAATTTACCACAGAGAGGGGAAAGATCATCCCCCGCAGGATCACAGGCACATGCGCCAAGCATCAGAGAAAACTGGCCAACCAGATCAAGATTGCCAGGATTATGGCCCTTATGCCTTTCACCACTGCTGTTTTAAAATAATTGAGCCTTGAGAAAGCAAAATGCCTAAAGGGAGGCCCCTTTTCATATGCCTAATATGGGCTGGGGTCCTTCCCATTTTCCCTGTTTTTGTCCCATATCTTGGCAATATCTTTGCACTCTTTACCCCAGTGCCCTTTTTGATTCTTAATTATTTACCCTCAGCCAAACAGGGCATATTATATACTGCCATAGGCTTGCTCCCATGCATTTCCCTGGGGATCCTCAAGGGTCATTTACAGCTCCTGTTCCTTGGCTTACAGTTGGCCTCCTTGGGCCTGCTTTTGGGCATGTTTCTTAAAAAGGGATTGCATCCTTACAGGGCCATATTTCTTGCTGTGGCCATACTCACAGCCATAGAGGCAGGATTGCTCTTGGGCCTTGCTGCTGAAAAAGGTTTATCCCTGTCTGATATGGTAAGTCATTATCTTAAATTGCAGTTGGAGCAGTTAAGGAAAGGTGCCTTGGAATCAGGGGCTGGGCTTAGAGATGCAGAACAGCTGGAGATCATTGTTTCCAGATTTATCTCCCTCTTTGCCAAGATATATCCAGCCATGATCATGGTGGTGACCTCCATGCTCTCCTTGGTCTGTATTGCCATTGCTCACCCTTTACTGGGAAGGCTTAATCTTAGGCCCTTTGATATCCATGGTATAAAGACATGGGTTGCAAGGAGGGAATTGGTGTGGGCCTTTATCCTTTCAGGCTTTGGCATACTTTTTATTGAAGGCAATCTCAAGTGGGGGCTACTAAATATCTTTATAGTGGTGACCTGTATCTATTTTTTCCAAGGTATCTCTGTGTTAATTTATCTCATGGATAGGTATAGGGTTCCTTCGTGGCTCAGGATTTTGATCTTCTTTTTATTGGGTCTTCAGCAGGTATTCTTGTTCATTGTGGCAGGCCTTGGTCTCTTGGACACATGGGTGGTGTTGCGAAGGGGTCTTATGGGATACAGGGAGGCCCATTGAAGGCCATCTTCAGCCAGGTGGGAATGGCCATTTTTAAGAAGTAAATATCTTTGCCTTTGGAGTTCTTCCCATGACCATGAAATTTTGATAATATCCCTTACAAAAAGGGGGGCCATATGGAGGTAATACTCTGCAAGACAATAAAAGGGGTAGGGAAAGAAGGGGATATAATCAAGGTGAAGGATGGCTATGCAAGAAACTACCTACTACCGAAAGGCCTGGCTGTGGAGGCCTCTAAAGGCAATATCAAGAATTTCCAACAAAAAAAGAGGGTAGTGGAACTAAAAGAGGTGAGGCAAAAGGAGGAAGCAGCGCGGCTCAAAGAGGCCCTGGAGGGTTTGAAGATCACCATCAGGAGAAAGAGTGGAGAGGAAGGCAAGATATTTGGCTCTGTTACAAACCAGGATATTGCCGAGGCCTTGGAAAAAAAGGGATTCATAGTGGATAAAAAGAGGATCCAGCTGGAAAGACCTTTGAAGGCCCTTGGTACCTTTCAGGTACCGGTGAAGCTCCTTGCACAGATAGAGGCAAGGCTATCTGTGGAGGTAATACCAGAATAGCCCAACATGGCCAAGAAAAAAAGACCAGAAGAAAACCCACAAAAGATACCACCCCAGAATGTGGATGCAGAGCAGGCCGTCCTTGGGAGCATACTCCTGAAACAGGACAGCCTCTTAGAGGTCTTGGGCCTGCTAAGGCCTGAGGATTTTTATAAAGATGCCCATAAGATAATTTATCAGGCCATGTTGGAGCTCTTTGATAAAGGTGAGCCCGTGGACTTTCTCTCCCTTTCCAATTACCTGAGGGAGAAGGGCAAACTGGCTCAAGCAGGAGAGATTGATTATCTGGTCAAGCTTTGTGACATTGTATTGGCCAGTGGGGGCATCAGTTATTATGGAGAGATAGTAAAGGAAGCAGCCCTGAGGAGAAGGCTTATAGAGAAGTGTTACTCTGTTTTGGAGGAGGCATACCAACCTGAGAGGGACACAAAGACACTCTTGGAGATGGCAGAGCAAGAGATATTCCAGATAGCAGAGGAGGCATTCTCCAGAGACAAGGAGGGCTTTAGTGCCCTTAAAGAGGTAATTACCTCTTCATATAAAAAGATAGAGCAACTGTCTGGGAAGGACAGGAGGCTTACGGGACTGAGCACTGGTTACAAGGAGTTTGACGAACTCACATCAGGTCTTCAGCCCTCGGACTTGATAATCATTGCAGGGAGGCCTGGTACAGGCAAGACTGCCCTGAGCCTCAATATCGCCTATAATTCAGCTTTGAAGGGATATGGGCCTGTGGCTATTTTTTCTTTGGAGATGTCAAAGGTGCAGCTGGGCCTCAGGTTTTTAAGTATGGACTCTGGTGTGGACTCCAGGATGTTGAGGGTGGGGTTCTTAAGGGACAACGAGGTGAACCAGGTTCTTCAGTCCTTGGGAAGGCTAGCTGAACTGCCCATTTTTGTGGATGAGACAAGTGCCATCACAGTGTTTGAGATGAAGGCCAAGTGCAGAAGGCTAAAAAGATCAAGGGGCCTGGGCCTCATTATTGTAGACTATCTCCAGCTTGTGCAAGGCAGGAAAAATGTGGAAAGCAGACAAATGGAGATAAGTGAGATATCCCGTGGTCTCAAGGCCATGGCAAAGGATCTAAATGTCCCTGTCATTGCAGTGTCTCAGCTGAACAGGAAGGTGGAAGACAGGCCCACCAAGAAGCCCCAGCTGGCAGATCTAAGGGAAAGCGGCGCCATTGAGCAGGATGCAGACCTGATCCTGTTCATTTACAAGGAAGATAACCAAAAGGAATCCAATGTAATGAAGGTGGAGATTGCAAAACACCGCAATGGACCAATGGGGGCCTTTAAACTAATCTTTGCAGCCCCCATCACCAGGTTTTACGACCTGGAGATACACCCTCAGGCCATTGCTGCTGGTTAGGGAGGTTTTTGATAGGCCAAAAAGGGGTTTACGGCAAGACCTCAGGACTAAAGGCCAGTCAATGGACTAGGCTGGAGAGGCTCCTCAGGAGAAAGGTAAGTCCTCACCAGATAATAAGCCCAGAGCTTGCAAAGGAACTTTGCCACCTTTCCTGGGAGCTCCATAGCCAGGTGGGAATTCTAATTAATAGAAAGGGAGATGTCACCCATGTTATAGTGGGGCCCGATGACGAGGATCTCTACTCCGTGGTATGGGGCACTGGAGAGAGAAAGTCAAGGTTCCGGGGTCTCAGATACATACACACCCATTTGACCCAAGGTCCTTTATCAGAAAAGGACCTCACCCATGCTATTTTATTAAGCCTGGACATTGTGTGCTCCATTGAGGTCTTAGAAGACGGAATACCAGGAAGGGTCAGGTATGCCTATGTCCTGCCAAATGAGGTGGAGGGAATGGGTCTGCACCTGGAAACCGTTTCCGATGTTGGCAGGTTGAATACGGATTTCTTATCCCTTATGCAGGCCCTTGAACAAGAATTTGAAAAGAACAGAGGGCAGAGGGAGATAAGGTTTAAGGACAGGGCTGTCCTTGTGGCTGCACGACAGAAGAGCAAGGAGATACTCCAAACAGAGCTGGAAGAACTGGAGGCATTGGCCATATCTGATGAGATAGAAGTGGTGGACAAGGTGATACAGGTGCTAAAGGAGCCAGACCCCAAGTTCTTTATAAAAAAGGGGAAGTTGAATGAGGTGGTGCTAAGGGCCTTGAGGGCAGATGCAAATCTTATCATATTTGGAAGTGAGCTCTCCCCTGCACAGCTTAGAAACCTCACTGACCACACAGATTTAAAGGTAATTGATAGGACCCAATTGATCTTGGACATCTTTGCAAGGAGGGCCACCACCAGGGAGGGAAAGATCCAGGTGGAATTGGCCCAGCTAAGGTACATGTTGCCCAGGTTGGGGGGCAAAGGAACTGCCTTTTCCAGGCTTACAGGAGGGATCGGAGGCAGGGGACCGGGGGAGACAAAGCTGGAAATAGACAAGAGGCGGGTAAAGGAAAGGATCTTCAGGCTTACTAAAGAGTTAAAAGAGGTAAGAGAGCAAAGGGCATTGCGGAGGTCATTGAGAAGGGAGCAGGGCATCCCCATTATCTCCATTGTGGGTTACACCAATGCAGGAAAGTCCACCTTATTAAACTCATTGACGAAAAGTTCTGTGGGTGCAAGGGATAGGCTCTTTGAGACCCTGGATCCCACCAGTCGTCGCCTCAAATTCCCCAAAGAAAGAGAGGTGATCATCACCGATACCGTTGGATTTATCCAGGACCTGCCAAAGGACCTCTTGGATGCCTTTTCAGCCACACTGGAGGAGCTAAAGGACGCAAACTTAATACTCCACGTGGCAGATATATCCCACCCAAGGCTGGAAGAGCACATTAAAGTTGTGGAAGACCTGATGGTTCAGTTAGGACTGGGGACTGTCCCAAGGATCTTGGTACTCAATAAAGTGGACAAACTGGACCCTGAAATGGCCAATCTCATTGCCATGAGGTATAAAGGCAGGCCTGTATCCGCCTTGGAACCAGTATCCCTGCTGCCTTTGATCACGGACATCCAAAAGGCCCTTTTTTGGGAGGAGGAACACATCCCCCTCCCAGGGCCATGCCCAGAATATTTAGAACCCCAGTTTGTGTAGGAGCTCCATGGAGACCTCTTTCACCCCGGGCCTCCCGTCCAGCTCAATTATCTTTGGCACCCCATTTTGTCTCTTGGAGAGCTCCTTAAAGTAATTAATGGCTGCCATGGTGCCTGTCTTGTCATCGTAATATATGTTATGCCTCTGGTCTATGGCCTTCTCATCTTGATCATCGGACCTGGTCTTGAGTTCACCACCACAAATCCTACACCTATCCCCATTGGGCTTTATGGCATCTATGTAAATATTGTTGGGATGGTTGTTGTCGTTCACGCAAAGCCTTCGCCCCATTATCCTGTTCTTGGCTGTCTGTCTATCAAGGACAATCTCTATCACATAATCCAGACTGATACCTGCCTCCTTTAACGCCTTATCTAACTCCATGGCCTGGGTTAGATTCCTGGGAAACCCATCCAATAGCCACCCCTTTTCACAGTCAGGGGCCTTAAGCCTTTCCAAGATCATTGGGATGGTAATGGTATCTGGCACCAGCTCCCCTCTATCAATATAACCCTTTGCCTGTTTGCCCAGTTCCGTTCCCTTGGCTATATTCTCCCTGAAAATAACACCGGTCTCTATGTGGGGGATATTGAATTTTTCCTTTATAATTGCGCCCTGTGTGCCTTTGCCGCTCCCATTGGGGCCAAAAAAGAGTATCTTCATTGCCAGCTCCTTATATTAATTTTTGAAATGGGAACTTATTTGAAACCCAAAGCCTTTGTCAAGTGCTAGCTAAGAAATCTGCCATTAGGGTGTGCCCATGGAAATAGTGAAGCCCTGATTGAGCTGCCCTTTCCTCTGAGAATTTAACACTTATATTGGTTTCCAATACCTTTCTGTCTGCCCAGGCAAAGGGTGTTGGATCTGGGGAATGGGTCCTCAGAGCAATAGGGGTCAAGTGGTCAGAGATCACCATTACCCTATACTCTTGGAAGTCTCTCAGGCCTTTCAAAACCCTTGAAACCACCTCTGAGTCAAAGACCTCGATGGCCAATATCTTTTTCTCCAGATCTCCATTGTGGGAGACCTCATCAGGGGCCTCCACATGCAAAAAGACCAGATCCACCTCTCTCAATGCCTCCAAGGCAGCCTGGGCCTTCCCCTCAAAATTACTATCCAGATATCCTGTGGCACCTTCCACCTCAATAACCTTAAGGCCTAATACAGCCCCAATACCTTTCACCAGATCCACTGCGGATATAACAGCCCCTGTCTTCTGGTAAAGCTCCATAAATCTTGGGACCCTTGGGGCATTGCCTTGGCCCCAGAGCCATATGGAATTGGCAGGGAGGAGACCCCTTAATATCCTGGATTGGTTTATGGGATGGGCCGCCAATAGGGTCCATGATTGTCTCACCTTTTCCCATAACAATCCCGAGGCATTGTCCTTCAAAAAATGGGCGATGTTCCTACCCAGAAAATCATGGGGTGGAATATTGGGAAGGCCCTTTGGCCCACCCCTCCAGATCAAGAGGTGCCTATAGGCCACTCCTGGGTATATGCTGATCCCTTCATCCTGAAGGTATGGCCTTAGGTATTCCACCAGGGACTCTCCCTCTTTCTGGCTAATGTCCCCGGCGCTATGGCTTACCATTATGATCTCATCCTGGGATCTAAAATCCAGGCACACCAGATTCATCCTAAAGGCCACATCATTGGCATTGAGAGAGATACCATACCTTGCTGCCTCCAATGGGGCCCTCCCTGGGTGATAGAGCCTGGGGTCATAACCAAGGATGGAAAGATTGGCCACATCAGAGCCAGGATCCATGTCCTTGGGTATGGTGTTCACAAGCCCTATATTCCCTGCTGCAATCCTGTCCATATGGGGGGTATTGGCCACCTCCAAAGGGGTCCTATTGCCAAGGGACTGATGAGGATAGTCCCCCATTCCATCTCCCACCAGGATCACATATTTACAGGCCATGGGCCTCATCCTCCACCCTGATAATCACGGTCTTGTCTGTGAGGATATCCAGGAGATCGATCTCTGAGATGGCCTTTCTTACAGCCTCTTCCCTTGCCTCGTGGGTGAGCATCACGATTGGGACAGAGCCCTTGGCCTCCCTGCCCTTTTGTATCACAGAGGATATGCTGATATCATGCTTTCCCAAGATACCCGAGATCTTTGAAAGGACCCCTGGCTTGTCCACTGCCTGAAAGCGAAAGTAATAAGGGATCACAAGGTCTTCCATCCTCTTTATGGTTAAATCCTCTAAAGGTGCAGAGGTCCCAAGGGAATTGGAAAAGGTGGTTTGGCCAGAGGCTATCTTTCTTGCTAGATCTATCAGGTCAGAGACCACTGCAGAACCTGTGGGCCTTCTGCCTGCGCCCAGACCATAGAATAGAGTTGGACCCACAAAGTCTCCCTCAATGTAAAGGGCATTAAATGCCTCGTTTACATTGGCAAGGACATGATTTGATGGGATCATCACGGGATGGGCCCTTGCCTCCAGTTCCTTACCCCTTTTCTTACAGATGGCCAAAAGCCTTACCTTATAGCCAAACTCCTCAGCAAACCTGATATCCATGGGTGTAAGCCTTGTGATACCTTCCCTGTAAACCTGTGAAAAAGGGAACCACTGCCCATAAAAGAGGGCAAGCAAGATTATGAGTTTGTGAACCACATCTGTCCCATCCACATCCAGTGTGGGGGGATCCTCTGCAATCCCCAGTTTTACTGCCTCAGACACCACATCTTCATAAGAGGCCCCTGTCTGTGACATCTTGGTAAGGATATAATTGCTGGTCCCATTGAGAATGCCCAATAGTTTCAGGATCTCGTTTCCACAAAGGCCATTTCTTACAGCCCCCACAATGGGTATTCCCCCTGCCACGCTGGCCTCAAAACCCAAGTGCACATTGTATCTTTGGGCCATGGAAAAGAGCTCTTGCCCAAATTCTGCCAGGAGGGCCTTGTTTGCTGTGATTACATGCTTTCTATTTCTAATTGCCCTTGTCACATACTCCCTTGCAGTGGTAGTACCTCCAATGAGCTCCAACACCACCTCTACCTCAGGGTCATCCAAGACCTGATAGGCATCCCTTGTGAGTATTCCATCAGGGATCTTGAAACCCCTGTCCCTTTCCAGGTCTAGGTCTGCTATCCCCTTGATCTTGAGCTCCATTCCCGCCCTTTGGGATATGAGATCCCTGTGCCTCAGAAGTATCTCCACCGTTCCTGAGCCCACAGTGCCCAGGCCTATAATCCCTATGTTTAGCGAGGCCATCTCTATCAGGCCCCCAGCTCCAAGGCGTATTTTATCCCCCTGATTGCCTGCTTTATCCTGTGGGGATTTTCCACCAGGGCAAATCGGACATGGCCATCCCCGTATTCTCCAAATCCTATCCCTGGGCTTACTGCAACCTTGGCCTTTTCCACTAACATCTTGGAAAATTCCAGGGAACCCATCTTATTGTAAGGTTCAGGTATCCTTGCCCAAACAAACATGGTCCCCTTTGGCTTTTCCACCTTCCAGCCAATGCGATTTAGACCATCTACCAAGGCATCCCTCCTTTCCTTGTAGATATTCACTATTTCATGGACGCAGTCCTCTGGACCATTTAGGGCTATAATTGCAGCAATCTGGATGGGTTGAAATACACCGTAGTCCAGGTAGCTCTTTATCCTCTTGAGGGCGTTCACAATTATCTTGTTGCCCACACAAAAGCCCACCCTCCAACCTGCCATGGAGTAGCTCTTGCTCATGCTAAAAAATTCAACACCAATGTCCTTTGCCCCTGGCACCTGCAAAAAGCTTGGCGGCTCATATCCGTCAAAGGCCAGATCAGCATAAGCAAAGTCGTGTATCACCATGATCTTGTGATCTTTACAAAACTCCACCACCTTTTTGAAAAACTCCAGATCCACCGTTGCTGTTGTGGGATTGTGAGGATAAGAGATTATGAGCATCTTCGGGCTGGGCCAGGTCTGTTTTGTTGCAGTGGTGAGGTCCTCAAAGAAATCCCTCTCAGGGCCTATGGGTATGCTCCTTACATCTCCACCTGCTATGATGGCTGAGTAAGGGTGTATAGGATAGGTGGGGTTGGGGGAAAAGACCACATCCCCAGGATTTATAGTGGCCAGTACCAGGTGAGAGAGCCCTTCCTTGGCACCAATAGTTACCACTGCCTCTTCCTCTGGATCCAGGTCCACATTGTAGCGCCTCTTATACCAATCACATATGGCCTGCCTCAGCTTAAATATACCCATGGAGGCTGAGTATCTGTGATTATGCCCCTTTTGGGCTGCCTCGATGAGCTTGTCCACTATATGTTGCGGTGTGGGCATATCTGGATTGCCCATGCCAAGGTCAATAATGTCCTCTCCCTTCCTCCTCAATTCCATCTTGATCTTATTCACCTGGGCAAAAACATAGGGCGGAAGACGGTTGATCCTGGTAAACTCAAACATATTCAAGCCTCCTTATCCTTTCTTCCCATCTAAAATAGCCATTCTACAGGACTCCATTTATACTAAAAAGCCAAAGGCCCTTAAATCAGATATCAAAGTTGGCCCAAAGAAAGGTGTGGTCAGACGGCCTGGGCCTTGACCTGGGGATTGTATCCACCTTTATGTCCAAGCACCTATGTGCCATGGGAGGGGTGGAGAGTATATAATCCAGCCTCCAACCCAAGTTTCTTTTAAAGGAATTGGGTATCCTGTAATCCCAAAAGGTGTACTGAACAAGATCAGGGTATTTTAGACGAAACACATCTACTAACCCCCACTCCAAGATATCCAAGATCCTCTTTTTCTCTTCAGGATGAAAACATACCTTTCCCTCAAAGGCCTTTGGGTCATACACGTCTTTATCTGTTAGGGCCACATTTAAATCCCCGGCCAGGACCAAGAGATCCGATGGCAGGTGCTTTTCTTTTAGGTGCTCCAAGAGACCATCCAAAAAGGATAGCTTATACGAGAATCTTTCACTACCCACTGCAGTCCCCTGTGGTACATAGGCATTCACCACTGTGATCCCTTTATATTTTATCTTGATGAAACGGGCCTCCTTGTTGGGGTCTGAAGAAAGTTGGGTCTCCAATAAGTCCGAAGGTTCTTTAGAAAGAATGGCAACACCATTGTAGGCCTTTTGGCCCACGTGATATGAGTAATACCCGATCTTTTGAAAATCTACCTCCGGAAACTCCTTATCCTGGACCTTTGTCTCTTGTAGGCACAAGATATCAGGGGCCCTCTCCACAAGCCAGTCAAGGACCATATCCAGCCTTGCCCTCAAAGAATTGCAATTAAAGGTAGCCAGAAGCATTACCTCACCTTTGCACCAGGACTTACCTCTCCTTCGGGGACCAATAGCCTTAGCTTTCCTTTGTCTTCCACAGCCAATACCATGCCCTTAGATGACACCCCCATGAGTTTGATTGCCTTGAGATTTGCCACCACCAGCACCTGTTTATTAATAAGCTGGGCAGGTTCATAATGCCCTTTTATCCCTGCCACCACATCCCTCAATTCCCCGATATCAATTACCAGTTTTAGCAATTTATTGGACCTTGGTATTTCCTCCACAGACACCACCCTGCCTATGCGTAGATCGATCCTTTGAAACTCAGTAATATCAATCTCTTCTATCCTTTCCTCCTCTTTCCCTCTGGCCTCTTTTTTGATGGGCTCCACCCTTGGGAATAGGGCAATAGGTGCCATGATCTTTCCCCTTGGGACCTCTTCCAGCTTCTCTTTCAATTGTTCGAGCCCAAAGTCCTTCCCACGTATATCTAGCCCAAGCATCTCCTGGATCTTCTCAGCACTTCCAGGCATAAAGGGCCAAAGAAACACAGAGAGTGCCTTCAATGTCAAGGTTATGTGATATAGAACAGTATTTAACCTTTCTTTACTCTGTTTTGCCAAGGTCCATGGGGCTGTGGTATCTATGTACTTGTTTACTTTATTGATTAACTCCCATATCTGGATCAATGCCCTGTGAAACTGCAATGATTCCATAAGGGATGGGTATGTATCCATAAGCTCCAGGACTGAATCCAACAACTCCTGGTCCAGGGACTCCCTATCCCCCTTCCTTGGCTGCTCTGAGCCCAAGTACCTTTGACACATAGTAAGTGACCTGCTTACCAGATTCCCCAAGTCATTGGCCAGATCAGAGTTTATCCTTCCCACCATTGCCTCTTCAGTGAATTCAGAGTCTAGGCCAAAGACCATCTCTCTCAAAAGGAAGTACCTAAAGGCATCCAGACCGTACTTGCCCACCAATTCCAAGGGACGAATCACATTTCCTAGGCTTTTGGACATCTTTCCTTCGTTTACATTCCAATATCCGTGGACATTCAGGTGCCTGTAAGGCTCTATCCCTATGGACCTCAGCATACATGGCCAATATACCCCGTGGGGCTTGAGTATATCCTTGGCTATGAAATGCTGGGCCACTGGCCAGAATTCTTTAAAAGTATCTTTATGGGGATACCCTAAGGCTGAGATATAGTTTATCAGGGCATCAAACCAGACATAGGTCACATACCTGTCATCAAAGGGGAGGGGAATCCCCCAGGTAAGCCTTGTCTTTGGCCTGGATATACACAGGTCCTCCAAGGGCTCTTTTAGAAAGCTTAAGACCTCGTTTTTGTATCTCTCGGGCCTTATAAACTCTGGGTTTTTTTCTATATGGGAAATGAGCCAGTCCTGATATTTGCTCATCTTGAAAAAATAATTGGATTCTTTCACTGGCTCAGGGGGTAGCTTATGGTCTGGGCACCTTCCATCCACCAACTCCCTTTGGGTATAGAACCTTTCACAACCAAAACAATAAAGCCCTTCATACTCACTGAAATATATGTCTCCTGAGTCATATACCTTTTGAAGGATCTCCTGCACCACCTTTATATGGCGCTCTTCTGTGGTCCTGATAAAGTCATTGTTGGATATCTCCAGGTGGGGCCAAAGCCTTCTGAATAGTTCGCTAATCCTATCCACATATGCCTTGGTGTCTTCCCCTGCTGCCTGGGCAGCCCTCACGATCTTATCACCATGCTCATCTGTCCCTGTTAAAAAAAAGGTCTCATAGCCCATGATGGAGTAATATCTATTTAAAACATCTGCCACAATAGTAGTATAGGCATGTCCCAAGTGAGGTTCAGCATTCACATAATATATGGGTGTTGTAATATAGGCCCTCTTGCTCATCTTTGATTCACTTCCCACTATCCTCCTCCCCCTGGTTGGATGAGTCCTGCATTGGTTTAAGGTCCTCTAGATTGAAATCCACCTCTACCCCACTGTCAAGGGCCACCGTTACCCTTTTGCTAATCACATTGATTCTGGTCACCTTGCCATCCCCCTTTGGGGTGGAGATACGGGTTCCCACTGTAGGGAAAAGCCTCTGGGCCTCTTCGTACATAGGCTGTTCAAATCCCAGGCAACACATAAGCCTGCCACAGACCCCGGAGATCTTGCTTGGGTTTAGGGGCAACCCCTGGTCCTTTGCCATCCTGATGGAGACCGGCTCAAAGTTCTCCAGAAAGGCACTACAGCAAAGCACCCTGCCACAACTCCCTATACCCCCTATCATCTTGCCCTGGTTCCTTACCCCGATCTGTCGCATCTCAATCCTCGTACGAAACCTTTTGACCAGATCTTTTACCAGGGCCCTAAAATCAATCCTACCCTCTGCGGTAAAATATATTATGATCTTCTTTTCTTCAGGGACCTCTTCTGCTGTAACAAGGTTCATGGGCAACTCCCTTGCCTTTACCCTTTCGTAACAGTACTCCATAACCTCCTTTTCCAACCTCAACCTCTCCCCATACTGGGAGACCTCTTCATCAGTTGCCACCCGCAGGACCCTTCTTAAATGACCGTGGGGGATCACATCGGGAATGAGGATGGGCTCTGAACATACACATGCCAGTTTAGTCCCTTGCTCTGCCTCCACCACCACTACATCCCCTTGTGAGACTTGAAGTTCTCCCCCATTATACAGCTCAACCCTCCATTGGGGCCTCAGTCTGGCAGGCACCAATCTTATCATTAAAGGTCTCCTTCTGCCCTCTTAAGCTCTAGCATCAGATTTTCCATTACCAGTGAGGGATTTATATCATTTTTTAGATCCTTTTTGGCACACAAAATAGAAAAAATAGATCTCACAAGGGCCTCCAATGAACGGGCCTCTGCGAACTTGTAGATCTGAAAGGAAAAGTCCCTGTTATAAAAAGTGGGCTTATCAACAAGCTTGCCCAAAAGGGCATCCCGATACCAGGTCTCCATTTGATCAAGAAGATACATAAGCCCTATGCCCTGGTTAGGATACTGCTCTGTTATCCCATGTGCCCTCATCACCAGATCTGAGATCTCCAGGCTTAAAAGTTCTATTAGCTCGGCAAAGAATTTTGTTCTCAGTGGAAAGAGGCCTGACTCCCACAGCTCCCTTGCCCACTTGTAGCTCCCTTTGGCGATGTGGGCAAGGATCTGGGCCTCTTCGTCCACCAGGCCTAGGTCCCTTTTGAGCAAACTAGAAAGACTAGGATGGTCAATGGGCAAGAACCTCAGCCTTTGGCACCGAGAGGCAATAGTGGGCAGGACCATATTTTCATCAGGGGCCTCCAGGATAAACAGCGTATCCTTTGGTCCCTCTTCAAGGGTCTTTAGAAAGGAATTGGCTGCCTCCCTGCTCATGAGCTCGGCGTGATCAAGGATGATGATACTCATCCTGCCTTGGTATGGCCCTGAGCTTATCTGGTGGAATATCTCTTTGATCTGAGCTATTGATATAACCTTGGCCTCTGGCCTCAGGATCAAGAGGTCAGGGTGCTTCTCCTCCAATGACCTTTTACACACCTTACAAAGGGTGCATCCTCCTGTGGGTCCTGGTTCTTGGCAGAGTAAGGCCATGGCCAAGAGTTTTGCACAAAGGGTCTTGCCTACACCATATGGACCCAAAAAAAGGTAGGCATTGGGCAAAAGCCCCTTTTTAATCATCCTGAGCAAAAAGGACTTTACCTGCCCATGACCTGCCAGTAGATCAAAGGACAAGGTCTATCCCCTTTCGTTCCTTCAGGATCTTACATATCTCTTCCTCTAACAAAGGGCTTGGTCTTGAGGAGTCTAGGACAACGAACCTGGGATCCTCCTTGGAGATGATAAGATATCCCTGTCTCACCCTTTCATGGAATTCCATTGCCTCTGACTCAAACCGATCATACCTATCTTCGCAGGCTTGATATTGTTGGTATATCCTCTTCTTTGCCCTGGAAAGGGCAATATCCACAGGGCAATCCAATAGAAAGGTGAGATCTGGGGCAAGTCCCTGTGTGGCCAACGAATTTAGATCCCGTATAAGCCTTAAATCTAGCCCCCTTGCAATGCCCTGATAAACCAAAGTGGCATCAAAGGATCTATCGCATACCACCCACTTCCCTTGTTTTATGGCTGGGATTATCACCTCATAGTAATGCTGGGCCCTGTCCGCCTCGTAGAGAAATAGCTCAGATAGTGGGATCAGCTCCCTGCTCTTGGATGACAAAAGGATATCTCTGATCCTCTCACCAATGGGGGTGCCACCGGGTTCTTTTGTGAACACCGTATCAAACCCCCTTTTCTTAAGCCTCAAAAACAAGGCCTTGGCCAAGGTGGACTTTCCACTTCCTTCTATGCCCTCAAAGGTTATAAACATGGCCCTTAGAATCTACCTCTCTGTTTTTAGGGCATCCATACAAAGCAACTGCCTTATAAGGCCTTTAAATTTGGAAACATAGGGCGGTCTTTATTCAGCTATCATTGCCCTCATCATATCCCCTGCATTCTGGGCATGATCCGTAATGGAGCTGATTATTTCCACAAGCCTACTCATGTAATATATAGAGGTCACATCCTCACAGGAATTGAATAGCTCTTTTATGATCTCCCTTTCCATGTAGTCCACCTCATGCTCTATCTGCCTGATATCCCTAATCAGACTCTTTAGCTTTGTCCTTGTCTCCCTCAGGCCTGACTTGAAGTATTCAATGGCAAGCTCCATCATGGGCAGCAGCAGATCAACGGCCTTGTTCACTGACTTGACCATGAATTCCAGGTCTTCTGCCAGATTCTCATCTATCCTGGTCTTTCGATAAGACATCCAGTAGAGGGACCTTTCTATCTCATCCAAGACCTTGTCTTGCTCCCTCAGGTACATAAAAAACTGGAACTTATCCACTGGCAACATCACAGCCTTGGGCATGTGGCCCCTGATATTTCGTTTTATAGCGTCGGCCTTAGATTCCATCTCTGCTACCTTATCGGCAAGTACCTCAAATCTGTCAAAGTCTCCATCAAGATATGCCTTGAAGGCCTCATAAAACAGACCAGAGCAGCTGCTCACCACTTCGGCGTGGCGCTTTAGGTTTTCAAAAGGAGACTTAAAGAAGAGAAACATAAACTTGGTCCTCATGGATTCCCCCAAAACTTGATTACAATAATTTCGTAAAAAACCAATAAAGTATCAAGGAAACAATGGTGGTGAACGGAATAGTCAGGAACCATGAACTTATCACATTTAAAATCACCCTCAGATCCAGGGCACCCATGCCCCTCATAAAACCCACCCCAATGACTGCTCCCACCAGTACATGAGTGGTGCTCACGGGCAGGCCAAGCCTGGAGCATGCCAGTATAGTGGTGGCTGCCCCAAACTCAGCGCAAAAGCCCCTTACCTTTGTGACCTCTGTTATCCTTTTGCCAATGGTCTCCATCACATTTATTCCAAAGAAGAAAAGCCCACCCCCGATAGCTATACCACCAATAGCCAGCATCCACCACTGGGTCTCCACCTGGGTTGTCACGGATCTGGTAGTAAGGATCCAATGGATGGAGGCAAAAGGACCTACTGCATTGGCCACATCATTGGATCCATGGGCAAAGGCTACATAACAGGCAGTTATTACCTGCAGATACCCAAAGAGCTTGTCCACATGCCCTGGATCCTGTTTAGAAAGCCAGCTTCCTGGATCCCTGGCCTTCAGGATCAAAAAGGCCTTTGCCACAACAAATGCGCTGGCAGCAAAGGAAAAGGATAAGAGCAAGGTCCCGGTCAAGGTGAGCCTTAGGCCGATCGTCTTGAGTCCTTCATAAAACACTGAAAACACTGCCACCCACCATACAGCAGCAAATAGAAAAGGGGCATATCTCTTGGCAGCGCCAAAGGAGTCCTCTGCCCTGAGTACCATCCTCCTCACCAGCCAGTATATAAAACCTGCTACAGTGGCCCCGGCTATGGGGGATATGATCCAGCTAAGGACAATATGCAACATCTTAGACCAGTTTATGGCCTTTGGCCCCACTGCCAGAATCCCAAAACCAACAATGGCTCCTACTATGGAATGGGTGGTGCTGATGGGGAGCCCCCAAACCGTTGCCAGGTGTATCCAGATACCCGCTGCCAAAAGGCTTGCCAGCATGCCCAATGCCAGATTATCGGGCATTGGGGAAAACAACATGGGATCTACTATCCCTTTCCTTATTGTACCAGTGACATGGCCCCCTGCCAGCAAGGCACCTAACAGGTTAAATAACATGGAGTATATAACTGCCCGCCTGAGGCTAAGGGCCCCAGACCCAACAGAGGTGCCCATGGCATTGGCAAGATCATTGGCCCCAATGTTTATGGCCAAATATAGGCTGGCACCCCCTGCCACCAATATTAATAGGAAGGCCCACTGACCTGATATGAGATGTTCCATCCTCTCTTCGCCCGGCCTCAGGACTTCTACTACTTTCCCATTCTCAGTTCAATATATTACTTACCCTCACACCCGGGAGAGTTGATTACAAAAACAAGGCCTTATTTGGTAGAGTTTAAAAGATTGCTACAAGATTAGGCATATTAAGAGATTCCATACTGTTTAAGCTTGGAAAGCAAGGTCTTGTAGCTCACCTGCAATAGCCTTGCAGCTTGAGATTTATTTCCCTGGGCCTCCCTGAGTGCCTCAAGGATCCTCTCCCTTTCGTGAAGTTGGGTTATATGTGACAAGGAATCATGAAGGGAAGAACCTCTTGGATTGGGATCATTTAAACCAAAGGGAGCAAAGTGTCGCAAACTCAATAAACCACCTTCCAGGTTAATCATGGCACGTTCCACATGGTTTTTGAGTTCTCTCACATTCCCGGGCCACTCATGACCCATCAGGAACGAAAACACATCTTCGGAGATGGATGGCTCCCCCTTGCCAAATTGGGCAGCAAAATATTTCACAAAGAATCGTACCAAGATGGGTATGTCCTCCCTCCTTTCCCTTAGGGGTGGGACCTGGATAGGAAATACATTTAGCCTAAAATAAAGGTCTTCTCTGAATTTGCCCTCCCTTACCTGTTTCTCCAAGTTCTTGTTGCTGGCTGCCACTATCCTCACATCAACCTTTATGGATCTGGTGCCCCCAACCCTTTCAATCTCCCTTTGATCCATCACCCTGAGTAGCTTGGCCTGCAAGGCCATTTCCATATCCCCCACCTCATCCAAGAACAAGGTTCCTCCATTGGCCAGCTCAAACTTCCCTGGCTTTATATCTATGGCCCCTGTAAAGGCCCCTTTTTCATGGCCAAATAACTCATTTTCCATCAGATCCTTTGGTATGGCAGCACAATTTATGGCCACAAAAGGCCCCTTGGCCCTTGGTCCTTTGAGGTGCAAGACCCTGGCTATTAACTCCTTCCCTGTTCCGCTCTCCCCTAAGATGAGCACCGTGGTATTTAGGTGAGCAACCTTCTCCACCTTTGCCATCACCTCTTTCCATTTCTCGCTCACCCCTACAATCTCAGAGGGAAGCCCCAACCTCTCCAATTCGTGCCTGAGGATCAGGTTTTCTTTTCTTGTCTGTTGTTCACCTATCGCCTTCTTTATAAGCCCCACCAATTGATAGGGATCGAAGGGCTTTGTGATAAAATCATAGGCCCCTGCCTTCACCGCCTTTACAGCTGACTCTATACTCCCATAGGCAGTTATCACCACAATGGGAGTAAAGGGAAATGCCTCTTTGGTTGCAAGAACAACCTCTATTCCATCCCCATCTGGCAGTTTTAGGTCTGTTATCACTGCCAGTACATCTGGCCCAAGATTCCTTATCGCCTCCTTTACCTTAGAGGCAATGGTGACCTTAAATCCCTCATCGCTGAGGACCTTGTAAAGGAGCTCCGCCATGCCTTTGTTGTCTTCCACCACCAATATAGAGCTCATGGCCTAATACAAAGGTAAAGACACCCTGCAGATACAACCACCTTCAGGGCTATTTTCCATCTCTATCTTGCCACCATGGGCCATTACTATCTTTTGTGCAAAAGCAAGCCCCATGCCCAGCCCTTTTTCCTTTGTGGTATAAAAGGGGAGGAATACCTTTGTCAGGTCCTCTTCCTTTAGGCCTGGCCCATTGTCTCTTACAGAGATGACCACCCTGGGCTGAAGGCCTTGCAATGCTTCCACCTTGAGATCCACCACAACCTTATCTCCCACCTCTAAGGCATTTTCAATCACATTCAAAAGGGCATGGGAGATTAAGGTCTTGTCTCCATATATCTTCAGGTCAGGACCCTCTGGTATGAAAAGCCTTTCTCCAGAGGGGTCCAGATTATCTCTGATCCCAAAAAGGATAGGACATATTTTAAAGCCCTCTTTCTTTAGGCTTTCAGCCTTTGAAAACCTCCTTAGCTCCTCCACAATGGAGTTCATGGTTTCCGCTTCCTTTAATATTGCTTCCACAAGGGGCCTCTTAGGGTCTTCCTCTTCTAAGGTCTTATGAAGTACCCTAGCATATCCTACAATCACTGAAAGGGGATTCCTCAGCTCATGTATTATTCCAGCAGACACCTCCCCCAAGGCTGCAAGCCTCTCCTTCACCATCATCTGTTCCTTCATAGATTTAAGCTCTGTACCAAGGGCATCAAAGGCACCTAATATGGGCTGAAGAGAGGCATCAGTTCTGTTTATACGAGCCTTTGAGATCCTGGCGAGCAAGAGACCAAACCCCACCACAACAAGTGCCACGGAAAGCATAATAAAAAACCAGAAGATATCTTCAGCCTTCATTTTTCTTCAATCCATGCACAAAGAAAGGGTTGCTGAACTCCATCACCTTCACTACTATGATCTGAATATAAGCTGGAGGGTGGCAAACATGCAACTTGAATATATGAAAGGCAGGGTCTTTATGGGAAGGCTTAAAAAGGGTTCTGATTTATTGTTGTCCCTTACAGAGAAAGCCCAGGATCTTGGAATAAGAGCAGGTATTGTGTGGGGCATAGGGGCTGTTCAAAACCTTGTATATGGATTTTATGCACAAGAAGAAAAGAGATATTATCCCCTCAGGATTGATAAGCCACTGGAAGTGCTCTCTTTCTTGGGAAACGTCTCCCAAAGAGATCAAAAGACATTCATCCATGCCCATGTAACAGTGTCTGACGAACAAGGCAAGGCATTTGGCGGCCACCTCATGGAGGGATCAAAGGTATTTGCCTTTGAATACTCTATCTTAGAGCTTTTGGGCCCAGAATTGGACAGATGTTATGATGAAGAAACAGGGCTATTTTTGTGGAAGGAAAATCCCTAGGTTGCTCAAACAAAGCCATGCCATTATGAAAAAGCTCTAAAGTCCATATTCAGGATAACAAAGGGAGGAAACCATGGCCAAGGAAGAAGATAAAGACCTTTTAAATGAGCTGGGTCTCGATGGTGACCCTCAGGACTTTGAGGTTCTAAAAAAGGATAGATCTGCCCTTTTGGGCAAGACCGATCCAGATAAGGGCAAGCCCAAGATCATTGCCATTGCCGCTGCTGCACTATTTGTGCTGATATTATTGTTTGTCTTTTTTGGCCTACATACATCTCCCCAAGAAGAGCAAAAAGTAAAGATCAGCCATGAGATGGATGAAGTAAAGGAGAGGCTGGGCCAGGTCCAGGACCTGCCACAAAAGGTACAGCAAATCGAAGAGAAAGTGGATGCCCTTCAAAGGGAAATTCTAAAGATCCAGGCCTCTATACAGCAGATCAGGGCTGAGGCAAGGCCTGTTGCAACAAAGGCAGAATCGCCACAAGTAGGAGTTGCCCAAAGGACAGCACCAGACCCAAGGCCCAAGGCAAGGGAAAAGGATCCTGGTGCCCCTAAGTTTCACATAGTGAAAAAGGGTGAATCCCTCCAATCCATTTCCCAAAAGTACAAGATACCTTTGAAAGAACTACTTAGATTAAATAAAATCCAGGACCCAAATCACATTGTTGTGGGGCAAAAGATTAGATTAGAACCTTAGAGATATTGGAAGTACCTTGTACACCCAGAAACAAAATATGAACTGGAGAGGGCAATGAGATTTGAGAAGACCATTGGCTGTATCGGTGCAGGATATGTGGGTGGTTCAACCATGGCAGTCCTTGCCTACAAATGCCCCCATTACAAGGTAATAGCAGCAGATATGGACGAGGCCAAGATCCAGAAGTGGAACTCCAATGATCCCCCCTTCTATGAACCAGGGTTGAAAGAAATAGTCAATGAGGTCAGGGGAAAAAACCTCTTCTTTACCCATGACATACCCAGCATGATAAGGGAATCTCAAATAATCTTTGTAAGCGTAAATACTCCAATAAAGGAATATGGCATTGGAGCAGGCATGGCAGCAGACCTGCGATATTGGGAAAAATGTGCAAGGGATATTCTTTTGTATGCCAACGAAGACAAAATAGTGGTGGAAAAGAGCACTGTGCCCGTCAGGACTGCCCAGGCCATTGCTCACATACTTTCAAGCTCACAAAATCACAGATTTCAGGTGATCTCCAACCCTGAATTCCTGGCAGAAGGCACAGCCATTGATGACCTACTATCCCCTGACAGGGTATTGATTGGATCTGAGGAGACACCGGAGGGAATAGCTGCCAGGGAGGAGATAGTAAAGATCTATGCCCATTGGGTACCCAGGGAAAAGATAGTCACTTCCAATGTATGGAGCAGCGAACTCAGTAAGCTTGCTTCCAATGCCTTCTTGGCCCAGAGGATTTCCTCTGTGAATGCCTTGACACCCCTTTGTGAGATAACAGGGGCCAACATTGATGAGGTATCCATGGCTGTGGGTATGGACAGCCGTATTGGAGGCAAGTTCCTGAAGGCCAGTGTGGGATTTGGTGGCTCCTGCTTTAGGAAGGACATCTTAAACCTTGCATATATATGTAAGAGTTACGGATTAGAGGAGGTGGCAGAATATTGGCTTGGGATTCTTAAGATAAATGAGCTGCAAAAAGAAAGGTTTGTGCAAAGAATGCTCAGGGCCATGTTCAATACCTTGGTTGAGAAAAAAATAGCCATATTTGGTTTTGCCTTTAAAGCAAGGACAGATGACACAAGGGACTCACCTGCAATTACAGTGGTCAAGAGGCTCTTGGAGGAAAAGGCCAGTATCTCTATAACAGACCCAAAGGCCTTGGAAAATGCAAAAAAGGACTTAAAGGGCATCACTGGTGCGATACATTTCACATTGGACCCATATGAGGCAGCCCAACATGCTGACGCAATAGCAGTAATTACAGAATGGGACCTATATAAAGAACTAAATTATAAAAAGATATTTGAAATCATGCGAAAACCTGCCTTTATCTTTGATGGCCGAAACATCTTAGATCATGAGGCGCTTTATAACATTGGTTTTAATGTGTATCCATTGGGCAAGAAGGAATTAGTTCACTTTAAAGAGTACCCATGAAAAAAATTCTTGTCACAGGTGGAGCAGGATTTTTGGGCTCCCACCTCTGTGAAAGGCTTTTAGAGGAAGGCCATCAGATAATCTGTGTTGACAATTTCTACACTGCCCAAAGGTCAAACATATGCCATCTGTTAATAAATCCTTGTTTTAAACTCATTATCCACGACATCAACCTTCCCATTTATCTTGAAGTGGATGAGATATATAATCTGGCCTGCCCTGCATCCCCTGTTTATTACCAACTAGACCCTACACAGACCACCAAGACCTGTGTCTTGGGCTCCTTAAACATGTTAGAGCTGGCAAGGAGATTGAACGCAAAGATCCTCCAGGCCTCCACCTCTGAAGTATACGGAGACCCATTGGTTCATCCTCAAAAGGAGACATATTGGGGAAATGTGAATCCAATAGGCTTGAGGTCCTGTTACGACGAAGGCAAGAGGTGTGCTGAGACACTGTTTTTTAACTATCACAGGCAGTATGGGGTAAAAATCAAGGTGGCCAGGATCTTCAACACCTATGGCCCAAGGATGCGGCCAGATGACGGGAGGGTGGTGAGTAATTTCGTGGTCCAGGCCCTTAAAGGAGAACCCATAACCATTTATGGAGATGGTTCACAGGGCAGGAGCTTCTGTTACGTGGACGATATGGTAGAGGGGCTTATACGGCTCATGAATAGCCCTGATGAGTTTACAGGCCCTGTAAACTTAGGTAACCCTGTCCAGTGCAGTATCCTTGAGATGGCCCAAATGATATTAGAAATAACAGGCTCCAGATCAGGCCTGGTCTTCAGACCCCTGCCCCCCGATGACCCAAGACAAAGGAGGCCAGATATAACCCTTGCAAAGAATGCCCTTGGCTGGGAACCCACTGTGCCACTAAAGGAGGGACTTAAACGCACCATTGAATATTTTGAAGAGATATTGAAAAAGAATAAGCCCTAAGGTCCCTGTCCCATCCTCTTTAGATTACTTTTAAGTGAGCACAGGCTTGAAAAGAAAGCACCCCGCCCTATTAAGGGCGGGGCTTGGTGTCTTATTCCTTTAATTTCTTGGCCTCTTGGGTGAGCAAAGGTACAATCTCAAAGAGGTCACCCACTACTCCATAGTCTGCCTTTTGGAATATTGGGGCATCAGGGTCCTTGTTTATGGCCACTATAATCTTGGATGTGCCCATGCCTGCCAAGTGCTGAATTGCACCGGATATACCACAGGCAATATAGAGATTTGGGGATACCACCTTTCCTGTCTGGCCCACTTGGTCAGAATGAGGTCTCCAGCCTGCATCCACTGCTGCCCTTGAGGCGCCTACACAGGCACCTATGGTCTGGGCAAGCTCTTCCAATATCTGGAAGTTCTCTGGTCCTTTCATACCCCTACCACCAGAAACGATCTTATCTGCCTCTGTAAGGTCTATCTTACCGGCCTTGTCTTTGACCACGTCCACCACCTTGGTCTTCAAATTCCCCCCATCAATGGAGACGCTCACCTTCTCAATATCAGCCTTTTTGTTTGGGTCAAAGACCTGGATGGTCATTACATTGGGCCTTGCTGTTGCCAGTTGTGGAAAACTGTTTTCAAAGGTCACCTTTGCATAGGCCTTTCCTGCATAAATGGGCCTTACAGCAACAAGTTTCTCACCATCCATGGAAAAGGCAGTGCAATCTTGGGCAATGGCAATCCCTAGCCTCCCTGCCAGCCTACCCGACAGATCTTTGCCCTGTGTGGATGCCCCAAAGATAAAGACCAATGGGTCTCTCTCCCTTATCAGTTTGGTCAATACCTCCACATAGGCATCAGTGGTATAAGGTTCCAGGGAAGGGTCAATCACTGCCAGCACCTTATCTGCACCATATTGGCCCAATGAGGCCAATTGCCCCTCATCCATTGAGGCACCCAAATATACCACTGTAAGCTCCTGGTTGCTGGCATCTGCCAGCCTCTTTCCCTCACTTATGGTCTCAAAGGTAATCTTCCTTATCTGGCCATCCCTATGTTCTACTAAGGTCCATACACCTTTTGGCATCTCTTACTCTCCTCCCTTAAGTTAAAGAACCTTTGCCTCTTGTTGAAGCAGCTTTGCCAGCTCTGCTGCCTTTTCCTGGGGCGTTTCACCTTGGACAAGCTTGCCAGCCTTCCTCTCAGGGGGAGGCAAAAGCTCTATTATCTTTAGTTTTCTAGCCCCTTCTCCAAACTGGGAAGGCTCCAGCCCCAAATCTGAGAGTTTTTTCTCTGCAAGGGGCTTTTTCTTCGCCTTCATAATACCAGGCAGTGATGCATACCTAGGTTCATTTAGACCTTTCTGGGCAGTGATTAGCACCGGCATGGGTGCCTCAATAATTACGGTTTCACCCTCTATTGGCCTGTGCACCCTCACCTTTTTCTCCTCTGCCATGACCTCAACCTTTATACCAAGGGAAACATGGGGGATACCCAACATGTCAGCCACCATGGCTCCCACCACACCTAGGTCGTCATCAATGCCCCTCTGTCCTGTAAAGATAATATCGAAAGGTATCTCCTTTATGGCTGCAGCAAGGGCCTTGGCCACTGCTATGGAGTCACTGTTTTCCAAGGCATCATCTGATATTAACACAGCCTTGTCTGCTCCCATGGCAAGGGCAGTCCTCAAGGACTCTGTTACCCTCTTTGGCCCCAGGCCCACCACTGTTACCTCGCCACCAAACTTCTCCTTGATCCTCAGGGCCTCTTCCACACCAAATTCATCATAGGGGTTCATGATCCACTTGATATCATCCTTTACAATCCCCTTCTTATCTGGCGAGATCTTGATCTGAGTTTCGGTGTCAGGTACCTGTTTGATACAAGCTACAATATTCAACTCTTCCTCCTTTCTCCCATAACGGATTTAAATTATTGGATTTTTCTGATGATGCCTACAGAGAAGTAATTACTTATCTGGTCAGCAGCAGTGTGAATATCATAAGTTTTTTTTGTTGACAAGACCCAGAATCTGGACATTTCATCCAGGGCCCCAAAAAAGGCCCTCTTGAATATCCCGGGTATTATGTCTTTCCTAAACAAACCAAGCTCCTGCCCTTCTCGGATAATTTCTTCAAGAAGGTTAAGATACTGCATAAATTTCCTGTTCTTATAGTGCTTCATAAATTTACTGCTTTGTCTAAGCTCTACCTGGATAAGCTCAGCTACCTCTTTGTTTTGTTCAATCAACTCCAAATGCACAGTGGCAAATCTTTTAAGCTTTTCCATTGGACCATTTTCCTTGGAAAGCTGTTCCACCATATTATCCAGGACAATCTGCATCTTTTCTTCGAATATGGATATAAGGATGTCGTCTTTATTTTCAAAATAGAGATAGATAGTGCCATCAGCCACGCCTGCCTCTTTTGCTATCTCAGAAACCTTGGCATTAAAAAATCCTTTCTTTGCAAACACCTTTGTGGCTGCCTGGATTATCCTTTGATATTTTTCCTTTTTATTTTTTGCTCCTTCCATGGGAAAGCCCTGAATGACGATTCATTCAGTATTTGGTATCAATTATTAGTTGACATGTCAACCTTTATTTGTTCTAAGATGGATAAGTAGTGCCAATCAGTGACTTCCAGGCATATAGTCCGAAAGAGGTGTTTATTCATGGTCAAGAAAGACTACTTAAAGGGGCTTAGGATCTTAGCAGTGGATGACGAACCTGATGTACTTGAGACCATTGTAGAAACCCTGGATTCCTCCCAAGTCCAGGTGGCAAGCAGTTATGATGATGCCATAGAATTAATTGAGAATTCCACATTTGACCTTGCTATATTAGATATTATGGGTGTAAATGGCCTTGGCCTTTTGGAAAAGACCGTTGAAAAGGGTATTCCCACTGTAATGCTCACTGCCCATGCCCTCAGTGCAGAGACCCTGTTGGAATCTATAAGGAAAGGTGCCATGTCCTATCTCCCTAAAGAAAAGCTACCAGAACTGGACACTATCCTTTCTGAGCTACTTGAGGCCCAAGAAACGGGTATTCCTCCGTGGCAATACCTCTTTGAGAAACTGGGGGAGTTTTTTGATAGGAAGTTTGGAAAAGGATGGCAGGATAAAGACAAGGAATTCTGGTCCAAGTTTAGCAGGTCTTACCATATAGGGAAGGGGATAAAGACCAGGCTTGAACACGATAAGACAATTTTATCAAAGGGTATCTAGCCCTGCTAACCCTTATAGAAAGGGGGTGGTAAGAAGAGATCCTTGGAATTTTATTGGCGGTTTAGTGAAGGCCAACATGGCCATGGTTTAGAACCTGAATCTTAAGGGAGGAGAACATGAAAAAGGCCTCAGGAATTCTTTTGGTTGTATTTGTAATTTTTAGTCTTTTGGCATATTCCAATGCCCTGGCCCAAGCCCCTTCATTGGATGCCTGGAAGCCCAAATTTGACCCTTCAGGGGCCAAATATAAAGTGGTTGTGTCCAATGTCTCAAGCCCTGCATTAAAGGGTGTGTATGCTGGTTTTGCCTTTAGGGATGCCCTATGGGAAAAAACAGGTGGCCAGATCTACATAGACTACAAGCCCTTCTCCATTCTAGGGGGAGAGGTGGAGGTCCTGAACCAACTGCAAATGGGGGCCATCCAAGGCATGGCCTCTAGCTCTGTGGCTGCCCCAAACATTGGCCCAAGGCTTGGCCTAGTAAATCTGCCCTTCCTAATTGACTCCTTTGAAAAGCTTGACAAGTTTGTGGCCAGCGGCAAGCTCTTTGAACACTATATGAACGGTGCCGATCACAATGGCATCCTTGTCTTTGACATCACCAGTTATGGAAACTATGGATGGGCCAGTGTGAAGCCCATAAAGACAATAGAGGATGCCAAAAAGGTAAAGATCAGGATAGCAGAGGCCCCAGTTAACAAACTTATATATCAAGAATGGGGCCTAAATTTTGTGGTTATGCCCTGGCCAGATGTGCCTGTGGCGCTGAAACAAGGGGTTATCGAAGGACTAGACCATACAGCCACTGTGTGCAGTATAACCAAGAGGTTCGAAGTGGCTAAGTATTACACATTCATCAATTACGCCCAGGGCCTTTTCATTTGGATGTTTAATAAAAAGTGGTTTGAGCAGCTACCTGCAAATCTACAAAAGGTGTTTGTGGAAACCCTCCACACAGTTTGTGCCGAAGCCAGGAAAGGATCAGTGGCCCAAGAGGACGAAGAGATTAAGAAGTCCAAAGAGGCTGGCGTCCAGTTTTTTAATCTCTCCGCTGAGGACATGGCCTTCCTGAAGCAAAAGGGTGACGCAGTACATCAAAAGTATGCAGAGGAGATTAATAAGATCTATCCTGGTGACAAGCATAAGTTTGAGAACTATCTAAAAGAGGTACAGGCCTATTTCGGTTATAAGAAGTAGCAATGAAGGGCCTGCCTGCGCAGGCCCTATACTTTAGGATCAGGAGCAATTTTCAATGGATAGAGTTCTGGGTGTACTGGATAAGGTACTGACCTTTATAGAAGAATGGATCTTGTTTATTGCAACAATGGTAGCTCTTTTGGCTTTGTTCGCCAATGTAGCTCTGAGATATTTGTTTCAATATGCCCTTGCATGGTCAGAGGAACTAGTTAGAGAAGTTATAATAATAACCACTTTTCTTGGTTGTTCCACTGCTGTTAAGCTAGGTACCATGATAAGAATAGATGCCTTGTATCAGGTGAAACCCAAATTAAAAGCTCCTCTGACAACTTTTAGTAATCTAGTAACACTTTTTTATGCCTGCTTTTTGACATTCTATGGTTACAAAGTAATGCTTGTACAGGCACAAACTAATCAGAAGACCATAATAATGCAAATACCCTTAGAGTATCTTTATGCCATACTCCCAATATCCGGTGTCTTTCTCGGTCTAAGATGCATACAAGTAATTTATAAAGATTTTAAGAAAAAATAAAATTCGCGCACGGAAGGTTGGAAATGGAATTACACCACCTGATCGTCTTACTGATATTATTAGGCTGCATGGCTGCAACAATCCCTGTATTCTTATGTCTGCTCTTAACAGCAGTCATTGCAGTGAGTATTTATACAGATCTGCCAATGCAGTTGCTGGTGCAAGGTATGTTCAGGGCAATGGACAACTTTTCACTGGTTGTGGTCCTATACTTTATACTTTGCGGGAACATTATGACCACCGGTGCCACCGTTGACAAGCTGATTAAGTTTGCCAACGAGCTTGTAAGTTGGTTCCCCGGAGGCCTTGGTATGGCTGCCTGTGTTGCCTGCGGCCTATTCGGTGCTGTCTCTGGATCCACTGTTGCAACGGTGGTTGCCATGGGTGGCTTTCTCATTCCTGCCCTTATAGCAGAGGGCTACCCTGAAAGATATTCTGTGGGACTCCTAACAGCCTCAGGGAACCTGGGTATTATTATTCCCCCCAGTATCAGCATGATCCTTTATAGCATGATCACAAACGTTTCTTTGGAAGGGCTTTTCCTCACGGGTTTTGTCCCAGGGATCTTGATAATCTTGCTTACCTGTATCTATACCTATTTCAAGTTCAGAAAAGACACTACGATCACAAAGCTAGCTGTGCCCTCTGCCCGCCACTTCTTTAACACCCTAAAAGAATGTATCTGGGCCCTTTTTCTCCCAATTATTATATTCGTTGGCATCTTTTCAGGGATGTTCACTGCCAATGAGGCTGCTGTGGTGGCATGTGTATATGCCTTTGTGCTGGAAATATTCATACACAAGGCCATGACTTGGAAGCAGGTCTTTAGGGTGACAGTAAACTCTGCCATAACCTCTGCTACTCTCTTAATCATCGTTGCAGGGGCCACTGCCTTTGGTAGGTATTTGACATTAGAGAACATACCAAATCAGGTGGCAGAGGCCGTTGTAAAGGCAATTGCATCCCCTATAGTATTTCTACTGGTTGCCAATATCTTGCTATTAATAGTTGGCATGTTTATGGATGTCATCTCTGCTACTCTTATATTGGGTCCTGTTTTAATCCCCCTCCTTTCAGGATATGGCATTGATGCCATGCATTTCGGCCTCCTGATGACCGTGAATCTTGCCATTGGCTACACTACACCCCCTATGGGTGTAAGTCTTTACATTGCAGGACAAATTTCAAAGAGAGATATCATTTATGTTACCAGGGCTGTGATACCATTTATGATTATTCAATTGTTTGTACTCTTTGTTATGACTTATCTGCCAAAGGTAGTATTATTCTTGCCAAGGTTATTTGGATATGCCCATGCTGTTGCAGAAAGGGCGCTGTAGATTAATTCAATAATTAATTGAGGAGGAATTACAATGAACTTTGCAAGGTTTTCAACCTTAAACGCTTCCAAATTTCCCAATAGAGAGTTCATAATAGAGTCTTACCCATCCAAAAACCTTAGAAGGGCCATCACCTGGAAAGACTATGAGGACGCTGCCAATAAGGTGGCAAACTATCTCATAAAGGAATGTGGTATTAAAAAAGGTGATATTGTTTTGCACCTCATGATGAATAGCATCGAATGGCATATCACTTATATGGCAGTGTTAAAGACGGGGGCAGTTATATGTCCCCTCAACTTTAGATTTGCTAGCAGTGATATAAAATACGCTGCTGATGTTGCCAGGTGTAAGGTCTTTATTTTGGGGGATGGCTTTATCCCCAAGGTTGAACCCATAATGGGTGAGATGGATTACTGCAAAAAGTACATCTGTGTTGGTGAAAATGTTCATCCCTCAATGGTCTCCTATAAGGATATTATAGAGAAGGGCGATAGCAGCACTGTTCTTGTTGATACAGAGGATGATGACATGGCCGAGCTCATGTTCACATCAGGGACTACAGGGGCACCAAAGCCAGTCTGCCATACCCATAAGTCATTGTTTTATATTGGAATTGGGAATGCCCTTACCTATTCAGAAGGATATGAGAGTGTATATTTAGCACCTCATCCCTTTTATCATAGTGGCACCCTATTCTTATCTTTTCCGTGCTTTATTGCAGCGGGAAAGATCTTGATGCCCATGGAACTAAATCCATCCTCCTTTATCAGGTCCTTGGCAGAGGAAAGATGTACAGGAGGATGGACAACGGTGCCCACATGGTCAGACCTCTTAAACGCCATTGAGGCAGGGGAGATAAGGCTTGAGGACTATGACCTTTCCCATCTGAGGCATATAGAGATTGGCGCACAGCCAGTCCCCTTTGTGGTGTTGGAAAAGAGCAAGAGGATCTTCCCAAAGGTAAAACTGGGCAACATTTACGGAATAACTGAAGGTGGTGGCGGTGGACTTACAAATCTATATGACGAGGATGTCCTCAGAAAACCTGGCTCCATAGGCAAGGCCACTGTGTTTATGGAGGCCAAGGTGGTTGACTGGGAAGGGAAAGAGGTACCGCCCAACACCCCTGGTGAGCTCATACTAAAAGGGCCTAGGCTCATGAAGGAATATGCGTATAACCCAGAGGCCACAGCCAAGACAATAAGAGACGGGTGGCTTTACACTGGGGACATTGCCTACATGGATGAAGAAGGTTATATCTATTTTGCAGACAGGGCAAAGGACCTCATCATAAGGGGCGGTGAAAACATCTTTCCAGTGGAAATAGAAGATGTGCTCAGGAGAAACCCAAAGATCCAGGACGTGGCCGTGATAGGTTACCCCCATCCCAGGTTAGTGGAAATAGCCATGGCCATAATACAACTAAAGCCAGGAGAGACCATGACAGAAGAAGAAGTGGTGGAGTTTTGTAAGAATGCAGGCCTTGCCAAATACAAGTGGCCTGAAAAGATTGTCTTTGATGTGGTACCAAGGAATCCTGCTGGCAAGATTGAGAAGCCTAAATTGAGGGAAAAATATGTAAAACCTGCAAAAGAGGCCATGGAAAGAGAACTACAAAAACAATGAGAGGCCCGGGTATATAGCCCCACAAAAAAGCCGTGGACTCCTCCACGGCTTTTTTTATTTCCCCAAAGCCTCCCTCAATCTTAGACCTATCTCTTTTACCAAGGCATGGGTAAAAAAGGATGGCAGTATTTAAGGTTCTTCTCTGTTTGATAGCTAGGTTTTTCTTACCCTAAAGGCCTATGGCAAGGACCAAGACATCTTGTATCCTTTACTGGACAAATTGCCTCCCCTTACCTTGAAAAACTTGGTTATCCCAGCATTTATGGCAGCCCTAGCAGCCTACTTTTGGCATACATGCCCATCCCTTACCAAGATTTTGGCACATGGCACTTAGATGGCATACCTAGTCATAGAAATTATCCATAATAGCCAATTGCCCTGTCCCACAAGATATAAAAGACGCATATAGCCTCTCAAGGCCTAAGAAAAACCCTTTCTTCCCTTTGGTTACAAAAAAGTAAGGAAAATCCCCTTTTGTGGTAATCCCATTGCCCTTAGTGGGATTGTTATCCAGGTCCCAGTTACCACCCTAAGACCCTCTTACTAGACCTTTACCATAGCCTCAACTTTATATCCTGGTTTCTCCCAGATGTTATCCTGGTCCCCTTTATGATGCCCATCCCCTTGTTTCACGGGTTCACCAGCCCCTAAAATAGATTGACAGGGGTTCATTGCTGGCAAAAAATATCCAAAGGGAGGAGTAATAACTTGTCTTTACTGGACTCGGACAATAAGGATATATTTTTTGATACCCAGCTGGACATCGTTTATCCAAAGGACTATGAGGCCTTCGGCATAGATGCCTCTGACGTGCCAAGCAACACCACTGTCTGCCTCTCTGAACCAAAGCCTCTAATTACTAAATATGGAGGAAATGCCTACGGCATCGGATTGCTTGATTTGATCATCAAAAAAGAACCCATTTATACCACAAATATAGAAGAGCATTCTAATTATAAACAACTAAACGAATTATGCAAGAGCAGGGCACTTCTCATAAGGTATACACGGCATGGGAAAAAATATTTTTTAATTCCAAACCACATATTATACCAACTTAATATTGAAACCAGAACCCAGACTAATGTCATACTTGACGAAGTTGAAAATTATAAGCGTACTATATTTAAGCAACTGATTAAATTACTCGTTTTTCACCCTGAAGATTCCTTGCTTTCTAATGAACTAAAAGCAAAATTTAAGGAAGATACAATCACGTATGTTACAACATTACAAAAATTGAAAAAGTTAACCGATAAGTATGACATTGTAATAATCCCTGAAGACTTGCGTTTCTGGTTATGGAAGAGTAAACCACCAGATATTGAGACAAGCATAGATAGATTTTTAATCCTGTACTGCATAAGATTAATTTATAAAGTTATGCATCAAGAATCTATGCTTTTTCTTATATGGAGAAAATTATATGATTCTGAGAGTGACATTATTCAAGTTAAATTTATGTCAGAAAATGAATTAAAACGGTTTATTTTATATAGCAACCTGTTTAAAACTAAAAAAAGATATTCTCCCTCCAGCTTGTTGCAATATATATCCAAGAAGGATTTTAGTTACTTCTTGTCAAGTTATTACAGCTCCTTTGATCTTAATTCCTTTGATGGTCTCTCTTTAGAGAGGGAGCCAACTTTTTTTTCAGCAAAGGATATGGAGTCATCAGCTCACTTGGAGTTTGAACAGCCGATAAGAACTGAGGTGGCTCAAGAGGCAATCCTTGGCGAGCTATTTCCCATCTTCTTTAAAGACTTGTCATCCCAAGGGTTATCCGGGCCTTTAAGGATCCAGGAATTCACCCCAAAAGAGATAGTAAGCCACTGGATGAAAAAGTTTCAGGTCTTGGGGGATGGGTCAATTGAATGTTTCTGTTTGGCCCGCCTTTCTCCAAGGCCTATCCATCCAAGGCTGGCAAGCTTTGACTCACAGATAGATAAAGATCCCCTCAATGCCTGCCATAGGGAGCTGGTGGCCGATTATAGAGACAGCATAGAGTATGTATTGAAGGTCTTGGAAATACTTGAAAGGTTAATCGATGATGACTATCCCAACATACTTAAACAACAGAGTGACAGGCTGAGATCTCCCCTTGAATCCTCTAAAAGGCAGCATCCCTTTTTGCTCAATGTGTTGGGCCTGCTGGACAAGAGGCATCTTCTGGAGGAAATCAAAAATATCCTGAACCCCCATGGAATGGAGGGACCTTTTACAAGCGTACTGGAAAACCTAGATGTTTTTTCTCTAATGGAGTTCAGGGAAGAGGAAATCATTGAGCTGGTAAGGATAGTAATCGGCCACAGCCCTTTGAGCAGGATTCTCTTGGGAAAATTACACGAATCCCGACTCACCCCCTTGATAGATTTTGCCAGGGCCTTGTCCCCCACCGAGGGCCTAAATCTCATGCGCTATATCAGACTGCTTTCTGTGGCTGAATTGGAGGCCTCCATGAATAGGCCCCTTAATGAGGCCCAGATGGAAGAACTTTTCAAGTTATATGAGAAATGCACAAGACTACTAACCGACTCCATCAGACAGCCTTTTTCACCTTATTACGAAGAACTGGAACCAGGCCCCAGGGTATTTATTCAAGTTGCTCAAAGAATCCTGAGGCTTATGGGGCTCCACGATGCCTTGAAAGAGGTTGACCATTTAAAGGGCATGGGGGAAAAGGAAAGGGAAACACTTGCTCAATTTGACAATGCATACCTTGAAAGGCTCAAGGTAGTTAGGGAACTGCTGGATTCCTTGGAAGGCCTGGAAGGCACATTTGGAGCTGAAAAAGGGGCCTCACGAAACTTTGCCAGGAGATTACTGGCCACCGAGTTTCATGGAACAGGCAGGCTATTTCAGAAGGCCCCACCCAGGCTCTTAACCACCCTTTTGTGGATATGCCTTTTTGCCAGCGATGAGAGGATCATAAATTTCAACCCAGTACTAGGTTCCCTTGATCAGGGGGAGGGAGATGAAAGGGTCGAAAAGATCATCCAAGAATTTGACCGCCTTTCTCCCAGATATTTGACCCCCTCTTTCCTTGAAAGCCTAAAAGAGCACCTGTACAGACATGCCACTGTGTTCTTAATGGGCACAGGCCTCTATATGAGCTATGACAAGGCCTTAGGGGCCCTTCATGTGGGCTATATGGATCTGGACAAGGGCTTAGCAACCCTTTCTAGCCATGCCGAATATCTATGCTCCTTTTCTGAAGGCCAGCTAACCCTAGAGCTTTTAGATAAGATATACCCACTTTTAAAGGACCTTTATGCCTGGGAGCTTTCATATATGAGATTTTTTAATGAAACTGCCCTCCCAGGAGAACTACATTCTTCTACTATCAGGGACAAAAGGCTCTTTAGAGAAATAAGTTGGGCAAGGAACCTATTTATCACTAAGCACTTGGACATATACTCCCCATACACAAGATTTAAAATCCTCCATGAAAACAATCATGAGCTCTGCTCCCAGATCTTAGGTGTAAAGGAAGAGGCAATTCCTGGCCTTCTGGAGGCCTTTAGGATGTATGAGGCACTAATCACCGACAACATTCCTGATTTTTACAAACCAGAGATACTGCGCTTTAGACTCTTGGAAGAGTTTAAAGGCAAGGCTGAGGTGGAAATAGGTGCAAGGCCAGAACAAATCCGGGACTTTAGCCAGACCTTAAAAAAACTTGCCCAGAAACACGGCCTTGGCATCCTCCTCGCATTGATGCAGATCTACAAGAGCTGCCATAACTTTCAAATAGAAACCCAATTCTCCCACTTTATTGATTCCCATTACAAAATACACTACTCCAATATACTGGAACTTGCCATAATACTAAGACGAGTCATTGAAGGCAGATGCCCTTTAGTTAGCCCATCCGATCCCCTCCCCAATTACGCCGAAGATGAAATCCAGGCCGCCCTCCTTCTTTTATTTATTAGTTCCCAGGCATTTCATCCAGATTTAATATCCTCGGACTATGTGGCCAGGGTTCAAAAGCTTAAAAGCCATCTTGAAAAGCCATTAAATCAAGACACCAGCAATGTCCAATCAGTTTTAACAAGATATTTTAGACTTAGAGGATTATTATATGTGGACGAAGATGATGTTAAAAAATATAAAGATCAAAGTTTGAAACCGAAATATATATTATTGAATAAAGGACTTAAAGACATAGGCTTACCTCGTTTTGAAAAAGAGTTGTTTGAAGCAGGCAGAATATATTCTAAATATAATTCCTTGCCAAACA
>FWWM01003384.1_pt1 | contig 39722 bp, 40 predicted proteins | sample 2228351 | NCBI WGS metagenome assembly FWWM01 (sample SAMEA103939774, study PRJEB20133) | metagenome
AATAAAGGAAAGCAATAGGAGAATTGATAGACTTGAAGAGAGTACAAGAGAAGAGTTTAATAGAGTTTGGCAGTCCATTGATAGACTAGAAAGGGCAATTGAAGAGATGAGAAAAATTAATGAGGAGCAATTTAATAGGGTATGGAGTGCAATTGAAGAAATGAGGAAAAGTAATGAAGAAGAGTTTAAGAGGATGTGGAGTTCAATTCAAGAGCTTAGAGATGTAATTAAAGAAAGTAATAGAAGGATTGATTTTAGGTTAAGTGCAATTGGTGCAAGGTGGGGTCGTGAAAGTGAGTCTGCATTTAGAGAAGGACTAAGATATATTTTAAAGGATTTAGGAATTGCTGTAAATAGAGTTATGTTTTATGATGATAAGGGTTTTGTGTTTGGTCATCCATCAGAGATTGAGTTAGATATAGTAATTTCGGATAGTAAGAACATTGCAATTGAAATTAAATCATCAGTAGATAGAGGTGATATTTGGATATTTGAAAGGAAAATAAAATTTTTTGAGGAAAAATTTAATAGAAATGTTGATAAAAAAATTATAATTAGTCCATTTGTTGAAGAGCAAAAGGCATTTGAATTTGCCAAGTTGTCAGATATAAAAATTATTGAAAGTATTGAAGAAATTAAAGAGCTTTAAAATTTTAAAGTGATTGTTAGTATAGAAAAAGCAATAGAAGAAGCTAAAAATGGTAATATTCTTATTATTGTAGATGATGAGGATCGAGAAAATGAAGGAGATTTCTTTATTCCTGCACAAATTGTAAAGCCTGAACATATTAATTTTATGGCAAGGATTGGAGGAGGTCTTGTTTGTATTTCAATAAATTACGATAGATTTAATGATTTAAAACTGAGTATCCCAATTGAAAATACATCAAAATTCTCAACACCATTTGGTTATCCAATTGATTATAAAGAGGTTAGTACAGGAACATCTGCATATGAAAGAGCATTAACGGCAAGGATGGTATGTGATGAAAATAAAAAAGCTGATGATTTTATAAAACCTGGACATCTTTATACATTGCAAAGTAGAAAGGGTGGTGTTCTTGAAAGAGCAGGTCATACTGAAGCAAGTGTGGATATTTCGAAAATTTCAGGTTTTTATCCTGCTGGTATTATTTGCGAAATTATGGATGATGATGGTTCTATGGCAAGAATGAACAAGCTTTTAGAAATTTCTCAAAAATACAATATAAAAGTTATTACAATTAGAGATTTAATTGCATATAGGATTAAGAGGGAGAGGATTGTATTTAGGATTTCTGAAAAGGATGTTTTGACAGAGTTTGGTCCATTTAAACTTTATACATATAAGGATATTTATAATAGATTACATTATGTTCTTGAAAAACCATCAAATGAAGCAATTAAATATGTGAGGGTTCATAGAAGATGCATTTTAGCAGATGAACTTCTTATCCTAGATGATGAGAATTATGGTAAAAGAAAGAGAGCTTTTGAAATAATATCAGAGAAGGGTGGTGCTTTTGTTTATTTAGAGCTTGAAGATAGATTGAGTGAAAAGGATCACATATTTAGAAGTTATGGTATTGGTGCCCAGATTATAAAAGATTTGGGATATGAAAAAATTATTGTTATAACTCCAAGTCCTTTTAAATATAAAGGAATTGAGGCATTTGGTATTGAAATTATAGATTTTATTTATTGAATTAAATAGCTTTCTTCAATAAATTTTGTAAACTTATTTAATAGTTCCTTTGCATAATACTGAGCAATTTTACTAAAATCTTGTATGAATATTTCAAATACATTTTTCTTCAATAACACTTCAATCATATCCAATGCTTGAACATTACTTGCTCCTTCCCAAACAGATAAAACTTGGGACTTTCATTTAAAAATCCAAACCCTCCAAAAATTTCCCTATGCGTTAAAAATCTTGCATAATCATAATTTCTTGAAAATTTTGGCTTTTCTCTAATAATGCTTTAAATGAAAGAACAATTCCCCTTAGTATGTTATCCTTAATCTCTTGCACTAATGCTATTATCAAGCCTTTAAGATAGCCTTTACTATCATTTAGTTCAACCTCACCTGTTGGAACACTATTTGTAGCACTTTTGTCTTTCAATTTACCATTTCTATTGTATTTTGGAACTAAAAACAGTGCAAGTCCTCTAACACCTTTTATATTCTCATCATATCTTGCAGAAACTAATGCATAATCTGCAATTTCGACATTATATCATCTAATTTTTTTGCAATCTCCATATGTTTCAGTAAGCCATGTGCCACCATAATAATAAGGCTTTTCAATGCCAAGCAAATTCTTATAAATTTCACTCTTATAATACTTATATAGCATTATCCCTGTTTGATGGGTTAATGTAATAATACAATACATAATGATAAAATAAACTATTATCTAAATCAAATTCATTTAATTTTTCAAGAACAATTTTAAGATATTCTTTCACCACTTGGTGAATAATATCTTATAGTTGGTCTTGAGATGCGATCAAAAACATAATCTCCAAAACTCTTAATTTTATCCTTGTATTTTTCATAATCATTCCAAATCAAGGCTATCATCAGTTTGAAAGTTTAAAGGTAGAGGATAGATCAGAAAAGATTGTCCAATAAATAGTCTTTTGTTGAACATTCCTTGAGAAGATGAAATGCTTTTTAAGTAAATATAGGATTTTAGTTAAACTTTAAACTTTCAAAAATTGAGAAGAACAAAAATTGTAGCAACATTTGGTCCATCTTGCAGGAATGAAAATGTTATAAAAAAACTTCTTAAAATGGGCGTTAATGTATTTCGTTTCAATTTTAGCCATTCAACAGCAGATGAACATATAGAAAATGCCAAAATGGTAAGAGAAATTTCAAATGATATGGGTATAAGGGTTGCATTTTTACAAGATTTAGCAGGTCCAAAAATTAGGATTGGAAAAATTAAAAATAATAAAGTTATTTTGGAAAATGAGCAAACATTTACTATTACACTAGAAGATGTTGAAGGAGATGAGGAGAAAGTTTCAGTTAATTTTAAGGAGATTATTAACTATGTTCAAAAAAATGATGTTATCTTAATAGCTGATGGAGCAATAGTATTAAGAGTTTTAGAAGTAAGAGAAAATGAAGTCATAACAAAAGTTTTAAAGGGAGGAGAGCTTTCATCTAATAAGGGTCTTAATATTCCATTTAAAGAGATGGATGTTTCTGCAATAACTGAAAAAGATTTAGATGATATTAAAAAGGGGTTAGAGTTTGGATTTGATTATATAGCTATATCATTTGTTCAAAAGCCTTCTGATATTGAACTTGTTAGATATTATCTAAGAAGATTTGGTTCACTTTCAAAAATTATTGCAAAAATTGAAAAACCTGCTGCTGTTATGCGTATAGAGGATATTATAAATGTAAGTGATGGTATTATGATTGCAAGAGGAGATTTGGGTATTGAATTTCCCATCGAGGAACTTCCTATTATACAAAAAAAATTCATAAAGCTTTGTATTCAAAAAGGTAAACCTGTTATTACTGCTACACAAATGCTTGAATCTATGATAAATAATCCAAATCCAACAAGAGCGGAAGTTACAGATGTTGCGAATGCAGTTTTAGATGGTTCTGATGCTCTTATGCTTTCAAGTGAAACTGCAGTTGGTAGTTATCCAATTGAAGCAGTTTCCATAATGGATAAAATTATTAGAAAGGTTGAAAATTCAATGGATTACACACGCCCTCCATTTAAAGTTTCGCAATCGCACTTAGATATAAACGATGCGGTAGCATTTGCTGCTTATGAACTTTCAAAATTTTCAAATGCAAAAGCAATAGTGGCATATACATTTTCTGGTGATACTGCAAGAAGGGTATCTAAATTTAGACCAGAAGTTCCAATTATAGCAATTACACCAAATGAATTTGTTGCAAATCAACTTATGCTAAGTTGGGGGGTAATACCTGTTGTATCTGAAATGGTAAATTCATTTGAAGAGATGGTTAATATAGCAAGGATTAAAGTTAAGGAATTGGGTATTATCAAGGAACTTTCAAAAATTGTGATAATTGCAGGACTTCCACTAAAAGTTCCAGGAAATACTAATCTTATACATTTAACTGATGTACATTAGTCCTATAAAGCTTTACTATGATATAAACTAAAAATATCATCAAAATACCAATAATACCTGCAACCTTTACAAATGCAAAACCATATCTTCCACCCTTTGGATCATAATGAAAGCAAAATAAAAGTGCAGACTTTCCTAAATCACTTAAACTTTCAATTTTTTCAAGTTTTGCATCCCATATTGCAAGTCTTAAATCCATTCCAAGAAAGCCAAGTCCAAATAAATAATTACTAATTTTACCACTTGGTGTTAAAATAATTACACTTACAGGATGAGATATTTCCTCTTTGCTAATACGCTTAATTTTGAAGCCTATTAATTTCAACATTTTATCTATATTTAAGCTATCAGAAACCAAAAATTTACAATTTTCATCATTTCCATTTATAATTTTACAATATGTAGATTTGGTTTTAGCATCCGAAACTTTATCCTTATAATCAAAAGAGAATGCAACAACTTTATAGTCCTTACCAATTTCCAAATCATTAAGCTTTGATAATTGTTCAAATGTATAAAATAATGTATTATTGCAAACTACATCACAAGTATAATAAACAGGAACTAAAACGATTGGCATCTTATTGTCTATTAGATTTTTGAAATTTATATAGTTTCCATTTTGGTCATAAAAGTATATATCACTTATTCTATTGCCAAATTTTGCATTTAATTCCACACCTTCTATTTGATTTGGTCTTATATCACTTGAAAAGCTACTTATTAATATTATTAACATTTTGATATTCTATTAAATCAACTTTACTAAAATGAATGTCAATTAAATTCCCTATAATAAGAAGGAATATGAAAAATAATGGCAATAGTGCAAAACCAATTGTTAACTTATCTTCATACCTTAAATACATAAAGTAGAGTGCAAGTAAAATAACTTGAACAGATGAAAATATAAGAATGAGAGATGAACCTAAACTTCCCCAATTTAAGTAATAAATAGCTGTAATTAAAACAGATATAAGTGATATTAGAAGAAATACGATGAAATATGAAATATAATTTTTGGGAGGTTCTCTAAAGTGTTGTTTTTTCTCTGCCATAGTGAAAATTTTAAAGCACAAACAATTAGCCTTTAAACTTTCAAAACTATGGAAATTAAAAAGGTTGCAGTCCTTGGTTCAGGAACAATGGGATCACAAATTGCAGCACATTTAGCAAATGCAGGTATTAATGTTATTCTCTTGGATTTGAATAAGGAAATTGCACGAAATGGACTTAAAAGAGCATTAGAAATTAATCCTCCTGCATTTATGGATAAGAATTTTAAAAGCTTTATTAAAATTGGTGGATTTGATGAGGATTTTGAACTTATAAAGGATGCAGATTGGATTATTGAAGCAGTTGTTGAAAAGTTAGAAGTTAAAAGAGAGATTTTTGAAAAGGTTGAAAAGTATAGGAAGAAAAATTCAATTGTATCAAGTAATACATCAGGAATACCAATTGCATTACTTGCTGAAAATAGAACTGATGAATTTAAAGAGCATTTCCTTGGAACGCATTTCTTTAACCCTCCAAGATACATGAAGCTTCTTGAAATAATACCAACTTATTGGACTAAAAAAGAAGTTGTAGATAAAATTAAAGCTTTTTGTGAAGAGCAACTTGGAAAGGGTGTTGTTATTGCAAAGGATACACCTAATTTTATTGCAAATAGGATTGGAACATTTTCAATAATGATGATATTTAATTTAGTTAAGGAAATGAATTTGACAATAGAGGAAGTTGATTATTTAACAGGTGAGCTTATTGGAAGACCAAGAACAGCAACATTTAGACTTGCAGATTTAGTTGGTATTGATGTTTTATATAATGTTTCAAAGAATTTAGAAGTTTTATTAAAGGATGATGAATTTAAACATTTATTTAAAATTCCTGATTTTCTTGAAGAAATGGTAAAAAGGAATTTAATAGGGGATAAAGTGAAGGCGGGATTTTATAAAAGAGAGGGTGATAGAAGATTTGTGATTGATTTAAATAATCTTGAATATAGAGAACAAAAAAGTGTTAATATTCCTGAATTTTTACAAATTCAAAATATTGAAAATTTAAATGAAAGATTAAAAGCAATTTTTAAATTAAATTCAAAGTATGCTGAATTTTTAAGAAAATTAACTATTACAATTTGTGCATATAGTTTAAATAGGGTGGGGGAAATTGCAGATGATATAGTAAGTATAGATAATGCTTTAAAGTGGGGATTTAATTGGAAAGTTGGACCATTTGAAACAATTGATATTATTGGTAGTAATGAATTTAAAAAATTAGTAGATGAATATAATTTGCCAATTAAAAATCAAATAGCTGAAAAGTTTTATAGGGATAAAAGTTACTTTGATTATATTACAAATGATTATAAACCAATTGAAAGGAGAAAAGAAATTATTGTAATATCTGAAATTAAGAAGGAGAATAAAGTAGTTCTTGAAAATTCAGAGGCAAGTTTAATTGATATAGGAGATGGTGTTTTATTATTAGAATTTCATTCAAAAGCAAATAGTATAGGTATTGGAACAATTCAAATGTTAAATGCAAGTTTAGATATTCTTGAAAAGGAGAAAAAATTTATTGGAATGGTTATTACTAATGATGATGAGAGGAATTTTTCAGCAGGTGCAAATTTAGGACTAATTGCAATGTCAATAGGTGAGGGTGCATTTGATGAAATTGAGAGGGCAGTTAAGGAGTTTCAAAAGGTAAATATGAGAATAAAGTATTTTAAAAAGCCTATTTTAGCAGGTGCATTTGGTGTTGCAGTTGGTGGAGGATGTGAGCTTTTAATGCATACGCATAAAATTGTTGCACATGCAGAATTATATACAGGATTAGTTGAAGTTAGTGTGGGATTAATTCCAGCAGGTGGCGGAACAAAGGAGTTTACAATCAGAGCATTGAATTATCCTGAAAATGCTGAAAATTATGATGTTTTACCAATTTTAAGAGTATATCTTGAATATATAGGAACTGCAAAAATTAGCTCATCTGCATTTGAAGCAAAGAATATGGGTATTTTAAGGGATGGGGATATAATAATATTCAATAGGGACTTTTTAACATATAGTGCAAAGCATATGGTAATTGGACTATATAATGCAGGATTTAGAGGATTTTATGGACCAAGAAAAGTTAGAATGCTTGGATGGGATGGATATAGTGCAGTTTTGGCTAGTTTAGTTAATTTAAAGAAAGGTAAATTTATAACAGAGCATGATGCATTTATAATTGAGAGGATTGGATATGTTATGACGGGTGGTCCTGATGTTGCACCAGGAACTATTTTTGATGAATGGCAAATTTTAGAACTTGAAATGAAGGCATTTATGGAGCTTGTGAAACATCCAAAGACACAAGAGAGGATATTTTACTTTTTAAAGAATAGAAAGCCATTAAGAAACTAATATGATAGAGCTAAATATAGTTTTTATATTTGTTAAAGCCTTTATTCTTATTTTTGTTGTGCTTACAGGTGCTGCTTATATGGTTTGGCTTGAAAGAAGGGTTTCTGCATGGATACAAGATAGAATTGGACCAAATAGAGTTGGAATATTTGGATTATTACAACCATTAGCAGATGTTATAAAATTATTATTTAAGGAAGAAATTGTTCCAAAAACCGCTGATAAATTTATACACTTTTTAGCACCTGGTATTGTAATTGTTTGTGTAATTACAGCAGTTAGCCTAATACCATTTGATAAAAATCTAGTAGTTTCAAATCCAAAAATTGGCATTTTAATAATAATGGCATTAAGCTCAATATCTGCATATTCTGTAATACTTTCAGGCTTTGCATCATATACAAAATATCCTTTTCTTGGAAGCTTGAGAGCATCTGCACAAGTTGTATCATATGAAATTCCAATAGCATTAAGTATTCTTTCAATTGCAATAACTTCAAATAGTTTATCACTTATAGATATTGTAGAAGCTCAAAAGAATTTATGGTTTATTGTTATTCAACCATTAGCATTTATAATATATTTGATTTCATCATTTGCAGAAACAAATAGAGCACCATTTGACTTGCCAGAAGCAGAAAGTGAGCTTGTAGGTGGTTATCATACGGAATTTTCATCTATGCGGTTTGCATGGTTTTTTGCAGGTGAATATGCACACATTATAATATCATCTGCAATTATTACAACATTATTTTTAGGTGGATATTATGGTCCTATTAAGAGTGGATTTTGGTGGTTCTTCATAAAAACATTTATTTTATGTTATATTTTCGTTTGGGTAAGATGGACATTTCCAAGATTTAGATATGATCAGCTAATGAAGTTCTCTTGGAAAATTTTAATTCCACTTTCACTTGTCAATGTTTTAATTAGTGCATTAGTAAAGGCACTATGATTAAGATAAATATAAGAACAAATAAAAGAACAGAAGTTGTTGATATTACAAACATCGTTCAAAGGGAAATTGAAAAGTTAAATATAAAGGATGGAATTGTTTTAATATATGTTCCACATACAACTGCTTGTATTACTATAAATGAGAGTTATGACCCTGCTGTTGGTGAAGATATTTTAAACTTTTTAAATAAGAATATTCCAAAGGATGGAAATTATAAGCATTTGGAAGGTAATGCAGATGCCCATATTAAATCAAGCTTAATAGGTTCATCTGTAATGTTAATTTTAGAAGATGGAAAATTAAAAATTGGTAGATGGCAAGGTATTTTATTTTTAGAATTTGATGGACCAAGAACTAGGGAAATTTGGATAAAAGTTATTGCTCACGAGCGAATATAATTGATAAAATTTGTAAGAATATATCACCTGGACAATATTTCTTCCTACCATATCCATAGCATTCAAGCAATCCTTTCCCTCCAAAGCTTAAACCAAAATTAAAAACGGGAAGAAACTTTGTTTTATTAGTCTGAACCTCATATAATACAGGTAATAGTCCAATTTCCATATTAAACCTTATATCAGGATTTAAGTATTTACTTTTTTTTATTGTTTTCGTAAGATATATATTGAAATTTCCAGCAAAACCAAAGAAATGATATGTTCCATTTTCTAATTTTCCAACAACTTTATAACCAAAATAATCATAACTAAATTCTTCGAAATATGGATGATAATATAATTGATAAAATACAAATGGCTCAAAGTATTTGCTTATTTGCCATGAATAGATAGCATCAAGCCGAAGTCCAATTGATTTACTAAAAAATGGATCATACAATAGATGTGGAGCTAATAGAATTTCATTTTCAACCTTTCTATATTTTTCCTTAAATATACTAAACCTTCCAAATGGTCCCATACCTGCACCTGATAGGTTAAATCCAACATCAATGCCATCTATAACACCATATGCAAATGAAACACCAAAATTTGGAGCAAGTCCATAATCTCTATCTTGTAAGTCCCTTCTATCATATGGATTTGCAGTAAATTGGAATGATGCACCGAAAGTCAAATCATAATTTCCTTCTCCAAGCGTCTTAGGTCTTTGAAAAATACCAAAGAAACATCCATTTAAAAAGAACAAAAATAAAATTAAATTTTTCATTTAAATTTCTCAAAGGGATTTTTACAATCATTACAATAATATATAGCTCTGCATCTTGTAGGTCCAAATTCACTTTCAAGCCTTACATTCCTTGAATTACAATATGGACATTGTTCTTCATCAGGAGGACAAATACCTGCTTTTTTTAATGCCTTCTTACCTTCCTCGCTAATATCTGAACTTCTCCAAGGAGGACTATGAACCCATCTTACTTCAAAATTTTTTATTCCAAGCTCTTTTAAGTAATTTTCTATACTAAGCTTGATTAAATCTAATGCGACACAACCTGAATAGGTTTTTTTAATTTCAATGATAACCTTATCTTCAATTCTAATATCTTTTATAATTCCTAAATCTAAAATGCTAATTGTAGGAATTTCAGGGTCTCTCATTTTTGAAATTTTACTTAATATAGTATCTTTTAAATTATCAGTTTGAAAACTATTCATTCGTTATGACAATTGCAATTTCCTCCACAACAACAATTGTGATTTATAGAGGAAAGTATGAGATTTGTATAGTTTTCAGGGTCTTCATTAAACTTCTTTAAACATTCATCAGAGCAGAAAGTAATGAGATATTCATTAACTTGATGTATAGGTGTATCTTGGTTGAACTCGACTTCATTCCAACACACGGGGCATGTTAAGATCGCATATCTCGCAGTCATAACGAAAATTTTAAAGCTCAAATAATTTCGTCTATCTTTTTAGCAAGTTCATAATCTTTCTCTGTAATATCATTTTCTGAATGGGTCCAAGTTTCAATTATTACTACATTTGCAACTTCATTCACAAAACTAAGGGCAGATAAGAAGTCTTTGAATTTGAACTCTTTTCTTAGTTTTGGAGGTTGTTTTTGCCAATCCATAACTCTAAAATTTTAAGGTATATCTATCCTTTAAAATTTTCATATGGCAAGAAGATGTGAAATATGTGGTAAAGGAGTTATATTTGGAAATAGAGTAAGTCACTCAAATATGAAAACGACTAGGAAGTTTAAACCAAATTTACATAAAGTTACAGCAGTAGTTAATGGGAGCAAGAAAAGAGTTAAGGTTTGTACCAAGTGTTTAAGAAAGTTACAAAGGGTTTAATTGCCCTTCTTATAGTAATATCAATTCTACTAATTGTAATAGGAATTTTATCGTATTATTTATTTAAACAACTACCTTATATTTTAAGTAAAATTTCAAATGAGCGCTTAGGAAAACCATTTTATTATGAAAATTTTTATTTAACCTTAAATGGTTTAAAATTAAATAAATTCAAAATACCATCAATCCTAGAAGGTGATAGCTTAAAGATAGAATTTTCAATTTCAGAACTTATAAAAAACCGTTCAATTTACAAAATAACATTATATAATTTTAGCATAGATGTTGATAGCCTTAAGAAGCACATTAAAATAGATAGCAATGTAAAGGAAGAAAGAAAAACATTTAATAGATTTAGCATAAAAAACATTCAGATTTATAATGCAAAAATTTATGTCCAAAACTTAAATATCCATTTAAATTATCTTGTATCTAATCTACATTCAAATGCGAATTTTTTTGAAATTTCATCAAAAGGGTTTGGTATTTCTGAAAATAGGACAATAGGACAACATTTAGATAGTTTAGATACAAATGTTAAAGTTTATCATGATAGTGTTATTATAAGCTCAAGTGCTTTTTCTGATAGTTTGTTATTTAAAGATGTTCGTTTGAAAGTTATTCCAGTTGGAAATGCGATATTTTTAAATAGTGAATATGTTAATTTCAGAAATTTAAAGTTCTATAATTTAAGTGGGTTGGTAAGGATTGATAGCTTAACTATATCTTCAAATGTTGATAGTTTAATTTTCAACGAGAATAAAATTTTAAATTTTAAAGTGGATTTTAAAGTTAGAAATGATAGTATATTTATAAAACATGCAAGTTTTAACTTGATGGGGGGTAGCATTGTCGCGAGAGGGTTGGTAATTGACACAAGTTATAATATCTTTGCAAATGTTAATAAATTAAATGTTTCTGATAGAACTTATGTTAGTGGTAATTTTGATATTAAAGGATATTTTAGTTCAAATTTAAATGTTAATTTTAATGTTGAAGTTGAATTTGATACATTTTACTTTAAAAATATAAGTGGTTTTGTTTATTCAAAGGATTTAAAAAACTTTGAAATAAAGAGGATTAACATTGCTGATAATAACATAGGTGGTGTTTTGAATGGTATTTATAATGCTCAAAGTCATAGTGGTAAATTGAATTTAGCTTTAAGTTATATAAACATTTCACATTTTAATCAAATGATAATGGGTAGAGCAAGCTTTAATGGTAAAGCTTATATTTATAAGAATAGTGTTGAAATTATTGGTGATGGCAATTTATCTAATTTATCATATCAGGATTATAATGTTAATAATGGCAAATATGAACTATATTTTAAGGATAGCTTAATTGACCTGAAAGTAAGCTTACTGTCTTTGAAAGTGAAAGATAGCACTATCATCGATAGTTTAACCATTTCATATAATCAAAATGGTAAGTATGCTCTATTTTCAATTATTGCATTTACAAATTACGGGAATTTATTAACTAATGGAACATTGATATTAGCTGATACCTTAAAATCCAACTTTTCAGTTTCATTTGTAAATACTGATACAATTCTAAGTTTTGAAAATTGTATTTTTGAAAATTATAAAAAATATATTTATATTAAACTTAGAAATGAAAATACTATATTTGAACTTATGCTTGATTTACCCGCTATTGATCTTACAATTATTTTAACTAATTATAATTTTGGAAAAATTCTAAAAACTTTAAAAGTAGATAGTATAAACTTTAATGGTGATATAGCAATGAGGATTACAAATAGGATTGATGATCCAAAAGTCTATCTAAATACAAGTCTATATGATATTGAAATAAAAAATTTGTCTATAGATGAGCTTTATTCAACAATTTACTATTATGATAGACAGATAAATATAGATAATCTGAAAATTGTTAGCAAAAATGGAAGCTTTGAAGCAAAACTAAATTTATCTTCATTATTTAAATTAAATCCATTTTCACTAACATTGGAAGATGGAAAGATAGATGGTGAAATAGCATTTAATGGTTTTCCTGCTGATATTATTGAACCTATACTATTTCCAAATGTTGTCATGGATGAAGGTTATATTGAGGGTAAAGCCAAAATTTCAGGTTCTGTTGTTTTGCCATTATTTTCAGGAAGTGCCAAAATCTCTACAAAGGATATTGCATTTACGCCACTTGAAATTGAATTTAAAAATTCACAAGGCAATATAAGTTTTTATAAGAATGCAATAAGGATTGATAATTTCATTTTAGAAAGTTCAAAATTTGGAAGTGCAAGAATAAATGGTTTTATAATTTTCTCAAATAAGTTTAAAGATATTAATCTTGATTTATCTATAAATTTGAATAAGCTTTATATTTCATTAGATGATTATAGTGAATTTTTTGTAAGTGGAAATATGAAAATTTTTGGGAAGTTTCCCAATGTTTATATTGAAGGAGACTTAAGTTTGGATGAAGGTTATGTTAATTATCCGATTGGTTATCAAGCAAAAAAACAAAGTGAAGCACCAAATCCATTAAGATATTATATTACAATAAGGGCTAATAGAAGGATATTTTTTAGTAATGAGCTTGTTGATGCAGAGCTTTCAGCGAATTTACTTCTTCAAAAGACAGCAAACATTGGTCAATACTTAGAAGGTTCATTTAAAGTTATAAAAGGAACTGTTTATTTATATACTTTAAATAAGGATTTTAGGATAAGTGAAGGACAAATAAATATCGTTAGGAATGAAATAAATCTTGATATTTTGGCTGAAGCTGAAATTTTTGATGATACGATAATTGCTCACATTATGGGAACACTTGAAAATCCATATTTTGAATTAACTTCAAAAAAAGGTAGAACACAATTAGAAATTTTAAATCTTGTCTTAAGTGGAGGTTTTAGTGAAAGGGGTATAAACTTAGTTCAGCAGATATTTACAAGAGATATAAGAAGGAGATTTAATATAAATGAATTGACATTAGGTTCTATTGGAAATAGTGCTCTTATTACACTTGGAAGTTATATTACTGAGAAAGTTTATTTGAAGCTTATTGCAGATGTTCAAAATCCTGATGCTTATAATTTGAAAGTTCAATACTTTATAAATCCTGACTTTTCCGTCTTTGGAGAAAGGAAGGAAAATAATTATACAATTGGAATTGGTTATCGGATAAGGTTTTAGTTATTAGATAAAGTTCAAGTGGTATAAGGTGTAACTTAAAACGCGAAGCTATTGCAGAACTCCCGTCAAATACATAAAAAATACTATAGAATAAAACAATTGAAAATAACGAGTATAGAATAATTTTTTCATTCCTTTGCTCAATTATGGATAGAATCAAAATGACGGAGTAAATTATGGAGATTATAATAATTAAAGTATAGCTCAACCAAAACTTCTTATATTTTCCTATTGGGAAGAAAAGGAATTTTAGTGGATTGGTTATTAGATTCTTCATAGCATGGAGAATAACTTTTTCAGGATGATTTTTTATCTCATCTATTAGAACATTAATATAACATTTGTTATTTATAACACCACATCTTTCGCTTAAAGCCATTTTTATTTCCATCAAGTTCATCCTATATACTTCCTGATAATATCTTCTTATTGACCAATAGAAAAAACTTGTTTGTTCTTGACATTTTATAATACCAGATAATACGAAACCAAAAATTTTCTCATTTTTATTAAGAAATATAGAGAAAATAATAAGAATGATAATAAACTCTGGTCTTGATATTGAAGAAAAAAATATGGAGAGCAAACATAGTTTATAATTTCTCATTAGAAAGAAAATAAGTCCTAATATGAGAAAAGATGATGCAAAAACATCTAACATTATTCTGGGAACAAAGAAGTAAGTAAAATTAAAGCTTAAAATAATAATAATGAGGTTTACTAAAATTTTTTTAGGATTTAATAGATATAAAAGTATTGAAATTAAAACTGCAAATAGGATGCTATTAAATAAGATGATTGCAAGTGGGAAAATATTCTCTAAAAACGAATATGAATGGAGCAAATATATAACCTGCTTGTGGTCTAGAACAATCATAAGGCTTTAATGTTTTATATACACTATATACATTCTTTATATAACCATAGCTATCAGAGGTTGTTCCTATATAGTTTCCTTTCAATAAGTTTTCAAGACTACTCAAATCTGCAATAAATGTTTTATTATAATTCTTTGATTCGTAGTGAATTTTTAGAATAGCTGCTGATACATACAAAGTAATATTCACTAAAAGTATAATTAAGAAGTTTCTCAATTTCCTATAATTTTATAGCTTATCTTTGAGATAATGTTTTTGCAATCAAGTAGATTTCAAATGGTAATGTGTATAATTTAAATCTAGGTGCATCAATCGGATTTAATATAAAGAAGAAACTATAAGTAATTATCATAGCTATTAGCGAATATAAAATTAACTTTTCATTTTTTGGATTTATAATGGAAATTATGAGCAAAATTGAATAAATAAGACAAATGAATATATAGAATGTATAAAAAATGAACTTGAACTTATTTTTATATCTGCTAATTGGGAAAAATGATAACTTTATAGGATTTGTAATCAAATTTTTCATTGCATATGGAATCATTTCTTTATAATTATTTTTAGCTTCATATATTAAAATTTTTTGATAACATTTAACATTAATCTCATTACATAACTTGGAAATTTCAGATTTTGCACTTTCCCAATCCATCTTCTTTACATTTTTATAATACCCTTTTACTGACCAAAAGAAAAAATTGCTCTGATCCTTGCACCTTGAATTTATTATAAAAGTAAGAAGACTAATTATAATAAAGATTGAACCTAATAGATAAAGCCTTTTAAATATAACAAATAAAACTAAAACTATGTTAAATTCAGGTCTTATAATTGAAGAAAGAAAAATGAAAAATACAGATAGTTTTTCTTTTTTAAGAAATGAAAAAATTAAAGAAGTTAAAATGAGAATAGAAGTAATTGGATCAAGCAAAATTCTTGTAATATTGAGATATGTGAAAAGAAATGTTATAGATAGAATAATTAGGTTAATTATTAATTTTTGAGGGTTTAAAAGTGTAAGAAGTATGGAAATTGTTATAGCAAACAAGATGCTATTAAATATGATTATTGCAAGTGGAAAATACTCCATAAAAATGAATATAAATGGAGCAAATATATAACCTGCTTGTGGTCTCATACAATTGGCGGGTTTTAATGTTCTATAAATACTGTATGCATTCTCTATATAAAGATAACTGTCAGCAGAAGACCCTATATATTTTCGCTTTAATAGACTATCAACGTTACTTAAATCTGCAATGAATGTTCTATTATAGACCTTGCTTTCACGATGAACTTTAAATAAAACTGCAAAACTGTATAATATTACACTTGCTAAAGTTAAAATTAAAAAATTCTTCATATATCTATAATTTTAAAGCTCTTTTATAAGCTTCTAAAACTTCATTTTCTCCACAGTAATCAAAAATACCTTTCTTTATTTCATCAGGATTGAAATATCCACTTTTTAATTTTTCATATGCTTGTATTATTGCTTCTTTTAGAGCATTTTCATTTCTTTCTTTAACTAATATGGAATTTTTTTCATTCAAAAAATCCCTTGGACCACCGCTATCAGTCCAAATTACAGGCTTTCCTAAGCTTAAGGCTTCTGCCATTGCCATTCCAAATGTTTCATATATACTTGTGGATATTAAAAAGTCACTATTTGCAATCTCAATCAGTGTTTCTTCATGGCTCTTATGACCTAAATACTTAACATTATTTAAAGTGCTTGCAATTTCTATAAAGCTTTTATAATAATCATCATTGAAGTTCCTTCCAACGAAAATAAATTCTATATCTTTTAGTAATTTTGCAGTTTTTAAAATTAAAATTGGATCTTTCCTTTGAGTAATTGTTCCAACAAAAATAACTCTATTTTTTATCGTATTATCTGAAACTGTATTGAAGTTGTAAATAGGATTTGGTATAATGTTATCAATCCTTATTTTCAATTTATTTTCAAGCTCATTTTTTTGAAATGTGCTTACAACAAAATTCCCATCTGAAAGATTATATACAATTTTTGAAAAAAATCTATTTATACCAAATAGCACCTTTTCAGAATGCTCCAAAACAATATATTTTTTAAATATACTAAAAGGTAAATATGCTAAACCTTGTGGAAGTGACATTTGCAAAATTACTCTATTTGGTCTAAAAAACAATAAATTTTTAAATGTTAAAATAAATTGAAAGAGTAGAGCTAATGGTAGAAATATAAAGCCAAAATTAGGTTTATAGAAAAAAGTAATAGCTTCAACTTCAATTTTATCTACATTCCATCTTTCATATGATAGCTTAAATTCATTAACTCTTATTAGTGTTTGAACTCTTATTTTTCCTAATTTTCTAAGAACTTTTGCATGATTTAGAAAAAATACACCTTCATATGGTTTGTATTTATTTGGAAAGAAATCACAAATCATAAGAATTTTCATATGGCTAATGATATAAACACGAAAAGCACATATAAATTTGATAATAAAAACATTAGTCTTTCTTTTACCAATTGCTTATAATACAAAATGTTAAAAATTAACCAAATACTATTTAAAATCAAAATAAAAATAAAAAATGTTTGACTTAAATTTCCAATTAAGTACAATAGAAATGTCATTGGTATTAGACTCAAAGAATATATTAAGCTCAAAAATTTTGCATATTTTTCACCATATACAACTGAAATTACAGGAATATCAACAAGCCTATAATCTCTTCTTAATATAATTGATAGATAAAGGAAATGTGCAGGTTGCCAAAGAAACATAAATGCAAATAAACTAAATGCCATAATATCAAATTCATTCTCAATAGCACAATATCCAATTGATGGAGGTAATGCACCTGAAATTGAACCAATTATTAGTGAGAATGGTGTTTTACGCTTTAAAAATGTATAAATAAATGCATATGAAATAATTGCTATTAAATCTAAAATAAAAGCTATAAAGCTAAATTTCAAAATTCCTAAGAGACCTATTGTAGAAAGAATAGTACCATAAATCAAAGCCAAATTCACATTTAGCTTACCACTTGCTAGGGCTCTATTTTTCGTTCTTTCCATTTTACTATCAATATCTCTATCGAAGTAATTATTTAAAACTGCAGAACCAGCTGCTGAAAGCATAACAAATAAACTAATTATTAGAGATTTTAGATAATTTAAATGCTCATATTGTGCTATTATTGAACCACTAAATGCAGTAATACCAACCCAAAGAACAATACCAGGCTTTATTATCTCTAGCAAATATAGTAAATTTCTAATTTTGGATTTCATAGTATAATTTTTCAAGTACAAATTCATCCTTATAGATGTCTATATTTTGAGGGATTTTCAGTTTGTCATTTTTCCAATCATTATAAATTTCTGTCATACTTTCTATTATTTCATTTTCATCATCAATATCTGCAATATAAATGCCAGAAATATCTAAGAATTCTTTATACATAATGCCATCTTTTGGAATTACTGCTAAAATAGGCTTTCTAAGGGCTAATAGTTCCTTACTTTTTCTCGTGCTTAAAATTTCATAACCTCTTATTCTATCAAGGCATATTAATAAAATATCTACATCAATTTGACCAATTTTTTCAAATGCAATAGGACCATTATATTCAACAAATGAGAATTTTAATAGTTTTTCTAATGTTCCATCAATATCAATACCATATATGATTACTTTAAATTTAAACTTTAACTTATTAATTGCATTTAAAACTTTTAATAATCCTTGCCTTCTGTCTATGGTTCCAATGTAGCCAAGCTTTAAAATAGAATTTTTTGGTTTTTTTTGTTCTGCCTTAATAGAACTATCCCAAAAATGCGGTATTACAAATAAATTATTACACTTATGTTTTTTCTCTAAGTATAGCTTAGCAGGTTCATTTAGGACAATTGAAAATTTTGATTTTTTTATTACATATCCTTCAAAGAAATCTGTTAAAATCTTTTGAATTGGTGTATTTATAAGTTCTAATGTATTATAGCTCCATATATCTCTGAAATCAACTATCAATTTATTCTTTGGAACAATTATTGAATAGAGGAGAGTACTAAAAGGTGGTGCAGTGATTATAACATAATCTGGATTATATTGTTTTATTGTTCTTTTGAATTTTTTAAAACCTTTAAGAAAAAATGTAATTCTTCTATCAGGCCAGCCTATATATTCAAATAATTTAAATTGTTTTTTTATACTTTCCTTAATAGGTTCATTTTCAATCCATATAACATTAAATTCATCTCCAATTTTTGTATCAATTTTAATTTCGCCTTTATTAGCAAAAATTAGAACATCATTACCCTTATCTTTAAGAAACTTTGCAATTTTATAAATTCTTAAATAACCAACTGGCACTCCATAAGGTGGAAAGTAATATGAAACAATAAGAAACTTCAAGACAAAAGTTTAAAGGATAAAGTTTAAACTTTAAAAACTTGTGAAAGTTCCATTCTTTGATTTAAAAAGACAAACGCAACTTATAAAGTCAGAAATTTTAAGGGAGATTGAGAAAGTAATAGATAATTGTGCATTTACATTAGGTTATGCAGTTGAAGAATTTGAAAGGGATTTTGCAAATTATCTTAATGTTAATCATGTAGTAGCGCTTAACAATGGAACTTCTGCACTACATCTAGCTTTAAGAGCACTTGATATAGGTGATGGAGATGAAGTGATAGTTCCTTCTTGGACATTCATAGCAACGGCTTGGGCAGTTTCTTACGTGGGAGCAAAGCCAGTCTTTGCAGATGTGAATGAGGAAACTTGGCAAATTAGTCCAGAAGATGTAAAAAGGAAAATTACAAAGAGAACGAAAGCAATAATTGGTGTTCATATATATGGCCAGCCCTTTGATATCAAAAGTATTTTAGATATTGCAAATGAATATAATTTGTTTCTAATTGAAGATTGTGCACAGGCACATGGTGCAGAGTATTATAATAAAAAGGTTGGAACATTTGGTATTATAAATACATTTAGCTTTTATCCTACTAAGAATCTTGGAAGTTTTGGAGAAGCAGGTGCAATATCAACAAATGATGAAAGTATTGCAGAGAGAATAAGAATTTTAAGAAATCAAGGTCAAAAGCAAAGATATGAGCATGTTGAAATAGGATATAATATGCGTATGGAGGGTTTTCAAGGTTCAGTTTTAAAAGTTAAATTAAAATATCTTGATAAGTGGAATGCTAGAAGAAGGGAAATTGCAAAAAGGTATTTAACTGAATTAAAAAATCCTAAAATAACATTTCAAAAAGTTGTAGATGGTGGTAAAGGTGTATACCATTTATTTGTAGTAAAGGTAAGAGAAAGACAAAAGCTTATTGAACATCTTAAAAAATTTAATATAGGGTATGCTATTCATTATCCAAGGCCAATTCACTTACAAAAAGCCTATAGCTTTTTAAATTATAGTGAAGGTTCATTACCTGTAACAGAGGAGCTTTCAAAAACTACAATTTCAATTCCAATGTTTCCTGAGCTTACAGACCAAGAAGTTGACTATGTTATTAAAGTTTTAAATGAATTTTAACTTTAAACTTTTCACTATGAATGTATCATTTTGGATAAAGGCGCTTAGGGTAATACCAAAGATAAATAGGGAAGAATGGCAAAAACTTGATGTTATTTCAAAATGGTTAGTTCTTACAAGGTCTGCTGCATTTGTCATTACTCTTATTCCATCATTTATAGTTGGAATATATGCATTTATGAATAATAAATTTAATTTTTTAGATTGGTTTTTGCTTACAATTGGTCTTATATTTGCACATGCTACAAATAATATGCTAAATGATTTTACAGATTATATAAAAGGTGTTGATAAAGATAATTATTTTAGGGCTCAATACGGACCCCAGGCATTGGAGCATGGATTACTTAGTAAAGGAGAGTTCTTTAAGTATTTGATATTTACTGGTCTAATAGCACTCATTATAGGTATCTACTTTGTCTATGCAAAAGGCTTAGTTACACTAATTCTACTAGTAACAGGTTCTTTCTTCGTTCTATTTTATACATTTCCATTAAAATACATTGGGCTTGGAGAGTTAAGTGTTTTGATTGTTTGGGGACCTCTTATGATAGGTGGTGGATATTACGTAGTTGCTAATGAATGGGATTGGAATTTAACTTTAATGAGCTTTATATATAGTTTAGGTGCAACAAGCGTTTTGATGGGTAAGCATGTGGATAAGTATGAAGATGATAAAAGTAGGGGAATTTATACATTACCTGTTATAATTGGTAAAAATAATGCAAGAATTTTAAATTTAAGTATTATGGCTTTGCAGTATATTTTAACGATTTATCTTGTAGTTATTGGATTTTTCAAAATTACAATGCTTATTGTTTTAATAGGTCTTTATTGGTTTGTAAAGAGGGTATTAAAGGTTTATTTAAGTGAAAAGCCAAATGAATGTCCAAATAATTATCCAAAATCTGTCTGGCCATTATGGTATGTTGCAATTTCATTTGATCATAATAAGAAGTTTGGATATTTATTCCTATTGGGTTTGTTATTTGAACTTTTGCTTAAAATATTATGAGATGTGCAATAATAGGATTAAAAGGTGTAGGCAAAAGTACACTTTTTAGAATTTTAACAAATTCAAGTGCAAAGGAAGGAAATTTGATTTTATACGATAAGAGAGTTGATGAACTCTCAAATATCTTAAATCCTAGAAAAACTACACATGCCAAAATTGAAATTCATGATATTGATTATGAATTTGATAAACTTTATGACCTTTTAATAATAGTTGTTTCTGACTTAAAAAGCTTAGAGGAAATTAAATTAAAAATGATATTGGAAGATTTAAGAGTTGTTGAAAAGCGATTGGAAAATTCAAAAAAGAGAGGTAATAATGAAGAAGTTAAGGTTTTTACAAAATTAAAAGAGCATTTAGAAAATGAAAAGTTTTTAAGTTCTATTAAATTAGAACAAAGCGAAACATTATTCTTAAAGGGGATTAGTTTTATTACACAAAAGCCATTTATAATTGTATATAATGTTTTTGATGAAGTTAATTCTATTTTAATAGAACAATTAAAAGGCTATGATTATTTAATATCAAATCTAAAGCTTGAAGAAGAAGCTATGGATCTAAATGAAGATGAAAGAAGAGAGATTTTAGCTTCATATGGATTTGAACCATTGTTTGAAAGATTGGTAAATAAAATCAAGGAGAAGTTAGGAATTATCTTATTTTTTACGGTAAGTAAAAAAGAGGTAAGGTCCTGGATATTAAGAAAGGGACAAACTGTAAGGGAAGCAGCAGGCAAAATACATTCTGATTTAGAGAAGGGATTTGTTAGGGCAGAGGTTATTAATTTTGATGAATTTATAAAAATTAAGGATATGAAAGTTGCAAGGGAAAAAGGCTTTGTTAGAATTGAAGGAAAGGATTATATTGTAAATGATGGTGATATAATATATATCCGTTCAAGCATATGATTATTTTCTTGCTTTTATTTTCGAAGTTCATTCAGGCTATAGGACTTGGAATTGGATTTTTGGCACTAATTGCAATGTTTAAAGGTTCAATGAAATGGGAATTTATTCTCATTATTGCATCAGTTATTGTATTTTCAATTGGTAGAGTAGTGGAGAATTATATAAGGAAGTATTTGTAAAGTAGTTAATTTTTAAGCTCTATTATATTTGCATTTATATTATTTGGCTTTTTGATAGATGTTATAATTATTTGTAAATCTAACCTTTCTATCTTCCTTAAAAAATCCATAAAATTCTCTTCATCTAAAACATTAAATGGTTCATCAAATACAACAACAGGTTCTATTTTCTTAATTTCTTTTGTTATTTTTATCATAGCAAATACCAAATCTAAAAATATTTTTCTTCTCTCACCTTCTGATGCATACATTCTTGCACTATATCCTTTATACAAAAATTCATAATTATCTCTATGAGGTCCAACTATGCTAAAGCCTTTTTTTATTTCAAGTTCTAATGCTTTTTCAAATGAGTTTCTTTCAAGTGAATTTTGATAATTTAAAGTTATATCATTTTGCTCTAATATAATAGAATTTATTTTCTTAATAAAGCTTTCTCTCATTTTTACTATATTATTTGCAAATTGTTTTAGTTGTTTATTCCAAATAGATATTTCTTCTTTTGTTTTCAAAGCTTTATTCTTTTGCTCTAATATTTTCTTGTATTTGTAAAGATTTATAAAGTATTCATAATCTAATAGTGAAAAGAACCAATCAAAAAATCTTCTTTTGATACTAGGTGATTGTTCTATTATAGTATAATTATATGAGTGAAATGTTAGGACTGTAAAAGTTTCAAAGAGTTTTAAAAATGTTTTGATACGCTTTCCATCTACTATTATCATTTTAAATTCCCCTTTTTTATATATGATTTGGATATTGTGTTCTATTAAATTGGAAATATTTGCTTTTATTGAAAATCCACTTTCACCAAATTTTATTAAGGATTCATCCCTTACATTTCTAAAAGACCTTGGAATTGATAGATAACTTATTGCTTCTGCAATTGTAGTCTTTCCTGAACCATTTTTACCAATTATGAAATTAAGTCTATTAGAAAATTCTATCTTTAAATTTGAGAATTTTTTAAAGTTTATTAGTTCAAGAGTATTTAATCTCATACTAGTTTAAGCTTTAAAATTTTAGAGCTATGAGATTCAAAGAACCTTATAAGGGTTATGAGATTAATTTTGAAATAATTAGTGTTGATAGGATAAGGATCCCTTCTATTCAGAGAGAGTTGTCTGATAGCTTAATAAAGAACTTGATGTTATCTATTGAAAAATTGGGCTTTATAGAGCCTATTATAGTAATTCCATCAGAAGATGGTACATATTATGAAGTTATAAATGGACAACATAGACTTGAAGCTGCAAAGCTATTAGGTATTAGAGAAATTCCTGCAATTATTCTTCCAAATGAAATGAAAAAATACATCATTAGCCTTAATATAGAGAAAGCACCAAACTTAAAGGACAAAGCTCACCAGTCATATGAGATATTCAAAGAGCATCTTGAAAAATATCCTAATATGAAAGAATATGAATTATCTGATCTAATTGAATTTGCATATTATTTAACAATTGGATTTATAACAGATGAATATGGAGATAAGAGATTTCCTGCATATGCATTTGAGAAAGTCTTGCAAAAAGTAGATAATTGGACTGAACTTGAACTTCCTTTTGCAAGAGATGAAAGAAGAAAGAGAGCAGAGGTTTTAATGGAATTAAGAATAGTTTTGGATGAAAGATATAAAGAGCTTGGACTTAAGAATGCGCTTAGTAAGGAGACAATTGTTTTGAAGGCTTGGCAATCCATATATGGTAAAAGAGTTAGAGTTATTTCTGATGACTTTTATAGTGCATTTAAAAAGCTAAAAGATGCAATACCATCAATATCCATTATTGAGGAGGAAGAATTTTAGTTAACATAAGGTTCCTTATGTTCAAATTAAAACCACCTTATGAACCAGCAGGTGATCAGCCAAAAGCCATAAATGAAATTGTAAAAAGAATTAAAAGTGGCAAGAAATATGTTGTTTTACTTGGTGCAACAGGAACAGGAAAAACATTTACAATAGCAAATGTGATTCAAAAGTTAAATAGACCAACATTAATTATATCACATAATAAAACTCTTGCAGCACAACTTTATGGAGAATTAAAACAACTATTTCCTGAAAATGCTGTTGAATACTTCATATCTTATTATGACTATTATATACCTGAGTCCTATATTCCTGAAACGGATACATACATTGAAAAGCAAGCGGATATAAATGATGATATTGAAAGATTAAGACTTAGAACAATTGCAAGCTTATTTAGTAGAAGGGATGTGATTGTTGTTGCAAGTGTATCTTGTATTTATGCACTTGGAGATCCAAATGATGTTAGAGAATTTTTTATAATATTTGAAGTTGGAAAAGAATACAAAAGAAGGGATTTAATTGATATTTTAATTTCAATGCAATACAAAAGAAATGATTTTGAACTTCAAAGAGGTTGTTTTTCAATTAGAGGTGAAATAATAGATATTCAGCCTGCATATGAAGAAGCAATTTTTGTAAGACTTGAATTCTTCGATAACATATTAGAGCGCATAACTATACGAGATAAGTTAAGTAGAAATATCATTCAAATTGTTAATTCCTATGCCCTCTACCCTGCAAGTCCATTTGTTACAAGTGAAGAAAAGCTTAAAATTGCATTAAAGAATATAGAAATGGAATTAGAAGAAAGAGTTAGATATTTTGAAAATAATGGAAGATATTTAGAAGCACAGCGATTAAAACAAAGAGTCAAATTTGACTTAGAATTATTAAGAGAAACAGGAACATGTCCAGGTGTTGAAAACTATTCAAGACATTTATCATTAAGACCACCAGGCTCTCGTCCTTGGACTTTAATAGATTATTTCCCAAAAGATTTCCTTTTAATAATAGATGAAAGTCATGTTACAATTCCTCAACTTAGAGCTATGTATAATGGTGACAGAAGTAGGAAAGAAAAATTAGTTGAATTTGGTTTTAGATTACCTTCTGCACTTGATAATAGACCACTTAAATTTGAAGAGATTGAAAGCTTATGGAACCAAGTAATTTTCATGAGCGCAACTCCAGGTCCATATGAACTTTCATTAGTTAATAACGATGTAGTAGAACAAATAGTTCGACCAACAGGTATAGTAGATCCAGAAGTTGAAGTAAGATCTACAAAAAATCAAATAGATGATATATTAAATGAAATAAGAAAAAGAATTGAAAAGAATGAGAGAGTTTTAATAACTACTACTACAAAAAGAACAAGTGAAGAACTTTCTGACTTTTTAATAAGTACAGGTATAAAAGCAAAGTATTTACATTCGGAGTTAGACGCAATTGAAAGGGTTGAAATATTAAGGGATTTAAGACTTGGTAATATAGATGTTATTGTAGGTGTTAATTTATTAAGGGAAGGTTTGGATTTACCAGAGGTTTCACTTGTTATTATAACAGATGCAGACAAAAAAGGATTTCTAAGAAGTTATACTGCTCTTATTCAAACAATAGGAAGAGCTGCAAGAAATGCAGCAGGAAAAGTCATACTATATGCAGATGAAATTACACAAGCTATGAAAGAAGCAATTGAAGAAACAGAAAGAAGAAGAAAAATACAGATGGAATATAATCAAAAGCATGGTATAGTTCCAAAAACAATTAAAAAGTCAATTGAACAAATACTTAAAATTACATCTGTGGCAGATGAAAGAATATTTACTAAAAATAGTATTAAAACAATTGAAAATGAAATTAAAAAAGAGATTGAGGAATTACTTAAGAGTATGAATAAAATTGAATTAATTGCAGAACTTGAATATAGGATGAAAAAAGCAGCTGATGAATGGGATTTTGAAAGAGCAATGGTTTATAGAGATGCTATTTATTCTTTAAAATTTTCAAAGTGTACAGAACCCATACATCCAAAGAACTTAAAAAGGAAGATATAGGAAAAGAAGTTGTTGTTTGTGGTTGGGTAAGAAGGATTAGAGAAATTGGAAATATAAACTTTATAGATTTAAGAGATAGATATGGAAGAATTCAGATTGTAATAGAAGATAAAAATTTAATTAAAAATTTGGATATTGGACTTGAGTATGTTATAAAAGTTAAAGGGGTTGTAAGGGCAAGGCCTGAAAAAGATATAAATCCAAATCATCCAACGGGGGAAATTGAAATATTAGCCAAAGAGATTGAACTTTTAAATACATCAAAACCACTACCCTTCTTACCAGAAGATGAAACTGACATAAATGAAGAAACAAGACTAAAATATAGATTTATAGATTTAAGAAGACCAAAAATGCAAAGGAATATCATAATTAGACATAAAACAGCTCTTATTGTAAGGAACTTTTTATCTGAAAGAGGATTTTTAGAAATTGAAACACCATTCTTAACGAAATCAACTCCAGAAGGTGCAAGAGATTTTATTGTTCCTTCACGATTAAATCCAAAAAAATTCTATGCATTACCTCAATCTCCTCAACTCTATAAGCAAACATTAATGATATGTGGATTTGATAAATATTTCCAAATTGTAAGGTGTTTTAGAGATGAGGATTTAAGAGCAGATAGGCAGCCAGAATTTACACAAATTGATATTGAAATGAGCTTTGTAGAAATGGAAGATGTATTAAGTTTAACAGAAAGTTTAATGCAAGAAATTTTTAAGAAAATTTTAGATATTGATATTCAAATTCCATTACCAAGAATAAGTTATAAGGATGCAATAGTAAATTATGGCTCTGATAAACCAGATTTAAGAAGCCCAATTAAATTATTAGATTTAACAGATTTTATTGAAGGATTTAGAATTTTTGACGAAATTAAAGAGAAAAATGGAAAAATTATAGCACTTGGAATTCCTCTTAATTTAAATAGAAAAGAAATAGATGAAATTAAAAATGTATTAAAAGAATTTGTGTATTTTAAAAAGTTTAAAAATGAAATAACAGGTCAACTTTCAAAATATATTAAAAACTATGAAAATTTGAATGATGGAACTTATATTGTAGTTGCAGGATATAAATATGAGCCATATAAAAAGCTTGGAACATTAAGAAATGATCTTATTAAAAAATATAAACTATTTGAAAAGGAATGGGCATTATTGTGGATTGTAGATTTTCCTCTATTTGAATGGAATTATAAGGAAAATAGAATAGAACCTTCACATCACATATTTACAAGTGTATATGATGAAGATTTTAAAAAATTAGATGAGCTTGAGAGAAGAATGAAAGCTGGTGAGGACTTTTTAGATTTATTAGATGAGATAAGAGGAAAGCAATATGATTTAGTTATAAATGGAAATGAAATTGGCTCTGGTTCAATTAGAGTTCATAATAGAAAAGTTCAAGAAAGGCTTATGAGAATAATTGGACTTTCAGATGAAGAAATAAATAGGAAATTTGGATTTTTCTTAAATATCTTAGAATATGGAGCACCACCACATGGTGGTATTGCTCTTGGATTTGATAGGATTATTGCATTATTGACAAATAATGAAAGTATTAGAGATGTTATAGCATTTCCAAAAACAACATCAGGTCAAGCTTTATTTGAAGATGCACCATCTGAAGTTGATATTAGTCTATTAAAGGAACATAAAGAAACATTTAAATGGATTAATGAAATTATTGATAATTAGCTATCTTTGTAATGTCATTTTATCTTTCCAACAAGCTCATCTACCTGCCTTTTAAGTTATTGCAATTCAATAGTTTAAAGTTTTATAAATTTAGGTTATTGTAAATCAATTATTTAAATTTGATTTGCTTTAAGTTTTTAAAGAATTTATTATATAAATCTATGATTTTCAATAATTTATGTTTTAAAATTGTAATTTATTGATTAGTAATAATTTTTATTTCATTTTATAAGGGAATATAGTCAATTACTTAAAGATGAAATGCTTTATTTTAAGTATACCTTTTTAAAATGGCAAATATCTATTCAAAATTCATTGCACTATATACCAAATCAATTGTTTCTTTTGCTCTTATTTCTGCTTTCTTTGAGCCTTCATCTAATATATCCAAAATTTGCTCATCCTTAAATTCATTCCTCTTTTCTCTAATTGGCTCAAGAAACTTATCCATCTTATTAAATAATTTTATCTTACAATCTACACATCCTAGCTTTCCCATTGAACAATCATTATAAATTTCATCCTTTTCTTCCTTATTAAAAATCCTTTGTAAATAAAAAATAGGACAAATATCAGGTCTTCCTGGATCATTTTTCCTAATTTTTTGAGGATCTGTAAAATATTTTTTAATTTTTTCTTTTAATATTGAACTATCATCTGAAATATAAATTGCATTATTATAGCTTTTGCTCATTTTCCTTCCATCCATACCCAAAACTTTTGGAAAATCTGTTAATAATGGCTCTGGAATAGGGAAAATTTCCTTAAATAAATTATTAAATTTCTTTGCAAGCTCTCTTGTAAGCTCTAAATGTGATAATTGATCCTGACCAATTGGAACATAATTTGCTCTATATACTAAAATATCTGCACTTTGAAGAACAGGATAACCTAATAGTCCATAGCTAATTTCTGAATTTGGTAAAAACTGTTCTATTTCAATAGAACTTGAAATAGAACTTCTTATAATTTCCAAAATATCACTCTTTAACTTTCTATAAATTTGGTCTTTAATTCTTGAAATATCATTTTCAATTTGAAAAGTCTTTAATATGAAATTTACATCACTATTTATAACATTTTCAATTTTTTCTTCATCAATACTTAAACTTATTTTACTTTCAATTCCTTTCCTCCTTAACTCCTCTACTTTCTCCTTATATGTAGGTGTTCTAAATAGTCTGTTTAATGATACAAGCATTGACAAAATTATGTGCAATTCTGAATGCTCTTTGATTTTTGATTGAATAAATAAAATGCTTTTATTTGGATCTATTCCAACACTAAGCCAATCCTTTACAACCTCAATAGTATTTTGCTTTATTTCAAATGCCTTATTTGGTTCATCTGTTAAAGCGTGAAAATTTGCAATAAAAAAATAACAACTATATTTATCTTGTAAATGTTTCCAATTTTCCAAAACACCTACTAAATGTCCAATATGTAGTTTTCCTGTTGGTCGCATTCCAGAAAGAACTATCATATTATGTTTGTTGTTCCATCTGTTGAAATTATAACATTATCTATAAGTCTTGTTCTTCCAAAGAAAACTGCAAGAGCAACTAAAACCTCACCCTTAATTTCATTAACAGGCTTTAAATTCTTTGTATCTACAATTTGAATATATTGAATTCTTGCAAGATTTGCATTATCTAAAATATATTTTTCCATCTCTTTTATGATTTTATCTGGCTTCTTTTCACCATTTTCAATTAAATTTTTTGCAAGCATTAATGATTTATATAAAACTACTGCTTGCTTCCTCTCTTCTTCATTTAAATATACATTTCTTGAAGACATTGCAAGTCCATCTTCTTCTCTAATTGTAGGACCTGGAATAATTTGAATATCTAAATTTAAATCCCTTACCATCCTTTTTATAATAAAATACTGTTGTGCATCTTTTAGACCAAATACTACTAAATGTGGCTTTACTATATTAAACAATTTCAAAACAACAGTTGTAACTCCCCTAAAATGTCCAGGTCTAAATTTAGCACAAAGTTCCTCATCCAAATTCTTAACCTCTACATATGTTGAAAAATCATCAGGATACATTTCCTTTTCATCAGGAACAAATACAATATCAACATTTTCCTTTTCACATAATTTTAAATCTCTTTCTAAATCTCTTGGATACTCTTTAAAATCTTCATTTGGTCCAAATTGTAAAGGATTTACGAAAATAGAAACTACTAAAATATGAGATTTCTTCCTTGCAATTCTAAATAATGATAAATGACCTTCATGTAAATAACCCATTGTAGGAACAAATCCAATAGTTTTACCTTCATTTCTATATTGCTCACTTAAATCCATCATCTCACCAATTCTTTTAACAACTTTCATAAAAAGTTTTAAAATTTTAAAGTTTAAAATCAATTAACTTTAAAATTTCAAAGCTATGATAAACTTCATTTTTATATTTTTGATATTTTTAGGTTGTTCTTATAGCAAGAGCAAGGTACAAATTCAAAAGACACCAAAGATAGACGAAAAGAAGCTTGTAGAGTTCATAAGAAAAAACTTTTCTAACTATCATCTCTTTGAAAAACCTATAATAAAAGCTCAATATAAAAGTATAATTTTAGTAGATTTTGCAAGTGCAGGTGCTACCACTAATTATAGTGTTGTTTTATTATACAATAACAATAATTTTAAACTTTTGAAATTGAAAGAAAAAGATGAAATGAAAGATGCAATATTTATTGTAGGAGCAGGTGGTTCAGGAAGATATATGGAAAATGTTAAACTTGATGAAAAATTAAAAGTTTATTCTTATTCATTATATGGGGAGGATAATGATTATTGTAAAGTTTTGATTTATGATTTTGTTAAGGAAGTTTTTGTATTAAATGAAAATTTAAGTAAGGATGAAACGAAAAAATATTGTCAAAAGGTTTGCAAGGATTTAGGAGTTGAGAGTAAAGCATGCTTTTAAAGAAACAAATAATTTTTATATGCACGCACAACTCCGCTCGCTCAATTATGGCAGAAGCTATATTAAAGCATTTATATGGTGATTATTATGAAGTATTTTCAGCAGGAACAGAACCAAGCACTATAAAGGAAAATACAAAAATTGTTCTTAAAGAGATTGGTATTGATAGTTCTAATTTATACTCAAAAAGTGTTAATGAGTTTTTGAATCAAAAATTTGATTATGTTATAACAGTTTGCGATAGTGCAAAAGAAACTTGTCCATTTTTTCCTGGTGGTAAAAATTATATTCACAAAAGCTTTAAAGATCCAAAAACATTAGAAGAATTTAGAGAGGTTAGAGATGAAATTTTTGAATGGATAAAAGAATTTTTCAGACCATCTTAAACTCCCTTACAACTTCCTCATCATCAAAATGATATTTAATACCCTTTATTTCTTGATAAGTCTCATGACCTTTTCCTGCAATTAAAATGACATCATCTTTATTTGAAATACTAATTGCAAGCTCAATAGCTTTTCTTCTATCCAATTCTACAATATGAGCTTTATTCATTCCACTTTCAATATCCTTAATAATATCAATTGGCTCTTCATCTCTTGGATTATCACTTGTTAATATAATAATATCTGCAATTTCTGAAACTTTTCCCATAATTGGTCTTTTTGAACGATCTCTATTTCCACCAGCTCCAAAAACCACAATTATTCTTTTTTTATAAACACTTCTTAATGTACTTAAAACCCTATATAGTGCATCAGGTGTATGTGCATAATCTATAAATATATTTTTAATTTTTTGAAGTCTTCCCTTTGGAGGCTTTACATTCCTTAATACATCTATTATTTTATTATCATCAAATCCAATAGCTTTTAAAATTGCATATGAGCAAAGGAGATTATATGCATTAAATTCTCCAATAAAATTCTCATTTTCTATAATTTTATTAGATACTTTGATTTTAATGCCATTTTCTGAATTTTGAACAATCTCACCCTTAATTTTTGCATCTTTATAAAATCCATATGTTAATACATTACATTTTGAAGCATTTATAAAATAAGAACTATTTTCATCATCTAAATTAATAATTGAATATGAATCTTCTTTTAACATTCTAAATAACTTAAGTTTTGCCTCTCTATAATTTTCAAATGTTTTATGAAAGTCCAAATGGTCAATTGATAAATTCGTAAATACAGCAATTTTAAATTCAACATCATCCACTCTATTAAGAGCTAATGCATGGCTTGAAACCTCCATTACTAAAAATTTCCCATTATTATGTAAAATTTCAAACATATATTTTTGTAAATCTAATGATTGAGGTGTTGTAAGCTTTGGAATTTCCTTCTTATATATTAAGTCATTTACAACAGTTCCTAATAATGCTGCTTTATATCCAAGTTTATTTAAAGCTTGATATGTGATATAAGTCGTAGTAGTTTTACCATTTGTTCCTGTAATACCAATTACAAATAAATGCCTTGATGGATAATTATAAAATTTTGAAGATATTTTAGATAGTACTTTCCTTGTATTTTCAACAACTATTTGGTTTATATTTACATTTAATTTTCTTTGAACAACTATGGCTTTTGCACCATTTTTTATAGCATCATTAACAAAATTATGACCATCTGATTTTTCACCCTCTATTGCAAAAAATACAAAATTATTTTTTACTTCTCTACTATCATAAGCAATTCCTTCAACTTCAAAATCAAAAAAATTTTCAATTTTATATCCTTTAAATAGCTCTGATAATTTCAAAGCTGTCTATATAAAACTACAAGGATTATACCAAAGATAAGCATAATAAGTGAAAAATTAAAGAGAATTGAAAATGAAAAGTTAAAAGCTACTAAATCAATTTTCATATTTTCAATACCAAACTTAATTTTATGTGTAAGAATTTCACTTGCGGGATGAGGTGGAAGTTTATTTGTTATTACCCAATCTAAAATTGCTCCAATTATTATACCAATTATAAATACAAAAAAATATAATTTAATTGATTTCAATGCCCGGGGAGGGACTCGAACCCTCACGCCCCTTTCGGGGCCCAGGATTTTAAGTCCTGTGCGTCTTCCATTCCGCCACCCGGGCAAATTGATATTTGAAAATTTTAAAGCTATAAAATTTTAGTTGCTTTTTAATATCTATGCTTATGGATTATTGTTCTATCATATAAGTGCAATAATGTTTTCACTATATAAATTCTTTTCAATCAAAAAGTTGAAAATGAAACATATTCAAAACTATCCTCTTGTTTCAATTCTAATCCCAGCAAGAAATGAAGAAAAGAACTTACCAATAATTCTAAATTCTTTAAAGAATTTAGATTATCCAAATTATGAGATTTTAATATACGATGATGAATCAGAGGATAAAACATATGAAATTGCATTAAGTTTTTCATCTGATAAAATAAAAGTTATCAAAGGTAAAAATAAACCAAGTGAATGGATTGGTAAAAATTATGCATTGTATAATTTAGTAAAATTTGCAAATGGTGAAATTCTTATTTTTTTAGATGCTGATGTTGAAATAATTGATAAGGAATTTATTAAAAAAATTGTCTCTTGCATTGAAGATAATAGAGTAATTACAGGATTTGGTAAGTTTGAGGGTGCTGGAAGAGTAGTTTTATCAGTTGTTCCTTTCTTATTTTCACAAGTCCCAATAACACTTGGTTTAAATGGTCAATTTTGGGCAATTAAAAGAAAAGATTATCTAAAGTATAATCCACATTTAAAATTTAAAAATGAAGTGCTTGAAGATGTTAAAATTGGAACATATCTAAAATTTAATGGGGTTGATGTGAGATTTTTTGAACTAAAGGACATCTTTATTGTTCGAATGTATAAGAACAATAAGGAATTAATAGAAGGACTTACAAAAAATGCTTATAGCTTCTTTGGTAAGTCATTAACACCTATTGCCCTAATCCTCTACTCATTTGCATATATAGTGCCATTTTTTCTAATTTTCAATAAAATTTTTCTAATTATATGTATTCTTATTTTTCTGAATAAAATTATAAGTGATTTTAAATATGGTTTCTCATTTAAAGATAGCATATTAGTGCCAATTGGTCTTTTAATGTTTTCTGTTATTCTTTTTCGCTCTTGGTTTTTTGCTATAAATAATAGATTGTATTGGAAAGGAAGAAAGATATAAAACTCCTAGCTTTAAAATTTTCATATGAGAATAACAGCAAGAAACTTTGAAATAACCGAAACGCTAAGAGAATATATTTCAAAGCGTCTTGGAAACCTTGGAAGATATTCTGACAATATTATAGATGCAGAGATTATATTTCATGAAGAACGAGGGCAATATAAGGGTGAGATGATAGTAAAAGTAAAGGGAAGAACGATAAAGGCAGAAACAAAAAGCAAAGATATTTTACAGGTTGTTGATGAGCTAAAAGATACTGTTATTAGAGAAATTAAAAAATATGAAGAGAAACTAAAAGACCATAGAAATAAAATGTGAATAATTTTTTGCTTCTTGGATTACCTGTATTATTTTACATTATATTTGTTTATAAATTATTTGAGTTTCAAATTCTAAAAGGGGATGATTTTAGAAAGAAAGCATTAGATAATCATTTTTATAAAATAAAAGTAAAGCCAGCAAGAGGAAATATATACGATAGAAATGGTAAAATAGTTGCAGGAAATTTAACAAGTGTTAAAACATTTATAATATCAAAAGATGAGGATATTGTAAATGAATACAAAAGTTATATAGCTTCGCTAAATGGATATTATTTAGATATAATTGATTATGATGAATTTACTACTATAGGTGCCAGAAGAGAACTTTTAGAGAATTTAGTTTTTATTCCAATTACAAATAGAGTATATCCTTATAAGGATCTGACACCTCATCTTGTAGGATATGTTAATTCAGATGGTGCAGGTGTTGATGGATTTGAAAAAGTTTTTGAAGATAGCTTGAAAGGAGAAGAAGGTGAAATTATCATTCCTGTTGATGCAAAAATGAATATTGTGAATAAGGATAAAATTGTATATAATTTTCCAAAAAAGGGAAAAGATTATACTTTAACAATTGATATGGAACTACACAAATTCATAGATAGCTTAGTTCAAAATTATGAGAAATCTGCAGTTGTTGTAATGAGAACAAATGGTGAGATTCTTGCATTATATTCAAAACCTAAATACAATCCTCAAATATTTTCAAGAGGTTTAACATTAGCTGAATGGAATTATATAAATGATAAAGAACTTGCACCACTTATGAACAGAACTATCTCTGGATTATATCCTCCTGGCTCAATTGCAAAAATTTTAACTACTCTTATAGCCATTGAGAATGGATGGAATTGGAAAAACTCAATGCCTTGTAATGGATATATAATTTATGGAGGAAGAGTTTTTAAAGATTGGACACCACACTATTATATTTCTGATATTAAGGAAGCACTTGAAGTTTCCTGTAATGTTTATTATTATAATCTTGGGAGATTTCTTAGAGTTTCAAGGATTACAAACTATCTAAAAAAGCTTAGTATATTTTATAAGAAATTCACATTTTTACCACAAGAGAAAATATCATTTGTTCCTGATAGTAGTTGGTATATGCAAAATTATAGATTCATTCCTGGTGGTGCTGCACTTAACTTGGCTATTGGTCAGGGTGAGTTAGTTTTAACACCTATTGCAATTGCTATGCTTACAGGTGCTATTGCAAATAATGGTAAAATGCCATATCCTAAATTGTACTTTGGTCAGATAATTAAAGATACATTTAAATTACCATTCTCAGATTCAGCTATACAAATTACAAAATCAGCAATGTTACAAGTTGTAAAAGGTCCTAGGGGAACTGGAGGTTATATAAATTGGAAGCTTTGGGAATATGGATTTAATATAAATGTTGCGGGAAAAACTGGCTCTTCTGAAAATCCACATAATAAAAAAACACATTCATTATTTACACTATTTGCTCCATATGAAAATCCACAATTTATTATCACAGTTGTAGTAGAAACAGCAGGTCATGGAAGTGATGTTGCAGTTCCAATAGCACTTGAAGTTCTAAGATGGTGTTTATTGCATTATTATTATCCACAATAGGTATTATTGAAATTTGGACAATAAACCAAAACCTATTTTATAAACAAACAGTATTTTTAATTTTTGCACTTATTATAGGCTATGTTGTTTATAGAGTTTTTAAGTTTGCATATGTTCAAATGTTATTTTATCCAATTTTGATATTTACAATTTTTTTACTTATATTAGCTCATTTAATTTCAGGTGATATAAATAGGTGGATTGATTTGAAATTTTTTTACTTACAACCATCAGAACTTACAAAAATTATTCTACCATTTCTATTCTATTTATACAATCCTTCTGAAAACTTTGGTATTGTTTCATCTATAATTTTCATTTTATTCTTTCTTATTATAACACAACCAGATTTAGGTTTTGCTATTGCAATTGCTTTCGTTTCATTTTGGATATTTTATTACTCAAATGTAAATAGAAATTTTTTATTATTTATTCTCTTTTCAATTATTGCAATTTTTGTCTCATTTAATATTTTCCTCTTTACTATAACGCTCTTTTTCTTAATAATTTTATTATTTTACATTTTGAGAGCTAAATGGTATTGGTCAGTTATTACGCTAACTTCATTCATTTTTGTTGGTGTTTTGACACCTATTATTTGGTTTAATGTTTTAAAACCTTATCAAAGAGCAAGAATAGTTGCATTTTTAAATCCAGAATTATATAAGAAGAATGAAGCATATCAAATTTATCAGTCTCAAATAGCAATAGGAAGTGGTAAGTTATTTGGAAGTGGATATAATAAAGGAACTCAAAAGGAATATGGATTTTTGCCAGAAGCTCATACTGATTTTATTTTTGCATCGATTTGTGAAGATTTTGGATTTCTTGGAGGGTTTTTAGTAATTACATTAATCCTCATCTTAATTTTAAGGATGATATTTATATTTACAAAAATTGAAGATCCTCAAATGAAGCGATTTGTCTTACCAATCATATTGTTTTTTATTTATTCATTTATAATAAACATTTCTGTAAATTTAGGAATAATGCCTACAAAGGGTTATCCATTATTATTTGTAAGCTATGGTGGAAGCCATCTTATAATGGATTACATTTGTTTATTTTTGATATTAAAAGTTAGCAAAATTATTGAGAAATGAAAACTTTTCCATTTCTTATAAAAAACACATTATTATTTTCATAATGCAAAATCCTTGAAATATATCCATCAAAAATTTTATAAAACTCATTATTTTTATAATGAAAAAGACCATTTGATGTTCCAATAAAAACGACATTACCATTTGAATAAATATCCGTTATGTAATCATCTGAAAATTCAAAAACACTAATTGTTCTATTATCATAGAAAAATCCAACCTTGCTTTTTGAAAATGGTTCTGAAAATCCTAAAATAATAGTATCCTTGTAAATTGAAATGGATTTTATGAAGTTTGAAGGCAAATTTCCTATTATAAAATGCCTAACTTTTGAATTTTCAATAATATAAAGTCCATAACCATTTGTTCCAATAAAAAGCTTATTCTTATAAATTAAAAAGCATTCAATATCATTTATTCTAAATGTATCACTATTTTTTATAACTTTATCTTTGAAAATAACATAACCATCTAAATATCCCAAAAGATTACTATCATCTTTAATAACAAGAAATTCACCATTCTTATAAAAAAATAGCTTATCTTTTGAAATTAAAAATAAACTATCATTGCTAACAGAAAATCTACCCTTTAGATTATGAACTTTCAATTTCTTAAAATTCTTATCATATTCAAAAATGCCACAACTGAATGTTAAAATAAAAAATTTATCCTTATAAAAAATACCATCAATAAACGAACTATCGCACTCTACTCTATCTTCATTTTTCTTTTCTTTAACTTCTTTGTAATTTTGACACGATAGAGCTTGCAATAGACCTAGATAAACTATCAATATATAATAAATCTTCAAGCGTTTCATCTTTTAATTGCTCCTTCTCTATTTCATTAAGTGTTTCATCTACAATTTTAAAGATATCTCTAAATTTAATTTTACCTTCAAGAAAGCTATAAACTGCAACTTCATTTGATGCATTCATCACTGTTGGATAATATGAAAGTTTATTTAAGCAAAAATATGCAATTTTAAGTGATGGAAATTTCTCGAAATCTGGCTTTAAGAATGTTAATTTTTCAAAATCGTAAGGATGTGTAATAATAGAAGGTTCTTTTAGTCTATTTGGATAACTTAAAGCATATGCAATGGGAATTTTCATATCAGGAAATCCTAAATGTGCAAGAAGAGAACCATCTTTTAATTGAACAAATGAATGAACAATACTTTGTGGATGAATTACAACATCTATATTTTTTGTATCAAACAGATAATAGGCTTCAATAATTTCAAGAGCTTTATTAAATAATGTTGCAGAATCTATTGTAATTTTCTTTCCCATTTTCCATGTAGGATGCTTTAATGCATCTTCAACACTTACATTTTCCATATCTTCAATACTGTAATTTAAAAACGGACCACCTGATGCAGTTAAAATAATTCTTTCAAATTCATTTTTGTAGGGATTAATTAATTGAAAAATTGCAGAATGCTCAGAATCAATAGGAATTAATATTGAATATGAAAGCATTAGCTTTTCCTTTACAACCTTCCCAAATGACACAAGAACTTCCTTATTTGCAAGCGCTATATTTATATTATTTTCAATTGCTCTTAATACAAAAAATATAGAAAATGTTCCTGTTGTAGAAACAAGTAATAAATCTATATTTTCAATAAGCTCTAAAATCCTATCCCTTCCAATATAAATTTCAAATTCACCACTTTTTATATTCAAATCCTCTTTAATAAATCCAACCTTTTTAACATTAAATTCTCTTGCAATTTTAAAAAGCTTATCATAATTTGAGTATGTTACTAAGAATTCAATTTTAAATAAATGTTTAAATTTTTTAATTACCTCAATAGCTTGAAGACCAATTGAACCTGTCGCTCCAATTATTCCGATTCTTTTCATCAAAGAACAAAATTCTCAGGATTTTCAAAAATTTGAATATTTAAATTCTTTGCAAGTTCAATTGTTCCTCTTGGATCAACAAATGGACTAATTATAATCTTTTTATCAACCTTTCTATTAAATTTCTTTTCAAAAAGCTTAACTTTTTTATCAAATAATCCAACATCACCCTTATTAACACTTGATTTAATCTCAATAGCAATAGTCTTGCTATCATATATCACTAAATCTAATTCAATCTCAGATGGATGATTAAATACATATCCTTCCTCATCGTAAAATGCTATTCTTTCAACTTTAATACCTAAATCTTTTAAAATAAATGCTATTCCTTCTCTAAATGCACCTTCACTACTGATTCCCCATCTTGCACCAAGTGCATTTATCTTCCTCTCAAACCTATCAATTGAATGCCTTACTTCCTTGAACTGCTCATCGTAAATCTTTTTCATTTCCTTGATGCTATCTGAAAGCTCCTTAATAACTTGCCATACTTTATTAAATTCTTCCCTTGTTGCCTCTTCAAGCCTATCAATTCTCTTATTACTTTCCTTTATTGCTTCTGTAAGTTCACTAATTGATTGCCATACTCTATTAAACTCTTTTCTCATTGTCTCTTCAAATCTATCAATTCTTTCATTACTTTGTTTAATTGCATCTTTAAG